>C688J35102_120989195_pt1 | contig 10365 bp, 9 predicted proteins | sample HopSoiMetagenom2_FD_35102 | JGI IMG/M metagenome (IMG submission 35102) | reverse complement strand
GCCGACCTGCTGCTGATCGACGACGTCCAGTTCATCGCCGGCAAGGATTCGACGCAGGAGGAATTCTTCCACACGATGAACGAGATCATCACCGCCGGGCGGCGGCTGGTGATCACCTCCGATCGCGCGCCGCAGGACCTCGACGGGATCGCCCCGCGTATTCTGTCGCGGCTCTCGTGGGGGCTCGTCGCGGACATCAACCAGGCCGATTACGAGCTGCGCTTCAACATCATCTTGGCCAAGCTGGAGGCGCTGCCCGGGGTCGAGATGTCGCGGCCGGTTGTGGACTTCCTCGCCCGCCGCGTGACCTCGTCGGTGCGCGAGCTCGAAGGCGCGCTCAACCGCATCGGCGCTTATGCGATGATGACCGGGCGCGAGATCGACGTCGCCTTCGTCGAGGAAGTGCTGGCCAATGTGCTGCGCGCCAACCAGAGGCGCATCTCGATCGACGAGATTCAAACCCAGGTGGCCGAGCATTACCGCATCCGCAAGGCTGAGATGACGTCGGCGCGGCGTGCGCGTGAAGTGGCCAGGCCGCGGCAGGTCGCGATGTACCTGTCGAAGCAGCTGACGCCGAAGTCGCTGCCCGACATCGGCCGCCGCTTCGGCGGGCGCGACCACACAACCGTGATCCACGCGGTCCGCCAGATCGAAAAACTCCGCGCGGCCGACGCCGAACTTGATGCTGATATCCGATTGCTGATGCGGCAGCTGGAGGGCTAACGCCCGCCGCGAAGCCCTATTGGAGGGCTGCGAGCTCCGACTGGCTGCGCGGATCCAGGTAGCTGATCATGATGGGCACTGGCTGCGGGAGCAGGATGTTCTCCTCCGGGGCCGATGCCGCAGGCGGATCCTTGCCGAGCAGCCATCGCGCAAGCCTCGGAGCGTCCTCCAGCCGGACACAGCCGTGGCTGAGGTTGCGCACGTCCTGGGCGAAGAGTTCCTTCTTGGGCGTGTCGTGAAGATAGATCCCGTCGCCGTTGGGAAGATCGAACTTGAAGTGGCCCAGCGAATTGGCGGGGCCGGGCCGCTGGCGAACATAAACCTTCAGATCGCCGGCGGCGACAGCCTTCCAGTCGACGCTGTCTGGCGAAAGGACCTGCGCGTCGGGACCCCAGCCGGAGAGAACCTCATAACCGCGGTCGGTCAGATAGGCATCGCCCTCCTTGAGCACGTTCGCAGCGATAAGCGTCCGCGTCAGATCGGCGGTCACGTGCCAATAGGGGTTCAGCGTCTCGTAGTTGATGACGCTCTTCAGCTTTGGCGTCGGCGTTTCAGGCTTCCCAACGATCACCCGCATCGAATCGCGGACGTGGCCGTCCTCGATCATGTACAGCCGAGCGGAAGCGGCATCGACCAGGACATAGCGCCCATGAATCGGGATTTGCGCGTCGGGCAGTGAATCGACGTAGAACTGCGGAGCAATGGTGCCCTCGATCGGTCCGAGCGCTCCATATCGGCTCGCAAGCCCAAGAGAGCCCGCGCCAACGGCAAGAATCGCTGCGCCAGCGATGAGAAACCTGCGCTTGTGAGATTTACGTGCGGTCATCGGTCTAGCCCCGCTGGCTGATCCGATACAACAAATCGTCGCTTTGCGCGAGTCTGCCGGGCTTAGCCGATGCCGAGCTTGAGATATTTGCGCGCCTCGTCCCCACCGGACCAGCGCGTTTTCGCGCGCTTGGTGCTTGCGAACCGGCGAAAGAGCCTCCCGCTCAAGGACTTCTTAGTCTATCGGAATCTATTCTCCGGAGCTTCGAACAGGGCGGGGACTGGTAAGATGGATTGGGCGCGGCCTCTTTGTGCAACAGCGGCGATTGCGTTTTGCGCGCAGCCGCTAAGCGCGCAGGACGTCGCTGTGCCGCCTGCCGCCCAGTTCGCTCCGTCCACTCCCGTCGCCGCGCCGTCCGCTCCCGTCGTCGCGCCGTCCGCTCCCGTCAGTGCGCCCGCGCCTGCCGCCATGGCCGCACCACCTGCCGACGCCGCCGCCGCCGATCTGGGCATTGACCTCTTCTACGCCGCCCGCGCCGAAGCTCCGGTCTGGCTGAAGGACGAGGCGAGCCGGGCCGCTGCCGCGAAGCTCCCGCCGATCCTGCGCAACGCCCCCCTCGACGGATTGTCCGACGGGCCGGAGCTTGCGGCGAATGTGGAAACGGCGATCGCACGGGCCCAGCCCGGTGACGACAAGATCATCTCGGCCGCGTGGGTGCGATACGTCCGCGCGCTGAAGGCGCCGGTCCAGGGCGTCACCTTCGGCGATCCGACACTGAAGCCCACCGCTCCCACCGCGGGTGCAGTGCTCGGCGAAGCTGCGCGCGCACCGTCGCTATCCGCCTATGTGGACGAGGTCGCGGCGGTAAACCCGCTTTATTCCGCGATCCGCGATGCTGCGGTGAGCCACGGCATGACCGCCGATCCGCACGTCAAGGCGACTCTCGACCGGCTGCGCCTCGTGCCGGCGCACGGCCGCGCGGTGCTGGTCGATGCGGCGAGCGCGCAACTTTGGATGCTCGAGGACGGAAAGCCGGTCGACACCATGAAAGTGATCGTCGGCAAGACGACGTCGCCCACGCCATTGCTCGCCGGGACGATCAATTACGTGACGTTCAATCCGTATTGGCACATCCTCGACGAGGTGGTTCAGCGCAAGGTTGCGCCGGTGGTGCTCAAGCGCGGGGTTAAATATCTGAAAGCGGCGCGGTACGAGCTCGTCTCCGACTGGGGCAACGCTTCGGAACCGGTGGACCCGGCCAGCATCGACTGGAAGGCCGTCGCGGCCGGCACGACAAACGTGCACATTCGACAGCTGCCCGGCGCCGCGAACATGATGGGCGCGGTGAAGTTCAGCTTCGTGAACGAGTTCGACATCTTCCTTCACGACACGCCGCACAAGGAGCTGTTCGCCAAGCCCAAGCGCAACTTCAGCCTGGGCTGCGTACGGCTCGAACATGCCGCGCGCCTGGCGACATGGCTGCTCGGCCACGAGGCCACGCCGCCGAGCGACGCGCCCGAGCACAGTGTACAGATCGACAAAGGCGTGCCGGTCTACATCACCTATTTGACGGCCAGCGTCTCCGACGGGCAGATCGCTTTTGCCGACGACGTTTACGGTCTTGATCCAGCGCGGGCAGCGGCGGCATCGCTGGCGTCCGCAGCGTCCGCGCCGACGGAATCGACCACGCTCGCGCATTGAAATTCGCCGCTTTTTACCCAATGCGGGCCCCCACCTAGTCGACCCGGAGAGAGCGTCGGCGCTCAGTCCAGAGTCGTCCGGTATTGCATCACTGCGAGGCTCGCGACGACGAGCACGAACAAGGCCAGCGCGCCTAAGCTTGGCAGGGCGTCGGCAATTCCCACACCCTTGAGCATTGAGCCGCGCACAACTCGGAGCATATGAGTCACGGGCACCGCGGTCCCAATCCACTGCGCCCAGGTCGGCATTCCGCGGAACGGGAAGAGGAAGCCGCTGAGGAGGATCGAGGGCAGGAAATAGAACATCGCCATCTGCATCGCCTGGAGCTGGTTGCGGGCGACGGTCGAGATGAGGAAACCGAGGCTGAGGCTGCCGACGATGAACAGGAACAGCCCGAGGATCAACGCCGGCCAGCCACCCGCCATCGGCACTCCGAACAGCAGTCGCGCCAGGGTGAGAATGATGGTCGCCTGGATGATTCCGACCATCACGTAAGGGGTGAGCTTGCCGATCATCACTTCGATGGGACGCACGGGAGTCGAGAGCAGGGTCTCCATCGTCCCGCGCTCGACCTCGCGCGTCATTGCGAGCGCGGTCATCATGACCAGCGTCATGGTCAGGATCGTCGCGACGAGCCCGGGCACGATATTGTAGGCGGTGACGCTCTCCGGATTGTAGCGGCGCTCGACGACCACTTCGAAGGGCTGCGGGGTGGCGGGCGCCGCCGAAGAGGCGAGCGGCCCCTTGAGGTCGTTCATCAGCGCATATTGCGGGAGCTGGACCAGCGCTGCGACTGCGCCGCCGGTCGCAGCTGGATCTGACGCGTCCGCCTCGACCAGGATCTGCGGCTTGTCGCGGCGGACGATTCGCTGTGTGAAGTCGCCGGGGATGGTGATTGCGAACTGGACCGCGCCGCGTTTGATCAATTCGTCCATCTCGGCGGGCGAGCGGGCGGCGTATTTGAGGTCGAAATAATTGCTGCGCTGGAGCGCGCCGAGGACCGACCGCGAGAATTGCCCCTGATCCTGGACGAGCACCGCCGCGGGCAGGTGCTTGGGGTCGGAGTTGATCGCGTAACCGAACAGCAGGAGCTGAATGACCGGGATGCCGATGATCATCGCGTAGGTGAGGCGGTCGCGGACGAGCTGGGTGAATTCCTTCGAGAGGATGGCGAGGATGCGGCTGAGCGAAAGGCCCATCATGCGGCTTGCTGCTGCGCCTGTTGGCCACCACGCTCACGCATCAAGTGGATGAACACGTCCTCGAGGCTGGGCGGGACCTCGGTCCAGCGCCATGGATCTCGGCGGAACGGCTCGATCGCGGATTCGAGCTTGCTGCGGTCGGTGCCGCTGACGTGCAGCGCCGCCCCGAACGGTGCGACCATGTCGACTCCGGGCTTGCCGGTCAGGTCCCGGGCAAGGCGATCGGCGCGTTCTCCCTGCGCCTCAAAGGTGACCAATTTGGATCGCGCGATCACCTCGCCGGCGGTGCCCTGCACGATGAGCGCACCGTTGAAGATGTAGGCGATCTCGTGGCAGCGCTCGGCTTCGTCCATGTAATGGGTTGAGACGAGCACGGTCAGGCCCTCGTCGGACAGGCGGTGGATCTCGTCCCAGAAGTCGCGGCGGGCCTGCGGGTCGACGCCGGCGGTCGGCTCATCGAGCAACAGCAGCTTGGGCTCATGCATCACCGCCGCGGCCAGCGCGAGGCGCTGCTTCCACCCACCCGACAGCTGCCCGGCGAGCTGCTTGCGGCGATTGGCGAGGCCGAGCTTGTCGAGCGTGTCGGTGACGCGCCCGGACACATTGTCGAGGCTGTAGACTCGCGCGATGAAGGCGAGATTCTCCTCGATCGTCAGATCCTCGTAGAGCGAGAAGCGCTGGGTCATGTAGCCGGTCTGGCGCTTGATCGCCTCGGCTTCCCGCGGGAAACCGAGGCCGAGCACCGTGCCCGAGCCGCTGTCGGGCGTGAGCAGCCCGCACAGCATGCGCAGGGTCGTCGTCTTGCCCGAGCCGTTGGGGCCGAGGAAGCCGGTGATGTGACCCTGCTCGATCTGGATCGAGACATGGTCGACCGCCTGAAGCGTGCCGAAACGCTTGCTCAAGTCGTGGACATCGATCGCGAGCGTCATGGCAGCGGCTCGACGTCGACGGGGAGGCCAGGCATCAGCCGCGTCGGTTGGGCCGGATAGGCTTCGACCATGAAGACGAGTCGGTCGCGGCTGTCCCGGCTGAAGATCACCGGCGGCGTGAATTCCGGCCGCGGGCTCACGTAAGCGATGCGGGCGGAGAGGCCGGCGGCGCAGGCATCGCACGAAAAGCGGACGGTCTGGCCGGGCCGATAGCGCGCAACCTCCTTCTCGGGGACGTAGAAGCGCACCTTGATCTTGTTGTCGGGGATGAGCGCGACGACCGGCTGGTTGGCGTTCACCCACTCGCCAGGCTGGAAATAGACATCCTCGATGAGGGCGGATGACGGGGCAGGGGGCGAGAGCTGGTTCACGCGGATCGCGACCTCGCGCGCCCCGCCCTGCGCCTGCAGCGTCTGAGCGCGCGAGGCGGCAACCTGGGCGCGGCGGGCCTGTGCGGTCTTCTGCGCTGCGGCTACTCGCGCATCGGCCTGCTTGAGCCCCGCGCGGGCGGCGTCGATGTCCTTGTTGGCGACCGCGGCGGAGTCGTCGCGCTTCACCGAGAGCAGCCGGGCGAGGTCCTGACGGGCTTTGGTCGCGTCGGCGGCGGCGGCAGCGACGTCCGCCTCGGCTTGCTGGACCTGGGCTTGAGCGGAGGCGATCTGCGTTTGCGCTGCGGCGACGTTGGCCTGCGCCTGCTGGCCCTGCGCGGCCAGAATCGCGGGGTCGATGGTGAATAGGTGCTGCCCGGCGGAGACTCGCTGCCCCTCGACCGCCGGAATGGAGGCGATGGTGCCGGCCATCGGGGCGGCGAGGTAAAGGTCCTCGCCCTCGATATAGCCGGAAAGGGTGCGCGCTCGAGTTGGGCCGCTGAGCACGAGCCAGCCGATGACGGCGGCGGCAATCAGCAGCGCGATGACGATGAGCAGACGTCCGCGGCTCACAGCTGCGCTCCGGATGGCACGAGCTCTGGCCAGCCGCCGCCGAGTGCCTTGAACAAGGCCACGATGTCGCGCGCGAGCGCGCCTTGCGTTTCGATCACCTGGTTCTCCAATGAAAGGCGCCGCGCCTGCGCGACCAGCACGTCGGAATAAATGACGAGCCCGCCGCGATAGCGGGTTCGGGCAATGTCCTCGGCACGCGCGGCGGAGCGCAGCGCGTCTTCGAGGCTCGCGAGCTGGCGGCGGTCGCCATCGCTACGGCTGAGCGCGTCCTCGACATCCTGCAGCGCACCAAGCACCGCCTTGCGGTACGCGATCAGCGCCTGGTCCCGGCGCGCGTTGGCGACGGCGATGATGCCGCGTGTCCGGCCACCGTTGAAGATCGGCCAGTCGAGCGCCGCACCCACGGAATAGCTGCGGCTGCCCCAGGTGAGGAGGCTAGCAAGTGCGGTGCTCACCAGCGCCGCCGCAGCGGTCAGGGAGAAGCGCGGATAGAGATCGGCGACTGCGACGCCGATGTCGGCGCTCGAAGCGGCAAGCTCGCGCTCGGCGGCGCGGACGTCTGGCCGCCGGCGGAGCAGGTCGGACGGAAGGCCGGCAGGAATAAGCGGCGGGGCAGTGCGCAGCGCTTTCGCACGTGACAGCTCCGAGACGAGCGCTTCGGGCGTGTCGCCGGTGAGGACGCCGAGCGCGTGGATTTGCGCCTGGGCCTGGGCGCGCAGCGGTGGAATCGCGCTTGCTGCGGCCGACCGTTCGGACCGCTGCTGTACGAGGTCCTGGCCCGTGACCAGCCCGCCGCGCGCGCGGGCGGCGACGAGCTGTTCGAAGCGCTGCTGTCGCGCGAGCTCGGCCTCGGCGTTGGCGATGCGTTGCTGGAGCGTACGCAGGGTCAAATAGGTGTTGGCGACTTCCGCGGCGACGCTGACCTGGAGGTCGCGCCGGTTCCAGACCGCGGCGCCGGTGCGCGCATGGGCGGCTTCGATGCTCCGTCGGGTCTTGCCCCAAAGATCGATTTCCCAGCTCGCGTCGAAGCCGATGCGGAAGGTGTTGAACTCGCTCCCGGGTATGCCGAGGCTTCCGCCTCCAGCACCGCCACCAGCGGCCACCGGCGGAACGGGAATGGCGTTCTCGCTGATCCGCTGGCGTGTCGCCGAAGCCTGCGCGTCGACTTGCGGGACCGCCGCAGCCCCGGCGACGACCTCCTGCGCTCGCGCTTCGCGGATACGCGCAGCGGCGGTCTCGACATCAAGGTTTTGGGCAAGTGCGCGGTTGACGAGGGCGCTCAGCTGCGGATCGCCAAAGGCGCGCCACCAGCTTGCGAGTTCGGCGTCGCTTACGCCGCTCTCCGTTGCCGCCTCGGCGAAGCGCCCCGGCACCGGGGTCGCCGGCGGACGGTAGTTTGGTCCGACGGCGCACCCTGCGAGCAGCACCGGGACGAGCGCGAGCCGCCGCTTCATGCCATCAACCCAGCAAGCACCGTTTCGGAATGCTGTTTCGCAAGAGCGGTAAGGTCGAGTGGAGTCCCGCCGGCGGGAACCAGCGTCGCCCGCCACAGCGCGCCGAGCACCATCGGACCCATCAGGCTGAACGCGTAGAGGCGCGGATCGCCGGGCCGGACTTCGCCGCGCTGCTGGGCGCGCTCGATGAACGCCGCAAGCGCCCCGATCGCCTTTGACGCGATCTCGTCATGCCAGACTCGGGCAAGCTCGGGGAAATTGCGCGATTCCCCGACGACCATCTTCGCGACTGCGCCAATGGGAAGCCGTGCCTCGCGCTCGGCAAAGCCGGCGAGGAACATTCGAACGACATCCGGAAAGGGTGCCTCGAGCGACGATACGGCGGACGTGATGGCCTCGACGTTCGGAGCGATCGCGTCGCGCACGACTGCGCGGAAGAGGTCCTCTTTGTCCTTGAAGTAGAGGTAGAGCGTGCCTTTGGAGACGCCGGCGCGCCGCGCGATCTCATCGAGCTTGGCGGCGGCGAAACCTTTTTCCGCGAACACCTGCAAAGCGGCGGCGCAAATTTCGCGCGGCCGTTCTTCCGCCCGCCGCTGCCATCTGGGTGCTTTCACCAGCCCCTCCTGACTGACCGGTCAGTTATATACGGCGGCGCAAGATGTGCAAGCATGAGAAAAGGCCCGCCGGATGTGCTCCGACGGGCCACTTCTTGAGCGTCTGTGGCGGGCCCGACTAGCGCCGCGCGGTGGTGGCCGGCCTGGTCGGGATGGTGATCTTCACAGTCTCGCCATTCTGGCCGGGGAAGCCGGTGAACAGGGCCTCGATCAGGCTCGGCAGGACGACATCCAGGCGGCTGGTCTCCGAGCGCGCCTGCGCGCGTCCGTCGAACAGGGGCTGGTTAGTGCCTTTCCCGCGGATGTGGAGATCGACCTCGCTGTGATATTCGACATAGGAGTCGATGCCGTTGCCATACCAGAACGGGTCGTTCCACCCGTAGTAGAAGGGTGAGCCGAAACGGCCGAAGCGCGGATAGAAAAAGCTGCCCCCGTAAAAGCCGCCATAGCCGTAGGGTCCTGCGAACGGATCGGAGACGACGCGGACTTGGCCGTGGTCGACACCATAACCGAGCTGCACGACCATGCTCGCGCTCGCCGGATCGGCCGCCGGCGTGTAGCCGCGGGCGGCGAGCTGTTGTGCGACAATTGCGGCATAACGCTGGAATTCGAGACCGCCACTCGCGGCCATCCCGCCGTCCGGAACGACCGCGAAGGTCTGTCCCTCCGGTGCCGGCATTGCCTGATATCGAGTGACTCGCGTGTCGAGCGCGGTGGCACAAGCTGACAGTGCAATCGCCGCTGCGCCGAGCGCCATCGCGGCTGCAAATTTACGGATACGCATCGTTACTTCCCCCTTACTCGGGATTCAAAAACCGGAACTTCGAGTTGCGATATACCACCAAATGCGGTGAACCGTCGATGAAGCGTTATTTCAGCGCGTCGGGACGACCGCGCTACCGGTGCAGCCACGACGCAACATAGGCGATCGCAAGCGCGCTTGAGCCAATCACCAGCGCATCGACGATCACGCTGCCGATCGCGGCGATCGCGGCGACGATGACAAGCGCTCCATCGCGATAGATGAGCGCAAGCCCGAACAGCACGATCGCCGCAGCAGGCGCCATGTGGAACAGCGGGATCGGGATTGCGGCGATCAAAGCGAGCAGGAAGCAGACCGCGCCGATCACGCGGGTCGCGGCGGGCCCTGTCAGGCTCGCCAGGCGTGGCTTGAAGATCCGTTCCACGCGAAGCTCGAGCCATTGCATCTTTTCGATCAGGCGATGGAGCAGCTGCTTTGTGACGCCGCGGCGGTCGATGCGGGCGGGGAACCACGGGCTTGTCCGCCCGAGCACCATCTGGGCGGACACGATCATCAGCGGGAGGGCGAAAAACATGCTTGTGCCGGGCGGCAGCGGCAGCACGTTGATCGCCGCAAAGATGAGCAGCAAGCCACCCCACGCACGCGCGTGAAGCTGCGCCGACAGGTGCGAGAAGGTCATTCGGTCGGGGCCGTGCTCCGCGACGATTTGCGCGAGCCGCTGCGACAGTGGCAGGGGACGCTGTTGGGCGGGCTGGTGATCCGTGTCCAAAGCGAGCGGCGCGACTATTGGGCGAGGCCGACGGCGGCCTTCGCCTGGGCAAGGACCGGCGCGCCGATTTCGCTCGCGCGCGCCGAACCCGCGGCGAGTATACGATCGAGCTCCGCCGAATCGCGCCGAAGTTCGTCGAGCCGCTTGCGGATGGGGGCGATCAGCGCGACCAAAGCGTCCGCAAGCGCCGGCTTGAAGGCGCCGAAGCCCTGACCGGCGAAGCGCGCGAGGACTTGCTCGACGCTCTCGCCCGTGACGGCGGCGTAAATGCCGACGAGGTTCTTCGCCTCCGACCGGCCCTCAAGCGCAGCCGGATTGTCGGGCAGCGGCTCGGGATCGGTTTTGGCTTTGCGGATCTTTTGCGCGATGTCTTCGTCGCTGTCGGTCAGGTTGATCCGGCTCATGTCGGAAGGATCGGTCTTCGACATTTTCGACGTTCCGTCGCGCAGGCTCATGATGCGCGCGGCTTCGCTGCCGATGAGCGGCTCGGGCGGAACGAACAG
>C688J35102_120989196_pt1 | contig 10368 bp, 8 predicted proteins | sample HopSoiMetagenom2_FD_35102 | JGI IMG/M metagenome (IMG submission 35102) | reverse complement strand
GCGCGGGCCTAATTATGTTCGCGTGCAGCGCGATCGGCATCGCGGGTTGTGGCGGCGGCAGCAGCGGGGGCGGCGGCCCTACAGTAACGCCCCACACTGACAGCATCACCGCGGTCTATAGCGGCGACGGTTCGTACAGCGGCTCCACGTCTGCCGCCGTGTCGGTCTCCATTCACTAGCCTGATCGGCAGCATCGCAAAGTTTATGTAGACGCCGGGCTGCAGCCCCGCGCCCGTCGCGCCATTCAATTTTTCTTGAGTCTTGATACATCTTTACTAGGGTATAAAGCAGGTTCATAAAGGAGCCTGCCAAGTAAAACTGAAGGTGGACAGATCGCATTTGATTACGCCCACAAACCCTTTGGAATCCGCACTTAGGTATCCGCTTGATAATAATGGGGTTAAAGTCCTTTAGAATCCGCACTTCCACGAAAACCTAGGGGTCGCAGTTATGGTTACCAACCCTGTGGCTCACTAATGAGCGATTCAAGTTTCGGCTTCGATGCTGGACTTACGCGGCGTCGCTGTCGTCTACCTGCACTTCCAGCTTGCCTTTGGTCTTCTTGGCCATCAGGTACGAGCGGATGAACGGATCGAGATCGCCGTCCAGCACGCGATCTACATCGCCCGCCTCGAACTTCGTGCGGTGATCCTTGATCAAGCGATACGGCTGCATCACGTACGAGCGGATCTGGCTGCCAAACGAAATGTCCAGCTTGGTCTCATCGAGCTTGTCGGTGGCTTGCTGACGCTTCTGCATTTCAAGGTCGTATAGCTTCGATCGAAGCATCTTCATCGCCAGCTCGCGATTCTTGCCCTGACTGCGCTCCACTTGGCACGCCACCACCGTGTTTGTGGGAATGTGCGTGATGCGCACCGCGGTTTCGACTTTGTTGACGTTCTGCCCGCCCTTGCCACCGGCGCGAAATGTGTCAACACGCAGGTCGTCCGGCTTTATGTTGATTTCGATGCGATCGTCAATTTCCGGAATCACGAAGACCGATGCAAACGACGTATGGCGCCGCGCCGCTTGATCGAAGGGCGAAATCCTCACCAATCGATGCACTCCGGTTTCACCCGCCAGTAATCCATACGCGTTCTCACCCGCGAGTTGCACGGTAGCGTTCTTGATCCCCGCTTCTTCGCCCGCCGTTTCGTCGAGCACCACCGCGTTCATGCCCTTGCGTTCCGCCCAGCGCAGATACATGCGCAGCAGGATCGAAGCCCAGTCCTGCGATTCGGTGCCGCCGGCGCCCGGCTTGATAGTCATGATGGCGTTGAGGTGATCTGTTTCGCCAGAGAGGAGCGTGCGCGTTTCAAGTTCGGCGATATAGTTTTCGGCGCCGTTCAATTCGCGGTCGAGATCCTTCAACAATTCATTACGCTGCTCGGCATTGCTCTCTTCACGGGCCAGCGTGACATACGTTTCGATGTCACCTGTTATGGTTTCGAGTTTTGCTTCGGCGCCGATCTGGTCTTCGGAGCGTTTGCGGTCGCGCAAAACGGCCTGCGCGGTTTCCTGATTGTTCCAGAAATCAGGCTGCCCGACGCGAGCTTCCAGCGATTTCAGCTTTTCTCGATGTTGCGGAGCGTCAAAGAAAACTCCGAACCATGGCGATGCGGGGTTTCAGTCCCTCGTAGCGGTACTGCAGATCTTCGAGAATCATCTTTGGTTTGCTTGCGCGAAAGCTCTATATGTCGACGTCGATTACGTTGCGGTTGCCAGCGTTGGCGTGGCTTCGACGGGGATCAGGTCTTCTTCGCGCGCTATTGGTCCTTTCCAGAAAGTTGAAGCCAACAGAATAGCGGAAACGATCACGCACAGCCAAGCGAACCAGTCGCCGAAGCGCGTGTACAGCGTTTCGTCGGTGCGGAAATCGTACGGCAGATCGGCCGCCGCGCGTGTATCTACCGGGACCGGGCTGTAAATGCGTCCATAAGGATCCACCGAAGCGGTGATGCCATTGTTGGTGACGCGCAGCATCCACCGGCGATTTTCGACCGCTCGTACGCGTGCCATGCGCAGATGTTGCTCGGGCGCCGCAGAGCGGCCAAACCAGCCGTCATTGGAAATATTGATGAACAACTGAGCACCATCGGCCGCAAAGTGACGAACCTCTCCCGGGAAGATTGCTTCGTAGCAAATAAACGTTCCGTACTTAAAATCGCCGGGCAATGTGCCGACCGTGTAGTTCCCGCCTTTGAGGAACCCGCCAACTTCGCTGGACACGCTCGACACCACGCGGTGAATTAATGGAAACGGCTCGTATTCGCCGAACGGCACCAGGTGAATTTTGTCGTAAGTGAAAACGGTTCGACCATGACTGTCAAGCATCACTGCGCTGTTGTAGGGCGCGAGCGCATGATGGCTCGCCGCAGAGGAGTCGTCGGTCAGCGGGCGCCACTCGACGGTTCCGGCAATGAAGGGATGGCCAAAGCGCGCCGCCAGCGATGTAGCGCGCTTCGCAAACTGCAGGTCCTCCATCGACAGCGGAGCCGGAGCCTCGGGCCAAATCAGCAGGTCCACCGGATTGCCCTGTGACGCGAGGCTCAAGTGATCGAGCTCGTCCAAGTCAGCGGTGTGCAGCTGGAACCAATTTTGTGGATAAGACTGCGCCTCGGGAAAATTCGGCTGCACCACGCGCGCACTGTGATTGGGGTGCGAAATGGGAACCAGCTGTGGCGTAAACAACATCACCAGCAGAATGACGGCTGTGGATGCCCCGAGAATGGTGAGACGGCGCGCGATCGAGGGCGTTCGAGCGGCATCGAACCACGCCACGAGTGCGTTAAATGCGGCGACCAAAAAAGATAGTCCATAGATTCCGGTAATCGTGGTGATTTGCAGCAGGCCGAGATTTGCGGATGCAGGATAACCGAGCAGATTCCAAGGGAAGCCGATCTCCGGCAAGTGCGCGCGCAAGAACTCGAACGTGACCCAAACAAACGGCGCTCCCACACACGCAAGCAGCAGACTGCGCTGCCATAGACGGTTCACGATCCAAGCGAACGTGCCGGTGAGCAAGCCCCAAGTGGCGGCGATCAACAATAAAATGCCCCAGCCACCCGCGGTGGAAAGTCCGCCATGTTCGGCGAGAACTGTGGCGATCCACGGCACGGACGAGAGCGTAAAAAATACGGCATGCAAAAAACCGCAGCCAAAAGCAACGCGCGGCCGTGCGCCGAACAACACGATGAGGAGGACTCCGACGGAAATCCACGAATAAATACTTAGATAGAAGCCGGTGTAAGAAAACGAAAGCGCCGCCCCGGACAACGCGCCAAAAACCAGGCGGAACGATGCAGGTGTGGACGTTGCAGGTCGAGGACGGAGGAAATCAGGCCACGCGGGACGCGGCATTAGTGCTTCACGATGGCCTTAAAGCCGGCGCTCTCGAGGCCTTTCTTCGCGGCTTCGGCGGATTTTTGATCCGCGTAGGGCCCGACCTGAACATGGAAATATTTGTCGGATTGCGGTGCCATGACGAATGCCGGAAATTTCTTCTTCTGCAGCGTGGCGGCGACGGAGTGGGCATCCACTTCGCGACGCAATGCCGCTACCTGCACAGTATAACTGCCTGCGCTGGGTGGCGTGGGAGATTTTGCCGCCACACTAGCGGTGCGCGAAGAATTTTTGCTATTTGAAACCGCGGGTACTGTTGAAGGCGAACTCGCCGGCGCGGACCGCAAGGTGTCGTCAGGCGCGGTCTTGCCAGCATTGTAAAAGCCCCAATCGGAATCTGGCTGCGAGCTTACTTCCGTAGAAGGTTCCGGTGCAGATGAAGAAGCAGGCGCCTGCGCAGAGGATTTATCTCTATTGCGTTTCGTGGAGAGTTCGGATTTTGGGGAGATGACCGGATCGGGAGTGCCTCGCGGATTGATGCCAGCGGCGCGCACTTGACCATCATACTGATTGCGGCCCATCACAAATCCAAGCGCGAAAAATACGCCAGAGAAGACAAGCATCAGCATGAACAAGCCGATGACGTGCTTGCTCTCCAGTACGCGCTCTCCCGCGCCCCCTCGATTACCGCGAGAAGCCATGCTTATTTTTTCTGCCCTCCTAACGCTTGAACCCAACTGTTAATAATATCGATAGGGAGCGGAAACACAATCGTTGTGTTCTTCTCGACACCTATTTCGGTAAGGGTCTGCAGGTAACGGAGCTGGATGGCGGACGACTGGGTCTCGAGGACCTTGGCGGCGTCGGCGAGTTTTTGCGACGCTTCAAACTCGCCTTCGGCGTGAATAATCTTGGCTCGGCGTTCGCGCTCAGCCTCCGCCTGCTTGGCAATGGCGCGCTGCATCTGCTCGGGAATGTCCACCTGTTTCACTTCCACCTTGCTGACCTTGATGCCCCAAGGCTCGGTATCGGTGTCAAGAATGATCTGGAGCTTGGCGTTGACGCGGTCGCGCTGCGAGAGAATTTCGTCTAATTCGAACTGGCCGACGACGCTGCGGATGGTAGTTTGCGCCAGCTGCGATGTGGCGTACGTGTAGTTCTGTACCTGGGATAATGCCATGTTGGCGTCGACGACGCGGAAATAGCATACGGCGTTCACTTTCACCGAGACGTTATCGCGAGTGATGATGTCCTGCGGCGGCACGTCGAGAGTCTCGATGCGCATGCTGATGCGCGTTAGCGTTTCGATGGGATAGAACACGAGGCGAATGCCCGCGCCTTTCGCTTCGGGCAGCAGCCGGCCCAACCGCAAGACCACACCGCGCTCCCACTCTTTAATGATGTAGATGGAATTCCAGAACCAGATCAGGATGATCGCCAGAACGACGAACGTACCGAGACCAAAGACTTCAAACATGGCTGGTGCCTCCACGTGCGTATTGAATTTCGCTCACTAACGGAGAAAGAGCAAGTGTTGCCTCAGCGGATATCGCTGAACGTGCAGTGCGGTAAAGCACGAAGACGATTGGGTAGTTCAATAGGGTGGGTGCCATTGTCGAGCCCGCGGCCGAACGAAGACAGCGAGACGCTGTCACCATACGGTGGTCACTCCGTATCTTTCGCGGCATCCGGCGGCATAAATTTCAGCTTTGGGGTGACCTCTCTCGGAAAATAGCAGCAGGAGAGAATCGATTCCCTTGAGTCGCCTTCCTGCACTTTGCATATTGCTGACAGCCGCACTCTGCGGCTGCCACACGTCGCCCGAAGTTGCGTCCACTCCGCGGGTGGATAAAGATGCGGTGCTCATCACCAAGCGACCGGCGCTTTATGCGAGCCACACCTTTGACCCAGCGTCTCCCGCTGCTGACATGCCGCCTCTGGGACCGGGCGAAACCGCTGAGTGCGATGCCAACTTCTTGGCAAGCACCAGCGTCCGAAGCCAACATCGAAAAACAGACGCTGCGCATGCAATCATCACGATTAAGCAGGTGCTGATGACGTTGCAACTTCAGATCAACGTATGGCTCCCAATAGAGGCGACTCAGATTGTGGCCGATCACGAGGAGGGACATCGGCAGATCGCGGAATACTACTATCAAAGCGCTGACAAGCTGGCCGAACGAATCGCCGCCACCTACGTGGGAAAACAAATTGACGTCAGCGGAAGCGATCTGGACGTTGAGTCCAACAAGATGCTGTTGCAAGTAGCCACCGACATCACCAACGAATTCACCAAGCAAATAAATTCAAACCCCACGCAATTGCTGTACGACTCCATTACCGATCACGCCCGGAATGGTGTTGTGGCGAAAGATGCCGTAGATCACGCCATCAAGAACGCTGCAGTTGAGGTGACGCAGCCGACTCAAATCCGATAACGGACGTGCACGTTCACTCTGGCGAGTCGGCTAGCTGACAATTTCGCGTCACGGAAAGCCTGGAGGCGTCCATTTATCGAGCCGGTCGGTGTCACGTTCTACCTTTTGGTTCATGAATTCCGACATACGCATGATCCAGTTCGGCCGCGCGAATACAACCGCACCAAGGAGCGTCCAAGGAATCATCAGCAGATACAGAACTGCGCTGCTATGAAGTAGCCACTTCGCGAACATAAGTAACAGAAAGCACTCTCCCAACCACATCAAGCCGAAAAGCAAGATGTGCCCGGCACTTTTTCTGTACCAAATTGCCGTTGGTTCATTGAGTTTGCTGCTCATACGATGGTCCCTATCCGACGTCTAGATCGATTCGACAGGTTCGACGTGAAGCAGCAGACCTTCGACTCTGAGGACCCGGACGGGTTTGCCGATCGTGACCGGGCCAGTGGCGAGGGCGCGCCAGAGTTCGCCGTGAATGCGGATCATCCCTTCGGCAACACTATCTACCGGCGTGACCGCGATCCCTTCCGAGCCGATCAGCTCTTCGCGGCCAGTCGTCGATTTCCATTGGCGCGAACGTAGCACCAGGCGCATCAGGAAAATCGTGATCGCGGCAAACGGCAGCGTCACGGCCAACGCGATGCCGAGGCTGACACCGCCGGATGTCAGCGGCGAACGGACCAGGAATAACGCGCCGAGCAACATCGAAACGATTCCGCCAGCTGCCAGCACACCGTGACTCGTGAATTTTGCCTCCAGAACGAACATCGCAATGGCCAGAAGTATCAGCAGAATTCCAGCAATGTTCACGGGCAAAAGCTGCATGGCGTAAAGAGCCAGCAAAAGGCAGATGCCGCCAAGCACTCCGGGCGCGATCATTCCCGGATGAGTGAATTCGGTGTACAAGCCGAGGACACCGACAATCAGCAGCAGGAAGAAAATATCCGGAGCGACGATGCGCGCCAGAAATCGCTGGCGGCCGGAAAGCTGGAACTGCGCGCGCACCGGATTCGTCAGCGCCAGCTTTATTTTTGTGCCATCGAATCGCGTGATCTCTCGGCCATCCAATTTATGGAGTAGATCTTCTTCGGACGTCGCAATCAGGTCGATCATTTTTCCGTCAAGCGCTTCTTTTTCGGTGAACGCGCGCGCTTCGGTGACCGCGGTTTCCGCAAGCTGCGGATTGCGGCCGCGCTTGTCCGCGAAGCTGCGCAGGAATGCGGTGGCATCGTTGGTGATTTTGCGGCGCAGCGTTTCGTCAATGGCTACTGGATAGCCGCCAACGCCAATTAGCGGCGAGGCGGCGCCCGTATGAGTGCCTGGCGCCATGGCGGCGATGTCGGCGGAAAGCAGAATGAAAAAACCAGCGGAAGCCCCGCGCGAGCCTGTCGGCGAAACGAACACCACCACCGGCATCGGCGCACTCAAAATGTGCTGGATGATGTCTTTCATCGAGTCGGAAAGGCCGCCGGGCGTGTCCATGGTGATGACCACCAGTGTCGCGTGGCGCTTGGCCGCATCGGCAAGCCCTTCGTCAATGTATGTGGCGAGGATCGGATTCACCTCGCCGTCGAGATTCAGATCGACGACCGTGGAAACTGTGGACGCGTGCTCTTCGGCATATGCGGGCAAGACGACAAAGGGCGTGAAGGCGGCTGCGGCGAGGAAGACAATCCCCAGCGGGGATACCCGTGCACAAAGGAAACTCGCGATGTCGCGTAGGAAACGCATGGGTTGACTGTAAACCTAAGAACCCCGTGATGGGAGGAAAACTTCCGGGCAGGACGCGCGCTGTGCCGACCGTCCACGTTGCGGCTACGCTAAAAGACGCCAGCCGCAATACGCATCCGCGCTTAGTGCGTACCACCTGGCTTGGAATTTTGCAGGTGCTCGAGAAGAACCTTTGCCTCCGTATAGTTCGGCGCAAGCTTCAGCACACTCTCGAGCTCGGTGCGAGCCAGGTCAACCTTTTTTTGGTCGAGATAAATTTTGGCCAGCATGGTGCGAACGAACGCGGAGTCGCGGGATTGCAGCGACGATTGCAGTTCCTTCACCGCACCGTCGAGATTTCCCCGCCGGCGCGCAACCTCCGCAAGGCCGCGATGCGCCGCGGCATTGCCAGAATCACTGGCGAGAGCGGCGCGAAATTCAACTTCCGCTGCGTCCAGGCGACCCGCGGAAAATTCCTGCCGTCCGCGGCGAATGCGTGTAGCAGGAGTTTCTTCAACCGCTGCGCTTGCCGCCGTAGTGCCGCCGGAAACAGGGGGTGCCTTGGCAGGCACGCTCGCCGATTCGATTTCAAGTCGCAATGGAGCGACATCCAGTTCGGTCTTAACGCGGTCAAGGTGCGCGACGGCGTCCGACTTCACCGGCTCCATCTTCGAAATGTCGACTTTGTTGCCGTCGGTTTTGCTTTCGATGCGAACGGCTGGCAGCGCATTGGGACCTAAGGCCTCCGTCGCAGCTTCGCGTTCCTCGTCCGCTTCCGTCTTCTTCCCGGCTTTCTCCAACGCCTGGATCAGGAAGGCGCGATCGTCAGGACTGTCCGGCTCGCGTTCCGAGGCTTCGCGAAAAAAAACCGCGGCATTCGCAAAATCCCCTGTGCGAAGCGATATCAGCCCAAGATTGAACGGATAATCGTCTTCATCGGGATCCATGTCCGTGGCGCGCCGCAGATTGGCAATCGCACCCGAAGAATTCCCTTGCCGTGCCATGGCCACGGCAAGATTGTTCAAAACCTCTGGCGGCTCGCCGCCGGTAACCACGGAGCCTCCCGACTCGCGTTTGGTGCGTTCGCGCAGCGAGTCCTGCAAGGCAATATATATTTCTTCGGCCTTGTCAGGCTGATTCATCTGTAGACGGCAAACTCCGATAGCGAATGCGGCTTCCACATAACGCTGATTTACCTTAGGTACGCGCGCCAGCCACGGAAGCGCGGCGTTGCAATCATTGCGAGAGGCATACGTTTCGCCGAGCGCGAACGCCGGATCGGGCCAGTTAGGCTCCAGGCGCGCCGCTTCCTTCAGTTCCCGCAATCGCGGCTCGTCTTCACTGGCGAGCACGCCACGAACGAAATGTTCGAACGCATCTAGCCGCAGCGGCCGCTGCAGTTTTGCAAAATCCTTGAGCGCGAGCGGGTAAGCGCGCTCGTTGGCGGCTACCATTTTCCAAACCAAGCCGGTTTGCAGTTCCATCAACGAAGACAGCGCCGCGGATTCTTTTACCGGCGGCAGCAGCGCGGGGGGATCGACTCGCAACACCCGAGAATTCACCGTCAGCGAATTTCCGTCGGAATTAAACGAGCCGAACACAACGTAGTCAGCGTCCAGATCCTGCGCAATGCGCAGCATGGTGGCGCGGCTAAGTTTCGCGGTCATCGGAAGACCGTAGCGTTCGAATTCACCGGCGCGCCCGGCGTGGGAATAAACCTGCTCGCCTCCGTCAGACAAAAATTGAATCGTGAGTTCTTCGAGGCCTTCCCCGAGCCAGTCGAGCCGCGGGGAGGAGCCAACATTTTCAAACGGGAATACCAAGTACAAGCCGGGCTGAGCGCCGGCAGGTGCGGGCGAAGTGGTTTGCGCCTGGAGAGTCGTCGAAGCGAGAAAGACAAGGCCGCAAAGAACGGTGATGAGACACGCGTTTAAAGCAGTTCGCAGCAGCATGATAGACAAATTCTAGCAAACGGAAGGAATCGTAGAAGGTGGAAGGGAGAATTGTGCAGGCAAAGAGGCACTACGGTAGGTAATAGCGCGCAAAAGTTGTGGTACGGATCACGGCCTACAGCGGAAAGCTGCGAACGCGATTCACATTCGCGCTCAACCATCCGAGCTAATGGCCGCTAAGGCTGTTCGCCCTCGGGCGGCTTCGGCGCAATCAGATTCTGAACTTCCTCATTCTTCAGCAGGGCGGTGAACGCCTTATCTTTCTTCACGTCGGCAATGAACGTGGCGTAGCCCTCGTCCTTGGCCTTGCGAAGATAAAGAATGGCTCGCTCCATATTCCCGGATTCCGCAAAAGACTTGGCCAGCAGGAAGTAGAAGCGTCCGCGATCCGAAACCGAGCGGTCTTGCAGTAGCGACCCATTGCGCGAGGAATTGTGCTCGAAGAATTGGGGATCCTTGCTCAGCGCGATGCGAAACGCCGCGATCGATTCCTCATAGCGCTTATCGCCGAAATAGGCATAGCCGAGATTGCTGTATAGCACCGGCATGTCATCGCGCATCTTGATCGCTTTTTCGTAAGCCTTGATGGCTTTGCCATAGCGCTTGCGTTGATACCAAACCGTGCCGATGTTGTTTTCGGCATCTGCATAGTGCGGGTCATACTTCACCGCACGCTCGTAGCACTTCAGCGCCAGACCCAGCGCTTCCTGCTGATGCAGCGCAATCCCTAGCTTGTTCAGGTAAACCGCGTTCTTTGGCTCCTGATCGGTGAGCTGCTTGTACGTCTGCGCGGCCTCGTAGTATTGCTTTCGGGCCATGAACAGATCGCCCATCTCTTCAGCCGTCAAAGGCCGCGTGGTCGGCTGCGTCCCGGCAGCAGACACTTGCGATGGCGTCTGTATGGTCGAGGAGCTATCTACAAACGA
>C688J35102_120989197_pt1 | contig 10370 bp, 11 predicted proteins | sample HopSoiMetagenom2_FD_35102 | JGI IMG/M metagenome (IMG submission 35102) | reverse complement strand
GAGACCGCGCCGAGTCGCCCGGCGCCGCCGAAGAGCGCCTTTCCGGCGACCGCAGGCCGCAGCCTCGGCGAAGTGATCGAAACCGCCGACTCCCACTCCGAATTGCTAATCGCCCCCTCGGCCCAGGTCTTCTACCCGGGCCCGAACCGCTATCCCTTCGGCGTCTTCCAACACAACGCGCCGCAGGTTCCAGGTGCCGAAGTCGCTATCTACATGGCCAAGGTCCCGACGCCCAAGCCCCGCTCCGGCTCCGAGCCGGGGAGCAAGGGCCAGGTCGCCAAGGCCGAAGCGCGGGCGCTCGACCAGCCGGCGATCGGTCCCTTCCCGGCCGAGATCGAAAGCCTGGCGACCGAGCCGGCCTTTCGCGGCCGGACCACGCTCGAAGACCCCGATGCCTCCCAGGTCGTCTACTCGACCCAGATCGACTTCCCCAGCGCCGGGGACTGGCGGATGGCGGCGGTGATCCGCGAAGGCGGCGAAACCAGCGCGACGCTGATGCAGAGCGCCGAAGTCGGTGCCTACGCGAAGGTGCCGCGGGCGGGGGAGCGGGCTCCCCGGATCGACACCCCCACCGCGCAGGACGTTGGTGGAGATCTGTCGAAGATCACGACTCGGATGCCCCCAGACGACATGAACGGGGTGAATTACGCCGAAGCGCTCGGCAGGGAACCGATCCTGCTCTTGTTCGCGACCCCCCGGTTCTGCCAGAGTCGGGTCTGCGGGCCGGTCGTCGACGTGGCCGAGCAGGTCAAGCAGGAAACGGGAGACCGGGCGGCATTCATCCACATGGAGATCTACAACCACAACGACCCCGACGCGGGCGTCCGGCCGCAGGTGCGGGCTTTCAACCTGCCCAGCGAGCCGTGGCTGTACGCGATCAACCGCGAAGGCGTGATCAGCGCCGCTGTCGAGGGCCCGTTCGGCACGAAGCTGATGGGCGAAGTCGTCAATAAGGTGGTGGCCGAATGAGCGACAAGGCCGCCGCCGACAACACCGAGCTGCTCGAATCCTTCGCCGAAGAGGCGCGGCGACGCTGCGACGTGATCGCCGCCGGCCTCGCCACCGCGACGACCGACTTCGAGACGATGCGCGCCGAAGCCCACGCCCTGCGCGGCACGGCCGCCGTGGTCGGCCTGCGCCGCCTCGCCGAGCTGGCCGGGCTGATGGAGTCCGACCTCGCCGAAGCGAAGAAGACCGGCACGATCCGCGGCGGCCGCGACCACCAGATCGCCGACGCCGCCAAGGCCCTCGCCGAGGGCGCCGCCGCCGCCGCCAAGGGAGAGGAAGAGCCACCCGACGTCGGCCGCTCCCTGGCCCAGCTCTTCAGCGCCTAGCCCCGCCACCGCGCGCTAGGCTCGCGCCATCCGGGGCGGTAGCTCAGCTGGTTAGAGCAGCGGACTCATAATCCGTCGGTCGAAGGTTCGAGTCCTTCCCGCCCCATGGAAGTGCCTGCAAATCGGCAGGTTCTAATGACGCCAATTTGGGCCTCGCCGCGAATCTGGTCCCGAAGTTGCTCCCGGGCTGGCCGCTACACTCGCTCCATGAGCGACCCACTTCACCTGACGATCGTTTATGAGGAGGGAGATGACGGCTGGATCGTCGTCTCGATCCCCGAGGTTCCCGGCGTGCTCAGTCAAGGCCGCACCAAAGCTGAGGCCCGCGAAATGGCGCTCGATGCTCTGGCTGGGATGCTCGAGCTGCGTGCGTCGGAGCATGAGCCACAAGGCAAAGCGGTCGGGAGCGAGTCGCTCAACATCGTCGCGGCGTGAAGCGCCGAGACCTCGAGCGGCATCTGAAAAAGCACGGCGCACGTTTGCTGCGTGAGGGCGGCCGGCATAGCTACTGGGGCATGGATGCCGAGCGTTCAACCTCGGTGCCGCGCCATCGTGAGATTCACCACCCGCTGGCGCGTGCGATCTGCAGGCAGCTTGGAATTCCGCCCCCCGAAGGTTCGCGCTAGCCTGGGGTCAGTTGGTGTGGCGAGGGTCCCCCTAGTGTGCCGCGTGGGGGAGATTCGATCCGATCATGCCGAGGAGGATGACGAAGTCGTGGATCCCGTCATCCTCATGTCGCCGGTCGTTGGGCTTCTAGGTGTGGCGCTCGGAATCGATGGAGCGACTGTTCCCAGTGCATACCCGAATTGAACCGGGCCTGGACCCGAAGCGCAGCGCTTGACGACGTCGAAATACAGCGTCGCTTTAAGACGCTCGACATGCTTATCTTCATGGCCAGCCGAGCAGATCGAAGGCGACCCGGCGAGGCCGAGTTGAGTATCGACCCTTACCCGATCGAAGTCGCCGGGGCCGAGCTTCGGGCCGCCCTCGCCGCGTACCAGCGACGGGAACAAGCGCCTCCGGTGGAAATGCCGTCTTCTAGCGAGCTAATACGAACCGTTCACGAGGGCGCAGGCCGAAGAGGTCATGAGCCGCAGTTGGGGTACGCATGAGCTTTGGGGCCCTAGTCGCGGCCGGCCCGACTCATAATCCGTCGGTCGAAGGTTCGAGTCCTTCCCGCCCCATGAGCAAGCCGGTTCTAGGGCAAGTGCAGGGGCCAGCACGCGGCGAGAGCACGCCAGCTCGGCAGGGAATTGACCATCGGTCGATGAGTGGCAGCACCCCGACCTACCGGCGATTGAAGCACCGCTCGGGCGGCCGTCAACACCCTGCGGGGGTTGGTCGCTTCGCGCCCTTGACTGGCGCTCTCGCGGTGCTAGTTCTGCGGGTGGGTCGGGGTGGGGGAGGTTGGCGGTCAGGCGGCGGCGAGAGGCTGACGGTCCCTGATCTCCACCTGGTAATCGGCGGGCAGGGGCACGACGGGCTCACGGCGCTTGCCTTTCGACTCACGGCGGCGGGTCAGCAGATGCTCGAAGAACGCGAGCGCGCCCCCTCGGGGTGCGGCGACGATCTCGCGGCCGTCGGGGTAGACGATTGCGAGCGGCCGGTGCTCGGCAACGGCCTCCGCGAGGATCGAGCCGAAGCCCTCCTGGTCGGCGGCGATGAAGGTGGTTCCCTCGGGATAGCGGTCGGGATCTAGGACAGCGTCGATCAGTCGCTCGTTAGCGATTTCGCCTGCGGGAGTGAACTTGCTGCGCTCTAGTTCTTCCATGATTCCGCGATTGCTTCCCAATGATCGGTCAGGTAGCGGATGGCTTGTGGCACGACGTCGTTGGCCGCACCCTCGGAAAACCGCTCCGCAGGCTGCTTCTCGGAACCAGTGTAGCGGTGCATATCGTGGTCCTCGTGGGCGTTGTCGAGCAGACGAATCGTTTGCCAATTGCCCTCGATTCGTAGTTGGAGCATGACCGCGTAGCGTTCCATCGGGCGACCCTCCAGATCGACCAGGATGCGGGCGTTTGCGGAGAGCCAGCGGATGAACGGGACGACCTGTCCTTTTGCTCCCATCTTCTGCGTCATACGGCGTTGTATAACGCTGTCAGAACGAACAGCGATCAGCCGCGGAGGACCGTGAAGGGGAGGCTCTGCGGCAGGGAGAGGTTGCCCTTGGCGTCGCGGACCGTAATCGTCACCTGGTAGCGACCGGGCCTGAGGAATCGTCCTCTGCCGATTTCGCCGCTCAGCTGAACGCTGCTGCGCCCCGCTTTGATGTCCGCGGCCAGCTTCACGAGCGATTTCGGCCGGCTGTGCTTGCGCACCCGTGAGATCACGATCGTCAGCCGGCCGGGCTTGCTGCAGGTGAAGCCGAGCACCGACCCCCGCTTTCTCGCCGGCCTCGTCCTCGCCACCCGGAAGCGCTTGCGGCTCAGGGTCATATGGCTCAGCTTCGGTCCCGGCCTGAATTTTGGCGGAGGGGGGGCGGGAGCGATGACCTCGGTGGGCGCGCTGACCTCCGACGAGGAGCCCGTGGCATTCGTCGCCGTCACCTTGACCAGGTCGCGCCGGTTGGCGTCTTCGCCGGCTGCCGTGTACCGCTGGCCCGTCGCGCCTGGGATCGCCTCGCATCCGGTCGTGTCGCCGGCCTCGGTCACGCCGACCGGGCAGCGGAGCCACTGAAACCCGAAGCTCGCGGGGGCGCCTTCCCAGGTGCCCGCCGTCGCCGTCAGCTGCTCTCCGACTTCGGCATTCCCGCCGACGACCGGGCGGCTGACGGCGGTCGGAAGGTTGCGAACGGTGATCGCCACCGGGTCCGACACCGTGCGCGCTCCCGCCGCGTCGCTGACCGCCACCTTCAGCTCGTGGCGCCCTTCGGCGAGCTTCGTCGTGTCGAGCGGCAACGACGCGTTGACGTTCGTCGTGCAGGGGGAGAACGACCTGTACGGTTGCTGGCATTCGCCGTCGTTGGTGTCGCGGACGGGGGCCCGTTCTTTTCCGTCGACGATCAGGGCGGCGCTGGCCACCCCAGGTCCCGAGATCGCGCTGTAGCCCACGTTCGCGACGCCCCGCAGCGAACCGCCGGCGACGATCGGGCCGAACAGCGTGGGCGATTCGAAATCGTTCAGTTCCACCACGATGTTCGCCAAATCGACGTTGAATTCGCCGCCGGGACAGGTGTGGCCCGCGAAAGGGGGGCAGTAGAGACGGCTCCTGACGACCGCCGATTCGACCAGGTAGCTCGGATGCGAGGGTGCCGGCAGCACCCGGCCGTCATTGAGGAAGTGGGCGAGCTGGCCGCGCCCGGACGCCAGGGTCCATTCCAGAAAGGACGGCGGCAAGGCGCCCGGCGCCGGACTCAGGGTCTGTTCGAGGTCGAGCGTGTGGATAGTCGTGCCCGGCGGCGCGAGCAGCGCCCAGGATCGACCTCCGCCTTCGGCGATGACGCCGCCCGGCGTTCTGGTTCGGACCCCCGTCGGAGGCCCGCCTCCGCAGGCTTCGATCGTGATCGGCCCCGGTTCGCCTTCCGCCACGGTGATGAGGTCGATCGCTTCCTGCGCCCGATCGGTGCAGACTTCGACCGTATAGCGAGGCGGAGGCGGCGGTTCGACGGCCGATGCGGCCGGCGGCCAGCCGACCGGAAGCAGGGCGAGCGCCAGCATCGCGAGGGCGAGCGGCGCCGCTGGATGCCGACGGCGGTTGCGGCGAGCGTGCATACCGGTTCTACTGAGCGCACCGGCATTTCGTTCACGGCTCAGATATCCGTCTAGGAGACGGGCAGCTGAACGTTCAGCGGCTCCTGAACGGGACGCCGGCAGACCTCAGCCCGTGGGCGATCCAGGGGCTCAGGGTGCGGGCGTAGGTCGCGGTGAGGTGGTGCTTGTCGCGATAGACGAGCGCGTTGCCGATCACCGCCCGGCAGAGCCCTTGCGGGCAGACCTCCGGAATCAGGTCGATCAGGCGCACGCCGGGCACCGCCCTGGCGGCGCGGACGTCGAATTCCACCGCCCCGTCGCGGACGTGGGGAAAGGCACAGGCCTTGAGGTGGTGCATGTTCTCGGCGACGCAGTGGGGGATGCCCTTGGGCGAGGAGGGCAGGTCCCTGATCACCACGGCGCCGAGCCCCGCCCGCCGCAGGCGCCTCAGCGTCTTCTCGTAGCCGTGCTGCAGCGCGGCGGCGTTGGCGCCGGCGCCGAGCGCCCGGCCGTGGGCGGAAGCGCGAGCGTCCTTGTCGCCGCTGAGCACGACGGTCGCCTGTCCGCCGGACTCTTCGATCCGCCGCAGCGAGCCCTCGTGCCAGGCGTCGCAGGTGCCGTACTCTCTGCCGGAGTCGGCGCGGAGCACGTGCACGTCGGCAGGCGAGCATTCGCGCTTGTTGAACACGACGAGGCGCCATCGCTCCTGCTTCGCCAGCTTCTCCAGCGGCGGGAAGTACTGCATCGCATGCGAGTCGCCGAAGAGGTAGACGGTCCACTTGCCCCGCCTGTCGCCGTAGACGCACTTCGGATTGGATTCGGTGCCCGTCTGGCCGACCATGCAGCCGTCGGAGACGATCGGGCCGCGGTCGGCGCGCGCGGCCTTGGGGCCGGGTCTCACCTCCTCGGCGCTTTCCTGCGGGGTCGGCTGGTCCGGCAGGGCGGCGGCGCCGCGGACCGGCGTCGCGCTCGAGGAGGACCCCGAGGTGAGCAGGAGGATCGCCGCGACGACGATCAAGATCGCGCCTCCGAGGCGCAGCAGGGTCGAGCGGCTCGTCAGTTTCGCTGGCACGGCGCCAGAAGATAGCGAGCGCCCCGCGGCCCCCGACTCCGGTGCGTGCCGATCTCGCCGGCCGGGTAGGTCGGAGCAATCGCGACGTCCGGCGACCAACTCGGCATCTACCTCAACGACCACTTGGCCGGATCGGTCGTCGCGGTCGAGCTCGTCCACCGCGCTCGGGCGAGCAACGAGGGCGGAGAGCTGGGACGGATGCTCGGCGAGCTGGCCGTGGAGATCGAGGCCGACCGGTCGACTTTGCGCCAGGTGATGGTCAGGCTCGGCGTCGGCGAAAGCCGGGCCAAGCTGGCGGCCGGCTGGCTGGGCGAGAAGCTCGGCAGGCTCAAGCTCAACGGGCAGCTGCGCGGATACTCGGACCTCAGCCGCGTCGTCGAGCTGGAGGGGCTGTGCCTCGGCGTCAACGGCAAGCTGGCGCTATGGGAGGCGCTGGGCCGCACGGCCGGCCCGGAGCTGCCGGAGTTCGACTTCCCGGCGCTGAGCGAGCGGGCGAGGGACCAGTTGCGCCGGCTCGAGGCCGAGCGCCTGGCGGCGGCGAGGCTCGCCTTCGGTGGAGCGCCGCCGCGGCGAAGCTGAGCTCCAAGAGGGTCAGGTCCTGGCCGAAGGTCGCACGCGCCGGACGTGGCGCCCCCGAGCTTTGGATCGCGTCTCCCATGCATGGTTCTGACCGGCGCCGGGCACCCGTGGGGGATGCTCGCCGTCGGTTTGATCTGCGCGGTCGCCGCTTCGGTGCTGTTCAACGTCGGCATCGCGCTGCAGGCGATCGAGGCCCGAGCCGCGCCGCGCGAGGAGGGGCTGCGGGTATCGCTGCTGGCCCTGCTGCTGCGCCGGCGGCGCTGGGTCGCCGGCCTCCTGCTCGGCGCGCTCGGGGTGCCGCTGGAGATCGTCGCCTTCGCCAACGCCCCCTTCGTCGCGGTAGAGCCGCTGCTGGCCTGCGGCCTGCTGATCCTGCTCGCGATCGGCAGCCGGATGCTGGGGGAGCGGCCGGGGCCCAACGTCATGGTCGGGGTCGCCGCGATCATCGCCGGCTCGGCGCTGATCGCCTGGGGGGCGCCGCCGCACGACGAGCACCACCGCGGACCGGTCGCGGTGGTGACGGTGATGGCGGGCCTGGTCGCGCTCTCGCTGATCCCGTTCGCGCTGCGGCACTCCCTCAGCGGCGCGCTCGTGCCGAACCTGGGCTCCGCCTGCGGATTCGCCGCGACCAACGTGGCGGCGAAGTTGATGGCCGACGACATCGGCGGCGGCCACTATGCCGAGGCATTCGGCTGGCTCTGCGCCGCCGGCTTCGCCGGGGCGGCGGCGACGATCAGCGGAATGACCGCGCTCCAGCGCGCCCCGGCGACCACCGTCGTGCCGGTCTCGACCGCGGTGCAGACCTTCCTGCCGGTGGCGCTCGAGCCGCTCTTCCTGACCGAGAGCTGGCGGGCGGCGGAACTGGGCGGCGGCGTCCTGCTCGCCGGGATCGTCGTGATGGCGATCGGCACGGTGCTCGTCTCCCGCACCCCCTCGGTCGCCACGCTGGCCGCCGGCTAGCGCTGAGTCCCGGCGGCGACCCTCTGGCCGCCGCCGGAAGCGCTCGCTACTTCAAATATTCTTCGGCCTTCTTCTTCGCTTCTTCGACGCCCTTTTCGGCCTGGGCCTTGCCTTCTTCGATGCCCTTTTCGGCCTGCTGGACGCCTTCTTCGACCTTGGCGCTGCCGTTGCCGTTTTCGACTTCTTCCTTGGCTTCTTCAAGGCCCTTTTCGGCCTTTTCGACGCCTTCTTCAGTCGCCTTGCCGGCGGTTTCGGCGCCCTTTTCGACTTCTTCCTTGGCCTTTGCCGTGCTGTCGCTGGAGCTGCCGCCGCCGCCGCAGCCGGACCAGATGGCGCCGCCGGCGACGATCGCCAGGATCGCCAGGACCGCGCCGACGGCACGCAACTTGGAAGCTGATTGATCGTCTCGCATGGATCTCCCTTGGTTGCTCGCTTGCCCGGCTTGGCGCCGGCCAAGCGACGCTAAAGCATCTCGTGGACACTTGGTCTGGCAGATGACCGCGGAAGCAGAGCAGGATCGGTTCCAGGCGCTGGTCGCCGACGCGATCGACGCCCTGCCCGCCGAGTTCCAGCGAATCCTCGAGCGGGTCGTGGTCGTCGTATCCGAGCTCGGCAGCGAGCACCACGCCTACGGCCACTACTTCGGCGACGGACTCGCCGGCGAGAGCTACGAGGACCGGATCGTGATCTATCAGGACACCCTCGAACGCGACTTCGGACACGACCCGGCGCTGCTGGCCCACCAGGTCGAGCGGACCCTGCGGCACGAGCTCGCCCATCATCTCGGCTGGGACGAGCGCGGGGTTCGGCTGCTCGGGCTCTAGCCTCCCAGGGCGGAGCGCTCAGCGCACGCGGCAGTCGCGGCTCAGGGTGGTGTTGATCAGGCGCCCGTCCTCGAAGTGGAAGCTGCCGCGGGCGAAGGGGAAGACCGCGCCCGGGAAGCCGCTCGGCGCCGCGCAGCTGGCACTGATGAAGCTGTGGCGCCTGCCGCCGTAGGCGTATTCGCGACCGACCTTCAGCTTGACGTCGGTGATCGAGCCGACGCCGCCGGCGAGGACGGGGACCCTCGCCGTCAGCACGGTGCCGAACTGGCCCTTGGCGCGGTGGCTGATGGCGAAGGGCAGCACCAGGGTCGCCTGGACCGGAGTCGTGGCGGCGAAGTGGAGCAGGATCGCGGGCCTGCCGCCGGAGCGCCCGTTGAAGGCCAGCAGCCTGCCCTCGACCGGGACCTCCCCTTCGGTGGACTCGAGCGCGGCGTGGAATTCGCCGCTGCCGACAACCGCCGGCTTGCAGCGCCGCAGCGCCTCCCTGCTGCCGGTCGACTGCAGCAGGCCGCTGGTGCAGGCGGGCAGGCCGCGGGTCGAGAGCCGGCCGTTGCGGTTGAGCGCGACTTCCAGCACGCGCAGGGCGGGAGGGTGGGAGCCGTCCGTGGTGCCGATCGAGCCTTCGACGCTGACCGTGATCGGCGCCGGGCGCTCGCGCGGCAGCGCGCGCGGGGTGAAGCCGCCGTCGAAGGAGATCCGCAGGTCGCCCTTCTGCGCGATCTCGCCCCGAGCCGCGCCCGCGCCGAGCAGTGCGGCGAGCGCGAGCAGCATCGATATGACGATCCGGTGGCGCATTACCGCTGCCAAGTCTAGTTTTCCCCGCCAGAACCCCGGTTAGGGTTCGGTGATGGTCGACGGTCAAGCGTGGGCGGAGCTGTCGGAGGGCGATGAGTTCGCCGGCTACCGGATCGAGCGCCGGCTCGGCCGCGGCGGCATGGGCATCCTCTACCTGGCGATCGAGCCGGGGCTGGACCGTCACGTCGCCCTCAAGCTGATCGCGCCCGAGGCGGCGGCCGACGACGTCTTCGCCCGGCGCTTCGCCGAGGAGTCGCGGATCGCGGCCTCGATCGAGCATCCGAACGTGGTCCCGATCTACGCCGCCGGCGAGCAGGACGGCGTCCCCTACATCGCGATGCGCTTCGTCTCCGGCTCGGACCTCGGCCGGCGGATCGCCCGCGAGGGCAGGCTCGATCCCGAGCGCGCGGCGGCGCTGATCGCCCAGGTCGGCAACGGCCTCGACGCGATCCACGCCGCCGGCCTCGTCCATCGTGACGTCAAGCCGGCCAACGTCCTGCTCAGCGGCGAGGCCGGCTCCGAGCACGCCTACATCACCGACTTCGGCGTCGCCCGCAACGTCGCCACCCAGTCGGGCCTGACCCAGACCGGCCGCTTCGTCGGCACCCTCGACTACGTCGCCCCCGAGCAGATCTCCGGCGCCGCGATCGACGCCCGCGTCGACGTCTACGCGCTCGGCTGCCTGCTCTACAAGCTGCTGACCGGCAACGTCCCGTTCCCCCGCGAAGGCGAGGCCGCCCGCCTCTACGCCCACCTCAACGACCCGCCGCCCTCGCCCTCGCTGTTCGCGCCCGAGGTGCCGATGGCACTCGACGACGTCGTCGTCCGGGCGATGTCGAAGCAGCCCGAGGACCGCCACCCCTCGGCCGGCGACCTCGGCCGCGCCGCCGTCGCGGCCCTCAGCGGCACCGCGGTCACGATCCCCGAGCGCACCGTCGCGACGGGCGCGGCCGCGACCCGGGAAGCGACGACGATGAAGCCGGAGCCTGCCGGCGAACCGCAGACCAGGCCATCGGAGATGCAGCCGGCGAGCCAGCCGGCCGAGTCCAAGCCGCCGACCGCGTCGACGCGCCGGCTGGAGCCCGAGCAGGACCCGTCCGGCGACGGACGCGGTGCG
>C688J35102_120989198_pt1 | contig 10372 bp, 8 predicted proteins | sample HopSoiMetagenom2_FD_35102 | JGI IMG/M metagenome (IMG submission 35102) | reverse complement strand
GAGCGGGGATCATCTGGTTCACCTGCGGCGTGTTAGTGGGGGTGATCGCCGCCGTGACGGCCGGCAGGTGGACCGACCGCGCGATCACGATCGCGGCGCTCGTCGGGATTTCGATGCCCGTGTTCTGGCTCGGGCTCCTCTCGCGCTACGTGCTCGCGGAGGGCCATCCACTGAGCATCTTCCCGGACGGCGGCTACGTTCCCCTGACCGATGACCCGGTCCAGTGGTTCTACCACCTGCTGCTGCCGTGGATGGTGCTCGCGGTCCTGTTCATCGGGTTCTACGGCCGCGTGATGCGCTCGAACGTCCTCGACACGATCAACGAGGACTATGTGCGCACCGCCCGCGCCAAGGGCTTGGCGCCGCGCCGCGTCCTCCGCAAGCACGTGGTGCGCAACTCGCTGATCCCGGTCGTGACGCTCTTCGGGCTCGACTTCGCGGCGACCATCGGCGGCGGCGCGATCCTGACCGAGTTCGTCTTCCAGCTGAACGGCGTCGGCCAGTACGCGGCCGACAACGTGAGCCGCCTCGATCTGCCGCCGATCATGGGCGTGACGCTGTTCGGCGCTTTCTTCATCGTCCTCTTCTCCGCGATCATCGACCTCGTGTACGCGTGGCTCGATCCGCGCATTCGGCCGACGTAGCCCATGGCCGACCGTCTGATCGAAGTCAATGACCTCAAGGTCCAGTTCGCGACCGAGGACGGTCTCGTCCGCGCGGTCGACGGCGTCTCCTTCAACCTCGACCGCGGACAGGTGCTGGGGATCGTGGGCGAGTCCGGCTCGGGGAAGAGCGTCACGTCGATGACACTGCTCGGTCTGACGCGTGACAAGAACACGCGCTTCGAGGGCGAGGTTCTCTACAAGGGCCGGAACGTGCTCGGGATGAACGAAGAGGAGCTGCAGCAGGTTCGCGGCAACGAGATGGCGATGATCTTCCAGGACCCGATGACGTCGCTGAACCCGGTGTACACGGTGGGAACGCAGATCTGCGAGGCGATCCAGGTCCACGAGAACATCGACCGGAAATCGGGCACGCGTCGGGCCGTCGAGCTCCTCAAGCAGGTCGGGATCCCGAATCCGGAGGCGCGCGTCGACGACTATCCGCACCAGTTCTCGGGCGGGATGCGCCAGCGCGCGATGATCGCCATGGCCCTCGCGTGCAACCCGGACGTCTTGATCGCCGACGAGCCGACGACGGCGCTCGACGTCACGATCCAGGCGCAGATCATCGAGCTGATCGACCGGCTGAAGGACGAGTTTCACTCCGCGGTCATCCTGATCACCCATGATCTCGGCGTCGTCGCGGACGTGGCGGACGAGATCATCGTCATGTACGCCGGTCGGGTCGTCGAGCAGGCCGCGAAGCGGAAACTCTTCTACGACCCACAGATGCCCTACACATGGGGGCTGCTCGGGTCGATCCCGCGGCTCGACCGCCCGAGGATGGAGCGGTTGCACTCGATCGAGGGAACCCCGCCGTCGCTGATCAACCTTCCCCGCGGCTGCAAGTTCCGGCCGCGCTGCCCGCACGCGTTCGACAAGTGCAACGAGGAGCCGGCGCTCGAGAACCGCGTCGAGGACCCGGGCCACCTCGACCGCTGCTGGCTCACCGTCGACGAGAAGCGCGCTCTGCGCGACAGGACGATCAGCGGGGAGACCGAGGCGGCTTGAGCTCGCAGAACGGCTCCGAGAACGGCGCGCTCGTCGAGGTCCAGAACCTCCGCAAGTATTTCCCGATCAAGCGGGGCCTTCTCTCGCGCGAGGTCGGGCGCGTGCATGCGGTCGACGACGTGACGTTCGCGGTCCGCGAGGGGGAGACGCTGGGGCTCGTCGGCGAGTCGGGCTGCGGCAAGTCGACGCTCGGGCGGACGATCGTGCGGCTGCTCGAGCCGACGGCCGGAGACGTCCGCTTCCGCGGGCGTTCGATCGCCAAGCTGAACACGCGCGCCCTGCGGCCGCTGCGCCGCGAGATGCAGATGGTCTTCCAGGATCCGTACGCGAGCCTCAACCCACGCAAGCGCGTCGGCTCGATCATCGGCGCGCCGCTCGACATCCACGGGATCGGCGACCGCGCGCAGCGTAAGCAGCAGGTGCAGGACCTGCTCGAGACGGTCGGCCTTTCGCCGGAGCACTACAACCGATTCCCGCACGAGTTCTCCGGCGGTCAGCGGCAGCGCATCGGGGTCGCCCGCGCGCTCGCGTTGCGCCCGAAGCTGATCGTCGCCGACGAGCCAGTCTCGGCGCTGGACGTCTCGATCCAGTCGCAGATGCTGAACCTGCTGGACGACCTGCAGCGGGAATTCAGCCTCACGTACATCTTCATCGCGCACGACCTCGGCGTTGTCCGCCACGTCTCGAACCGCATCGCCGTGATGTACCTCGGGAAGCTCGTCGAGCTAGCGCCGGCGGAGGAGCTGTACGAGCGTCCGATCATGCCGTACACGGAGGCGCTGCTCTCGGCGGTGCCGATTCCGGATCCGGATCTGAGCGAGCAGCGGGAGCGGATCGTGCTCCAGGGCGACGTCCCGAGCCCGATCAACCCGCCGTCGGGCTGCCGGTTCCATCCGCGCTGCCGCTACGCGACCGACATCTGCAGCCAGGTCGAGCCGCCGCTGACCGACTACGGGAACGGGCACATCGCCGCCTGCCACCACCCGCTGAATGTCGACCACGAGACCCTCGCGCGCGCGACCGTGTCGGAGCACCACACGCCCGAGGCCGCCGACGAGAGCGCGAAGCCGGCCGAGCCGGGCAAAGAGGAAGCGAAGCCGGTCCCCGGGACCTGATTCCACATCGGTCTGTGGAGAACCCGGACGGGCCAGATCCGGCTTCTGAAGCGCGTTTTCCCCAGGATCGAGGTAATCCCTTAGTCAAGGTAGGACCTCGCGCTAAAGGGAGTGGGACTTCGAGCCGATATTCCGGCCATGGACGCTGCCGAGCGCAAGGAGATCCTTTCCCGTTACATGGACCATCAGCGCCGCTTCGAGGCGGTCGCTGCGAAGCGCCAGAGCGGTAACGCCGAGGTCATCCCGTTCAGCGGGCCGCTCCGAGAGCTCGAGCAGGAGCCGACGATGCGCGAGGTCGAGGTGCTGCAGTTGATCTCGGACGGCCTCGTGAACCGCGAGATCGGCACCCGCCTCTTCCTGAGCGAGGAGACGGTGAAGTCGCACGTGCGGCACCTGCTGGCGAAGCTGCAGGCCCGCTCGCGCGCGCACGCAGTCGCCGTCGGCTTCCGCCGCGGCATCATCGCGTAGCCAAGCCCCCGCTAGCGCGGGAACCGGCTCAGCAAACGCTCACTCGTCCGTTGTAACCACACGTTTTCCACGACTTGTGGAAATCCCTCACCAGGGGGATGCCCACACGCTGTGGAAAAAAGAAGCTACGCGGGCTCTACCAACTCTTCGCGCCGCCGACGAGCGTGGCGCGCGCAATGAAATCCACAAGCGACTTTCGCAAGGGGACACTCCTACTTGGGGACTGACGGCACGCCGCTTATACCCCGTCTGGGGGAGGTTTTCAAGGGATCACGAAGAGATTTGGCACAAGTGCGTCAGATCCCGTCGCTTGGTCTGCACGTGTACGCTGCCTCGCTACTTCTCGCGGCATCCGCGACGGCCGGCGCCCTAACCATGACGGATGTGCCGATGGGCAACTCCTGGGTGGTCGTCGGCCTCGCGCTCGTAGCTGCCTACGCCGAACGAAACAGCGTCCGCCTGACAACCACGACCGAGGTTTCGATCTCGCTGGTCCCGACCCTCTTCGCCGCGATTCTCTATGGCCCACTGGCGGCCATGCTGGTTGCCGCACTCTCGAACGTGGCCGATCTGGCGGGTCCCAGTGAGCTTCGCCACCTGAAATGGGCCACGTACACGGCCACGCGAAGTATCTCGGCCGCGACTGCTGCATTAATGGCCGCGATCGTCGAGGGCGCAATCGGATCAGACATCGCTGGAATTGCCGTGGCCACGGTCGCGGCATCGCTGATTCTCGAGGCGCTCGACGTGGCGTTTGCTGCCACCACCTATCGCGTCCGCGGGAACGGCCACATGTCGGAGGTCATCAGGACTCTCGGCCCGCTGACGCTCGCGTCGATTCCCCTATATGCGCCAATCGTCGCGCTGCTTGTATTTTCCTATCGAGAGATCTCGCCCTGGACGCTGCCACTCTTCATGGTCCCTGCACTCGCTGCGCAGCGCCTCTATGCCCTTTACCAAGCCCAGCGTCATCTGACAGCCGACGTCACTGCCGCAAAGGAGCGGCTCGAACGTGCAGGTCTCTCCTTCGCGACAGCTCTGGTAGCGACGCTCGACGCACGAGACCGCTACACGGCGGGTCATTCCGCGGCGGTCGCAATCTATTCGCGGGATATCGCGGCGCGAATGGGATTGTCCGCGGATGAAGAGCAGCTGGCACACATGTGCGGTCTCGTCCACGACATCGGAAAGATCGGTCTCCCACCTGGTCTGGTGGAGAAGCCAGGAGCGCTGACGCTAGAGGAGCGCCGACAGATGGAGGCCCATTCGTCCATCGGCGAACGCATTCTCCTCAAAGTCGAAGACTATGCAGATGTTGCCCGAATCGTTCGGCACCACCACGAGCGGGTTGACGGCCGCGGCTACCCGGATGGAATCGGAGGCGACGAGATTCCTCTGATCTCTCGGATCGTTGCCGTTGCCGACGCCTATAACGCAATGACGTCAGATAGACCGTACCGTGATGCCATGCCAACCCGTGTCGCGCGACTTCGATTGGCGCAGGCAGTGGAAACTCAGTTCGATACAAGTGTTGTCGCAGCGTTCGAGGCGATCTTGGCTGGGGCGACGGAGGACTATCGACTTGGACAGAGGCGTGACTTCACACTCGGCTCGCAGGAGAACCGTGCCGTTCGCGCACCGCAATACGCGATCTCCGCGGTTGCGGCTGGCTAAGACACGTACATCAGCGCAGCCTCCGTGCGGGTGCGCACTCCGAGCTTCTTGAAGACACTCCGGAGGTGTGCTTTAACCGTTGTCTCTTCGATCCAGAGTGTTTTTGCGATCTCACGGTTCGACAGACCCTGGGCGAGTAGGGCGAGAACCTCCTGCTCCCTTGCAGTCAGTTGGTCTGGAGCAATCCGCCTGCGCGGACCCGTCAGACCGAGAGACGTCGCAAGAGCCGTGTCCCATTTCTCGACGATCAGGAGTGAATATCTGGCTGGCGGTCCAAGCGCAGCAACTGGGCCCAGCAGGGCTGGATATGCGCGGTAGGCGCACACGAAGGCGTCGAAATTGCTCTGAGTTGTGGAACGCGCGACGGCCTCTCCGACCAGATCAGTCGTCTCAGGAGCGCTCTTAGTTATGGACACGATCGCCCGAGCGAAGGCGGCTTTAGCCTGACCGTCGGTTTGCTTGCTAGAGGCTTCGGCGCGCTCGACGAGTCTCAGAGATTCATCAGCGCGGCCGGCGCACGCAAGGGCAAGCGCACGGGTCGCGAGAAAGTCGCCCAACATTCCGGGTGAGGGATCCCGAGGCCACTGCTGTGCCGTCAGGTGAATCGCTTCTTCGATCTGTCCACGGCTCATGCAGAGCCGCGCGAGAACGGCAACAGCATTCATTTCAGCGTGGAGGTCGTCCGTTTCGAGCGCGGCCCTCCAGGCTGCGCCGACGGCTTGCTGCGCTTGCGTGAAGTCACGGCGACCGAGGAGGGCGATCGCCTTGGCCGCCAATGCGTGCGCCCGTGCGAATGAGACATGGCTCGACCTCGCTTCGACAAGCGCGGCGTTGGCAATGTCTAGCGCCTCGTCGTACATCGCTGCGAGTGAAAGACTCGTCGTAAGGACCTGGAGGAACGCGGTTCGCACGACAGGTCGCGCGTCGGCTTCAGCAAGTACGCGCCATGGAATCGCGTCGAGGGCGTAGCGAACGTTTCCCTTGCGACTGGCAAGCGTGAGTCGAGCCTGCCCCCTTCGCATTAGATCCTCGGGCCCGGACGTCGGAAGGCGCTCAAACTCTTCGAGAATGCCATGCGCCGCCTCTATATCTTCTAATTCATCGGTCGCGACGAACATGCCCCAGAGCGCATGGCGAATATCATTCTCCGATAGCGCTGCGTCACGCGCTAGGCGGTGGTGTTCGAGGGCGGCGTGCCGTCTCTCGTTTAAGTGAGCACTGAGGCCGGCGCAATAAAACGCGCGCGATTGGAGGGGATGGCTCTGTGGCAGCCGCTCCGCAAGTTCTTTAGCGCGACGCTCGGCTGTCAGCCAACGCCCCTCACGCAAGTCGATCTCGGCGTCTGCCAGATCTAGGACAGGCGAATCAAGACCGACGGCGCGAGCGTGCCCGGTCCACGCACGGAGAGTAACTATCCGCCCATCGTCAAGGACCGCATCCAGAGAGCGCTCGATGATGTCAACGAGCTCCGAACGCAGGGTAAAGCGCTTCGCCACACGGAATGCGTCGTCAAACTCACCCCGCCTAATGAGAGTCGCCGCGCACTTCGCCGCCGCGGTCGTCACATCGCCTGGATCGATGTCTCGGAGCTTGGTAGATAGAAAACGTCGCAACAGAGGATGAAGCTCGAAGGCGCCGTCCTCCACCGGGTTCAGGAAACCAAACCGGACGCCGGAAGAGACGACGGCCTCTGCGCGGTCGGCGAACAGTTCATGCACTACCTCGGCATCGATCACCGGCATGATGCTCAGGAGCGATAGTTGCCGTCGAAGATCCCGCGGGGTCGCCGCGAACAGCTCGTCCGCGAGATAGTCATGCAGCCGCCGAGGCACATTCAGTTCCGCGAGTGGCTCGGGATCCTCGATGAGGGCGGCGAGCCCGATCACGGCCGGCCAGCCGCCAGCGAGTGCGAATAGGCCAGGGAGATCTGCGTCTCGACCAGCAAGACGGAAGATCTGAGCGGCTTCATCCTTGGTCATAGAAAGCGTGCCTGCAGTGATCTCCTGGATCTCCCCGTACATGATCCGTCGCGCAGACGCCCATGAGGGTCGAACCCGGCTGAGGATCAGAACGCGAGTGCAGTCGTTCGACGCGAGAGCCTCGACGAAGCGTTCGGCTCCAGTGGCTCCGACGAGCTCGTGGTAGTCGTCGAGCACGAGCCAAGACGCCTCGTCCGAGTCGGTCAGAGCGTCACGGAAAAGGTTGGCGATTGCCGCGATTCTGGGTTCGTCAAGCGATCCCGCACGTGTTCTCCGACGAACTGCGGCGACGATTCCACCGCACTGCGGTTCGAGTGTCTTAGCGAGCGCCAAAGCCACACTGACGGCGTCCTTGGCTGGGGTTGAGGGCCGGAACCAGAGCGCGCTCATTCCACGGCCCGCGAGCCATTCACGCACAAGCGTCGTCTTTCCGTATCCAGCTGGCGCGACAAGCAGACGCACCGTCGCGGTAGACGCGTCCAGAAGATCAGTAAGCCGCGGTCGCCTAATGATGTGGCGACCGAGCCCTGGCGCTTCCAAAAGCCTGCCCTCGTCCATTCCTTCGCCCCTCTGGGCGCCGCGGTTCCCCTCTAGCAGCGTAGTGCCGACGAGAGGCTTTGGAAAGTGGCGGTTCGGGCTGACCGTCCCTGCGACGAGAGGTGCCGCAGGGACGGTGCCGTCAGCCCCCGTTGTCGGCTTTCGCCGACTCCAGGCTTGCCGCGAGCGGGTCTTCGCCCGTCAGCGTGCGGTACGCCACTGGGATCTGCCTCCGGCGCGTCACGCCGAGCTTCTGGCGCAGTGCATCCGAGTGCGCCTTGGCGGTGCGCGGGGAGATGCCCAGCCGCTCGCCGACCTCGTCGTTCGAGCAGCCGGCGGCGATCAGCTCGATGACTTGCCGCTGTCGCTTCGTGATGCTCGGAATGGAGGCCCGCAGTGCGTCGTACATGGGCCCGAACCTACTCGGCCCTCCCGGCCTCGGCTATTGACCGGAAGGAGTATTTCGGGCTCTTACGCCGCGACGCGGCGGGCGTTCAGGAAGCTCGCCTCGTGCCCGCGGCGGTTCGCCTCCGCGAGCTCGTCCTCATCGAGCGCTCCGATCCTACGCAAGAGGTCGAACTCGTCTCTGAGGTGCGTCCCCATCATCTCCGGCCCGTCCGTCGCGATCGTGAAGGCGACGCCGTGCTCCACGAAGGCGCGCACCGTGGTTCGGATCTCCGCCTCGTCCGCCAGCGCCTTCGTCAGGAGGTTGGATGTGGGGCAGATCTCGAGCACGGTCTCCTGCTCGCGGAGCGCGGACATCAGGTTCTCGTCGCCGGCGGCGAGGATCCCGTGGCCGATCCGGTCGGGGCGAAGCGCCTCGACGACCTCGCCGATCTCCTCGCGGCCGACTGCGCCGCCCTCCTCGCCCACGTGGATCGTCACACCGAGTCCGGCGCTGCGCGCCTCCTCGACCGTGGACTGGAGCTGCGTGTAGTCGTAGCGCGCACCGTCGACGCGCGGGCCGGCGACGTCGACGCCGACAACGCCGCGGTCGGCCCAGTGGATCGCCTTCTCCGCGATGATCGCGTTCTGCTCGGGCGTGAACGTCCGATCCATCATCAGGATCAGGCCGGCGCGCACCTGCGGGTACTCGAGGCTCGCCCGGTCGAGGCCGCGCACGGCCGCCAGGATGATGTGGTCGAGATCGCGCTCGCCCCCGCGGTTCCGCTTCATCGGGTTGAACCGCAGCTCGAGCGTGGTGATCCCCTGCGACCGGTAAGCACCGCCGATCGCCCCGTGGACGGAGCGCTCGACCGCCATCGGGCTCGACTGGATCAGCTCCGTCCAGTGGTAGATCTGGTCAAGCGCGTCGAGCCCCTGGACGCCGCGCGGGTCGGACACGGTCACGAGCCGGTCGAAGTCCCAGTAGTCCTTGACGGGGAGGGCGATGCCCTGCTCGTGCGCGAGGCTCCACAGGATGTCGGAGGCAACCGACCCCCCGAGGTGGGTGTGCAGCTCGGCCAGGCCCTCCATGGATCGAGTCTAGCCCGGTCTAGACCGGGTGCCGCATCCAGACGTTGGGCTCGACGTACAGCCCGTGGCCGTCGCGCATCTGGACGGGTACGAGCCCGCCGGGCACGACGTAGTCGCCGTCCTCCGGGAAGCTCAGGCCCGTCCACTCCTCCCACTGGTCGCGGGTGCCGGGGATGGTCATCGACTCGGGCGCGACCGCGAGGATCGGCGCCCCGAGTCGCTCGTGGGTGCGAAGCCACGGGTCGAAGAGCTCTCCGTCGGGGCGGCGCCACTCGACGTACCGCTCCATCGGGATGAGCGGGTACTTGTGCTTGAGGGTCGGCCGCACTGGAGCGATCAGGGCGTTGAGGCCGTGCGTCTGCGCGCGCGCGGTCATCCCCGAGAGCAGGAGGCGGCTGAGGCCGCGGCCCTGCGCCTCCGCCCTGATCATCACCTGGACCGCGCACAGCGTGGTCGGCTCGCCGCCCTCCTCGAAACGCTGCCGCAGAGCCCAGTCGACGCCTCCCGGCTCCGGCTCGCCGCTCCAGCGCACGGGGACCGTGTCGCCCTCGCCGAGGACGACGTCCTCGTCCGGGTCGTAGGCGACGGTCTGGAACTCTGGAAGCTGCTCCCAGATCTTCCCGATGTGCTCGTTCACGACCGGGTCGTGGACGAGGAACTCGGCCCAGACGCCGAACAGGTCGTTCCGGCTCGGATGCTCGAGGAGGTCCGGCCGCTCGCCGAACGTGTACAGCTCTACGCCCATCCCACCACCGCCCAGCGGCGGCCGAGGAAGCGGGTGCCGAGCAGCGCCAGTCGCGCGGCCAGCAGCGCGACGAGGCCGCTCCAGACGCCGACGATTCCCCAGCCGGCAGCCAGGGACGCCAGGGCGATCGGGATGAACACGAACACGCTCGCCGCAAGCATCGACCACATCAGGAACGACGTGTCGCTCGCACCGATCAGGATCCCGTCGAGTGCGAATACCGCGCCGCCGATCGGCTGCATCAACGCGAACAGCGGCCAGATCTCGCGCGCACGATCCAGCACCGCGGGATCGTCGGTGAATGCGCGCGGAATCACGTCGCCGAGCGGGAGCAGCACGAGCCCGAACGCTAGCCCGAGCAGGGTGGACCAGAGGATCATCCGCACTGCGGCGGAGTGGGCTCCCTCGTCGTCGCCCGCGCCGAGCATCCGTCCGACGATCACCTGCGCCGCGATTGCGACTGCGTCGAGGACGAGCGCGAGGAACGTGAACAACTGGAAGGCGATCTGGTGCGCGCCGAGCTCCGCGTCTCCGATCCGCGCCAGCACCGACGCGGCGACGAGGAACGACGCGTACAGCGCGGTCGTCCGGACGAAGATCTGCCGCCCGACGCGCACGAGCGGCCGCATTTGCGCGAGCCGCGGTCGACGCGTGTCGGCCGGCGGCTTCAGGAGCTCGCGAACGAACGCGAGCCCCATCCCCGTC
>C688J35102_120989200_pt1 | contig 10389 bp, 12 predicted proteins | sample HopSoiMetagenom2_FD_35102 | JGI IMG/M metagenome (IMG submission 35102) | reverse complement strand
GCTGGTCACGCAGGAAGGCGCAGAAGGCGTCCAGCTCGGTGGCAAAGCCCATCACGTAGGAGTGGGCCATGGTGCCGGTGGTGGGGATGCCCCACTGCATACCGGCGGCGACCGTGGCGGTGGCGACGGCGCCGCCGATGTAGGCACAGCGTGCGGCGAGCACGCCCGCCTCGCCGCCGTGGGCGCGGCGGAATCCGAAGTCGAAGACGGGGCGGCCGGCGGCGGCCTGCACGATGCGGGCGGCCTTGGTGGCGATCAGGGTCTGGAAGTTGACCTGATTGAGGAGGTAGGACTCGACCAGCTGGCAGACGAGGCGCCTGCCCTCGATGCGGAGCAGCGGCTCGGTGGCGTGGGCGACGGTGCCCTCGGGCATGGCGTCGAGGTCGCCGTCGAAGCGAAGGTCGCGTAGCTCGTCCAGCAGCGGGGCGGCGCACGTGCCGGAGCGCTCGAGGTAGTCGAGCGAGCCGTCGTCGAAGTGGAGCTCGCGCAGGTAGCGCTCGGCGGTCTCGAGGCCGGCGGCGACCAGGTAGCCGCGGTCGCGGGGCAGCTCGCGGACGAACAGCTCGAAGGCGACACGGTCGAAGGCGGTGCCCTGGGCCAGGTAGGAGGCGGCCATGGTCAGCTGATAGCGGTCGGTCAGCAGCTCAGGAGGCGGACACAGCGTCATGTGGCGCGCCGGTAACGGGCGCTCTCGGCCAGGATCCGGGGCTCGCGCTCGGCGAAGCGGTAGATGGTGGCGGGACGGCCGCCGGTGGGGCGTTCGCCGGCCTCGGCCAGGACGCCCCAGCCCAGCGCGATGCGACGGAAGTTGTTGGGCTCGAAGGCGCGGCCGATGCCGGCCTCGTAGACGTGGCGCAGCTCGGTCATGGTGAACCGCTCGGGCAGCATGCTCCAGGCCACGTTCTGGTACTCGAGCTTGTAGGCCAGCCGGCGGCGGGCGTACTGCAGGATGCGGTCGTGGTCGAACGCCAGCACCGGGCCTCGATCGATCTCGGCAAGCAGCTCCTCGAGCGGCCGCCAGGCCGCCTCGCGGGCGTCCGACCCGGGCCGCAGCGAGACGCGGCCGCCGTCCACCAGCGCCAGGTAGCAGCACGAGATGACGCGGCCGCGGGGGTCGCGGTCCTGCTCCGAGAAGGTGGCCAGCTGCTCCATGAAGACGTCCGAGACGCCGGTCTCCTCGCGCAGCTCCCGCTCGGCCGCCTGCTCGAGCGTCTCGTCAGGGTGCAGGCCGCCGCCCGGGAGCGCCCAGTAGCTCTCGTAGGGCTCGTACCGGCGGCGCACGAGCAGCACCTGCATGGCGCCGTCGAGAAAAGCGAACGCGGCCACGTCGGCGGCCACCTTGGGATGTCCTGGGTCGCTGGCCACTTATAGACCTCGTGACGATATTAGCAACTCGAGCGCCGATATTCGTAGTGGACCGCAACACCGGTGCCAGGCGCCGGCGTTGCATGCACGGCCCTACCGCGAGGGAGAGATAAGGATCGTGCGCGTCGAGGTGTAGAACTCACGCGCGGCCCGGCCCTGCTCGCGCGGCCCGAAGCCGGAGGCCTTCTCCCCGCCGAAGGGCACATGGAAGTCCACACCGGAGGTGGGCTGGTTGATTCGCACGAGGCCCGTGTCGAGGTCGCGGGCGAGTTCCAGCGCGCGGTCGAGGTCGCGCGTGTAGACGCCGGTGGAGAGGCCGTAGCGCACGCCTCGTGCGATCTCGGCGGCGGCGCTGCTGTCCGGCGCTGCCAGCAGCGCGCAGACCGGGGCGAACACCTCTTGTTGGGCGATCTCGGCGGCGGGGTCGTCGGTCTCGATCAGGGTCGGCTGCAGGTAGTTCCCGGGGGCGTCCACGGCGTCTCCGCCGGTGATGATGCGGCCGCCCGCATCGGCTGCCCGCGCGATCGCACCCAGCGCGCGTTCGCGCGCGGCGGGTGTGATCAGCGGGCCCACCTGGCAGCCGGGATCCTCGGGCCGCTCCACCACCATCCGCCCGATCGCGTCGACCAGCGCGTCGCGCATGTCCGACAGCACGGGCTGCTCGCAGATCACCCGGCCGGTGGCCGTGCACTTCTGGCCGGCGTAGCCCATCGCGGCCGACGCGATCATGCCGGCTGCCGCCTCGACGTCCGCGTCCGCCAGCACCACGGCCGCGTTTTGGCCGCCCATCTCGCACTGCGCGGCCGCGCCCCGCTCCGCCAGTGCCACCGCCACCCCGTGACCCACCGCCTCCGACCCCGTGAACGAGACCGCCGCGGCGCCCGGATGCGCGACCAGCGCCGAGCCTGCCTCGCCCGCACCCTGCGTCAGCTCAACTGCGCCCTCCGGCAGCGCGTCGCGGAGCAACTCGAACACCGCCGCCGCGCACCCGGGCGCGTGCTCGCTCGGTTTCCACACGCAGACGTTGCCGTACGCCAGCGCCGGCGCCAGCTTCCAGAGAGGGATCGCCACCGGGAAGTTCCATGGCGTGATCAGCCCGACCACTCCCCGCGGCTCCCGCCGCGTCAGCAGCAGCGAGCGCCCGTCGGCCGGCGGGAACGACTCGCCGTCGGGATCGAGCGCCACCTGTGCGTAGAACCGCAGGATCGCGACCGCCCGCGCCAGCTCGCCGCGAGCCTCCGTGATCGGCTTTCCGACCTCGCGCACGACCAGTTGCGCCAGCTCCTGGGATCGCGCCTCCAGCGCGTCCGCGACCGCCGCCAGCGCGGCGCCACGCGCCGCCGCCGGGATGCGAGCGTAGCCACGGGCCGCCGCCGCCGCGCGCTCAACCGCACGGTCGACCTCTATGCCGCCGGCCGGCATCACGGTCGTGACCACGTCCTCGGGCGAGGCCGGGTTGACGCTGACGATCTCGGAGGACGTGGCGGACATCGCGTGGCCGCCTGCTACTTCGAGACGTGGACCACGAAGGCCAGCAGCAACAGCAGCACCGCCACCATTAGCAGCACCCACCAGCGAGACAATGACTCGTTCACGCGCTCCCTCTCGTCGTCCACAAACGGCTCAGGAGCGAAGTCTACAAACCTCGGCGGCCCACCGGCGAGCGACCGGCCGCTAAGGACAGACGCAGCTCCGATCGGCCGGCCGCCGGGGGCCTTCGTGATGGCGCGGCGCCCGGCGCTGGTGGACGAGGTGGCGGGGGCCGCGTCCCGAGACGGCCTGCGCGAGATCGACCGCCATGCCCTCCACCGGCGTGTGGAAGCGCACCAGCGCACACGCGGTCACCAGCACCAGCAACACCAGCGCCAGGTACTCGACCGTCGATTGCCCGCGCTGCATGCGGTCAACCGTATGGACACAACGGTCACGTGCGCGTAACGACCGGTCACGACTGCGCAACAACGCCGGTCGGAGCTGCATTCGCTAGGGTCGGCCGGTGAGCGTTGAGCGCATGCAGCTGCCGGACGGCCGGCTGTTCGAATACAGCGCGGCCGGCGACCCTGACCGGGAGCTGCTGGTCTTCTGCGTCGGCACGCCGAGCGCGGTCGTCGAGTTCCCCTACGTCGCTGAGGCCGCCGCAGCCCGTGGCCTGCGCTCGGTGATCTGCTCGCGACCCGGGTACGGTGGATCGACGCGTAACCAGGGACGCACGGTGGCAGACACCGCCGCGGACACGGCGGCGCTGGCCGATCACCTGGGAGCAGACCGCTTCCTGGTGGCCGGCTGGTCGGGCGGGGGCACGACTGCGCTGGCCTGTGCCGCCCTACTTCCCCACAGGGTGCGAGCCGCCGTGACCATGGCCAGCACCGCTCCGCCGGTCGAGGCCGGCGAGGTCTGGACGACGTGGTTCCAGCCGGCCGAGGTGGACGAAATCCGGGCGCTGACAACGAAACCTCCAGCCGAACTGGTGCCCGAGTATGAGCAAGCTGCGAAAGGGTTCGGCGACCTGAGCGCTGAGCAGCTGACGCTCTCGGACAACCAGAGCGCAGCCGACAAGGCCGCGCTGATCGAGGTGCCCGAGGTGGCGGAGTGGCTGGCCCAGTCGATCAAGTCAGCCACGTCCTCCGGCATCTGGGGATGGCTGGACGATGACCTGGCGTGGGCGAAGACCTGGGGATTCGAGATGGCCGACATCCGCGTGCCGGTGACCGTCCGGCACGGCGACGAGGACGGCCTCGTGTCGATCGACCAGGGCCGCTGGCTGGCGGCTCACATCCCCGGCGCACGGCTCGACGAGCTGCCGGGCGGCGGCCACACGACCGTGGCCGTCCCCGTCGACCCGGTGATCACGGGCCTGCTCGACGCCGCCGGAACGCGGTGACCCTTTCAGCCGGCGAGGAACGAGCCGACTGATCCTGACGCGGCCAGAGCCAGCGCTGTCATCACAGGCAACATCGCCGCCGGCACCAGCAGAAACACCACCACCAGCAGGATCCGAGGAGCAGCCCTCGCCGCTCGCTCCTGCACCGCCCGGGCCTGCTCGGTGCGCGTCCGCGCGGCCTGACGGCGTAGGCCCGCGGCCAGTGGCACACCCAGCCGATCGCTGATCCGAAGCGCTGTCGCCAGCCGCATTAGCGATGGCGATGCCGTGCGCTCGCCGAGGTCGCGAAGCTCCGCCGCGCGGCGGTGCCCGAGCATCAGGTTGGCAGACACGGCCTCCAGCTCCGACCGCAGCGGCCCCGTTGCCGACGCGGCCGCCCCCCGGATCGCCTCGTCGATCGAGATGCCCGCTGCGACGGTCGAGGCGATCAGATCGATCGCGAGTGGCGCCTGCCGCTCGATCTCGTTCGCCCGCCGGGTCGCCGCAGAGCGCAGCCACAGGTCGGGAAACAGCCAGCCGAACCCGGCGCAGCCCGCGGCCAGCAAGAGGCCGACCGGAGACTGCAGGAGCAACAGCTCCGCCCCACCCACCGTTGCGAATGCCACGAGCGAGCCCAGCCGGGCGTCGTCGACGTCCTGCTCGCCCAACCGGGCCGCCAGACCGGATCGCTCGATCAGCCGAACACGGCGGAGCGGTGGCGCCGGGAAGCGCAGCCCCAGCCGCCGGCAGGCGCGGCCCGCCGCCACCAGCGCGTCCAGCCGGTGTGTGACCCGGCGCGGGTCGCGACCGTTCAGCTGCCGATCGCGTCGCCAGGCCACCCGTGCCTCCGCCGCTGCCACCAGGCACACCGCGAGCAACAGCCAGCGGATCACGGCGCCACCGCGGCCAGCTTGCCGATCAGCACCAGACCCGCCGCGGTCGCAGCGCCGGATGCGGCCAGGGAGCCCAGGCCGAGCGGCGAACCGAGCAGCGCCGCCAACGCAGAGGAGTCGATCAACGCCAGGCCCAGCACCGACGCCAGCGGCATAGCGGCCACCATTCGCGCCGTCGCACGTGCCTGCGCGGTCGCGACCTCGGCTGCCCGGCGCTGGGCATCGCGCTCGACCAACGCCTCCGCCAGGCCGTCGAGCAGGGTCGCCAGATCGCCGCCGACACGCAGCTGAACGGCGACTGCCGACGCCAGCACGGCGGCGTCCGGGCCGCCCCGGAGCCGGGCCAGCGCCTCGGTCGGGGGCATTCCCAGCCTGATCGCCGCACCCGCGACGGTAAGCTCCGACCGCGCCGGTTCGGGCGTGTCCTCCGCCACGTCGCCGATTGCCTGTGCCAGCGTGCGACCGGCCCGTACGTGCGCCGCCAGCTCCGCCGTCACCAGGTGCATCTGGCCGGCCACCGCCCGCTCACACCGGACCTGTGACCGGCGCGTCAGCAGCCGCATCGCCGCTCCCGCAGGCGTCCCACGAGCTCGCCATCCAGGCGGCAGAGCTCACCTCGCACTCGATCGTGGCCGTCCAGCGACCGCACGAACCGTCTGCCGTCGGCAGAGCGGGATAGGTGCACGACCACGTCGACCGCAGAGAACACCTGGTCTCTCGCGGCCGCGTGTGGAAGCTCCAGCCCGGCCATCAGCACCATCGTCTCGATCCGCCGCAACGCATCGACCGGCGACGAGGCATGCACCGTCGTCAGCGACCCGTCGTGGCCGGTGTTCATCGCCTGCAGCATGTCCAACGCCTCGGGGCCGCGCACCTCGCCGACCACGATCCGGTCGGGCCGCATGCGAAGCGCGTTTCGCACGAGTGCGCGGAGCTCGATCGCGCCCCGGCCCTCGACGTTCGCTGGCCTCGTCTCCAGGCGCGCCACGTGCGGCTGCGCCAGGCGCAGCTCGGCGGCGTCCTCGACGGTGACGATGCGTTCCTCGCGCCCGATGTAGGCCGCCATCGCGTTCAGGAGCGTCGTCTTGCCTGTCCCGGTGCCTCCGCTGACAACGACGTTCAGCCGTCCTCCCACGCAGGCGCCCAGCAGCTCCTCCTGGGCAGACGTCAGCGAACCACGCACCACCATGTCGTCGATCGAAAGTCCCTCGGCCGCAAATCGCCTGATCGTCAGCAGCGGCCCGTCCAGGGCTACCGGAGGGAGCACGGCGTTGACCCGGCTGCCGTCGGGCAGGCGCGCGTCCACCATCGGACTGGACTCGTCGACCCGTCGGCCGACCGCGGTCACGATCCGCTCGATCACGTGGCGCAGGTGCGCCTCGTCCTCGAACCGAACCTGCTCCCGCCGCAGCAGCCCGCGCCGCTCGGCGTAGACGTGGTCCGGCCCGTTCACGATCACCTCGGTCACGTCCGGGTCGCGCATCAGCGGCTCGAGCGGCCCGGCGCCGAGCGCGTCGTCGAGCATGGCCTCAACCAGTCGATCCAGGTGATCCGGCGGCAGCGCCACCTCGGTTCGCAACAGCGCCCGCGTGCGCGCGGCCAGCGCGGCCCGTGGGTCCGCGCCCGTAATCCCGTGCTCGAGCACCTCCCGGCGGATGCGATCGCGGTAGCGCGCAACGAGGGCGGCCGGATCGGTCACGCGACCAGTTCCCCGAGCAGCTCCTGCACGGCCGCGTGGAGACGTCCCTCCGATCCCGGCAGCACGCCTTCGCGGACGACTGCGACCACGGGCACGCCCACCGCCCGTTCGATCCCGCGAAGCGACATCTCGCCGCCGCGCGACCACCGGTTGACCACCAGCCCTACCGACCCACCTGGGACGCCCCGGCGATCGAGCCACGATGCGGCGCGCGCCGCGCACTCCACCGCGGCCGGGTGCGGTGTCGCCACCAGCAGTGCGCGATCAGCGCTCGTCGCTACCGCCAGGGCGTGCTCCCCGGTGGCCACACCCAGGTCGGTCAAGGTCAGCGCAGCCACCGCCCTGCTCTCGCGGACGAGTGCCCGCGCCAGTTCAGGCGACACTATCTCGGTCGCTGGGTCGGCCGACCGTGCCACCAGCTGCATCCCGTCAGGATGGGTGCACACGAGCGATCGCAGCGCGTCGGCGCTGAGCGCGTCATCCAGCCCGGCGACGTCGGCAAGGCTCCTACGCGGGGCACAGCCCAGCCGCTGGGCGGCATCGTCGAAGCCCCCCGCCAAGTCGATCAGGAGGCCGCGACCCGCATGCGCGAGGCTCGTAGCCAGAGCGCTCACGCCGCAGCCGCCCTTCGCTCCGCAGATCGCCACCACCCGACCCGCCTGCCTGCGCGACTCCTGCTCCAGGCGGGCACCCGCGGCGCTGCCGACCGACCGCACCAGCTCGTCCGCATCCGGCGGCAGGCCAAGCACGCCGCGCGCGCCCACGGCCAGCGCGGCACGGTGGGCTCCGATGTCAGGAGCCGCGGTCGCGACGATCACGGGCACCCCGCCACACGTGCGGATCAGCGGCGCGGCCAGCTCGATCGCCGTCTGTCCCGCCGCGTCGCACGCCACGATCACATCGCAGACGGGGCGCAGCCCGGATATCGCGGTGGCGGGTTCCAGCACGCCGCCGCAGACCAGCCCCGGGGCCGACTCGATCACCGCGACGACGCCCGCTGCCAGGGCAGGGTCGCCGCCCACGACCAGACAGCGTCGCTCCGTGCTCACGAGCCGCTCCGCCCCACCAGGCGCAGGGAGCCGGCCGACTCGGCCCGGATCAGCACCGCAACGTCTCGGACAGGCACGCGCAGGGTGGCGACGGCGGCTCCGTCGACCGTCCGCGACGCGATCACGAGCGCGTCGGCCAGCACCATCTGCACCCGCGGCATGCGGGCCGGCCGCACCAGATAGAGGTCCGCGGTCAAACCGTCGGGTGGATCCAGCGGCAGGCCGGCCGCCTCGTCCAGGCGCAGGGAGACGTCACGGCCGTCCTGACCGGCCGACGCGCCCGCCAGCTCGGAGTCCATCAACGGAGCACCCGCCGGCAGCGCCACGGCTGCGAGCTGGCCCACCGCGGCGCCCGGGTCGGCCAGCTGATGCGGGTTCGCCCAGGTGACCGGCACGGCTCCCGTGGCCAGATCCGGCGGGGCGATCCGCTGCCCTAGTGCTACCGGGCGGCGCATCGACACGACCCGCTGCATCGGCTGGGGTGCTGGTCTGCCGGAGCCGCCGCCAAACCCGTTCAGCGCCACCAGCGACAGCACGAGAGCGAGCGCCCCGAGCACCACGCTGCGGCGGCGGTGCCGGCTCACGAGTGCCTGCCCGGGCTGCAGCGGCGGCAGTGGCGGCCGACCACGGGCAGGCCACACCAATCGCAGCGTGGCGCGGCACCGAACTGCTCGCGCAGCCGCAGAAGCTGGGCCGCCGAGAGCGGTGGCGCGCCCAGCAGCTCGACAGCCCACGACGCTCCCAGTGCGGCCGCAACGCCATGCGTGATCCGCCCCACCCGAATTCCCGAGCCGGTCAGATCGGCCAACATCGCAGCGACCGCGCGCGGCGGCGCCGATCCCGATGTCGCGGCCGCGCACAGGTAGCCCCTCGCGGAGACCGTACGGGCGGACGCCGACAGGTCCCCTGTGTGCGCACGCGACCAGCCACCGCCGTCCCAGGCGGCGGCCCGTCGCGGACCGTGCACGCCGGCCCGCCGGCGTCGCGACATGAGCAGGGGCGCCACCGTCGATGCCAGGAGGAGGTAGGTGCACCGTCGCTCCAGCTCGACCACGAGGGCGGCCAACTCGTCGGCAGCCCATCCTCCGGCCGCGGCGCTGCGCGCGACCCCCACGAGGTAGCGGCCGCCGATCCCCGGCAGCGACGCGCGCACCACGATCCGACCTCCTGCCCGGCCGGGATTGTTCAGCTGCGCAGCGCCCGCCAGGGCCGGCTGGACGACCAACACTTCACATCCCCGAGCCGGCTCCTCCGGGGCGACGACCACCGCCACCTCGGGCCGCTGCTTCACGTGGGCCAACCGCAGACCGGCGGGGCGGCCGCCGCTCACAACGCCACCTCCCAGGCCGGCAGGCCAACGGTGAATCGCGTGCCCTCCCCCACCGAGCTCTCCACCTCGAGGTAGCCTCCGTGCGCCTCGGTCAGCTCGCGCACGACGGCCAGACCGAGACCGGCACCCGGCTCCGCGCCGTCGGGCTGGTAGAACTCATCGAAGATGCGGGGCAGGGCGTCGGGCGGGATGCCGCGCCCGCCATCGGACACGGACACCCGCAGCTCGTGACCGGTGCTGTCACCGTCGATCCTCACTGATGTGCCGGGCGGTGCGTACTTGATGCCGTTGGTCAGCAGGTTCGCGAATATCTGCGCACGCGGTTCTCGTCTCCCATGACCAGCGATCCGTTGCCTTGCCAGGCAAGATCGATGCTGACGTGGCGCTGCTCCGCGACGCCGCGCAGGCGCTCTGCGACCTCCTCGACACAGTCGCGCAGCGGAAACGTCTCCGCCGACACACGCAGCTCGCCGGCCTGCGCGCGCGACAGCTCGAGCAGATCCTCGACCAGGTACGCGAGACGCTCACACTCGCCGTTGATCACATCCAGCCTCCCGGCCTTGACGGGATCGTCCTCGGCTCGCCGCAGCGTGTAGACGTACCCCTTGATCACGGTCAGAGGCGTGCGCAGCTCGTGCGAGACCTTGCCGATGAAGCTGGCTCTGGCGTGCCCCTCGCGCGCCAGTCGGGCGGCCATGGTGTTGACGCTGGCCGCGAGCGCATCGATCTCGGCCGGTCCACGGGCGGACACGCGCGCGCCATACTCACCGGCGCTGACCTGCTCGGCAAACGAGCCGATCTCGTGGACGAGCGCGACCACGCGGCGCGCCTGGACGGCACTCGTGACCACCGTCGCGACAAAGGCGGTGGCGGCGAGCGCGAACAGCATCGGCGGATCGTTTCGCTGAGCCGCGCCCGCCACCACGCCCGCGACGATCAACGCGAACGGGGTCGCCAGCCGCAGCCAGTAGCCGCCGAGCCTCATTCCGGTGCGCAGACGCGGTAGCCGTGGCCCCACACGTTGGCGATCCAGGCCCGGTCGGAGCAGGCCGCCAGCTTCTGCCGGAGCCGGCTGGCGTGGGAGTCGAGCGTTCGCGTGCGGCCGGGCGACTTGAATCCCCAGACCTGCTCCAGCAGCTCGTGCTTCGAGAACACCCGCTCCGGTTCGGCCGCCAGCGTGGCCAGCAGCTGGA
>C688J35102_120989201_pt1 | contig 10394 bp, 10 predicted proteins | sample HopSoiMetagenom2_FD_35102 | JGI IMG/M metagenome (IMG submission 35102) | reverse complement strand
TTAACCGGAGGGTTGTAGGTTCGAATCCTACCCGAGGAGCCTCTCCCAGAGCCAGACGGGACCCATGGCCACCGCCGCTAGGCCGTCACCGGCCGCACCAGCGGGATCACCTCCTCACCGACCAGCTGGAGCGTTCGCTGCTCGAGCGACTCGTCGGGCTGGAAGATGCAGATGGCGTCGAGTCCGGCATCGAGCCACGCGCGCATCTTCGCGGCCACCTCGCGGGGGGTGCCGACCAGGGCCAGATCCTCCAGCCACTCGTCCGGCATGCCCGCCAGCACGGCCTGCTCGCCGCCCTCCGCGATCAGTGACCGCAGCTGGTCGGAGATGCCGTAGGCGTCGGTCATCGTATTGACACCGAACTCCGCCAGGAACGAGGCCATGATCGGCCGCGTGGCCGCGCGAGCGGCGTCGCCGTCGTGGTCGACACACGTGAGCGCGACGGTGGAATAGGACATGGTGCCGCTGGGCCGCCCGGCCTTGCGAAGGCCCTTCTCCACCTGCTCGCGGGCGAACCGGAAGTAGGCGGCCCCGGCCGAGGCGGCGAGCAGCGTGCCGTCGGCCAGCTCGCCGGACAGCGAGAGGAGCATCGGGCCGGACACGCCCATGGTGATCGGCACCAGCTCGGTCGCCGGGTGCGCGAGCGTGATCGCGTCCAGCGACAGATGCTTGCCGTCCAGGCTGACCGTCTCACCGGCGAGCAGCCGGCGGAGAGACGAGACGCTCTCGCGGAGGGCTGCGACCGGCTTGTCGGGCATGATGCCCATCTGCCGCAGCCAGCCGGGCAGACCGAGGCCGATGCCGGGCCGGAAGCGGCCGGGAAACGTGCGGCTGATGCCGGCGATCTCCATGGCCAGCACGGCCGGGCTGCGCACGAGCCCGGACACGATGCTCGTCCCGACCGGCACCGATTCGGTTGCCGACAGCGCCAGCGTCGATGCCACCAGCGCGGGGACGTAGAAGTAGTCCTCGGGGATCATCAGGTGCGAGTAGCCCAGCGACTCCAGCCAGCGGGCCTTCTCACCGATCCGCTCCGGCGGTGTCATGTCGCCCAGCGAGACGCCGATCGGGTGCGCGTAGCCGAAGTGCGGCGAGCGGTTTGGGGACCCGGCGGCGATGGCGCACTGTACTCGACGGCGAGCGAGCCCACGTCCGGGGTGGCGAAGGCCGGTGCACGTACGCCGTCATGGTGAGCTGGCGCCGTTGACTGCCATGGCGATATCCGTGACACTGGGTACATGCCTCGCAAGAAGGAGCCCTCCGAGCTCGACAACTGGCCGCTTCCCTGGCGGATCGGTTTCCGCGTGGTCACGCTCACGTTCGGCTGGGGGCTGGTCGGCCTCGTCGCGGTCGGCATCTACGACGCCGCTCGCTGAGCGGCAGGGGAGACGACGTCCGGGCCCGTCCGGAGTACGTTTTCGTCCAGCGGCACCGGGTATGGCTTCGTGTGAGGCTCGAGCAGGGGGCTGATGACATGGGAGGTGACTCCAATGGCCGTTGGCGCCCTGACTGACCTCGAGCTCGTCACACGCTTCCGCAGCATCGGTGACCGTTCGGCCCGTGACGAGCTGGTTCTCCGGCACGCGGGCCTTGCCAGAGCCGTCGCGGCCCGGTACCGCGGTCGCGGCCTGCCGTTCGAGGACATCGCCCAGACCGCGCAGGTGGGGCTGATCCAGGCGGTCGACCGGTTCGACCCCACCAGGGGAATCCCGCTGGAGGCGTACGCGAGACGGACGATCGAAGGCGAGATCCTGCACATGTTCCGTGACCAGGGCTGGGCCGTGCGCATGCCGCGCGGGCTGCAGGAGATGAGCATTCGCGTTCGCCGCACGGGCGAGGAGCTCGGGCAGCGCCTGGGGAAGGCGCCCACTGCCGCCGACATCGCCGAGGAGCTCGACGAGTCGCTTGATGACGTCCTCGCCGCCCAGGCTGCCTCGGGCGCCTACCGAGCAGACAGCCTGAGCATCGAGGAACGCAGCGAGGAAGGCCGTCCGGCACCCCGGGCGGTCGCGAGCGATGACGGCGGATTCGACCAGGTCATCGACCGCTGGTGGGTGGTCGAGGCGCTTCGCCGGCTCCATCACAGGGAGCGGCGGATGGTGCTCCTTCGGTTCCAGGAGGAGCGCACCCAGCGCGAGATCGCCGAGGAGCTCGGCATCAGCCAGATGCACGTGTCGCGGCTGCTGCACTCGGCGCTCGAGGCGATGCGGGAGATGCGGCCGGCAGGATGAGCCGGCGCGCCGTCGAGCAGGGGCCGCGGGCGGGGCTGCGCGCCGTCGATCCTCGCGTCCTCTACGGGGCATATCTCCTGCTGACCGGCGCCTGGCCCATCCTCGACCGCCGAAGCTTCGAAGCGCTCACCGGACGCAAACGCGACTTCTGGCTTGCCCGCTGTGTCGGCGGGCTCTCCATGACCATCGGGGTGGCGCTCACGCGAAGACCGCGAAACGACCTGGTTGCAGGGTCGATGCTGACCTTCGTCGCCGCCGACGCCCATGCGGCACGGAGGTATTCGCGGGCCTACGCCGCCGACGCAGTCGTGCAGGTGTGTGCAGCCGCCGCGGCGCTGCGGTGGGCGGGGGCGCGCTCGGACGAAGACGAGCCACGCTGTGGCATCATGCGGTGATGATCGTCCGCGTCGTTCTCGGACTGCTCACGATCGCTGTCATGTCGCTTGTCTTTGGGCGGGGCGCGCAACCGGCCGCTGCCGCCACGGCCGGCCCATGCGGAGCCCGGCTGTCGCAGGCGCCCGCAATCACGCATGTCATCCTGATCATCGAGGAGAACACCCCGTACTCGACGGCGATGCAGCTTCCGTACGTGAGTTCACTGGCGAGCCGGTGCGGGGTGGCGACGAACTATCACGGGGTGACGCATCCGAGCCTCGGCAACTACATCGCGTTGACGAGCGGGGTGGTCCCCGACTCGATCCGCGGTCGTGACTGCTCCCCTGCGCCCTCGTGCCGCAGCCTGTCGCGGAGCCTGTTCGGCCAGACCGCAGGGAGCTGGCGCGTGTGGGCGGAGAGCATGCCGTCCCGGTGCTCCACGGCGACCACGTCGCTCTATGCCGTCCGGCACACCGCTGCACCGTACTACTACCGGATGCGCGGCTCCTGCCCGGCAAACCAGGTGCAGTTCGCCGACCCCGCGCGCGGCCTCCCGCACGCGCTCTCGACCGGCACGCTCCCTCGGTTCGGGCTGATCGTGCCGAATCTCGTCCACGACATGCACGAGGGCTGTCGCACGTGTGGCGACAACTGGCTGAAGACCTGGCTTCCCCGCATCACCGCGTCGGCGCCGTACCGCAACGGTTCCACCGCCATCCTGGTCACCTGGGACGAGGCCAACGCGCCCGGTAACCACGTGCCCCTGCTCGTGGTGTCGCCGTACACGCGGCCGGGAACGCGGGTGGCGTCGCCCTACGCGCACTACGCGCTTCTGAGGGCGATGGAGGATGCGCTGCGGGTGGGCCATCTCAACCTCGCCGGGGTCGCGCATCCAGGACTGGCCCGCGCGTTCCGGCTGCGGTGAGGAGCAGCTCTCGCGGTACGCTGTCGTGCGATGCAGGCCGATCCCGCGCAGATGATCGAGCAGCTCGCCGTCGCCTTCCGCAGCCGTGACTGGGCCGCGTTCCAGGAAGGCCTCCCGCTCGACGCAGAGCTGGTCATGAGCGGCAGCAGCCGATTTGCCGGGCACTACGTCGGGCGCCCTCAGGTGCTGGCCTTCATCGCCAAGCTCGCCGGCACGACCAGGCCCGACCAGCTGCGGATCGACCAGGTCCGCACCAACTCGGACGGAACCCTCGACCTCGAGATCACGCTGGTGATTCGCGCCTTGGGGCGCTTCGAGGAACAGCGCCTGCGCGACCTCGTCACCATCCGCGACGGCAGGGCGGCCCGCTCGGAGCTCTCTGCCGCCGGTGACCAGGCCGCCCTCGACCAGCTGCTCGACGCGCACTGGTTCTCGACGACCCGACAGGTCTGAGACCGCAACCGGGGCGGACTGGGCCGCTTGCGGTCGGGCGGACCGCGATCAGAATGTCGCTCGCCGGTGCTGTAGGGTCGGGCCCATACATCGAGACGGAGGGGACTCGAGCATGAGACGCACAGCACTGGCGGCAATCCTGATTGCCACCGCGGCGAGCGCGGGCGCACCCGTTGCCCAAGGCGGAACTGCCCGCCCGGGCCTGCGGTTGCAAGCCGCGTCGAGCATCGTGAGACACCCAGGCGCGCCGGGCGCCGCCGCGGCAGCGGCCATGCGCCATGGCCCTCTGCCCTCGAACGCGGCCGCGCTGGCGCGCCTGAAGGCGGCAGCCGCACGGTGGGCTGCAGCGTCCGACAGGCCCGGTCGAGCTGCACCCGCGGCGCCATTCGCACCGGTCGCAAGCCGCAGCTTCCAGGGGATCGACGACAACTGCGGGACGCCGCCCGACACGACCAGCGCCGTCGGGCCCGCCCGGTTCATCGAACCGATCAACTGCAAGGTCGGGATCTACGACAAGACGAGCAACACCCCGCTTGCCACGGATACCCTGAACCACCTGGTCGGCGCCCTGGCGGGCAGCGACGTGTTCGATCCACAGATCATCTGGGATCCGGGCACCAAGCGCTTCTACTACGCCGCGGATGATGTCGTCAGCGCTTCGCAGAACCTGCTTGCCTTCGGGTTCAGCAAGACGGCCACACCGAGCTCTACCGCCGATTTCTGCAAGTACGCCATCAACTACGGATCGCTCTTCCCCGACTTCCCGAAGCTCGGCGATACGAAGGACTTCGGCCTGATCGGCGTCAACGTCTTCAACAGCAGCAACGCGTTCGTGCGGTCGGACGTCGCGTGGTTCGCGAAGCCGCCGGCGGGCACCACGTGCCCTTCGGCCGCAAGCTTCTTGTCGGGCGTGAAGACTGACGTTCGGGATGCGTCGGGCAACCCCGCGTTCACCCCGGTTCCTGCGAACCAGATCGACACCTCGGGAACGGGGTACATCATCGCCCGAAGCTTCGGGCTTCCTGCGACGTTCTTCACGCAGTTCAAGGTGAAGCGCAACATCACGACCGGTGCGGCTATCATCCCGACCCAGGGCCAGCCTGTCGTCGTGCCGTCGTACACGGCGCCGGCCAACGCACCCCAGTCGGGCACGACGAAGACGCTCGACACCAGCGACGCACGCCCGTGGGGCGTCGTATCCGCAATCGATCCACTCCGCGGCGGGGTCGCGCTGTGGGTGCAGCACACCGTGCTCGGCGGCGCCGGGGCGGAGGTGCGGTGGCACGAGGTCAACCCGCTGACCAGGACGCTGTTCCAGTCCGGGGTGGTCACCAACGCAACTGCGTTCAAGTTCAACGGTGGGATCTCGCCCGACCGGGTCAGACTCGGGTCGACAAAGGCGTTCGGCAGCAACATGGTGCTGACGTTCTCGAGCTCGTCGGCCTCGACGTTCCCCAGCGTGCGGGTCGTCTCCAAGGTCGGCGCCGGGGCGCAGTCCGGTGAGGTCGTTCTGGTCACCTCGCCGAGCTTCATGATCGACCACTCGTGCGACACGGCGTCAGAGCCCACGTGCAGGTGGGGCGACTACGCCGGAGCCACTCCCGACCCCGCCGCCTCGCCGTCGGGTACCGCGGGCAGGGTCTGGATCACCAACGAGTGGAATCGGGTGAGCACGACGATCAACATCCCGAACTGGCTGACCTGGAACGCAGCGATAACGCCGTGACGGGTCGTACTCGCTGAAGCACACCGCCGGGCGCGGCGGCCCTTGGGGCGCCGCGCCCGGCCGCGCTTGGCACGGTATGCTCGCGCCGCATGCCGTCCGGCGTCCGGGAACCGCTCGTGGTGGCCGTGTTCGGTGCCGGGCTGGGTCTCACGCTCGCTCGGGGAGGGTTCGACCCGTGGGCGCAGACGGTGTTCGGTGTGCTCGGCCTCGCTGCTCTGGCGCTGGCACGGCCCCGGTGCGGTCTCGACGCGATACTGGCCGGGCTGGTCGCGGTCGCGGCAGCAAACGCGGTGGCGTTCGCGGTCCATCACGCCGATGCCCGAGCGGGCGCGGCGCTCGCCGCCGTGTCGCTGCCGGCGTGGTACGCCGCCGCGCGGGAGCTGACCGGCAAGGCGATGCAGCAGGTCGGGCTGATCACGGTGATGCTCGCGGCGACCGTTGCGACCACCGGCCTGGCCGCCCTCGCCACCCGAACGACGCCGTACGCCGAGCGCATCGCCGGCGTCTGGCGCGCCGGCGGGACGTTCGAGTACCCGCCCGCGCTCGCCGTCTTCGCCGTGTGCGGGGTAGCCCTCGTACTGGGCCTCACCCTGTCCGGCGAGCTCTCGCGCGCCCAGGGACTTTCCCTGGCCCTGCTCCTTCTGGCCGGTGTGGCGGCGACATTCGATCGGCTGGGATACGTCGCTGCCGGGTCGGTGCTCGGGGTCTTCGCCGTTCGCTTCCCCGGTGCGCACCGCATCGTGGCGGCAGCGCTCGCCGGCATGCTGGTGGCGGCGCTCGCCGCCGTCGCAATCGCCGGCACCCCGCGGAGCTCGCTGCGGGAACACCTCGGTCACGATCCCCTCGCCGGCCGCTCGCCGGTATGGCGAGCATCGCTCGAGGGCATCCGAGACCATCCGCTGACCGGGGTCGGTCCCGGCCGGTTCACCGCCCTCTACCAGCACCGCCCGGTGGCGGTGGGCCAGGCGCACGACGCTGCATTGCAGCAGGGGGTCGAGGCTGGAATCCTCGCCGCGGCCGGCATGGTGCTTGCGATGGCGGCTGCGACCGTTCGGGCGGTTCGCCGGTCGGGCAGCGCCGATCCACAGGCCGTGGCATGGGCCGGTTGGCTGCTTCTCCTGGTGGGCTCGGCCGTGGTCGACTTCACCTGGTCGTACCCGCCGCTCGTCCTGCTGGCGCTGGTCGCCGCCGCGGCGCTCAGGCCCGGTAGCGCCCTCCCTGTACGGTGAGGACGACGACCTTGACGTCGCCGCCAGTGAGCACCGTCCTGCTCTCGACGCACGGGGCTGTCACGAGCCGCTCGAACCCGACGCATGACGTCAATCGTCGCCATCGACCGTCCGAGTGACAGATGCTCCACCCTGCCGCGGCCCACGAGCGATACGGCCCACCGGCCCTTGTCCGCACGGGAACGACCGAATAGCATGCCGAGCTGGGGGAATGCCCCAGGGCGGTGAGAGGAGTGCCCGTGGAAGCGGGGGGTGATGTGACGTCCGAAACAGAGGCATCGGCGCAGCCGACCAACGGCACGCAAGGGGTCGCGCCCGACGGCGGGTCGGCCGGGGCACGCGTGGGCACGCCTGGGCATACAGCGCACGAGGTGCCGGAGGTGGTGAGCACCGCTCCCCGAGTCCCGCGGTCGCGGCGGCGCTGGCGGCGCTGGGTGCTGATAGCGCTTGGAGGAATCGGGCTGGCGATCCTGGCGCTCGTGCTCTACGGGCTCTACAGCTATCGGGCGTTCGCCGACGCGATCGGGAAGGCGCACGGCAGGCTGTCACCCTCCGTCATCGCACAGCTTGGCCCGGGCGACGCGCTGGGTCAGCCGCAGGTCACACTGGTCGTGTTCGACCGCAGCGCTGCTAAGGCCGGCCGGCCCGAGCTGTTCTCGACCGTTCTCATCCGCACTGACCCCGATTCGAGGCGAAACTCGCTGCTCGCCATTCCGACGGAGCTCACGCTGCCTGACCCGGCGGGTGACCTCGACGCTTCCCGCATCTATGCGCGAGGCGGCTTGAACGGGTTGCTGCGTGCCCTGCAGCGCGAGACGGCGATCTCCGTGTCCCACGTCGTCCAGGTCGATGTCGACGGGATCGGTGGTCTGATCGACGGGGTCGGGGGAGTGACCATCCACAACCCGGTGGTCGTCGCCGGCGGGGGCGGCCACGCGTCGTATCCGAAGGGGCGGGTGCACCTCGACGGCACATCGGTGGTCGACTTCCTCACGGTTCACCGGCCCCTGAACGTGCAGGCCGGCGTACAGCTCGCGGTTGTCCGCAGCTTCGCGCACCGGCTGCTGAAGCCCTCGGCCATCCTCCATCTCCCTGCGATTGGCCGCAGCATCGCGCACCCCTTGGCGACCGACCTCTCGGCCGCCGACATGCTGCGCCTGAGCTGGGTCGCGTTTCGCAGCGGAGGCACGACGCAGTGCCACCTAGGGGGTGCGCCCGCGATGGTCGAGGGGCGCCGCGTCGTCGAGGGCACCGAACAGAACGCGCAGGTCGTGCAGATGTTCCTCGGCGCGGCCACACCGCGCGCCGCGTCGGACGTCCTCCGTCAGGCGCCCGGGTGCGGGGATGTCGAGCCCAGCAGCCTGCAGGCGATCGTGCCCTCGAACTGCGGCATCCGCGCCGGCGGCGCGTGCCCCACACCGCCCCCGAGCTACACCGGGGAGCTGACGCCTCTGCTGGCCTGGCCGGCGTACCCGGGCGCCCGGCGTTACGGGGTGCGGGTCGGAACGCGACCGCCCGTCTACCCCCGGGAGTCCCAGTACAGGATCGTCGACCCGCTGCCGGTCGACCGGGCGACGCAGGTGTTCGTGTACGCGTACACCAAGGACCACCCGGACGGTTTCGCGATCGGCGCCGCGGTCATCCACCCGGTGCGGGCCACCGGTTCGAGCGGGTAAGCTGGACGCGGTGATTACGAGCGAGGCGGTCCAGGCCTACCTGCGCGAGACCCGCTGGCCCCCCGACGAGGTGCTGGCAGAGATGGAGCGCCACGGCGACCGGGACGACATCCCGATCGTCGTGCCGGAAACCGCCGCGGCGCTTCGCGTGCTGACGCGCGCGATGGGTGCCGTCCGGGTCGTCGAGGTGGGCACCGCCATCGGCGTCTCGACGCTGCACATCGCGCGGGCCCTACCGCCCGGCGGCACCATCGTGTCGTTCGAGATCGACGAGACGCGCCACCGGGCGGCGCAAAGCTACCTGGAGCGCGCCGGCGTGGCCGATCGCGTCGACCTTCGCCTGGTGGACGCCGGGGCGGGCCTCCCAACGCTCGAACAGGCCGCATACGACCTCGCGTTCCTCGACGGGCTGAAAGGCGACTACCCCCGCCACCTGGAGCTGGTGCTGCCGCTCCTTCGCGTGGGCGGCACCGTGGCGGTCGACAATGCGCTGCTTTCCGGGACTGTGGCAGGCGAGGCCGGCCGCTGGTCGGCCGACCACGTGAAGACGATGCGCGACTTCAACGGGCACGTCCTGCGCGACCCGCGTCTGGACGGGGCCCTGCTCCCCGTCGGCGACGGGCTCCTCGTGGCCGTCAAGACCGGTTGACGCGGCGCCGGCACCGGCGGGGCGTCGGCGACGTGGTCTGGCGGTAGATAGCGAGAGACCTCTGTCACACGGCGCCGCGCATCGGTTGGGCCGGCCCGGCCGCGCGCGGGACGGCGTCTTCATCGCAGGCATGTAGCCTCCCCGTGTCGGCCCGGTCGCCGCGATTCCTTCGCCGGAGAGTGGCGGCTGGGCCGGCGTCTGCTCGAACGTTGGTCCCACGTTGGAGCGCTCGAGCACCAGGTTGGGCCGCAACCTCTTTCGTCGCCTCGGCCGGCGCCCGCATCCGGTTGGCCCAGTTCGGCCCCACCTTGCCGCTCTGGGAGCGGGTTTTCGGTATGGGGGCGGGTGGATTCGAACCACCGGCCTACGGATTATGAGTCCGCAGCTCTAACCGCTGAGCTACACCCCCGCGGGCCGCAATGCTACCGGCCGGGATGTCCCGCGCGACAAACCGCATCACCGAGCGCGTCGTAGAACCAGGTGATGCAGCACACCGGCGCACTGAACAACGACGAGCCAGGAATCTTCGAGGGCCTGACCGACGCCGACCTTGCCGAGATCGACGACCGCTTCTCGATGGTGACGTTCCGCAAGGGCGAGCTGGTGTACTCCCCGTATGACCGCGGCGACTCCCTGTTCGTCCTCGAGAGCGGGCGCATCCGCCTCTATCGCAGCGCCACCGACGGCCGTCAGCTGACGCTCGCCATCCTCGACCCGGGCATGGCGTTCGGACAGGTGTCGGTGCTCGACGAGCCGACACACGACGCCTATGCCGAGGCCCTCTCGGACTGCGTCGTCCGCGTCCTTCGCCTGAGCGACCTGGAACGCGCCATCGGCTCGCACCCGCGCGTTGCGCTCAACCTCATGCGGACGCTCTCGCTTCGCCTGCGCCATGCGGAGGACCAGATCGAGAGCCTCGCCTTCCGCGCGGTGCCCTCCCGCCTGGCCGCCAAGCTGCTCGAGCTGATGGACCGCTACGGCCGTGTGACGCCCACCGGGATCCGCATCGACGAGCGGTTCACGCACCTGCAGCTCGCCGAGATGATCGGCACGAGCCGGGAGACCCTGACGAAGGTGCTGAACGAGCTGCGCGACGAGGGGCTGGTCGACGTCCGCGACCGGCTCGTCTG
>C688J35102_120989203_pt1 | contig 10404 bp, 8 predicted proteins | sample HopSoiMetagenom2_FD_35102 | JGI IMG/M metagenome (IMG submission 35102) | reverse complement strand
CGCTGCGCCGCCGTCGAGATCAGGCGGCGCGCCTCCTGATCGAGCGGGGTCATCAACTCCCGTTCCGCCAGCCGGATCATATCGGCGCCGTCGATGATATCGTCGGCGTGACGCTGTAGCGCGGCGCGAGCGCGTGCGAGATGCGGGTTACCATGGGCGAGCTGTAGGAGATCTTGAACGATGGCGCGGCTTTCGGCCCGATCATCGCTCGCAAGCACCGCGGCCGCGCGCAGATGCAATTTCTCGATCGCTGCCAGCCGCGCCAGTCCAAACGCTTCGCGCGCGGCAACGACGGTCAAGGCCAGCGTGGCGGCGAAGGCAAACGCCACCCCCAGAAACCCCAGGCTTCCACTGCGCGCGAACAGATCTTCGATAAGCCTGCTGACGCCAAGGCCCAGGCCGAGCAGGATCAACCCGCCGACGCCGCTCCAGAACACCGGGCCCCAACGGAAGCGGCGTTGCGCCGGAATCAGCGGTGCTTCCAACGCGACCGGCAGCAGCACCGGGTCAGCTTCCGGCGTAACGTGGATGCTGCCACGCGAAGGCCGGCCTTCATCGGCCGGGTCCATGACCAGGACCGCGGGATCGTCCAGCTTGAAGGTCGCCGGCCGGCGATGGTGAGAGCGTTCGCTCATTGCAACTTGTCTCCGATCAGGAACTGGAGAGCCCGGTCGAGGCGGATGTGAGGCAGAGCCAAATCGTTGTCTGCGCCGCCCCTCTCAAGCTGAGGCGGCCGAAATCGAAGAAACCGGAAGTCCGTCTTGTCGTCGTCCACCCTCGCTAGGCCACGGAAAGCGTGCGCGCCGGAGAAAAGTTGGTCGGGATTGGCGGGCAGGTCGCCCGGAAAAGTTGCGACTTCGGCGGTGCCGTCGAAGACCTCGCCATCTGCGATCTCGCCGGCGTGAGGGGTGCCCAGGATGGAAGGTAATTTTTCCCGACCGCGTTGCACCTGGGCTTCTCGGGTTGCGCGCACCGCCGCGAGCGCTACCACGTCGATATGAGCGCCGGTGTGCGCGGCGCGGGCGACAGCCTTGGCCAGTGTTCGCCGTAACACCCCCTCGAGCCGGTCATGGCTGGAGTGGTGCAGGTGATCGGCCTTTGTCGCCGCGAACAAGATCCGGTCGATGCGGGGGCGAAACAGACTCGAGAGAAAAGTGCTGCGGCCGATCCTGAAGCAATCGAGAATCCCCGCCAGCGCCGCTTCGAGATCGACCAGCGCCTCAGGCCCGGAGTTGAAGGCCGACAGCGTATCGACCAAAACGATCTGGCGGTCGAGCCTGGCGAAATGATCGCGGAAGAACGGGCGCACCACCACGTCCTTGTAAGCCTCGTAACGCCTGACCATCATCGCCCATAGCGAGCCCTCCGGCGAGGTCCCGTCCTCGGGCACCTCCAGAGGCGCGAAGGTCAGCGCAGGAGAACCGGCAAGATTGCCCGGCATGAGGAAGCGCCCCGGGGGCAGCAAGCTCATGGCAAAGCGCTGCTCACGGCAGGCACGCAGATATTCGGTGAAGTGCCGCGCTGCAGCCAGCGCCGCCTGTTCGTCTTCGTGAGCTGAAGCATTCAGCGTCTGCAGATGCGCATGCCATGTCGTCGCCAGCCCCGCTCTTGGAAGTTTGCGCGAAAGGTCAAGACTTTCCCGCGACCATTGCTCGTAGGTTTTGTTCAGCAAGGGCAGATCGAGCAGCCATTCGCCGGGATAGTCGACGATGTCGAGCGTCAAGGTCCGGTCGGCGCCGTTCTGGCGCTGGTAGTCGATCACGAGCCGAAGCTCGCTGATGTCGGTGGTCGAGTTCGGCCAGCGGCGCTCTTCGATCAGCGTGCGGACGTGGTTTTCGTAGTCGAAGCGCGGGACAGCATCGTCGGGTTGCGGCTCAAGTCGCGCCCGCGCGATCCGCCCGGTCGCCAACGGTTCGAACACCGGAAAGCGGCCGCCACGAATGAGGCCGTGGATCAGCGCGGTGATGAAGACGGTCTTGCCGGCGCGTGAAAGTCCGGTAACACCCAGCCGGACGGCGGGGTTGAAGAAATGATCGCCGTAATCGTAAAGGGCCCGTGCCGAAAGGCGCGCTTCTTCGAGGATATCGGAAAAAGTGAGGGCCATGCGGGAGGGAACGTGCTCGACTTGAAAGTGTTACCATTGAAAGTGGCGCTTAGTGGACTGAAATCAAGCTTCATACTTCGGACGTGATTGGAGTTTTAGGCTCGTTGACCTCTAAAGAGCTTTGATCTATCGCTCTCGCGAACGAGCTGGCGCCATGACCATCTTCACGCTGAAACAACTCGCATCGAGCTCCGTGCACGCCGCCGCCGGCGCCGTTCGCTGGAACTACGATCGAGCCGAACTGATCGCCGATGGCGTCGTGCATGGCATCGGCGTACTCGCCGGGTTGGTGGCCGCCACCGTGTTGATCGTGCTCGCCGCGATCTATGCCACGCCGCTCGACGTCGCCGTGGTCTCGATCTATGTCGCCGGACTGCTCGCGATGCTGGTGTTGTCGGCGACCTATAATCTTTGGCCGGTCTCGCGCGCCAAATGGGTGCTTCGCCGCTTCGATCATTCCTCCATCTATGTGCTGATCGCGGCGACCTATACCCCGTTCATCGCTCAGATGAAGCACAGCGGTTTCGCCTTGGCGCTTCTGATCGGGGTGTGGTGCCTGGCCATCGTTGGAATCGTCCTCAAGCTGCTGCTGCCCGGGCGTTTCGATCGGCTCGCGGTCGTTCTGTATCTGGCAATGGGCTGGAGCGGCTTCATGGTGTACGACACTGGCTTGGCGTCGCTGCCGGCTTTGACGTTGTGGTTCATCGCCGCGGGCGGTTTGCTTTACAGCTTCGGGATCATCTTTCATGCCTGGCAGCGGTTGCGTTTTCAGAACGCGATCTGGCATGGTTTCGTTCTGTTGGGCGCGGCCTGCCATTATACCGCCGTGCTGGATCTCGTTCTGACCTAGCAACATCCAGATAGTCGAGGGCGCAATGCAGGTGACCGGGAAAAACGTGGTTGTCACCGGCGGAGCCAATGGGATCGGCCGAGCGCTCTGCGAGGCTTTCCATCGTGCCGGCGCGGCCAAGGTGGTCGTGGCCGATCTCGATATCGAGGCGGCAAAAGCGGTTGCGGGCTCGATAGACGGCGCGGCGTTCAGATGCGACGTCGCGCAGGAGCGAGATATCGCCAACGTGATCGAGGAAACCGAACGGCAGTTTGGGCCGATCTCGCTGTTCTGCTCCAATGCCGGCATCGGCGGCGGCTTCGATCCATTGTCGGAGAACGCCGGGGGCAGCTCCGACGAGCCGTTCGCGAAGAGCTGGGCGATCCATGTGATGGCGCACGTCTATGCGGCGCGTCATCTGATCCCGCGGATGAAGGCGCGCGGCGGAGGATATTTCCTCAACACGATTTCCGCCGCTGGACTCCTTTCCCAGGTCGGAAGCCCGGCCTATTCGACCACCAAGCATGCGGCGGTCGGTTTCGCGGAGAATCTTGCGATTTCGCACAAGGCACATGGGATCAGGGTCTCGATCCTCTGCCCGCAGGGCGTCGATACGAATATGCTGCGCTCGATTCCGAAAGGACCGCAATCAGGCGATGGCGACCTCACGGCAGAGCAGGTCGCTCAGGATGCGCTTGCCGGGATCGAGCAGGAGACCTTTCTGATCCTCCCGCACCCGCAGGTGCTCGGCTACATGCGCAAGAAGACCGAGAACTACGATCGCTGGATTGCGGGGATGGCGAAGATCCAGGCCAAACTGCGCGAAGCGTACGGCAAGTAAGTTCTAGCTCTTGGCGTAAAGCAGGGGCACCGCCGCATCCACCGTCACGTCGATCAGACTGACGCCGTCATGCGCCAGGCCGCGCTTGAGCGCCGGTGCAAGCTCTTCCGGCTGGCTGACGCGGAGCGCCTCGCAACCCAGGCCTTGCGCGATCAGGACAAAGTCGATGCCCGGCAGCTCGAGGCCTGGAACGTTGCGGACCTGCATCACCTGGCTGAATGAGCGCATCGCGCCGTAGCCTGCGTTGTTGATCACCACCACGGTCAGCGGAAGCTTGCGTTGCGCCGCGGTCCACAATGCCTGAATCGAGTACATCGCCGAGCCGTCTCCAATCAGGCAGACTGTTCTGATGCCGGGTCGGCCGAGCGCCACGCCTACGGCGGCCGGCAAGCTCCATCCCAAGCCGCCGCTTGCCATCGTGTAAAAACTGTCCTGTCCCCGCATCGGCATGAATTTCTGCAGCGCCGGACGATGCGAGGGAGCTTCCTCCACCAACACTGCATCGGCAGGCATCGCCGATGAGAGCGCGTGCAGGAGATACTCCGCCGTTATGGGGCTGGTCGCGACGGGTTTGGCGGGTGAGGGGCGGGGTGCGGGCATCGCGCGGCGGCTCTGCGGCAGCAGTTCCAGCAGCGTTGTCAGCGCCGGTCTCATGGTGGCGATGATGCTGGTGCCGCGAGGCGTCACCGCGGCTGCGGTTGGATCGTCCGTGATCTGGAAGATCGTGGTCGTGCCATCGAAGATCGATGCGTCGCCTTCTACGTGGAAAGTAAATGCGGGCGCCCCGATCACGACCAGCAGATCGTAGCTGCGAAGCGCGTCGGAGAGCTGCGTCGGCGAAGCATGCAGGAAACCTGCAAACTGCCGATGCCGTTCGGGAAAGCTGCACCGCGCCGAAAACGGACTGATCCAGACCGCAGCTCTCGCCTTCTCCGCGATCTCGACCATGAGATCGACGGCCTGGGCGCGATCGACGCCCGGGCCGACCACGAATGCGGGTTGCTCGCTTGCCCCGAGCGCATCCACCAGCGCGAGCATCGCGTCCGCGTCGGGGCCGAGTTCGCGGCTTACGCGGCGGGGCTCCATGGGTCGGGTTTGACGGACCCAGTCGTCAATCGGCACCGAAACAAAGGTCGGTCCGCATGGCGGCTGCATCGCCATGTAATAAGCACGCGCGATCGCGGCGGGCACGTCTTCGGCCCGCGCAGGCTCGACGGAAAACTTGACATAGGGCCGCGGAAACTCCGAGGCGCGCTCCGCATACAGGAACGGTTGCAGCGGCAAAATGCTGCGCGCCTGTTGGCCCGCGGTGATCACCAGCGGCGTCTGATTGCGGTGAGCGGTGTAGACATTGCCGAGCGCGTTACCAACCCCGGCGGCGGAATGTAGATTGACGAAGCCGGCGTTGCGCGTCGCCTGGGCGTACCCGTCCGCCATCCCGACCACCGAGGCTTCCTGCAACCCGAGCACATAATCGATATCGTCGGGCCAGTCGCTCAGGAACGGCAGTTCTGTCGAGCCGGGATTGCCGAATACTTTTCGTATTCCGAACGCCCGCAGCAGATCAAGCGTCGCCTGCTTGACGCTGACCGGCTTATTGGAAGCTTTCAGTGGCTTGCCCGGCAAAGCCGTATCCCCGGAACATGGCTCGCCACGGCGAGCCTCACCACGTGGCGACGCCCTTCATGGTCGGCTGACCTTCATAGTTTGCGGTCCACAATCCCATGTTGGCGCTGGTCTCGTCCGCGTTGACGCTGAACTCACTGCCTTCGAACAGCGGCTGCACCCCGCGATAGACGAATTTCTTTGGCGCCGTGCCGCCATGCAGTTTGGCGGCGAATTCAACCAGGAACGCCGCTTGCATCGGGCCATGGAAGACCAGGCCGGGATAGCCTTCGACCTTGGTGACATAGTCGCGGTCATAGTGAATGCGGTGACCATTGAAGGTGAGGGCCGAGTAGCGAAACAGCAGCACGGGATCGGCCATGAGCGTTTCGCGGTGCGTGGCGGCGGGCGGCGGGGTCGCCGGCTTGGCGGGCGCCGATGGCTGGGCAGCGGACATGTCCCGATAAACGATATCCTGTCGCTCCCGCAACGCAGCGCCGCGCGAAGTCGTGATCAGGTGATCGACGGAGACAAAACACAACACGCCCGTGCTGCCCGTCTTCATCGTCACATCGGCGATCCGCGAGGTTCTCGTCACCTCATCGCCGACCCGCAGCGGCTCAAAGAACTCCAACTCGCCGCCTGCCCACATCCGGCGGGGCAGCGGCACTGGGGGCAGGAACCCTCCACGCGTGGGATGTCCGTCCGGTCCCAACTCCGACATCGGATAAACTGGCTGGCCGAGGCACCAATGAATTGTGAACGGCGCAGCGTCGCCGTGCCTGGGTTCGCCGATCTCCATGAACAGCGTGGCCCGCAACCCCTTCGTCAGTTGCGCAGTGACAACGTCGGTAGCTTGCGTACTGCGGCCGATCCATTGGCGCAGATGGTCGAGGTCGGGTTTGTCGCTCATGACGATTTGATCCGGGGATGAGAAGGTTTTGTGCTTTTGACCCGTTCGCCGATGCCGGGAACGGCGCCATACTGACGCGGCGCATCGACGACAATCGCGGCTGGCGCGGGATAGCTGACCGGTCCGGCAGGGGTCTGGACTTCGACGCGCCGCAGATGCGGATGGACGGCAAGATCGGCCATGCTGTTGACCTCCGCAAATGCAATGTCCGCCTCCGACAGGCGCTTGAGCAGTTCCTCACGCGCCATGCCCGCAAAGATGCCGCCGACCGTGGTGTCGGTGAGTGCCCGGTTGCTGACGCGCGCCACCATGCTCGAAAACCTGGGATCGCTGGGCAGGTCCGGGCGGCCCAGTACATCAGTGCAAAGCTTCTTCCATTCGCGTTCGCTCTGGATCGAAATCAGGATGTCCTTGCCGTCTCGCGAGCGGAACACGCCGTAGGGCGCAATCGAAGGATGAGCAAGCCCCATCCGCTGCGGCGGATTGCCGGCTTCGGCGTTGAGCAGCGGCACCGAGAGCCAATCGACCATCACGTCGAACATTGAGATCCGGATATCCGCCCCGTTGCCGTCCCGTGAGCGCGCGATCAGGGCTTCGAGAATGGCGGCATGCGCGGTCGCGCCGGTGGCGATATCGACAATGGAAACACCCACTCGCGAAGGCCCCTCCGGCCCGCCGGTGATCGAGGCAAGCCCGCTCTCGGCCTGAATCAGCAGATCGTAGGCCTTGCGATGGGCGTAGGGTCCGTCGTCGCCATAGCCCGAGATCGTGCAGCAGATCAGTTTTGGATAATCCTTTCGCAGCCGCTCCAGCGTGAAGCCGAGCTTGTCCATCGAACCCGGTTTGAGGTTCTGGAGCAGAACATCGGCGCCGGCGATCAGTGTTTCCAGCGTCGCGCGGCCTTCCTTCCTGGCAAGGTCGATGACGACCGAATCCTTGCCTCGGTTGAGCCAGACGAAATAGCTGCTTTGCCCTTTGGCCGCCGCGTCATAGCCGCGCGCAAAATCGCCCTCCGGCCGTTCTACCTTGACGACATGCGCGCCGGCATCGGCCAGCCGCGAACTGCAGAACGGCGCGGCGACCGCCTGTTCAACGGCAATGACCTTCAATCCGTCAAGCGGCAGCATTGTTGTTCTCAGTAGGAGCGGGGCATTCCGAGCACATGCTCGGCGAGGTAGGACAAAATCAGATTGGTCGAAATCGGCGCGACCTGGTAGAGGCGGGTCTCGCGGAACTTGCGTTCGACGTCGTATTCTTCCGCGAAGCCGAAACCGCCATGGGTCTGGACGCAGGCGTTCGCGGCCTCCCAGGAGGCATCGGCGGCAAGCATCTTGGCCATGTTGGCCTCGGCGCCGCAATCCATTCCGGCCTCGTATTTACGGGTGGCCTCTCTCACCATCAGTTCGGCCGCGCGCATCGCCGCATAGGCCTTGGCTATGGGGAATTGAATGCCCTGGTTCTGGCCGATCGGCCGACCGAACACGGCGCGCTCCCGCGCGTAGTCGGAAGCTTTGGCAATGAACCATTTGGCGTCACCGACGCATTCGGCCGCGATCAGAATGCGCTCTGCATTCATCCCGGATAGGATGTAGCGAAAGCCTTTTCCTTCCTCGCCGATCAGGTTTTCGGCGGGCACCCGAAGGTCGGTGAAAAACACTTCCGTCGTGGAGTGGTTCATCATGGTGCGGATCGGGCTGATCGAAAGGCCGTTGTCCTTTGCCGCCTTCATGTCGACGATGAACACGGACAGCCCATCGGTGCGCTTCCTGGCCTCCTCTTTCGGCGTAGTGCGGGCCAAGAGGATCATCAGGTCGGAATACTCGGCGCGACTGGTCCAGATTTTCTGGCCATTGACGATGTAGTGCGAATTGCCATCGCGCCTGGCGAATGTCTTCAGCGACGATGTGTCGGTGCCGCTGGTAGGCTCGGTGACACCGAAGGCTTGCAGCCGCAACTCGCCGCTGGCGATCTTCGGCAGCCATTGCGCTTTTTGTTGCTCGTTGCCGTGCCGCAGCAGCGTGCCCATCGTGTACATCTGGGCGTGGCAGCCGCCGCCATTGCACCCGGCGCGCTGGATTTCCTCGAGGATCGCGGCTGCGGCGGAGAGCTTCAGGCCGGCGCCGCCATATTCTTCCGGGATCAGCACCGAAAGATATCCGGCCTCCGTCAGCGCATCGACAAAGGCTTTCGGGTACGCCATCTCGCGATCGAGCTTGCGCCAGTATTCGCCCGGAAACTGCGCGCACAGTTTGGCAACCGCATCGCGGATATCGGCGTACTCGTCGGGTTCTGTCGCGGTCATCTCAGCTCGGTTGGCAAGGCAACGGCTCGCATCGTGGCGGTGCCTTGACCGTTTGCGCGAGCGACGAAATGAAGTTGATGTTCAAGGTCCTTCAATTCACGCGGGAATGCGTACCGGCAGCGACTCGATGCCGCGGACGAAGCTGGAATATACTCGCTTGGGCTCGCCGACCACCTCGATCCGGTCGAACCGTTTCAGCATCTCCTGCCATACGATCTTCAATTGCAGTTCGGCGAGCCGCATCCCGACGCAGCGGTGAATGCCGAAGCCGAACGACAGATGCGTGCGGGGCCGGGTGCGATCGATGACAAACTCGTGCGGGTTCTCGATGCCTTCCTCGTCGCGGTTGCCGGAGACGTACCACATCACCACCCGGTCGCCCTTGCGGATTTTCTTGCCGCCGATCTCGGTATCCACCAGCGCGGTGCGCCGCATATGCGCCAGCGGCGTTTGCCAGCGAATGACCTCCGGCACCATGGAATCGATCAGGGCCGGGTTGTCGCGCAGCTTCTGGTACTGGTCAGGAAACTCATTCAATGCCAGCACCGAGCCGCTCATGGTGTTGCGCGTGGTGTCGTTGCCGCCGACGATCAGCAGGATGATGTTGCCCATCAGGTTGTCGGGGTCCATGTTCCGGGTCGCCTCGCTATGGGCCATCATCGAGATCAGATCGTTTTTCGGCTCGGCATTGACGCGCTCGTTCCAGAGCTTGGAAAAATACGCCGCGCACTCGTCCATCTCGGCGCGGCGCTGTTCCGGCGATTCGACGACGCCGCTTTTCGGCAATGCGGTCGAGACATCGGACCAGCGCGTCAGCTTGCGACGTTCTTCGAATGGAAAATCGAACAGGGTAGCCAGCATCTGGGTGGTCAGTTCGATCGAAACCCGCTCGACGAAATTGAAGGTCTCGTTGCGGGGTAGCGCATCCAGCACTTTTCCGGTGCGTTGGCGGATCAGGATCGCGAGTTCGTCCAGATGCGTCGGCGTGAACATCGGCGAGACCGTCTTGCGCTGGGCCGAGTGTCGCGGCTGATCCATCGCGATGAAGCTCGGCCAGTCGTAGCCCGGCGGCACGTCGCGGATCGAGATGCCCCCCAGCGAGACATCCGAGGAGAACACCCCGTGATTGGTGTCGACCTGCATGATGTCGTGATAGCGGGTCACCGACCAGTAGGGCTCGATCGGCGCGTTGGTGCAGTAATGCACCGGCTCTTCCTTGCGCAGCCGCTCGAACCAGGGCCACAGCGTGTCGTTCTGGAACAGCCGCGGCGCGCCGGGATGGAAATCCTTCAGCGGCGTCGAGTACGCCTCTTCGCGCGCCAGGCGCTGAATCTCGGCCTTGTCGGCTCGGACTGTGGTCTGGATGTTCATCGTTAATCGATCCCAATATCCGTCAGCAGCTTCATTCAGCCGGCGATGCGGACCGGCAGGGTCTCATAACCCTTCACAAAGCTCGAATACACCCGCTTGGGCTCCTCGACCACCTCAATGTTGTCGAAGCGCCTGAGGATCTCCTCCCAGATGATCTTCAGTTGCAGCTCGGCGAGCCTGAGCCCCACGCAGCGATGAATACCGAACCCAAAGGAGATGTGGGTGCGCGGCCGAGCCCGGTCGATGATGAAGTCGTAAGGACGATCGATGACGTCTTCGTCGCGGTTTCCCGAGACGTACCACATCACGACCTTGTCGCCTTTCTTGATCTGCTTGCCCCGGAATTCAATGTCCTGGAGCGCGGTCCGCCGCATATGCGCCAGCGGCGTTTGCCAGCGGATCACCTCCGGCACGAAGCTGTCGAGCAATTCCGGGCGCT
>C688J35102_120989202_pt1 | contig 10404 bp, 6 predicted proteins | sample HopSoiMetagenom2_FD_35102 | JGI IMG/M metagenome (IMG submission 35102) | reverse complement strand
GCGGTCTGGTAGGTGATGTTCACCGGGATCGGCGTCGGGAATTTGATGTCGACCTCGCTATGGCCGTACATGCTGCGGATCTTCTCCGGGGTATAGCCCTTCTCCGGCAGGGTGATGCCGAGCAGCGTCGCGGCATATTGATCCGGATTCTGTACCCGCATGCAGCCATGGCTGAAGGCGCGCTCTTCCTTGGCGAACAGATGCTTGTCGGGGGTGTCGTGCTGATACACCAGGAATTTGTTGGGGAAGTTGAAGCGGATGCGCCCGAGCGCATTGGCTTCGCCGGGCGGCTGCGAGATGTGGATGCTGCCGTCGCGCGCGCGCTCCAGCCGCAGGCCCATCCGCGACAAAACGGTCGGATCCTGCTGCAGGGCCGGCAGATATTCGTTGTAGATGATCGACGGCGGCACGTTCCAGGTGGGGTTGACCGTGATGAACTTCATCGTCTCGGTGAGAAGTGGCGTCGCGTGCTGGCCCGGCTTGCCGGTCACGACCCGCGTGGTCCACACCTGCGCGCCGTGCTGCATCACCTTCAGCGTGAAGTCCGGAATGTTGAGGATGACATAGGCGTTGCCGAGCGAGGCTGCGCCGAGCTGGCGCGGCAGCCAGCGCCAACGCTCCATGTTGACGAGGATGGTATCGATGGTGCGGTCTTTTTTCGGGCTGTTGATGGCCTTTACGGTGCGGTCATCGAGTATGCCGGTAGGTTTCAGATCGGCGCCGTCCTGGAATTTGCGTACCGCCTCGGCGACCTTGGCGTCGTAATGCGGGTCGTCGGCATTTTCCGTGATGCCGAGCTTCGCGCGCAACTGCAGCACGCGGGAATCCTCCATCAGCACTTCCGGCTGCTTCTTGCGCGCCGGAACGTATTTCAGCGGCTGGCCCTCGGCGATGTGGATCATCGGGCCGTCACCCACTCCGCGCAACTCGGCAAGCTTTGCTTTCAGCTGCTTGTAGAGCTTGTGCGGCGGGTTGTAGCCCTCGAGCGCGGCGCTGGAATCCTTGGCCGCGGTGACATTGGCGAGCACTTCGGCCGGATCGATCGGATGCTCGGGATACTGGATGTCGGCGCTGACCTGCGACCAGTGCATCCGGCCGCTCTGCGCGTGGCGGGCGTAGTCGAGCATGCTGGCGGTCAGCTTCAGCTCGGCGTCGGCAAGCGCATCGGGCGAGGTCGCGGCGGCAAAAGCAGGCACCGGATAATCCTCGGGATTGAGGCCTTCGGCGGCGGCGTCCTTCAGCCGGGCGATGACGCCCTTGGCGCCGGCCGTGAGCACGCCGGCCTCGGTCCAGACCGGGGCATATTCGCGGCTCGTGTAGAATTTCTCCACCGCGGCGCGCTCGGCCTTGCGGTCGAAATATTTCGCGGATTTGGCCGGCAGCAGTTCGCGCAGTTTCTCGGCGACGGGCTGGTCGGCCGGCGGAACATTGCTGGCGGCCTTGACCGGCTCCTTCGCCGGTTCGACCGCGGGCGTTGCACTGGCCGCGGCGGGTGCCGGAGTGGCGCTCGCGGGCTCGTCCTTCGCGGCATCGCCCGCGGGCGCGGCCGCGGTCTCGGCCGGCTTGCCGCCGACCGGCGTTTCAGCTGTCTTCTCAGCCGCCTTTTCCGTTGTCCTGGCTTGATCAGAAACGGATGCGGTGGTCTCTGCCTTGAAGTCGTTGACGGTGGGCGGCGGAAGGTTGGCCGGCTCGGGTCGTGGAATGGCCGCGTCGATGGCAAGATCCGCGGGGCTGCGGGCCTGGTCGGATTGCGCGAACGCCGCGGTGGCCGACAGGGTGAGGAAGGTCGCCGCGACCGCCATCAGCACGCGGTCGGCACGGCCATTCGAATAGTCACGCATCATTCACACCCCTTGGGTGAAACTGCCCCGGCATGGAACAGCTCTTGAGCCTTCTCCGTCACAGCTTTTGCTAAACGCGTCGGCCTGAGCGGGTCGTGAACACATCCAATCAACGAACGCTGGACTGAATGCGTTCCAAATCTGTAGCGTTAACGCCTGCACTGCGCTCGTTCATGCGGCCGGTGCCACGCCAAGCACCTCGCCGCGGGCTGACTTGAAAAGGCAACCCTCGCAACGCATTGCATGCTTTTGCCACGCGCCTTCCGGTTTGTCTGTCACCGCGCGGCAACGGTTCAAGCTTTCCAACATTCGCGTGCGGACGGTTCCAGTAACCTGTGGGCTTGTGACACTGAAGCGCCACAATCAAACATCTCGGCGGGTCTCGCTCGATCCTGCGGCCGCCGCACCCGCGCCTTCGTCGAGCTTGCGATAGAGCGTGGAGCGGCCGATCTTCAATCGCCGCGCGACTTCGGACATCTGGCCGCGATAATGCGAGATCGCGAAGCGGATGATCTCCGATTCCATCTCCTCCAGCGGGCGCACTTCGCCGTCGGAGGTGAGCATCGCGAGACTTCCCGCCACCGCGATGGGAGCGATCGGTATTTCATTACCGGTGACCAGCGCAGGGACGGTCGTGTGAAATGTCGGGTCCATGGTCAGAGGCTCGGCATGCTGGGCGTCGTGCTGGGCCGGCGTGGCGTGGACTTGCGGGAAATCCTCTAATCCAAGCTGGGAGTCCTCGCTCATCACCACCGCGCGATAGACAGCGTTTTCGAGCTGCCGGATGTTGCCGGGCCAGTCGAGCTGCGCGAGCCGCGCCATCGCCTCGCCGCTGATGCCGGTGATCGGGCGATTTTCCTCGGCGCAGAACCGCGTCAGGAAGTGGCGCAGCAGATGCGGGATGTCCTCGCGCCGCATCCTCAAGGGCGGGATCGTCAGCGGCAGTACATGCAGGCGATAGAACAGGTCTTCGCGGAAATGGCCGGCTTTGACGCGCTCGAGCAGCTTGCGGTTGGTGGCGGAGATGATGCGGACGTCGACTTTGACGGGCTTGCGTCCGCCGACCGCTTCCACCGCGCCTTCCTGCAGCGCGCGCAACAGCTTCACCTGGGCGCCGAGCGGCAATTCGCTGACCTCGTCGAGGAACAGCGTGCCGCCGGACGCCTCTACGAATTTGCCGGTGTGGCGTTCGGTGGCGCCGGTGAACGCGCCCTTCTCATGGCCGAACAGGATCGACTCGACGAGATTGTCGGGGATGGCGCCGCAATTGACCGCAACGAACGGTTTTGAAGCGCGCTCGCCGCTGCCGTGGATGGCGCGGGCGAACATTTCCTTGCCGACGCCGGATTCGCCTTCGATCAGCACCGGAATGGCGGAGCCCGCGGCCTTTTGCGCGATGCGCAGCACGCCGCCCATCGCTTCGCTGCGGGTGATGATGTCGGCGAAGGTCAGCCTGCCTTCGCGGCTGTGCCTGATCCGCTGCAACTCGCCTTTCAGCGCGCTGGCGTTCAGCGCGTTGCGCAGCGAGACCTGCAGCCGCTCGATGCCGACCGGCTTGACCACGAAATCATGGGCGCCGGCGCGCATCGCCGACACCACATTGTCGATGCCGCCATGCGCGGTCTGCACGATGACGGGAATATTCAGGGCGCTTTCGCGGATTTTTGCCAGCACGCCCATGCCGTCGAGCCCGGGCATCACCAGATCGAGCACCAGCGCGTCGATGGTGCCGGCCTCCGGCCCGGTCAGCAGGGCGATGGCGGCATCGCCGCTGTCGACCGCTTTGCTCTCATAACCGCAGCGCTGCACCATGTTTTCGACCAGACGGCGCTGTACCGCGTCGTCGTCGGCGATCAAGATGGTGGCAGCCATGGCATTCCCCGCAACTTGCAACTATGTGTCTCGATTCGGGGCACTTAAGCCGACGGCGCTTAACGTGCTCTTAAGAGGTGTCGGCGCCGCCGTCTGGTCATGCCAACAAGCCTAACAACTTAAAAAACAGGTTCGAACCCAATGGCCTCGCGTTCTTCCGCCCGCTCCAAATCTTCCCCGCAGCGCAAACCCGCCGCCGGCAAATCGTCGAAGGCAGCGACGGCGTCGAAGGGGGAGAAATTGCCGGAGTGGAATCTGGCCGATCTCTATTCCGGGATCGACGCGGGCGAAGTGACCCGTGATCTTGACCGGATGGATGCCGAATGCATCGCATTCGAGCAGGATTACAAGGGCAGGCTCGCGGAGCAGACCGCACGGGAGGGCGGTGGAAGTTGGCTCGCGGGCGCCGTCAAACGCTACGAGGCGATCGACGATCTTGCCGGCCGCCTCGGCTCCTACGCGAGCCTGGTGCATGCCGGCGACAGCGTCGACCCTGCGATCTCCAAGTTCTACGGCGACGTCTCCGAGCGCCTGACCGCGGCCTCGGTGCATCTGTTGTTTTTCGCGCTCGAGCTCAACCGTATCGATGACGCCGTGATCGAGCGCGCGCTGCAGACGCCCGAGCTCGGCCACTATCGGCCGTGGATCGAGGATCTGCGCAAGGACAAGCCCTACCAGCTCGAGGACCGCGTCGAGCAGCTGTTCCACGAAAAATCCGTCAGCGGCTATTCCGCCTGGAACAGGCTGTTTGATCAGACCATCTCGAGCCTGCGTTTCAAGGTGGGCGGCGGCGAGCTGGCGATCGAGCCGACGCTCAGCCTGTTGCAGGACCGCGCGGGCGACAAGCGCAAGGCGGCCGCGCAGGCGCTGGCGAAAACCTTCAAGGCCAATGAGCGGACCTTCGCGCTGGTTACCAACACCCTCGCCAAGGACAAGGAAATATCCGACCGCTGGCGCGGCTTCGAGGACGTCGCCGATTCCCGGCATCTCGCCAATCGCGTCGAGCGCGAGGTGGTGGATGCGCTGGTCAGCTCGGTGCGATCGGCCTATCCGCGGCTCTCGCATCGCTATTACGCGCTCAAAGCCGGCTGGTTCAAAAAGAAGAAGCTCGCGCATTGGGACCGCAACGCGCCGCTGCCGTTCGCCGCCACCGGCAAGATTGCGTGGCCGGAGGCGCGGAACATGGTGCTCACCGCCTATCGCGCGTTCTCGCCGGAGATGGCGCGCATCGCCGAGCGCTTCTTCACCGATCGCTGGATCGATGCCCCGGTGCGGCCGGGCAAGGCGCCGGGCGCGTTCTCGCATCCGACCACGCCGTCGGCGCATCCCTATGTACTGATGAACTATCAGGGCAAGCCGCGCGACGTCATGACCTTGGCGCATGAGCTCGGCCACGGCGTGCACCAGGTGCTGGCGGCCGGCAACGGTCCGCTGATGGCGCCGACGCCGCTGACGCTTGCCGAGACCGCAAGCGTGTTCGGCGAGATGCTGACCTTCAAGCGGCTGCTGGCCCAGACCAAAAACCCGAAAGAGCGGCAGGCGCTGCTCGCCGGCAAGGTCGAGGACATGATCAACACCGTGGTGCGGCAGATCGCGTTCTATTCGTTCGAGCGCGCCGTGCATACCGAGCGCCGCAACGGCGAACTCACCGCGCAACGGATCGGCGAGATCTGGCTCGGCGTCCAGGGCGAAAGCCTCGGGCCGGCGATCGAACTCCGCGCCGGTTATGAGAATTTCTGGATGTACATCCCGCATTTCATCCATTCGCCGTTCTACGTCTATGCGTATGCGTTCGGCGATTGCCTGGTGAATTCGCTCTACGCGGTCTACGAAAACGCCCAGCACGGGTTTGCGGAGCGCTATCTGGCGATGTTGTCGGCGGGCGGCACCAAGCATTATTCCGAACTGCTGAAGCCGTTCGGCCTGGACGCCAAAGACCCGAAGTTCTGGGACGGCGGACTGTCGGTGATCGCCGGCATGATCGATGAGCTGGAGGAGATGGGGTAGGCGCTATCACCGGAACGTCCGGTCTTGCCCCAACCTGCAGTTGCTTTTAACATACAGCGGGGTTGGGGGCGAGCGATGACGGACAAACCAGAGGCATTGCGGCCGGTCGGCGAACGGCAAGGCTGGGGCACGCAACATAGTGCGATCGTCGAGGCCGAGATTGGCGCGATCAATACGCGCCGCGAAGACAACCGCCAGGTTCGGTACGAGTCACCGGAAAAGGTGCTCGACGTCGTCGGATTGACGTTATCTGGCGGCGGCATCCGGTCCGCGGCGGTTGGTCTCGGCGTTTTGCAGGCGCTCAATCATCACGATCTTCTCAAGCGCATCGATTACCTCTCGACGGTTTCGGGCGGCGGCTACATCGGCAGTGCCCTGACCGCGACGATGATCCGCGCCGGTGAATTCGTGTTCGGCAAGACCGCAGCCGGCGCGGGCGCGGTACCCGCCAGCGAAATCAGCGACACGCCGGCGGTCGGTCACATCAGAAATTATTCGAACTACCTGATTCCGGCCGGTGCGCGAGATCTGCTCACCGGAATAACCATCGTGGTGCGCGGTCTGGTTGCGAATCTCAGCCTGACGCTGCCGGTGGTGCTGTTCTTCGTGGCGGTCACGATTTACTCCAACCCGGCACGCTCCTGCATCTATCTGGCAAATTTCTTCGGATTCCGGGTCGGCGATGCCAGCCCGCTGCCGTTCCTCGGGGACTCCTTGCTGAGCAAGCTTGATTTCACGCTTGTTGGGGTCTTCGCCGCCGTAGCAATCCTGGTTGTCGGCCTCCTGCTTCGCTGGCTTTACGTCGATCGCCGGGTCTTCTTCGCCTATCTCGCCGGCACCGCCTTCATCATGGGCGTGATCTGCAATATCGGCCGTTATCTGCCGGTGGAGCATTTCGGCCTCTCGCTCGCGGCAGTGTTGGTCGGCCTCGTTCTATTCTTCGCCTGGGCGCTGTGGCGATCCCATTTGCGACCTGACCGATTGCAGGAGTTTCGAGGTCATCTTCCGACGATGGGGGCAACCTATCTGGTGCTCGTTGCGGTGATCGCCTTCTTCGAATTTCAGCCGTTCATGATTGCGGAGATGTTCGACTACGCCGAAAGCGGAGCTGACCGAACGGCCGGGCTTGTCGGCGGGGTCGGGCTGGCATGGCTGAAATCGCTCGCGGCGATTGCCGCACCGATCGCAACCGCGGTCGCGGCTTTCAGGCAGCAATTCGCCAATCTTCTGAAAGGCGCCGCGGCTTCGGACCTGACTTCGCGACTCGTGGCCTATGCGGCGACGGTGGCGGTGTGGATCGCGAGCCTCGCGCTGCCGCTCTTGATCTGGATCGGCTATCTTTATCTCTGCTACTGGGGCATCGCGAATGACAAGGTGATCGCCGGCAAGGACCGTCAATGTCAGATGTCGGAGTGGGACGCCGACGCCATGCTGCCGACGGCCGGCAAGAAGTCCGATGGCCTTGCCGGCAAGCTTGAGTTCAATTCCGAGAAGAAGACGCTCGCGGCCGACGTCACCAAGAACGAAGCGAAGGCTTCGGAAACGGAGCCGGTCACGGTGATGTCGCACATTCCGGGCTGGCTACTCTCTTTCGCGGGTCCGTTCGGCGGTCCGGGCGCGATACCTTCGCCGCCGCCGGGGCTGCCGGCCGACCAAACAAAAGCGTTTAAAGAGAAGACGGCGGCCGAGACCAACCAGGCGTGGATCGCTTCGAAGGCGAAATTCCAAAACGCCAATAACGTCAACCGCCCAATGGACTGGCTCTATCTTGCGACGGCGGTCGTGCTGTTTGCCCTGTCGTGGTTTCTGACGCCGAACGCCAACTCGCTGCATCGGCTGTATCGCGACCGGCTCAGCAAGGCGTTCCTGTTCAATCCGCGTTACTACGCGGATGGGGAACCGACCCAAAATCAACCGAGCATGGATCAGGGCCACGACTTCCTGCCATTGGACAGGGAAAGGTTGAGCACGCTGCTCCACCCGGGCCATCCGCCGTCAAAGCCGGAAAAGCTGGTATCGCCATATCCTCTGATCAACACCGCGCTGAACATCCAGGGCTCCGACTTCGCCAATCGGCGCGGCAGGAATGCCGACTTCTTCCTGTTCTCGCCGCTGTTTGTCGGCAGCGAGGCGACGGATTATGCCAGGACGGCTGCTTTCGAGAAGTTCGCACCCGACCTCGATCTTGCCACCGCGATGGCGATCTCCGGCGCGGCGGCCTCGTCGAACATGGGGTCAGCCTCGATCAAGGTGCTGGCGCCGACGCTGGCATTGCTTAATATCCGGCTCGGCTACTGGCTCAAAAACCCGCGTTATGTGGGCACTTCCACCAAGCCGCTGCATCACTCCACCCCGCTTTTCCTGTGGTCGGAAATCACCGGCCGGCTCTATGAAAATAGCGACGCCGTCTACCTGACCGACGGCGGCCACATCGAGAACCTCGGCGTCTATGAATTGCTGCGGCGCCGCTGCAAGGTCATCATCGCGGTGGACGCCGAAGCCGACCCGGCGATGAATTTTCCGGCGCTGATGACGCTGCAGCGCTACGCGCGGATCGATCTCGGCATCCTGATCGATCTGCCGTGGACGCCGATACAGACCCAAACGCTCGCCTGGATGAAAACCAACGACGGCGATCCGCCGAAGACTCCAGCCACCCTCTCGCATGGTCCGCATGTCGCCATCGGCACTATCGACTATGGTGGCGGCGAAAAGGGCTATCTGGTCTACATCAAGTCGTCGCTGAGCGGGGACGAGAACGACTACATCCGCGACTACGCGCGGCGTAATCCGAGCTTCCCTCATGAGGCGACCGGCGATCAATTCTTCAGTGAGGAGCAGTTCGAGGTCTACCGTTCACTCGGCTTCCATATGACCCACGAGTTCCTTTGCAGCGCGCCGGAGGACGAGGTGGTCGTCAACCAAGGCAACCAGCGCTGCGTCAACGCCAAATTCACCGACGCCACCAAAGACTCCATCAAGGCCGTGCGGGAGGCGCTCGGCGTCTGATCGGTCGCCCCTCGCGCCAGCGTGCGGTCTAGATTTGGGCAGGATTAGATTGCGCGCCGGTTGGACGGTAAAAGTTGGTTGGACAAGAACCGCTATGATGTTATACGTCCGTATAACGTATTTTAACTTACGTCAGCGCACTGCATGCTGCACGTATAACGTTTGTTGAACCCAGTCGGTGCTCCCGTTATTCTACGATAATAACAGGAGCTTAGGCCATGAACGAGATGCCACGCAAACGCTCTGAGACCGAATTTGTTCAGATCAAAAAGATCGGCAATTCTCTTGGTCTGATTCTTTCGAAGGACATTCTCGCGCGTCTCAAACTCAAGGAGGGTGACAAGCTTCACATCATTGAGCAGACGGAACGGAGCGTGAAGCTTTCGCCGTATGATCCGAAGCACGCCAAAGCGATGGAGATCGCGCGGCGTTCGTTCAGAACTTATGCCGATACTTACAAGGCCTTGGCGAAGTGAACGAGCCGATTTGGCTGGACGTGGAGATCCTGATTGATCTCCACGCCGAGCAGTTGGCTCTGTTCGGAGGACCGGACGGTATTCGAGACCTCGGAATGCTCGAATCCGCGCTTGGACGGCCTGTCGATAAATTCACTTACGGCGAAACCGATCTTGCCGCCTTGGCGGCAGCCTATGCCTTCGGCATTGCCCGAAACCATCCGTTTGTGGATGGCAACAAGCGCGCCGCTTTCGGCGCCATGATCGTGTTCCTCGGCCTGAATGATATCGACTTTCGGGTCCCGCCCGAGAGTGCCACCGCAATGATCCTGGCCCTCGCCGCGGGTGACGTCAACGAGGAAGGATTGACCCGCTGGATGAGGGACAACTGGCCTTCGAACCCGGGCAAATAGCCGCGCGAGGGAGGGCGAACATCGGCCGTGCCGCCGTTGCCCTCTTATTCCGATTGGGCTAATTCCAAAGGCGAATGCTTTTATCCCGCTGGAGAGACTGATGGCAGACCATGCTGAAGTGGCTTACTCGACCGCCGACGGCAACGATTACCCCGCGCACGAGCAGACCTATGAGGGATTCATCAAGCTCGTGAAGTATGGCACTGGCAGCGTCATTCTGATCGTTGCGCTGATGGCGATTTTCCTGACCTGATCTCTGATCGATGCGCCGGGCCCGGCGCAGCCGCTCACGCGTGTGCCTCGAAACGGCGCCGGAGGTTTTATGAAGATTGCCGTTGCCAGGGAAATCGACCCTTCCGAGCCGCGGGTGGCGGCATCACCCGATACCGTGAAGAAGTTCAAGGCACTTGGAGTCGACATAGCCGTCGAGCCGGGGGCGGGGATCAAATCCGGCCTGCCGGATTCGGAATTCACCGCTGCCGGCGCCACCGTCAGCGCCGACGCGCTTACCGATGCGGACATCGTCATCAAGGTGAAGCGGCCGGAGCCAGGCGAGCTTGCGAACTACAAGCGCGGCGCGCTGGTGATCGCCATCATGGACCCCTACGGCAACGATGCCGCGCTGAAGGCGATGGCCGATGCCGGCGTGTCGGCCTTCGCGATGGAATTGATGCCGCGCATCACCCGCGCCCAGGTGATGGACGTGCTCTCGAGCCAGGCCAACCTCGCCGGTTACCGTGCGGTGATCGAGGCGGCCGAAGCCTTCGGGCGCGCGTTTCCGATGATGATGACGGCGGCGGGCACCAT
>C688J35102_120989204_pt1 | contig 10406 bp, 12 predicted proteins | sample HopSoiMetagenom2_FD_35102 | JGI IMG/M metagenome (IMG submission 35102) | reverse complement strand
TCATCGCGCAGGAGATGCACAAGATGTTTTCGGAGGTCGATATCGCGTTTCGCGGGGTTTACGCGGACGGTGATGTCGTGATCGTGGAGGAGCGGATGCGCGCCACGCTTCCGGGCGGCAAGCCATACGAGAACGACTATTGCTTCGTGTTCACGGTTGCGGGCGACAGAATCCGCGAGGTGCGGGAATATATGGATACGCGCAAGGGATGGCGAATGGTGTTCGGTGAGGAGGCGTGATGAGCAGGCCGCTCGCGTCGACCTTCGCGTGCCAGCCTTGCAGTGGCGTGGGTTGAGCCGATGTGCGCGCTGACATAAGGCTTGCTCATGGATCAGCGGACGAGCGGCGCTGACGCTCTCATTCACAACAACGATCCGGCGCCGGCGCTGATCGGCGTCGTCTGTGGCCTGTCCGCGGCGCTGTGCTGGGCGCTGGGCTTTGCCGGCACGCGACACGGGCTCAAGGTCGGCTTCACGCCCGTCGATCTCCTGGTGCATCGCTATGTCTGGTCGGGCATCGTCTTCCTGCCGCTGGTCTTGCGGGCGGGCATCAGCGATCTCTGCGGCATCGGCTGGAGCAGGGGCCTGGCGTTGATGGTGCTCGGCGGTCCCGTGATGTCGCTGATCTCCTACACCGGCTTCCTGTACGTGCCCCTCGGCCACGGCAGCGTGATCCAGCCGTCCTGCGCGACGCTCGGCGGGCTGTTGCTCGCCGCCTTGCTCCTCAAGGAGAGGGTCTCCGCTTCGCGCCTTGCCGGCGCGATCGTCATCGTCGCCGGCCTCTGTGTGATCGGCGCGGAATCGATCGGGCATATCGGCGGCGAGGGCGTGCAGGGCGATCTGATCTTCGTCCTCACCGGATTCATGTTCGCAGGATTCGGCGCGCTTCTGCGCCACTGGCGGGTCTCCGCCGTCTCGGCCGCGCTCGTCATTAACGTGCTGTCGCTGCTGCTGCTGCCGATCTATCTCGCGACGGGCGGACTTGCCCGGGTCGCGGCGATCGGCGTGTCGGAAAATGCCATCCAGGCATTGGCGCAAGGCGTGCTCGCAGGTCCCGCCGCGCTTTATCTCTTCGCCGTCTCGGTGCAGCGCCTCGGCGTCGCTCGTGCCGCGGTGTTTCCGGCTTGCGTGCCGGCGCTGACGCTGCTGGTCGGATGGGTCCTGATCGGCGAGCCGCCGACGGCGTTGCAGGCCGCAGGCCTCGTCACGGTGCTGTGCGGGTTTTATCTGGCGCAGCGGCAGCGGTAGATCGCTGAAACAGGAAGGCCGCCCAGGGGCGGCCGGTCAAGTCTTCAAGCTGTGTGCAATTGACCAGATAATTCTGAAAAAGCCAGCCCCGGGTTGAAGAAATCCGTACGAGCTACAAACGCCTTCCCCGGCGCTTGTCAGCTTACACAGATTTGCGACCGGTCGGGGCAGGAAGCGGTGGGGGCACGCCGCGACGGAAGGGCCGCTCCGCCGTGCTCACGGCTAGGCTTTCTTCACGAACTCCGATTTCAGATTCATCGCGCCGATGCCGTCGATCTTGCAGGCGATGTTGTGGCCGTCGCTCGCCTCCTGCAGGCGGATGTTCCTGACCTTGGTGCCGCCCTTCACGACCGACGACGATCCCTTGACCTTGAGATCTTTCATCACGATGACGCTGTCGCCGTCAGCCAGCACATTGCCGTGGGCATCGCGCACGCCCGTCTCCTGCGGCGCCTGCGCGGCCGCATCGCTCGCGCCGCTCCATTCATGGGCGCATTCCGGGCAAATCCAGAGATCGCGATCCTGATAGGCATGCTCGGAATTGCATGTCGGGCAGTTCATGGCGTCGTCCATCGTCAACCTCATCGCCTCCTCGGGCGGGCGCACCGTAGGGGTGGCGGCGGGGAAAGCAAGTCCGGATGCGAAAACCATCATCTTGCGGCACGCACTGATGGGTATTGCTTCCGCCTTCGCTCTTCGAGCTCGGCGGACAAGTCGGGCCACCGAAGCTACGAGCTAAAAGCTGGCGCCAGATGCCATCAGCAGTGCACCGATTGCCATCAGAGCGACACCCGGCCAGTTCGCCCGCAATCCTAGGAATCCCAAGCCGCGCCGTGGCGGCTCGAGCGTATCGCGCACCTGCCGGGAGCCATCCCTCCCGCTGAGCGGTCCCCGCCAAATCGTGGCGCGCGCCATGTACAGGAGTCCGGCAAGGATGAGCAGTGCGCCAAGTCCCATCAGGACCATGTTTCGCCTCTCAAATCGCAATCCACCGCCGCCACCCGGAGCCGAAGCAGCAGGATTCAAAACAATACAAGCTGATTGGTTCCGCAGCACGCCATTGGGGTTTCAATGCCCGAGCAATGTGATTGCGACTGCCTGCAGCGCTCCGCATATGCAATTGCGTTGCATCCCACATGCTCCGTCGGCAGGCACACGTGACGGTGATCGGATTTCCGCTGGCTACTCTTTCATGTAACATCAATCCATGAGTGAAACCGAGACCTTGTTTGGCGTTTTGCGCCAGTCCGCCGACGACGGCGTAGTCGATATGCTCGCGCGCATGGTGCGGGATGCGCCGGATCATGCCTTGAACCGGATGAACGCGCTGGAGCTCGCGTCCCAGGCCGGTCTCGACGAGGAACGGGTGATCGCGGGTTTCCTGCATGCGGTGGGCCTGGGCATGCTGGAGATGACGTGGAGCGTGACCTGCCCGAGCTGCGCCGGCGTGCTCTCCGCCAACAAGAGTCTGAAGACCCTGAACAGCCCGCAATATCACTGCGCGTTCTGCGCCGCCGGCTACGAGACCACGCTCGACGATCTGGTCGAGGTGACCTTCACCGTCAGCCCGCGCCTGCGCAAAATCGTGGCCCATGATCCCGACGCGTTGTCAGTGCCGGAATATTATCGCCAGGTGTTCTGGAGCTCGGGCATCGATCTTCCGTCCGATGTGGACAAGCTGCTGGAGGAGGTGACGCTGGACAGCGTCGACCTGCCGCCGGGGGAGCGGGCGATCCTGTCGCTCCAGGTGCCGGAAGGCACCGCGATCGTGTTCGATCCTGTGACGCATACGGCGCAGTTCCTCGATGTCAAAGGCGAGGAGGCAGCCGAGCGCCAAAGCCTGTCGCTGATCTTCAACAAAGCCGAGACGCCTGCGGAGATCATCGCCTTGCGTCCCGGGCCGCTGCGGCTGGCGCTGGACAACCGCACCGACGCGCGCGTGCTGCCGACGGTGTGGGTGACGAACCCGGCGCTGGATGCGCTGTTGACGCGGCGCAAGCCGAGCCTCTCGGCCAAGCGGCTCCTCACCAACCAGACCTTTCGCGACCTCTACCGCACCGAGACGCTCGCCATCGGCCAGCGCCTCAAGATCCTGAGCCTGACCTTCCTGTTCTCGGACCTGAAGGACTCGACGCAGCTCTACGAGCATGTCGGCGACCTCGTCGCCTTCGATCTCGTCAACGAGCATTTCCGCCTTCTCCAGGAGATCATCGCCTCCGAACGCGGCGCCGTGGTCAAGACCATCGGCGATGCCGTGATGGCAACGTTCGAAACTCCCGATCGCGCCATCGCCGCCGCCATCCGGATGCGCGAGGCGATGAGCGACCTCGGCGCGGAGCGTCAGCATCAAGGCCTGCTGTTGAAGATGGGCATCCACGAAGGCTCGTGCCTTGCGGTGACGCTGAACGGCCAGCAGGACTATTTTGGCCAGACCGTCAACATCGCATCCCGCGTCCAGGGTCTCGCCGCCTCACGCTCGATCGTGGTGACGGAGCAGGTGGTGGGGAATGCGAGGACGAGGACCCTGCTCGAAGCGAACGGGCTGACGCCTGCGCGCCGAAGCGTGGCGCTGAGCGGGATCGCGGACAAGGTGGCGGTGTACGAGATCGGGTGAGGGGTCGGGCAGGACGGCGAAAAACAAAAACGCGAAAACAACCCCATGCAAAGTAGAAATCGCTGCGGATTTTATTTCGGCGATACCGAATGAGGTTTGACGCGTCGGGCAAAACAGGTGCACTGTGGCACGCTGGCCCCGTAGCTGGGCGCTCGCACATTGTGAGGAGCGCCGCCTCGGGGCGCGTCTCGTAGAGCTCTTTGCGAAACCCATCATCTGCGCTGAGCAGCAGATGGGTATCGCTTCGTTCACCCATCCTGCGGCCAAAGGCCGGGGCGGCGCTTCAAATCCAATCCTTTACCTTCGGAACACAAGCCCGTTTGCGAGAGCTCCACATGTAGTCCGAACCGCCGCAAGGCGGACGTGGACGCGACGTGGCTGGGCATTCATTCCAGACCGGCGCGCCCGTGCCCCAGCCATCGACCACACATGCGCCGGCTCCGGTGGCGTGGCAACCGACACCGCAGCCGTCCGCGGCGTTGGCCGTGCCGACCGCAAACAGAAGTATCACCGGAACAGTGCAGGCTAACAGGAAACGTGGAAGGTGCTTGGTCATGCGCTCGCTCCTTCGTGCTGACGAAACGTCTCTAGTCTGCATACAAATTTGGCTCAGCGGACCTGCCGCATGGATTTCGGTGCGGTCGCGCAGGACGATGTGAGCCCTTGCGAAATCCATCTTCTCACATTCCGCGATTGGTGGATATCGCGTGCGCGTGGCGCCGTGGATGATGCGACCGCCGGTGCCGGCCGGTACGCAGCTCCGCACACGCTGCCAGGTTGAGCGATTGAGATACTCCAATCACTGGTTCCTTCAGCTTTGGTTGCGCCTTTTTGGCAAATCCAAGGCTGTCAATAACATATCGAGCTTAAAGTATTGGTTATCCCCGTAATACACTGGCCGGGTTGGGGTTCTCGGGGCGTTCATTAAGGAGAGTCTACCGATGGCAGGGATTGAACAATTGCGAAGAAAAGATGGAGTGAATTTAGTTCAGCTCGAGGCGGATATTGCGACGGTTCGTTCGGGGAGCTCATTGGCTGCAATTTCGCTGCCTGAGTACGTCGAGCACACAGACGGGGTGACCCGGGTCGGTGCGCTCAGCGCCGAGGCGGTCATTCGTGACTACGAGTCCGCCGCAAAGGAAATTGAGTCCATGGGCGCAGAGCTGATCGGCGCTGCGCAAAAATGCGAGGCACTGACGGCTCAGGTACATGATGCAATTGCCTTCATGCGCGAAACTGCAGCAGAGTACCGTGAAGAAGGACGGAAGATCTTCAAACGCATCGAAGAATGCGCGGTCTTCACGGAAGAAGTCCGCAAGACCTGCGAGCAGGTCAAACGCAAGATGGAAACCGGAGGCAACCCTTTCTCCGAGGAGGATGCTGGCGCGCAGGAGCGGATTTTCGAAAGCGCGTAGGTCTTGGAGCGCATAGGTCTTGCGACTTCAGTGAAACAGACCGCCTTCGGGTGGTCTGTTTTGCTTGGCGCGGGTTCGACAATCCCTAAGCCGGGCTGCGCTCGCGCCAAGGGCTCACCAATCGGGATAGCCGTAAGGGTCGGCCATGTAGGGCGGGGGCATCCAGGGTTCTCGCGGCGGCCTCGGCCGCCGAGGTGCGGCTGCGGGCATGTGCTGGCGCGCAGCCGTATCGTTCTCCTTCATCACGCTCCGCACGGCGGGCTTCGCGGATGAAGCAGTCAGCTGCGTTTGCAGCGCCTGAACATGCGCAGCGAGGCGCGCATTGTCCCCCGCGTCCTTCTCCTGCGCCGCCTTGAGCTGTCGAACCGTGTCGGCCTGCTCGCGAAACGTTTGCTCGTTGCGGCTCTTCAGTTGCTCGAGCTTTTCGTTGATATTTGCAAGTTCGTTGGTGATGGTCTTGAGCGATTGCGCCAGCTCGGCGGATGACTGGTCGGGCGACGTGGCGCCGGCTGGCGGAACGCTTTCCGCTTCCTTGGGAACCGGCGCTGCAGGCAGGGGGGTCTGCTCATCCGCAGCAGCCAGCTGGACTGCTGGCGGCTGCGCCGGACTGCGAAGCTCGGAGGCCTCTGGGGGCGGAGTCGAGATCGGCGGGGCCCATAGCGCCATGATCGCCTTGGCCTCATCGCGATATTGCGAAGCGAACGCAGCACCAAGGATGCCTATCGCCAGCAACAGGCCAACGAAGGCTCGCAGCTTGGGCCGGCCCGCTTTCAGGCGTCGATGGCGAACCTCGCTTTCCGGCGCTGGCGCCTTGTCCAAGGGAATGTCGCCTCCTTCCGCCCTTACCTGCGGGGTCGGCGGGCTGCCGCTGTTGCGTTCCAATCCGGAAACCAATCGGTCCAGCCGCGCAAGGTCTGCTTCGGCGCTCTTGATCCGTTCATAGGCCCGCGTCAGCTCACCATCGGCGGGCTGGCCGTCCGGTTTCGGATCGTTCGTCTGAGGCACCGATGCGCTCTCCATTCAGTGTCTTGCGTCAACGGGATGAGTGCGGCAGTCCGAGATCGCCGAAAAGGATAGTTCTGGCCGCCGTCCAAGACAACGCGCGCGCGAAGGAAAAATTATGGCGGGCTTGGGTCGGCCGGTGTCGAGATCCAACACCATTCTAGCGAATTGGCCCGCGACTTGTCCGCAGTCGCCGGCACAGCGAAGGCGGAAGCGACATCCGGGCAGGCGCGGGCGGGACCATTCCCGGATTACGCTTTAACGCTCCATCCGGGTTACGGTCGCTGACCTGACTGTAGCGCGACGAGTCCGCCATGACCTTTCTTCTCAACATCGACGTCCCCGATGTCGAAACCGCAACGACCTTCTACACCGCAGCCTTTGAACTGACGGTCGGCCGCCGCTTCGGCACCGACTTCGTCGAGCTTTTGGGCTGGCCGGCGCCGGTCTATCTCCTGGCCAAGCCGGCCGGCACGCGAGGTGCCGGCGACGACCGCCGCCGCTACGACCGGCATTGGACGCCGCTGCACATCGACGTCGTCGTCGACGATGTCGATGCCGCCGTCGAGCGCGCGCTGCGCGCCGGCGCCGTGCTCGAAACGCCCGCGCGCGATGCGCCGTATGGACGGATCGCGATGCTGGCCGATCCGTTCGGGCACGGGTTTTGTTTGCTGGCGTTTAGTGGGGAGGGATATGGGGCGTTGATTGAGTAGGGTGGCGCTTTCCATCCAATCCCTAACCTTGGGCGCACGGGCGTTTGACCCTGGACAGTTGAGTGCACTTTCGTCGTCGTTCCGTCATTCAAAGCAAGAAGCTGGGGGAGGCTCTGCGCCGCGCGCGCGAGTAGCGAGAACGAATTAGCTTGCCTTGCTTTGCGTCCTTTTGCACTCTGGTGGGAAGGAGGCCGACGTATGAAGACAATGACCGTTGCGTGTGCTTTCGGAGTGGCCCTGGCGCTGTGTAACCCTGTGATCTCAGGTGCCGAAGCCCGGACGCGGAAGGCGCAAATCGTTCGTGAACCACAGGAGAGACTTATCGTCACGGCGCCCGTGCTCAGGCCAACGCCTTGGGATTATAATGTTGTTCCACGCTATCGCTACCGCCCTGAGGACGACCGGGTCGATCCCTACGGCCCGCCGCTGGAGTCGTCGTGGGTCCGCTATGAGGGATGGCGGTGGCCATACTGGTGGTGAAGAGCGATCGGCCTCTGAGCGTGTGGTGATCGACCATCGGGACTTGATTGGTGCGTAGGGTAGGTTAGCCCCGCGACCGCGCGAAGCGCATTTCGCGCGGCGTAATCCACCGCTTTGATTTCGGCGCGTGGAGAGGTGGTGGGTTACGCCGAGCAGATGCGCTTCGCGCATCTGCAGGGCTAACGCACCCTAGGGATCATCCGCCGCCAAGCGCACAAACTGCCGCTTCATCGCGTTGACCTTGGCAACATAGCTTGCGACGAGGTGATCGCCGCAGCGCTCGCCGGCCACCATCTGAAAGTGGCGGCGCGCGTAGGCTGTGGCGGGACCTGCGCCGCAGAGATGGACGAAGGCGGCCAGATCCTGCTTCTGCTGCGCGCTTGCTTTCACATCGTCCGCGCGCGCGAGAATTTCAGCCACATTGCGGTCCAGATACGCCGATGCCAGCTCGATGGCGTGGCTCGGGATCGCGCGGGTGTAAAGGCTGGTGAACCCGCAGCCGGTCTCCGTGACCGCGTTGCCACGGATACAGAACCGTGCGGCCTCGCTGAGGGCCGGATCGGTCATCTGGTAGAGGCCTACGGCGCTGGAGGCGGGCCGGTAAATCGCGAGGGGATTGAGGCTCCATCGCCAGCGCCAGTAGGTGCGCGCCACCGGATTGCCTGAACTCTCGACCTGCGCCAGCGCGGCCAGCAATTCGGGCGTGATCGTCGCGGTGGAAAGCTTCCGAAACAGAGGCCCGTATTGCCGCCACGTCTCTGATGGATCCTTGTCGAGGGAGTTGCCGACAAAGGCAAACAGCTCGGTCGGCTTGCGGATCGCATGATAGGCGAGGTTCAGAAGCGCTGCGACAACAAGCAGGAACGCCACACCGCCCGCGATCCGAAACATCCGCGGCGCTCGCGCGAACTTCTTTCGTGCCCACCGAATGCCTCGCCGGACGCTGCGAAGGCGAGGGAGGAGGGGCTTGTTTTTCCTTGGCATGGGTCTGGGGGCGTGCGTACGCTAAAAAGTGAGTATTCTCAATGGTCTCCGGTCGCTCCGTGACCCCGGATTAACGTTGTGGCGGGGACGCCGGTTGAGGCTTTCTCCGAATGGCACCATATTGCGAGAATGTCGAAAGATGCGTTCGAGAACCTGACTGCTGCCGTTACGACGATCAACACGCCGATGCCGTCCCGCATCGACGAAGGCACTCTGCTGGCATGTTTGAAGGGGGAGATTTCCGAACGAAAATGGCGCGTGTACGTGCAAGCGTTGTTCGACGAGGTCGACGTTTCCGTCATCCACAATCTCGTCATTGATCATATCGTGACGTTCGACGAGTTATTGAAGGCGATCGACGCCTGGCAGGTCACGGAGTCCGAGAATGAAAGATGGGTCAGGGAGATGGCTTCCTTCGCGGTGGGAAGATCTCATGCAGAAGGCGCTGATCGCACTCGATAGTCTGGAGGGCGGCGCCGGACCGTGGACGTTCGGTGGCGGCACTGCCCTGGCGCAGATCCTGGGTCATCGGATCAGCTACGACGTCGGTATTTTCCTGGATTCAAGCACCGCCTTGAGGAACCTCGCGCCGAATATGAACCCGGTGACGAAGTCGCTTTGCGATACGTGGCAATGGCCGGGCAAGTACCTGAAACTCATCCTGCGCGACGTCGGTGAAATCGATTTTATGAACGCCCCGTCATACATCGACAATCCGACATACGAACTGAGATTTGGCGAGCGTTCCATTGCGGCGGAGCGGTCCGCGGAAATCGCGACCAAGAAACTGGTCTATCGCGCATCGACATACACGGTGCGCGACGCCTTCGATCTTGCCGCGATCTTTTTGTATGATCGTTCAGCGCTCGGCGAGATCGCGCAATCTCCGGCGATCACCCATCATGTCGTGTCGTCCGCGCTGAACCGGTTAAATCTCGCGAAGCGCCAGTATCAATCGGAGATGAGAGACCTGATCAACGCGACTCCGCGGGGCGAGGAATTCATCGACAGATCCTGCGAGATTGCGTTGGAGGCGCTTGCGGAGATTCGGGGTCTGATTCCCGGAAGTGAGGCCGAGTCAGGCAGCTCGTAGCATACGCCCTACAACGATCTGTTGAGTGCACTGGACTGCACCCTAAGGGGTGCAGTCCAGCACTCATCCCACCGCCGGCTCCTAAAATTAGGCCGACGAACGTCAGGAGTGACCTTGCCGCATCCTCCATTATTGTCTCTATGCTCGTAAGAAGGTACGGGCCGCCCACGCGAGCGGCCCGTAAGTTAATAAGCGAGCGCTACATCTTCGATAAGGGTTAGCTGCACCCCGTCGTGCTTCCGCAAGTATCGCACTTCATGCAAGTACCGTTTCTTACCAGCGTGAAGTTGCCGCACTCGCTGCACATCTCGCCTTCGTAGCCTTTGGCCTTGGCTTCTGCGCGGCGCTCGGCCTTGCTGGGCACTGCGGCCTGGGCTGCGCCGGCCTTGCTCCACTGGAGAGCCTCCAGCTTCTCGGTGGGCGAGAGGTCGTGGTTGGCTTCCTGCTTCAGCGCGACGGCGCCTTCCATGGCATCGCCGGCACCGCGGGCGGTGGCTCCGTGGGAGGCGAGCGAGGTGACCTTGCTGCCACCGGCAGGCGCGCTGTCATTGCCGGATGAGACCGCGGTCGAGCCGCCGCGCATCACGAACAAATTGTCGGTGCGGGAGCGGGTGAGGCCGCGCGAGACCAGCCTGTTCGCCTGGTGGTTCGGCTCCTCCGGCTCCTTGCCTTCCTCGACGCCCTTGCCGAGCGCGTCGAAGTTCGACTCGGTCGGATCGACATGGGCGAGGTCGAAGCGCGACATGTAGCTCACCGCCAATTCGCGGAAGACATAGTCGAGGATCGAGGTCGCGTATTTGATGCTGTCGTTGCCCTGCACGGGGCCCGCCGGCTCGAAGCGGGTGAAGGTGAAGGCGT
>C688J35102_120989205_pt1 | contig 10409 bp, 9 predicted proteins | sample HopSoiMetagenom2_FD_35102 | JGI IMG/M metagenome (IMG submission 35102) | reverse complement strand
GTTCGGCCCGCGTACCCTGCGGGATCAGGCCGACGGTCTGCCGGACGGTCTCGACATCCGAATAGCTTTCGCCGACATAGCTGCAGACCGCCGTCGTAATGGCAAACTCGGGATGCTTGGCGAGCGCTGAAGCCCAAGTCCTCATGCTCTTGTCCAGCGCCAACTCACCCGGAAATCCGAGTTGACCTGCTGACAAGCCAAAATCAAAAATCCTTGCGAGATCCTGTTCCGGATCGCCGGTAGTCCAGAACATCAACCCGATCTCGAGCTCTCTCACAGAACGCATTCAATCATTTTCGCTTGCGACGAAGTTGCGCGAAGTACCCGTTAAAAAGGATCTCTCTCGATCCTCCACTCCAGATCGACCTGACACCGTGTCTGCACCAGTCTCGGATCTGCTGGGTGGATACTCCGTGGCGAACGGCTGCCGCAACGTTTGTCTCGGTCATCACATAGTCGACGTAAGCCTCCCTCGTCATGGCGACGGGAATTCGAAAGCGCTTTTGCAGGTCCAATCCAAACTGGTCCGAAGCCGTGCCAAGCATCTCCGGATGGACTGCTCGCCCATCTCCCTGCGGCGGAGGGTATCTACACGAGAACTCTTCGAACCACCCGTCGAGATCCATGGAATCGCAAAAGGACCTGCCTGGCTCGAAATCGTAGATCACCAGCCGCCCTTCCGGCGTGAGTACGCGCGCCGTTTCTCGAAAAAAGTCTTCCCATTCGGAATAGTTCAGCGAACCTGCCGCCGTGATCAGTTCCAGAGTACCGTTGCCGAACGGGATCGCCTCTGCCGCGCCTGCAACGAACACGGCGTCCGGAACAAGCTTCTTCGCCCAACCCAACATCGACGGAGATGGATCGAGTCCAACCGCCTGAGACGCCCTACCCTGGAGCACTGCGGTTGAGAGACCCGCGCCGCAGCCAAGGTCAAGCGCTCGCGCGATTCGTAGCGGTCCTCCTTGAGCTTCGAGCAATTCGAGTATACGTGCGTGCACCGGAGGTCTGTCACGCGCATACCCGGCGGCCATCTCTTCGCTCTCAAACGAACTGGTCATACGATGGAGATTGTTACTATCCTAAGTTCGCTCCAAGATATGAGAACATCCACTCTCCGCAACCGCTTTGCCATCCTGATTGCCACGCTGCCGCTTCTGATTCTGGCTGCAAATTCCCAAGAAGTGAAAAAAAAGCTGCCTGGCGAAGATTGGGTCTCCATCTTTAACGGTCGCGATCTTACCGGCTGGGTGAAAATCGGCCAGGAAAGCTGGACAGTCGAGGACGGCGTCATCCACGGACGCGGACTGACAAAGGACTACGGCTATCTGCAGACTGAGAAGTCATACCGCGACTTTCAGCTGTCTCTTCGGTTCCGCTGTGAAGGGGATGGTAACAGCGGCGTTTTCTTTCACACGGCGTTCAAGCCGGGCACAGCCGAGGTGACGCAAGGGCTGCAGTTCGAAGTTGACTGCACGATTGGCCAACACACGGCCGGTCTCTACGGCGATGGCCGGGGGTGGATCGTGTGGCCTGCTCCCGAAAACGAAACGGTGGTTCGGATGGGGGAGTGGAATGAGTACCTGGTTGAGGTCGTTGGGAACCGCTACCGTTCTCGTCTGAATGGCGTTCCCATGGTCGACTTCACCGATCCCAAGCCTAAGTCGTTTGAAGGACCCATCGCGTTGCAGTTGCACGCGGGCGGCCGCGGCAATATGAAATTTCGCGACATCATGGTCCGCGACCTTACAAATCACCGCTGAGCAGGCCGCGACCCGCTCGGCATGTCGCCTGTCAGGATCAGGTTCACGCGCCGGCAGATTTCCTTGAGTGCACCCGCATCCCCGCTTTCGAGTTCGGCGGTCGCCGTTCCTTTGAAGCCGATATCGCGCAACGCTGCATAAATGGCAGGCCAGTCGATGTCTCCTTCGCCAAGCCCTTTCCACTTCGCGACTAAGTTTTTCGCCTGGTCTCGCTGAAAGCTGAAGTCTTTAATATGCAGCTTTACGATTCGGCTGCCGAGCGTGCGAATCCAGTCCTGCGGGTATCCATAGAGCACGACATTACCCACATCGAAGTAAGCTCGGACGTACGGGCTTTTGAACTCATCAACGTAGCGCGCGAACTCGAGGGGGCTGAGGAGAAACTTATTCCAAACTTCTTCGATAGCGATGATCACCTTCAGATCCTGCGCGAGTGGCAGCAAGTTCCGGATGCTCTGTTGTGAACGCGTGTATGCATCCCGGTACGAAGTATCGCCGTTCACCACGGCCGGAACGATCAGCACCGTGTCGGCACCCCAGAGATGGGCATTGCGGATTGAGACTCGCGCACCCTCGAGGCTCTTCTCCAACACCGCCGGATCAGGTGAGGAAAGCGGGTATTTCCAGTGATCCATGTTCATCACGGAGTGGATCTTAATACCGGCCTTTTCCGCTGCTGCTTTCATGGCTTCTGCTTCGCGCGAGTCGCGGGTGGTCGGGCATTCGATTTGTTCGAAGCCAGCATTCTTTGCAATCTGAAACCGCTCCGGGATTGACGCGGTCTGCGGAAGCATGCTGTACTCGACGGCTGTAGCAATTGGCAACCGCTCTGCCGTCCGGAGTCTGCCAGCGGCCATGGCAAAGGAAGCAAGAAGAAGCGAACGCCGTTGCATGGCTCTGTTGTATCGCAGTGGGGCAGCGGACCGGAATCCGGCTTTCTGCAGCAGATTTCCGAGCTTTCCTGATACGATCTTCAAACGACGTCTCATGAAGAGCTTTTGGCGTAATCTCGATTCTTGGCAGTTGACCTGCTTTATTGCATCCTTCCTGCTGCTGGTTTATCCGGTTTATGTGATCCGCCCGTTCCGGCAGCAAGGGGCGACAGAACTTGCGGTGGCTTTGCAGGTAATGCGGGTCAGGCCGGTGCTATCGATTGCGCTTTCGGTTTTGGCCGCACTTCTCGCTTTCCGGGCTTGGAAAAACGTCCGCCCGTCTCTTCCGCGACTCGGCACAATTCTCGTCGGGGCATGCACGCTCATCTGCTGCGCCTTGTCCTTCACCAACGTTTATGAGTTGCTGTTCCAGCCCATGCGGCGCCCGACCTTTAAGGACGCTTCTACGACGCGACTGGAGGGCAAGGAGCAGGTCATCGCCGTAAAGGTTGCTCGCACCGCGCGCGCCTATCCAATCCGGATCATTTCGTATCACCACATCGTGAATGACGTGCTGGCTGGCGTGCCTATCGTTGCAACGTACTGAACGCTTTGTCACACCGGTCTGGTGTTTCAAAGAACGGTCGACGGCATGCCACTCGTGTTCCATTTGGCGGGCATCAATAACCAGAACTTCCTGATGCGGGACGAACAGACGGGCACGTACTGGCAGCAGATCACTGGCTTGGCGGTTTCCGGGCCGCTGGCGGGCCGCAGGCTTACCTTAGTGCCTGCCGAAGAGCTCACCTACAAGCTATGGCAGTCGGAGGAGCCGAGTGGCACAGTTCTCCAGGATGTACCTCGATGGGTTAAAGACTACGCGCCGGCAGACTGGGACGTACGCATGGCCCGTGCTCCAGTAGTGATCAGCTTCGCCCAGGCAGGAATCAAGGATCGTGATCTGATGTTGGGCATCTCCGCATTCGGGGCGAGCCGTGCATTTCCGTATCAAGCTGTTTTGCAGCAGAAACTCATTCAGGACTCCGTGGGATCAGAGCCGGTCCTTATCGTCCTGGGACCTGACAGTCGTTCTGTTCGGGCGTTTCGTCGCCGTATACCGCATCGATCGGGCGATCCCGAGTTCTATCAGTTGGCGGAACGCGCTGGCCTATTCATGGACGCCGCAACCGGCAGTCGATGGGACTTCCACGGTTGTGCAGTGGAGGGCGAGATGAAAGGCGCTTGTCTCGAACAGGTTTACACGATCAAAGATTACTGGTTCGACTGGCGCAATTGTCATCCTGACACCACTGTCTACGGAGTCCGCCAGAGAATTCACTGACGGGTTCTGGCCTGCAATGCCCGGTAACACGACGGAGCGACTGTCATGATAGTCTCCGGGAGCGATTCATTCCGTTGACTTTGACCTGCAGGAGTGTGCTGTTTGATATGGATGGAACCTTGGTCGACTCTACCTCTGTGGTGGAAGCGGCCTGGAGCGGGTGGGCGAAACGGCACGGCATCCCGCTTGAAACGGTACTCTTGTTTTCGCATGGGCGGCCAACGATAGCGACCATGGATCATTTCTTGCCCGGGCAGGATCACACTGCGGAATTGGAAGAGATGACGCGTGATGAGGAGACAGAGGTGGAGGGCATTGTGGCTGTACCGGGGGCGAAGGAAGTGGTGCGAGCGGTCCAGAACCATCCCTGGGCGATTGTCACCTCTGCTGGGAGGAGGCTGGCGGAAGCGCGCGTGCGCGCTGCCGGCTTGCCGCTTCCGAACGTAATCGTGCCTGTTGATGAGATTCGAAATGGCAAGCCGGACCCGGAAGGATTTTTGCGTGCCGCCGAACAATTGAGAGTACCGCCGGAAGAATGCTTAGTTTTTGAAGACACTCGGCCAGGCATTGAGGCCGGACTGAATGCCGGAATGCAAGTGGTGGGACTTTTGACCACTTTGGATGCAAGTGAGTTGAGGCACTCTCCACTGATCCGAGATTTCCGGGACGTTACGATTCGAACGGAAGGCGATCGTTTGCACTTTGAGATAACGGCCGTCGCCTGAGTGCTCCGCTTACGGGACCTGCTTTCCTTGCGTTCACGGCGAAACTGGTCGACACTACATAGGAACGCTCGATAGCTGTCGAAACTCCAGAAAACATGCCCGGCTCCGTCAATATCCGTCTCTGCATCATGATGTTCCTCAATTTCGCCGTATGGGGTTGCTGGTACGTCACGATCGGCACTTACCTAACGGCAACGCTGCACTTTTCGGGCACACAGGCAGGAGCCGTGTTCGGTACGACAGCGCTGGCATCGATGATCTCGCCCTTTTTCGTCGGCCTTATTGCCGACCGCTACTTCTCGACCGAGCGCGTCCTCTCAGCTATCCACCTTATCGGTGCGCTTTTTCTGTACCTGGTCACCCGCGTGACTTCGTTTGCCGCTGTCTATGCCCTGATGTTCGCGTACTGCCTCTGCTTCTTCCCCACGCTTGCCCTCACCACCTCCATCACGCTCAAGAACATCAAGGACACACGCCGCTTTCCCCTTTTCCGGGTTTTCGGTACGCTCGCTTGGATCGTCATCGGAATCGTCATCGGTAGGCTGCGCGTCGAAGCATCCTCTACCCAGTTTCTTCTCGCGGCTGCCGGCTCAGTCGTCATGTCGATCTTCTGCCTCTTCTTGCCACATACCCCACCGACAGAAAAACACGGCCCGATATCCGCACGCCAGCTTCTCGGGCTCGACGCACTCGTCATGCTGAGAGACCGGTCCTTTTCAGTCTTCCTGATCGCCTCTATCCTTGCCTGCATTCCCCTGACGTTTTATTTCTCCTTCACTAACGCGTTCCTGAACGACGTTGGCGTGGTCAATGCGGCCGGCAAGATGACGCTCGGTCAGCTTTCCGAAGTTGGCGTGATGCTTCTCATGCCCTGGATCTTTCGGCGCGTCAGCGTGCGCGGCATCCTGCTTCTGGGGCTGGCTACATGGTGCATTCGCTATGCGCTGCTTGCTTATGGAAATGCGGGGGCGCGCATGTGGATGTTCTATCTCGCCGTCATCGTCCACGGCGTCTGCTACGATTTCTTTTTTATAACCGGCCAACTCTATACCGATGGTGAAGCGCCCGCAAGCCTGCGCAATACTGCACAGGGCCTTTATACCTTTGTCACGTATGGGATCGGCATGTTTGTCGGTTCCCTGCTCTCCGGTGTGGCAGTCGATTTCTTCACGACAAGCGCCAGTTCCGGAGTCGTTCGCAACTGGACTGGGTTCTGGATGAGTTCCAGCCTCGGCGCACTCGCGCTTTTTCTTGTCTTTGCGGTCTTCTTCCGCTCGCGCCGCACCGTCGGAAACAAGGAGTCTTCCGCGCTTGTGGAAGTTGGCTAGCTGCTGCACAGCCGTTCTTGGCCTGCTCGCCTTCGGATTCGAAAATCAGGCGTCGTCTATCCGCTTCCGGGATGTAGCCCCGTCGTCCGGGCTCGATTTCGTTCTTCACAATTTTCCGACCTCCGACAAGTACATGATCGAGACCATGGCGGGCGGTCTCGCGGTGTTCGATTACGACGGTGATGGCTTGCCCGACGTCTTCTTCACGAACGGTGCCGAAATTCCTTCGCTGCGCAAAACCGACCCTAAGTACTGGAACCGCCTTTATCACAACGAAGGGAACCTCAAGTTCAGGGATGTGACTGAGCACGCAGGTATTGCAGGCGAAGGGTACTCCATGGGTGTTGCCGTTGCTGATTTCGACAACGACGGGCACCCTGACCTCTTCGTCGCGGGCGTGAATCGCAACATCCTTTATCGAAATCGCGGTGACGGAACGTTCGAAGACATCAGCCCTTCATCAGGAATCACGAGCGGCGAATGGGCCGTTGCAGCGGGCTGGTTCGACTACGATAATGACGGACTGCTTGATCTCTGGGTTGTTCATTACGCAAAGTTTTCAACGGGCAACAACCGCTATTGCGGCGACTCATCGCGCGGCATTCGCATTTACTGCCACCCTAAGTACTTCGACCCTCTTCCAGCCACTCTGTATCACAACCTGGGTCACGGCAAGTTCGAAGATGTTTCGAAAAAGGCCGGAATCCTGGAATATCCCGGGCGCGGCATGAGCGTCGTTTTCGCCGATTACGACAGCGACGGCCTGCCCGATGTCTTCGTTACGAACGACAACATGGCGAACTTCCTGTTCCATAATCTGGGGCATGGCAAATTTGAGGAGGTCGGACTGCTCTCGGGCGTGGCCTTGCGCGAGGACGGCAAACCCGTCGCCAGTATGGGAGCAGATTTTCGGGACTACGACAACGACGGACTGCCCGATCTCGCTGTGACCGCGCTCGCCGCGGAAACATTTCCGTTATTTCGTAACCTGGGCAAAGGCGTGTTCAACGATGCCACGTACGCCTCCCACATGGCCGCTCTGTCGCTGCATCGCAGCGGGTGGGGCGTTGGCCTTTTCGATTTCGATAACGATGGCTGGAAGGACCTGTTCACGTCTAACTCGCACGTGAATGATCGCGTTGAACTCTTCGAACCTGCGATCTATAAGGAACCGAACCGCCTGTTCCGCAATTTGCGGAACGGCACGTTCGCCGATGTCTCCGACCTGGCTGGTCTTACCGGTGCGAAGGCTCATCGCGGGAGCGGCTATGCCGATTTTGACCGCGACGGTCGTATGGACGTGGTGGTCTCCTCCTTAGAAGGTCCCACTGAACTTTGGCATAACGAGAGCGCATCGACCGGTAACTGGATCTGTCTGAATCTCGTGGGTACCAAGAGCAATCGGGACGGCATCGGCGCGCGCGTCCGTATTGGCAATCAGGGCAACGATATGACGAGCGCCGTCAGCTACGCATCGGCCAGCCTGGACGGCGTTCATTTCGGAGTTGGCGCGACTACGGTCATCGACAAGATCGAAGTCCTCTGGCCCAGCGGCAAGCGTCAGGGGCTCGAGAGCGTGAAAGCGAACCAGGTACTCACCGTCCGGGAGCCGCAATAGCCGGCGCGGTAATCTCCGCTTCTTTTGCCAGACTCTCATCTACTTCCGCGTTGCGGTGCTTGATTTTGTTGTACTCTTCCATGGTCGCGCGCGCACGGTCTCTGTCGCCTGTCGCCTGGTACGCACGAGCGAGGCTGTAATGTAGGCTTCCGTCCTCGTCCAGGCTCGCCGCTTTCTCGAGGTGCGGCACTGCCTCGCTGTTTCGCCCTAACGAGACTAGCGCCAGTCCCAGCGCTGCGTGTGCAGGCAGCATCTTCGGGTTGCTCTTCAATGCTCGCTCGAGATAGGGCAGGGCCTTCTCGGCCTGCTGGCTCCTCCAAAGGCTTTCGCCCATCATGAAGTTCAAGTCCGCCGCCTCCGGATCTGAGGCGAGGAACTGCTCGACGATCGGCATGGCGGCCTGGTAGTCTCGCGCCAGAAATAGCGCATTCGCCAGTTCGGCTTTCAGCCTGGGATCGTTCGGATCAGGGGAGACGGCGATTGCAGCACGCCACTCTTTGGCTGCCTCCAGATCCTGTCCGTGATCATGGAAGATCTGGGCCTTCACAGCGTGTAGCTCGGGAGAGTCCGGCATCTGCCCTAACTTGGCGAACGCATCGATTGCCAGCTGATTGTACGCGCGTGCCTCCCAGTACAGCGAGGCTTCGGTCTTTGAGGGCGCCTTCGCTGCGCCCAGGTAATCCCGATGGAGAAAGCGGCAGGCCTGCGTCTGCGCTTTACAGTCCGGGTCCGGTTCACGTTTTTCTTCGGCGGCAGCCCAGTCCGGGTGCCCTGTCTCCCGGTACACACGCGCAAGTCCCGTATGCAGTCCGGGTAAGTCCGGTGCGGTCTTCTCGACCTCTTTGTAGAAGAAGAAAGCACTGCGATACTGGCGCCGCTGAACGCGCGTGTCTGCCACTAGAGAAGCCACAAACCCCGACTGGGGCGCGAGCTTCGTCAGTTCGTTGAACCGGGCCGTTGCGAGCGCTTCATAAGCCTTTCCCAATCCGTACCAGGCTTTGGGATCATTCGGCGCGAGTTTCGTCAGGGCGCGGTACTGCCCAGCCGCGTCTTCGAAGCGGCTCAGGCTCATCTCCGCTCCGGCTAGCATGCCGCGGGCATTGGAGTCATTCGGTTGCAGCGTGACCAGCTTTTTGAGTGGGGCAAGAGCTCGTCCGGGTTGATTCAGCTGCAGATGCGCCATGCTCATTGAAGTGAGTGCCGGTATGCTGTTCGGCTCCGCCTTCAACACGGTTTCGAAGTGGGGAATCGCCAGGTCAGGGTGCCCCGCCATCTCTTCCGCTAGCGCGAGATTCAGGACCAGTCCCGGATTGCCCGGCATCGCTTTGACCATGGCGCGATAGATTCCGATGGCATCCTCGAACCGGCCTTGGGCCATCAATTCTTTACCACGCCGCGATTGTTCTTCGAGTCCGTCTGGTTGCGCCCGTACGAGCCCAATCAGCACGAAAAAGAAAAAGGCGGCCCACAGCACAGGCCGCCTTCGGTGTTGAGATACAACCATGCTTACTGCATGTTTACCACTGCAGCCGCAGGGCGAAGCGAATATTCCGCTCGCCGTAAGATCCGACGATCCGCATGAAGTTCGATGCCGTCACGTTCTGCGTAGTCGGCTGCCCCGATCCCGAGCTCAGAACGCCGGGGCCCCAGAAGTGCGAAGTATTCGGCAGGTTATAGAACTCCGTCCTGAACTGCAATTGCGCTCGTTCTGTAACCGCGAAATTTCGCGAAATACTGAGATCGGTGTTCCACAGACCGGGGTTTCGCATGACATTGCGCCCCGTGGTTCCGAACCGTTGCTGATTGACAGCAGCGAACGATGTCGGAGCATAGTAGTAGCCACTCGTACCCACTCCGCCCAGGAACTGTACAGCGGCAATCTGATCAGCCGTCTGCTGGTTGCTCGGACCGGCATTCAACGAAGTCCCCGGGGCCGTAACCGTGAATGGCGTTCCGGTATAAGACGAATGTATGCCGCTCAACTGCCAACCGCCGATGATCTGTGAGGCGATCCCTGAATTCACGAACTGCTTGCCTTTACCGACCGGCAAATCATAGACCCAGGCGAGGCTAAACACATGTCTTTGGTCGAAACCGGCGCTCGCCCGGTTCCTCTGGAACACCGGTCCCCAATTCCACATCGTGCTCGCCCATCCGTCCTCGTCGACATAGTCGATGGCGTGCGACCAGGTGTAAGCGCCCTTCACTGATAATCCTTTCGAAAAAGAGCGATTTACTGATGTCTGGAAGGAGTTGTAGCTGGAACTCAGGTAACCATCCCACATATTCGTCTGTACAGTCCGTCCATAAGCCGCATAATAGGGGAGACCTGTCGTCCCCGAACCAGGGAAACCGGAGTTGATATCCCGATCAGCTAGTAAATGGACGGAGTGCTGCCCCACATAGCCGAATGATGTGACTAATTCGAGCGGTAGCCTGCGCTCCACGCTGAAGTTCCAGGATTGAACATAGCCGCGGTGCAGTTCACCGGCCCAGGGGCTCCGTTCGCTTGCGCCGCCGGGCAACGGGACGAGACCCGTCGAGAGATCCGGACCGGAGAACGACGGAATACCGGTCGCTAGCGTACCGGCAGCAGCAAAGCTATTGGCTGCCTGCGTATTCGAGTTGATCGTCAGCGGATAGAAGCCGCGTAGAGCCCGCGAGAACGGAAGCGGATCGTAGTTCAACCCATATCCGGAACGGATCACCGTTTTGTCTCCAAGCCGATATGCCAATCCGGCACGCGGTGCAAAGAGTTTATGGC
>C688J35102_120989206_pt1 | contig 10412 bp, 8 predicted proteins | sample HopSoiMetagenom2_FD_35102 | JGI IMG/M metagenome (IMG submission 35102) | reverse complement strand
ACCGGAGTGGCTCGGCACTCTGACCGACGCACTATCGGAGAAGTCCCGGCTGGACCAGGTCGTGGCTCTTCGGCCCGGAGTCGGCGCTCGGCCGGCGGCAGTATTGATCTTGATCGGCGATGGCCCGGAAGGCCCGGAGATCATGTTCGTGGAACGAGCCGCAGGTCTGCGTACCCACGCTGGACAGATTGCCTTCCCCGGCGGTGCTGCGGATGCCGGGGATCATGATCTTGCTGACACCGCATTGCGAGAGGCGGCCGAGGAGACCGGCGTCGATCGAACTGGGATCGACATCCTCGGCATACTGCCGCCGGCGCACGTGGAGGTGAGTGGCTTCGACGTCTCAGCGGTGATCGCCTGGTGGCGGGAACCCAGTCCGGTGGCGGTGATGGATTCGCGCGAGGCCGCTTCGATCGATATCGTGCCTGTCGCCGTGCTTACCGATCCTGCTCACCGTGCCCGAGTCCGGCATCCGTCGGGCTACACCGGGCCGGCCTTCGAGGTCAACGGACATCTGATCTGGGGACTGACTGCCCATCTGCTGGATAGCGTACTTGATCTTGCTGGATGGCAGCGGCCCTGGGACCGAAGTCGCGAGGTACCGATCCCCGTGCGCTACCTGACCGACCGGCGACCCGACGGTGGAGGACCCGATGCCCACTGATGATCATCAGACCGAGCTCATGGCTCGCTGGAACGCCACGCTGCCGCATCAGCCCGAGCTTGCTGAGGACCTGATCGCCCGCTACAACGAACCACATCGGCACTACCACACCACCGAGCACCTGCTGCAGGTGTTGCGCATGATCGACCAGCTGGCCGATGATCATGATCTGTTCTTGGTGCGGTTGGCTGCCTGGTATCACGACGCGGTCTACGCCATCCCGGCCGGCCAAGTCAGCAATGAAGAGGCTTCGGCACGCCTGGCATTGCGGCAGCTGAGCCTTGTCGGGCTCGAGCAGGAAGACCTGAACCAGATCGCACGGCTGGTAAGGCTGACCGAGACGCATCTACCGGGATCTCGTGACCCCGAAGGCGAGCTCCTCTGCGATGCGGATTTGTCGATCTTGGCGTCCGATCCGGCGAAGTACGCCGACTACGTTGCCGCCGTACGCGCGGAGTACGCCAAGCTGCCAGAAGAGGAGTTCCTGGCAGGACGCTTCGCCGTGCTCACCACTCTTGCTGATCGGGAAATATTTCACACCAGCAAAGGACGCCAACTCATCGATGCCGCGCGCGTCAACATCGAGAGCGAGATCACCGCACTGGCAGAGCGCCTTGGAATCCCTGTGGAAGGATCGGATGTGTGACCTCTGAGCCCACCCAGACGAGCGTTGTTCATGTTGATCGCCCGGCCGATTGGTGGAAGTCGGCGGTGGTCTACCAGATCTATCCGCGGTCTTTTGCCGACAGCAATGGCGACGGCACGGGTGATCTTCCCGGCATGCTGTCCCATCTGGACTACTTGGTGCAGCTCGGAGTCGATGTGGTGTGGCTTTCCCCTGTGTACACCTCTCCGATGGACGACAACGGCTATGACATCAGCGAGTATCGAGATGTCGATCCGATCTTCGGCACTCTTGAGGACTTAGACCTTCTCATTGCGGGTTTGCACGAGCGGGGCATCAAGATCGTGATGGATCTGGTGGTCAACCACACCTCCGATGAGCATCCCTGGTTCATCGAGTCGCGTGATCCAGATTCACCGAAACGGGACTGGTACTGGTGGCGGCCGCCGCGGCGAGGATTCGACCCGGGCACCGAGGGTGCGGAGCCGACGAACTGGGAATCTGCATTCCACGGCTCGGCCTGGCAGTTCGACGAACGCAGCGGGGAGTACTACCTGCATCTGTTCAGCGCCAAGCAGCCCGACCTCAACTGGGAAAACCCCGAGGTACGGCGCGCGATCTACGACATGATGACGTGGTGGGTTGATCGAGGTATCGATGGCTTCCGCATGGATGTGATCAACTTGATCTCCAAGCGCGAGCTCACCGATGGTGAGCCGCTGTCAGGCCGATCCCGGGTGGCGGGTCTTCCGTTTGTTGCCAATGGTCCGCGGCTCGATGAGTTCCTCGCCGAAATGAATGCTGCGGTGGGCTTGGATGAGCGCAATCTCCTGACCGTTGGGGAGATGCCAGGCTCGACGATCGAGACCGCTCGGCGGGCGACGGACCCGGCTAATCATGAGCTGAACATGGTCTTCACCTTTGAGCATGTGCATCTCGACGTGCATTCCGAGGGCAGCAGCAGGTTTGATCTCGCTCCACTCTCCTTACCGGCGCTAAAGAAGAACCTCAATGAGTGGCAGCTGGCGTTGGCCGAAGTGGGCTGGAATTCGCTGTACTGGGACAACCATGATCAACCGCGGGCCGTGTCCCGGTTCGGCGACGATAGCCCCGAGCATCGTGAGAACTCCGCCAAGACTCTCGGCACCGTGCAGCACGTGCATAAAGGCACGCCGTACATCTATCAGGGTGAAGAGCTCGGCATGACGAATACCTACTTCACCGACATCGAGCATTATCGCGACATTGAGGCGATCAACTACCACGCTTCGGCGATCAGCCTCGGGCTGGAAGCGGAGGCGGTGTTGCACTCGCTGTCGATCAAGAGCCGGGATAATGCGCGTACTCCGATGCAATGGGACGACAGCACACACGGCGGTTTCACCGACGGGATTCCTTGGCTGCCGGTAAATCCCAACTACGTCACAATCAATGCCGCCGCCGAGGTGGAGGATCCGAACTCGGTGTTCCATCACTTCCGTAAGCTGATCGAACTCCGTCATGATCATCCGGTGATTGTGCATGGGCGGTTCGAGCTACTGCTCCCTGATCATGAGCAGATCTGGGCGCTCACCCGGACATTGGATGATCAAGTGCTGGTGATGATCGCCAACTGCTCATCTGAGTCGGCGAGTGTGCCGGCAAATGCCATTCCGGATGTGGATGCCGCTCAAGTACTGCTCGCAACGCACGGGAACTCGACGACGCTCGATCTCGAGCCGTGGGAGTCACGCATCTATCTCCTTGGCTGAGCTCGGCTTTGGCTCGGTGTCCAGATCGGCTGGAGTATTGAAGTGGCGTGCCCGGGCTATGAAGGGCAGGGCGAGCGCGGAGCCGGCCGCGGATAGCAGATACGACACCTGATAACCCCAAACATCGGCGCTCTTTCCGAGCAGCGGTTGCGCCACGATGCCGCCGGTGCTGTTGATCAACGAATCGAAGGAGAGAATCGTCGCGCGCTCTTTGGACGGGATCATGCCGTTAAGGTATGCCTGCCTGATCGGCGTACCGACGTAAGCGGCGAACGCCCACAGCATGATCAGCACAATAACGACCCAGAAATTGCCCACAAGACCGATGAGGGCGAGCATCACTACGGCCAACGCCTCCAAAGTCAACAGAGCCGAGGTCCGGCGCTGGAACGCTCGGCGGATCAACGGCGTGAGAAACCCACTGAGGATCTGTGCCGCGGCGACGAGTGCGGCAACAAGGCCGGCTATTCCGTACGCCTTTTGGTTTCCCCACAAATTCAGCAGGTGCGGCTGCAGGGCGTAGAAGACATAGATTCCAATACCGCCGCTGAACATTCCAGCCAGCATGATGGCCCGGACCGCAGGCACCCTCATGCCATGCTCGACTGAGCTGTTCAAGATCATTTTCATTTCAGCCATCGGCCGTTTCCCCCGCGCTGGCGTGAAGCCAAGGTCGTGCATCATGATCAAAGCGACAACGAACATTACGACTAGAACGACCGCGCGAGCTAGGTACGGCACACCGAGGTTGGTCAGCTGGGCGAGAAAGCCACCGGCGACCGAGCCGCTCAGAGTCATTACCCCAATAACCAGCTGGCCACGGGCGAACACAGTTTCGAGCTGGCCCTCGAATCTCGTAATAGTCAGCGCATCGACCAACCAGGCTTCGGTTGCACCAGAGAAGAACGTAAAACCAAGTCCGAGAAGTGCAGAAACGATCGCCCACCAGACAAATGACGAGTGGAGTTGCCAAAGCAACACGTAAAGGCCCGTGGTTGCTGCCAGCGTCAGCGTCCCGCAGAGGAACGAGGCGCGGCGTCCCCAGCGGTCCGCGACGACGCCGGTTGGAATCTCGAAGAGCACCATGCCGGCGGTGAAGCAGGCGTTGGCAGCGAAGGCTTCGAAGTTCGACAGGCCGGCGTCGAGCAGGAAAATCGTGTTGATGCCCCAGATCAAGGAGGCAGCCAAGGTGTTTCCCGCGGTCAGCACGTAGTAGGTGCGGCGGACCGTCTTAGAGGTCTGCTTCACCCTTCAGACACTATGTGCCTGAGCTTGTCGAAGGTTTGCGTTGAGCTTGCCGAAATATTCCCTGAGCTTGTCGAAGGGCGCATCCTACAAAGCCGTCAGCCAATCGATGATCGCCGCTGTGACAACTGCAGGATCTTCTTCATGCGGGAGATGACCAACGCCGGGCAGACTAATCAGATCATGCCGTGCCTCGACCCATTTTTCGGCAGCCGTCATGGCCGGAATCGGAACGAGCTGATCTTCTTGGCCGTGGATCGACAACAGCGGTACAGATATGGGCTGTCGGAGAGCCCGGCGGAAGTCACGGCCCGTGCTGCGAAAGTGATTGCGGACGAACGAGCGCTGGTACTCCAAGGCGCAATGCGGGCTGGGCCACAGCATGAGGGCATCTCGGTAGTGGCGAGCTTCCGCTGCAGTAAGGAGCTCTGCTCCATCGGCTGCCCACCTGCGAAGCAGTTCCTCAATGTAGAGCCCGTCCTCGGCCATGATGCGCCGCTCCGGCAGTAGCGGGACCTGAAACAACGCCAGCGTGGGGAAGTTCGTCCGCCACGGAAACGCCAGCGGATGAGGGGCGGCAACACTCACCATTGCGCGTACCGGCGATGGCGTGTACGCAAGGGTGGCCCAGGCAGCCATTCCACCCCAGTCGTGTCCGACGATCACACCTGTGGAGAATCCGAGGCTCTTGATCACTCCACTGACATCAAAGGCAGTGGTTTGCGGGTCGTATCCGCGCGGTGTCTTGTCGCTTGCTCCATAGCCGCGCAGGTCCATAGCAGCGGCGCTGAAACCAGCCTCGTCGAGCGCTGGGATCTGATAGCGCCATGCCCACCAGAACTCACCAAAACCGTGGAGCAGCAAGACCAGGTGTCGCCGAGGATTGAAGTGTTCTCCGACGGCAACGTGAAAGCGGATTCCGTTGGCGGCGACATCCTGATGCCGCCATGGCCCGTCAAGAAGGATGTCGCGTACGCCGGCCCCTGCCATGGCGGCGGGTCACTCCTCTTGCCCCGACGTTGCTTACCGGACGATCATGTAATGGCTTTGGTCGAAGGAACGACCTCGCCCTCGATCTGCGGTGCATTCGCCGCCGCGAGCGCGCGCTCAGCGGCACCCTTGACCTCGGTGGTCGTGAGGTTGGCCTGGGCGATGGTCCGCTCCGGGGGTCTGATTCTCTTGACGATCAAGTAGCCGACAAGAGCCAAGATGCCTGCTAGCAGCAGCAGTGCGACTGCAACGATCAAGAATGCAAGCCATCCCGCCAGCCCCGCCGCGTAGAGGCCTAACGCGGCAGAGATATAGAGCAGAATCGTCGCACTAAGCGCGAAGTATCCGGCGGCCCCGAACAAACCTGCGCCGGTGCCACCCTTCTTCGCGGCTGGCATAAGTTCGGCCTTGGCGAGCTCCATCTGGTCCCGTACCAGCAACTTCACGTCGTCGGTGATGTTCTTGATGATCTCTCCGACAGCAAGATCAGCCACATCCGCTCCTCTCGTTACTGGAAAGCCTATCGATCTCCTAGCGGCGTTTTTCCGCACATAGCTGCGAGCGTCGATAATCGCGCGGCCCAGTGCTGAGGAGGAGAGAGCCGAGGCGTTCTTTCCTCGGCGAGCGACGACGAAGTAGGCGGCTCACAAAGCGCGATGCGCGAGCAGCTTGACAGATAGCCATGCCAGGGCAGCTAGTCCGCAGAAGCCTTCGTTGTCTCCAGATTCTCCTTGATCAAAGTCATTACCGAGGAGTCGGTCAGGGTTGTCACGTCGCCCAGTTCACGGTTCTCGGCAATGTCGCGTAGCAGCCGGCGCATGATCTTGCCCGAGCGGGTCTTGGGGAGCTCCTCGACCACCATGATCTGCCGCGGCTTCGCAATAGCGCCGATCTCCTTTGCCACGTGGGTCCGCAGTTCTTGGACGATCTCCTCGCCGCCCTCGCCGGCGTCAGCGCGCAAGATCACGAACGCGACAATGGCTTGGCCGGTCGTCGGATCAGTCGCGCCCACGACTGCTGCCTCAGCGACCTTCGGATGCGATACCAGCGCCGATTCGATCTCGGTCGTGGACATGCGGTGCCCAGAAACGTTCATGACGTCATCAACGCGGCCAAGCAGCCAGATATCGCCGTCCTCGTCCTTCTTCGCGCCATCACCGGCGAAATACCTTCCCTCAAAGCGTGACCAGTAGTTATCGATATAGCGCTGATCATCGCCCCAGATAGTGCGCAGCATCGCCGGCCAGGGCTTGGTGATCACCAGATAGCCACCGTGTCCGTCGGGAACGCTCCTCGCTTCGTCATCGACGACATCGACCACGACACCCGGTATCGCCCGCATCGCCGCGCCCGGCTTGCTGACGGTTACCCCGGGCGTTGGAGAGATCATCTGCATGCCGGTTTCGGTTTGCCACCAGGTGTCCACCACCGGCGTACGGTCCCCGCCGATGTAGTGCCGATACCAGACATACGCCTCGGGATTGATCGGCTCACCCACTGATCCCAAGACGCGCAGCGACGACAAATCGAAAGCCTCGGGAATGTCGGCGCCCCACTTCATGAACGTCCGGATCGCTGTCGGTGCGCAATACAAGATCGACACTCGGTACTTCTCGATGATCTCCCACCAGCGTCCCTTGTGCGGGGTGTCTGGGGTGCCCTCATACATCACCGATGTGGCACCGTTTGCCAGCGGCCCGTACACCAGATAGGAGTGTCCGGTCACCCAGCCGATGTCCGCGGCACACCAATAGATATCGGTCTCCGGCTTCAGGTCGAAGACCCCCCAGTGCGTATACGAGACTCCGACCAGGTAGCCGCCGGTGGTGTGCAGGATGCCCTTTGGCTTACCCGTACTGCCGGAGGTGTACATGACGTATAGCGGGTGCTCGGCAGGGAAGGACTCGCACTCGTGCTCCTCAGACTGCTTGCCGACGAACTCGTGCCACCACAAGTCGCGCCCCTCTTCCATGGGGACGTCAAGGTTGGCCCGCTGGACAACCAGCACCTTTTCTACGTCGCAGCCGTACTTCAAGGCTTCATCGACTGCCGGCTTCAGCGGTGAGGCGTTGCCGCGGCGGTAGCCGCCATCGGCAGTGATCACGAACTTAACGCCGCAGTCGATCACCCGCGAGTAGAGCGCATCGGAGGAGAAGCCGCCGAAAACCACGGTGTGCGGTGCGCCGATTCGAGCGCAGGCCAGCATCGCTACCACTGCTTCGGGAATCATGGGCAGGTAGATAGCTACCCGATCGCCGGTCTTAACGCCAAGCTCCAGGAGAGCGTTCGCCGCCTGCTTGACTTGCCGGGTCAGCTCCGCATACGTGATCACCTGGGTGTCTCCAGGCTCGCCCTCGAAGTAGAAGGCGACTCGGTCTCCGTTGCCAGCCTCGACGTGTCGGTCAAGGCAGTTGTACGCCGCATTCAGCGTGCCATCGGCGTACCACTTGGCGAATGGCGCGTTGCTCCAGTCAAGGACCTGAGTCGGTTCGGTCTGCCAGCTAAGCCGCTTGGCTTGCTTAGCCCAAAAACCCTCGAAGTCTGCCTCAGCCTCTGCATAGGTTTCGGCCGTGACGTTGGCATTCGCGGCGAGATCGGCGGGTGGCGGAAAGTGCCGGTCCTCGTGGAGCAGGTTGTCCAGGGCCTCATCAGTCACGACTACATCTCCTCACAAGCATCGATGATTGGGCCGGGCTCGCGAGCCAAATTTGGCGGGCCTATGAGCCCATAGATCTCAGCCTACAGATGCTGGATTTCAGAGCTTGATGCGTAGCACGTCGTCGAAATCGTCGGTGATGACCAGCTTGGAGTGATCAACTTCGACGCGCCAGCACGATGTCTGGAACGGCAGCATCAGTGGGTCTGGGCGACGGGCGGAGCTGTCGTAGAGGGCACCGACTTCACCTAGAAGGCGGTCGCGCGCCACCGACTTCAGCTGTCTGACCGCTGGTCGCCGTTCGACCATGGAGATCAAAGCCTCTCTGGTGATCGGCATCCAGTTGCGGAAGTTACGGCGTTCCAACAGGCCGAAGTACGGACTTTCGGCAACCAGCTCCACACTCTCCTCGCCGTAATCCCCGCGCATAGCGTCTGGATCGGCTTCCCGCATCAGCGCAATCAAGCGCCGGACCCACGGGACTGTGTCGTCACGAGTGTTGTACGCGATCGCCAGATGCCCGCCAGGCTTAAGGACCCGGGCGATTTCGCTGAGCGCAAGCCCTGGCGGGAATTGGTGCAGCGTCTGCGCCGCGGTGACGACATCGAAGTGGCAGGACAGGAACGGCAAGGACTCGACCCGGCCGACGACATGTCGTTGCGTCCCCAGGCGGGCGGGCAGCTCAGCGACCAGGTCGACCGTCCGATCGATGCAGAACACCTCATGAGCAGCGTCGGAGAGCATTGCGGCAAAACCACCCCGGCCCGCTCCAAGATCAAGTACGCGCATGGGTTCCGGACCGACCATCCAGGCGACCGCAGCTTCCGGATAGGGAGTCCGTCGGGTGGCCATGGTGGAAACTTTAGTGGTGTCAGACCCGCTTGCTGATCTTGCGCGATTCGAGGGCGTGGCGTCGGCAGCGGCAGCTGCGACCGATGCCGTGGATACGGTGTTGCGGGATCGTGGGCTGCGACATGTCACCGGAGAGCAGCTGAGCCAGGCTCTGGTCCTCGGCGCGAGGGCCAACGCGGCGTTGACCAATGACCCTCAACGATGGCAAATCGGTGCCCTGCGCTTGTCCGCGGAGCTGGGACCGCTTGCGGCTTTGATCAGGGTGGCACCGGCACAGGCCCTGGCGCGAGCGCATGCGCTGGTTGCTCGGGGTGTGGTGCCGGACAGTGAGCTTGGCAAGATCACCGCCCAGCGAGAAAGCTGGTGGCCAGATTCAGCCCAGCCAAGAATGGCCCAGCCGGAAATGCCAGGGCCGGAAATGTCAGGGCCGGAAATGTCAGGGCCGGAAGTTGCAACACGGATGAACAGTCTCGGAGAGCTGCTGACCCGCCACACCAGCGCGTCGGCGATTGTCGTGGGTGCCGTTGCGCACGCCGAAATCGCAGTCGTAGCGCCGTTTGGCGACGCCAGTGGGTTGATTGCGCGGGCAGCCGAACACCTGGTGCTGATTGCTGCTGACATCGATCCGTACGGAGTGATCGTGGTTGAGGCTGGCCACGCCGAGAACGGGGCGAGCTATTTGCCTGCGCTTGCGGCGTACGCGGACGGAAGCGTTGCAGGAGTCAGGGGCTGGTTGCTGCAATGCGCGGCGGCTGTGGCACGCGGTGCACAGCTCTCACCGATCGGCAATCGCTGATGTGCCAGCGTCTCTTCCTCGCCTCTCTCCGGACATGTCGAATTTCCGACCGTTGCGGACCTTCGATATCGGCCGAGGCATCGACCGGTCGAATTTCCGGACCAATGCGGAGTTTGGAGCTCAGTTGATCGAACCGCAGATCGGCGTACACATGACGCGGCGCCCACCGAAGCGGGCGCCGTGCCTGGCACGTCACCACCAAGTGACCATGCGTGCATCTTTTCAACGTGTTGGCCCAGGTAAACCTGGATCGCAACTTCCCGTCGGGGATGGGTGATCGCCGCGTGGGTACTTGAATGCCGTGCGAGGTTTGCCTATTCGTCAGTCAGGACTACCTGTGACAGTCATCTGACGGTCACCCGGAAAAGCTCCTAGAAGCGCACTCCTTGTCGACGACTCGGCTTGCCTTGAAGTCCTTTCTACCCCCATCGGGACTCAATGGAAAGGTCTCGCAGCTAGGAGAAATCTGTGCACCGACCATGGCAAGGAAATGTGGCTGCCATGCCAACCGGTTGTGCTGACCAAGATCAAATTCTGGTGAGGTCGACACTGCGGGCCGGGCTAGCTTGAGCGGTCCGGCGGATGTTTGTCCACAGCCTCAAGATGACTCCAGGCGTCATCCACAGATTTTGTCCGGGGCGGCGCGTGGCCGGTCTAGATCAACACACTGCTTGGCATGGACCCGCGTACGCTCGGCCCAACTAGCATCGCTGGGGCCCCCATTGTTGTGGCTATTGCCGATTCCGAGCTGCTGGACCAGGTGCTCGCCATTACTGCGGTGGTCGGAGTCGAGCCACTAGTGCTGGGCGACGTCGGTCTCTTAGGACAACATT
>C688J35102_120989208_pt1 | contig 10414 bp, 7 predicted proteins | sample HopSoiMetagenom2_FD_35102 | JGI IMG/M metagenome (IMG submission 35102) | reverse complement strand
CCACCGCCGCCGACCCGCCGCAGCTGAACCTGAGCTACGACAGCGGCGAGACCTTCATCGGCACCTGCCCCGAGTGCAAGAGCCAGCTCGAGTTCGCCGAGGGCTGCATGAAGTGCCACGTCTGCGGCTTCAGCGAGTGCGGGTGAGGGCGAGGTAATCACTAGATTCGTTAGATGGTGTGCTGAGGGAGGGCCTTCATTCCGAAGGCCCTCCCGCATTGGCGACTGTAGAACCGCGAACTGCAATGGGCTCTCTCGTTAGCTTTGAGAAGATTGATAATTTCCGAGAAGCTCTCTCATTCGCTCCGCGGGAATTTGATCCCTCGGTTATCACTACTGTTCGCAGTCTAGATGAGCGCAATGAGCTAGAGCCGTTCGTACGTTGGATATTGACAGACGTTTCGGAAACCCCGCACGGTCCAGCAGAAATCGTGGACATTTTCACGCACAAAGTCACGATCGCAGGAAATCCCGGACTCGCGGCGTTCATTCTTAAAGGCAAGTCGTTTCCTAAGGTGCGCCCCGAACATGTTGGCCACCAGATCTATCGCCTTGAGAAAATCACGGACCTCTCCTATGCGATACTTGGCACAACAGGCGTAATCCTCGATCAAGCAAAGGAGCAGTTCGTTTCAACGGCTGCTCGAACAACAAAGAACTACTGCATTCTGGATGCACATGACTTTGCACGTCTGTTTGTTGGGGCCGGTTTCCTGTGCCCTAAAGATGGCAGGAAGATCGTTGCGGGTCGGTGTATGTGCGGCTACTCCCCAAGTTTCCGCCTGTTAAATATCCTTCAAGAAGAAGCATTGAAGGAACTGCGTCGTACGCGACAGTCCGGCAGAAGGGCTGGTCTTGTTGTGCTGCCTCCAGGGTCTGGGAAAACACGGATCGCAGCCGAAGATGCGAAGGCAGCGAATGCAAAATCCATTCTGTATGTTGCGCACCGTCGCTTGATCCTTGAGGTAGCAGTGTCCGAGTTCGAAGCAGTATTCGGAAAACAGAATGTAGTGAAGCATACCGCCCGTCCCGTAAAGAACGCTCGAAAGCGTGTTAACGTTGCCTCAATCCAGTTAGTTCAGCAGCATCTTTCATATATCAAACCGGACGACTTTGATTATATCGTCGTTGATGAATTCCACCATGCAGCTGCCCAGACGTACAGGAGACTGCTATCTCATGTTGATCCAGAATTTCTCTTGGGGCTCACCGCTACCCCATACCGTGGAGATCGGCAGGACATTCTTGAACTATGTGAGGGCAATACTATTGTACAATACGAACTCCGTGTGGGTGTAGATTCTGGTATTCTAGCCCCGTTCCATTACTTCGGCTGCTTCGATGATGTAGACTACACAGACATTCGTCACGAAGGCAAGCGTTACGATGTCCGAGATTTGGAACGGGCCTTAATAATCCCCGAGCGAGATGCAGCCATCATTGAAAAGTGGCGAGAGCTTGCCGAGGGGAAACCTACGGTTGCGTTTTGCTGCTCTCATCTGCACGCACGTCGAGTCGCGGCGAGCTTCCGAAGTGCTGGCATACCAGCGGAAACGTATATTTCAGAAACCGGAACTGAAGCTCGGCGGGTTCTACAGCAACGGTTCCAGACTGGAGAGCTGAAAGTGTTGTGCACCGTCGACATCTTCAACGAAGGTGTGGATTTCCCATATATTGAAGCCTTACTCTTCCTTCGCCCGACGGAATCCTCGCGAATCTTCTTGCAGCAACTCGGCCGAGGGCTGCGGAAGTACGTCGGCAAATCGCATTGTGTCGTGATTGACTTCATTGGGAATTTCCGAAATGCATATCGAATCTTGGATTATCAATCTTTGGTTCCTGAATCCATTCGGAAGCGCTTGGCTTCCAGAACACTCCTGACTAAACCAGTTTTGGATCTGCCGGCCGGGTGTCGTGTCGAATTCGACCAGCGCGTCATCGATTTGTTCTTTGCGCAAAGACTTGATCCGCATAACGCTACCCGGCATACGATTGGGCGTATCTTGATTTATCAGTATCAGAAGGCTTGGAGAAGACTGGGAAGAAGACCGACTCAAATTGAGATTGACCGCACACACCATCTTGGCCGTAGGTTTTATCGGGACGTGTTCGGGAGTTGGGAGAAATTTCAGACCATCATGAATCAGGAGGGACCTGGGGAAGAACTAGAGTTGAAGGGGATGGACAATGCTCGCGGCTGGCGGTCCCTCTAGCTACCGAGGATACAGGAGCTTCTCGGCGTGTTGTGCGTGGCGCAGCCCAGAACATCGAAAACATCACCAACTCTCACTTTACGGACTGGCCGCACGGTCATATCGACCAATGATGGCCTCGCTCGTGTGCCGGTTGTTCTTGCGCGCGTAGAAGACGCCGGGCTCGCCGAACGCCGCCGGGAAGGCGGGGACGGTGTCGCGCTCGGCGGCGCCGGTCGAGAGCGCGATGCGCACGACCTCCACGCCGCCGCCGGGGACGTTCGTGCTGTCCTGCGTGGGGAGCAGCCAGGCGTATCCGTCCGGGTCGATCACCAGGCCGGAGAGCTTGCGCACCGCCGTCGGCGCCAGATATCCCTGCTCTCCCTTGCTCGCCATCCCGATGAGCCGGGCGTACTCATCGCGGTCGATCCGCGGCGGCTTCACCATGGGCAGGCCCAGGGCGACGGTGTCGACGCGGTTGCTGCCGAGGGACGTCCGCACCAGCCACGCGCCCGTTCCGTCGGTCGCGGCCACGCAGCCGCGCGAGAGGTCCCACAGCGGCCGCGCCTGCTCCGGGCCGTTGAACGTGGCCGACCGGCCGCGCGCGGGCAGCGGTGCGAGCTGCAGCGACAGCAGCCGGCGGCTGGATTGCGGACCGTGCGCGGTCAGGTCCCACCGGTAGCGATCGGCCGGGCGCTGCAGCACCGGCGCATGGTATCCCCCACTCGACGCCACCACCGTGGCGCCCTCGTAGGCGATCCGCTCGATCCCGTCGCTCAGCGCAGAGGTTCCCACCAGGTTCGAGAGCCGCTGCTCGCGGAACCTTCCGTCGCGGGAGAAGAGCTGGAGGCGGATGCCGTCGAACACCGCGACGGTGTCGCCGGCGACGTCGAGCCACCGCCATCCCGATCCCTTGTGTCCCCAGTCGATGGACGAGGCCAGCTCGCCCGGGCCGCTCCCCTTGCGGGCGAACGTCCGCACGGGCTGGAGCCGCGCCGTGAGCACCACGACGCGCGACTGCGGCACGTCGTACACGTAGAGCAGGGAATCGCGGTAGACGATCCCGCCCACCTCGTACAGCCACCGGTCGGGCGTCTGGCCATACGTGGCCGCCTCGCGATAGCGGCCACCGGCGCTCGCCCAGCGCGATCCCCCCGGGCGGCTCGCGCAGGCGGCCGGCGCGGACCCGAACGATACCCGCTCGCGCGGGCCGTCGCGTCCGCAGGCGGCGAGCACCGCCGCGAGGGCCAGTGCAACGAAAGATCCTCTCCGGTCGATCACGAAATCCATTCGACGGTAGATTTCCGCGGTCCATCCTCCGTGGGGTTGATTATACGCGACTCGGAGAGAATCTGCGGTTCCCGAACGGTGTCGCAGCCTTGGTTATAGATCCTTCGGTCGCCGCCAGGCTGTTTCCCTTCCGCCGTTCTGCCGCAGCGGCGACGCTCAGGATGACGTCTTCTTGCTTGTCTATTGAAACAACGCTCGCTTCGCGATGGGTGCGGTTGGCCCGCGGACGTGTGACGAGGGGCGGCCCGCGCCGACGGGCTGCCCCTCGCGTCTACTTCACTCTCGCCACGCGGCTGAAGCCAGGCATCGGCATCATCCCGAGAAACACGCCGTGCGTCGTTGGCGTCCGCGTAGGCGGATTGTGTGCCGTTGTAGCGGCGAATTCACTCGCCTGTTTCGCATCGCATCCGCGGACGCACCGTTCAGCCGCGGCCGCCGTCAGAGGTAGCTCAGCCACCAGTCGTCGCGGCGCCGCTTCAGGGCGGCGAACCAGCGGCAGAGGGGGTAGAGGATGATGACGCCGGTGGCCCAGGCCAGGTAGACGACCCCCAGCCCGAAGCCGGCGCCGGGCCCGGGAGGCGTGCCCCCGGGGAAGCCGAAGAGGTGGCTGGTCGGCTTCCCCGCGGCGAGCGAGAAGAGCAGGCCGATGGCGTGGGCCACGAACCACTGCAGCAGGTAGTAGAACATCGGCACGCGGCCGAAGGTCACCAGCGCCCGCCCCACCGGGCCGCGCCGCGACGTCTCCGCCCACGCCAGCAGCAGCAGCGCGGGCCCCAGCGTCATCAGCACGAACAGCAGCGACGGCGGATACTTGCTGGTGTTGAGGAACGACAGCACCGTGAAGGCGGCGCTCTTCTGCACCGACCAGGGGAACGGGTTGCCGTAGAGGTTCGACAGGCGCAGGAGGACGAACCCCACCACCATCCCCACCCCCAGGCGCACCAGCAGGCCCCGCCGCCGCTCCGCATCCCACCCGTACACCTGCCCCAGGGCGTAGCCGCAGAGGAGCACGCCGAGCCAGGGGAGGAGCGGATAGGCCACCAGCATGGGCGCGCCCAGCACGTGGATGAACCCGGGCTGGTGCAGCACCATCCAGAGCGTGCCGCCCAGGTCCGGGTCCGGGCCCCGCACGCTCAGCGGGTCGAGGAGGTTGTGCAGCGCCACGACCGCCACCCCGAGCGCCGCGACCCAGCGCGTGCGCAGGTGGATGAGCGCCGCGAGGACCATCATCGACACCCCGATGGCCCAGATCACCTGCAGCATCCCGGGGAACGCGCCGTAGTCCAGGTCGAAGGCCACCGCGAAGCGCACCACCGTGAACTCCAGGAACACGAGCCACGCGCCGCGGGTGAGCAGGTAGCGGGAGACCGCGCGCTTCGGCCTGCCGCGGACGAGCTGCAGCGCCACCCCGGTGCCCGCCAGGAACACGAACACCGGCGCGCAGAAGTGCGTGACCCAGCGGGTGATGAAGAGCGCCACGGTGGTCCGCGACAGGTCGGCCGCGTCGAAGAGCGGCGCGTCGCGGTGCACGAACTCGCGCGTGTGATCGAGCAGCATCAGCACCATCACGGCGCCGCGCAGCAGGTCCACGCCGTCGATCCGCTTTCGCCGCGCCGGCGCGGGCGTGGCGGAGGGCGCGCGCGGGGGCGCGAGGGGAACGGTCTGGGTCGCCATGGGTCCGCGCGTCGGAGGATCGAGGGCGCGGGAGCGCGGCGGGAGCGCCGGGTTCCCGGTCCGGGCGCGTCTGCGGCCCGTCGCGAACGATGTCCTCCGCGGGCGCGGCGGTGATGGGCGATTCGTACGGATGATGTAAGGGTTTCGCGAGGACGGGCGGCGGCCGGGCGCGGACGCCTCTCTCCCCGACCGCCGGGCCGTCGCTGGCGTAAACCGGACGGGGAGTTGCCTGCGGACCATCGGGGCCACATTATCTTCGGCTTCCCGGACGATCGTCCGGGGAGCGCGGGCCACCCGGGAGGCGTGGGCGCCATGGAGCTGAAGCTCGGACCGAAGCAGCGGGGGTTCGCGCTCGCCAGCAGCGGGCTGGCCCTGGCCCTCGCGGTGGTCGCGCTCCTCGACGCGATCCGGTTCGTGCACGTGGGGAGCACGGCGTGGATGGTCACCTTCGGCGCCGTGCTGGCCACCGTCGGCTCGGCGTGGCTGCTGCTCAGGTTCGGGCACGGCCTCTGGGTCGGGTGGGACCCGCACTTCGTCTTCGTCCCCTCCATCGCCACCGCGCTCCTCCTCTCCGAGTTCATCTGGGCCGCGCCCGAGGCGCGGATGCTGGTGCTGGTGGTGTGGCCCGTGGTGCTGATCTTCCTGGCCGGCTACGTGGACTTCGCGCAGAGCGCGGCGCTCAGCGGGCTGATGACGGCGGGGTACATGGCCGCGGTGGCGCTGGCGCGCCCGGCGGGGGTGCGGCTGGGGGTGGAGGCGATCGTCGCCACGGTGTTCTTCATCACCACCCTCTTCGCCGACGCGGTGCTGGCGGCGCTGCGGCGGCAGCGGCTGGCGCTGGTCCAGGTGCGCTCCGAGCTGGCGCGGATGGTGAGCACCGACGCGCTCACCGGCCTCCCCAACCGCCGCCACTTCCAGGAGGCGCTGGACGCGGAGATGGCGCGGGTGCAGCGCTACGGCGGCAGCTTCAGCCTGGCGCTGCTTGACCTGGACGAGTTCAAGAGCTTCAACGACCGCTTCGGCCACCCGGCCGGCGACGCGGTGCTCTGCGAGCTGGCGAAGGTCCTCCGCCAGCACATGCGCGCCAGCGACCGGGTGGCGCGCCTGGGCGGCGAGGAGTTCGCGGTGATCCTGGTGGGGACGGGAAAGGAGGCCGCGCGCTTCGTGGTGGAGCGGCTGCGGAGCGCCATCGCCGAGCTGGACCTGGGGCAGCTGGCCGCGCCCGGCTGCACCGTCACCACCAGCATCGGCGTGGCCGCCGTGCCCGACGACGCCGAGTACGCCGCGGAGCTGGTGCGCCGCGCCGACGTGGCGCTGTACGAGGCGAAGGCGCGCGGCCGCAACTGCGTGGTGCTGTGGGACGCCGACGAGACGAAGGTCGGCGTGCGCAATGACGGCTCCTCGCTCCGCAGCGGGACGCGATAGGCGCGCATCCTCGGCCACGGCGCCCTCTCCCCGCGCGATCCGCTCCAGCCCGCAGGCGAAGTTTCCGCTGGCTCGTCACAACCGCAACCACGCCGGTTGCATCTCCCCGCCTGTCGAATCCCACACCCGACATCCGTATGATGCCGCTCCGGCGAGCTCGTGTCCTGTCTCTCGCCGCTGCGCTCGCGGGCGCAGCCACGCCCGCCGCTGCCCAGCGCGTCCCGCCGCGCGCGGACACGTCGCGCGCCGGGGCGACGCCGCTCCCCGGGATCGTGGCGCAGGCGGAGCGCGAGGCCTGCCCCAGGCGCGACGAGCCCCGCGCCCGGGCGCTGTGGACGGCCGTGCGGGAGCGGTACGAGGGGGGGATGGATTCCGCCTCGATGTGGGCGGAGCTGCGCGCCTCCTCCGGCTACGTCGCCTCCGGGAGCCTGCTCCGCTTCGACACGGTGCCGTCCAACCACCCGGACGGGACCACGGACGGATGGAACACGCGGGAGACGCTGCGGGACGGCCAGCAGCGCGGCCTCACCTTTTATGAGGCGCCGCGCGTGGGACACGGCCGCCGCGGGATGTCGGGGAGGCTCCGCGGCTCCCTCCTGCGCACCATCGAGCGCGAGGGATACGGCACGCTGAACCTCGGCATCTCGGCCGACATCACGCAGGCGTCCGCCGCCTGGACGTACCCGCCGCTCGACGCCGAGCTGGCCTCGCACTTCATCGACGAGGTGTTCGGGAGCCGGACGTACTTCCGCATCGATCGCGAGCAGGGGGCGCCCGTCATCGCCTTCTGCACCGCGCCGCGCTTCCGGTCTCAGCCGTACCTGTCCGGGAGCCTGTTCCTGCGGGCGGATTCATCGCTCGACCGGGTGCAGTGGCACTTCCACACGCCGGAGCCGCGGGAGGACGCGGGCGGCGAGGTGCGCTTCCATCCGCTGCAGCCGGGGATGAGCCGCGCGCTCACCCCCGCGCAGGGCGATATCTATCGCCGCAACGTGGGAGACCAGTTCTATCACCGCAGGCTGGTCTATTCCACCTGGTCGATCGATCCCGCGCCACTGCTGCCGGACTCGGTGGTTCCCGTCCTGGTCGAGCGTACGCGGCCCGCGGTCGTTCGGCGTCTCCCACCGGCCACCGGACGGAGGCCGTGACGAGGTGCGCGTCCGCGGCGCGGTCTCCGCTCCTGCCTTCAAAGATCGTCTCACACAGAGGCGCAGAGACGCAGAGGGGTCACGGCCGCGCCTCCTGTGCGCCTCCGCGTCTCTGCGTGAGCCAAATCTGTTTCCATAGGAACGGATGACGATGGGCTTGCCCGCGCCCCGGCCCGTGGATATCCTGCGGCATCCTCCCGGTCCGACTCTCCTGCCCGAATCTCCATGACGCCACCCGCCGCTCGGCTCGCCGCCACGGTCGTCGCAACCGTGGTGGCCGCCCATGGGGCGTTCGCCCAGTCGGCCCCGCGTCGGCTCGTGCTGGTGCCGGAGGCGGCGATCAGCACGGAAGAGGGTCCGTCCGCCGTCTCCGACGTGGCCGACGTGGTGGTCGGGCGCGGCGGGACCGTCTACGTGGTGCAGAAGCAGTCGCACGCGGTCCTCGTCTTCGCGCCCGACGGACGGCCCATCCGCACGCTGGGGCGCGACGGGCACGGGCCCGGGGAGTTCGTCCAGGCGCCGGGCGCCGCGGGGTGGCGTGGCGACACCCTGGTCGTCTCCGATCCGTACGGCGGACGGCTGGTCGGGTTCCTGGCGGACGGGAGGGTGGCGTTCACGCGCGACTACGCCGCCATCCACCAGTTCCTGCCGCGCACGCTGCTCGCGGACGGGCGGGCGTTCGGGGAGCGGATGGCGTTCTCGCGCGACATCGTGGAGGGGCGGGTCACCACGCTGGACCTGCTCGCGGCGGCGGGCACGGCCGGACCCGGGCGGACTCTCGCGCGGCTGCCGCTGCGCCACCACACCGCGCGGATGATCGTCGGCTCCGGCCCGGGCCGCAGCCAGCTGTTCCTGGCGCAGCCGTTCGCCGACGCGGAGCTGTTCGACGTCGATCCGGCGGGGAGGTGGTTCGTCGCCGTCTCGCGCCCCGCCGCCGCGGCGGGCTCACGGATGGCGGCGTTCGTCCTCGCGTGGCGCTCCCCCGACGGAACGCTGCGGAGGACCACCACGGTGCCCTACGCGCCGGCGCGCCTCCCCGCCTCCGTCGTGGACGACACGCTGGAGCTCTACACCCACCTGGTGGGCAACGCCTTCACGGGGGAGCCGCGCGGGCGGCTGGCGGGGACCCTCCGGGCCGCCGTGTACGCCCCGGCGAGCTATCCGCCCGTGGCCGCCGTCGTGTCGGGGAACGACGGCAGCACCTGGGTGCGCCGCGGCGGAGGCGGCGACGCCGCGACCTGGATGGTGTTCGACGCCCGCGGGCGGCTGGCTGCGTACGTCACGGCTCCCGCGAACGCCACCCTCCTCGCCGCCACCGCCACACAGGCGTGGGGGACGGTGGTGAACGAGAACGACGCGCAGATCGTCACCCGCTTTTCGCTTCGCCCCGCGGCCGGGCGATAGCTGCCCGCGCCGCTGGTCTTCGACGAATCCCCCGAATCCCATCCACCCCACCTCCCCGGGACACCGCCCATGCAGCAGATCAAAGGCACCATCCTGAAGTCGCGGCTCGCGTTCGTGGAGCAGCACTGGGGGCGCGGCGGCGTGGAGCGCGTGCTCGCCTCGCTCTCCGACGACGACCAGCGGGCGCTCAAGGCCGTGCTCACGGTGAAGTGGTACCCCTTCGAGATCGGCGAGCGGCTGGACGCGGCGATCGTGGAGGTGCTGGGCGACGGGCGCAGCGAGGTGTTCGAGCGCCTGGGCGCCGCCTCGGCCGACGCGAACCTCACCACCCTCCACAAGCAGTTCCTCAGCCCCGGCAAGCCGCACGTCTTCCTGGGGAAGGCGCCGCAGATCTACGGCTTCTACTACGAGACCGGCTCGCGCAGCTACGAGCAGACCGGCGAGACGTCGGGGGTGATGACCACGCGCGACGCCGAGACCTTCAGCGTTCCCGACTGCCTGACGGTGATCGGCTGGTACCGCCGCGCGCTGGAGATGTGCGGCGCCGAGGGCGTCTCCATCGTGGAGGACGAGTGCCGGGCGCGCGGCGGCGAGGTGTGCCGCTACCGCATCGCCTGGAAGCCGGGCGGATGAATCCGCGGCAACGACTGCCCGAAGTCCGCCTTCGCGGACTCGTGGCCGTGGGGTCGGGTGCGCACGGCGAACCGTTGTGCCACCGCCGGCGGATTCACCCGGGCTCGCTTCGGGCGCCAGGGCGTTCGAGGGAGTCCGCGAAGGCGGACTTCGGGCCGTCGTCGATGCGAATTCCATTCGCCCGTTCCCGAGGCGCAGAGAACAGCCGCGGCTTCTCTCCGCGCCTCTCTGCGTGAGATCAATCCGTTGCCTTGCAACCATTTGAGGCGATCCCTCGTAGATCGTCGCTCGAGAGCCGGCCCGCAGCCGCGGCCGGCTCTTCTCCATGCACGCAGGGCCCGGCACCGCGCCGGGCGCGCGGCGGGAGCACGATCCACCCCATCACGGAGATGAAGAAGACCAGCGCCATTACCCTCACGCTGCTCGCCGCCGCGGCCATGGCCGCGTGCGACGGGGGGCGCCAGGAACGCGTCCTCGCCGGCTACCGCGACCCCGTCGACACCACCCGCACCTCGTCGTCGCCGCGCGCCGGGTACGTTCCCTTCTACCGTACGGTCTACTATCGCGGCCGGAGCGGCGGCACCTATGGCGGCACCTACGGCGGCTCGGGGTACCACGGCGGGTCGCGCGGGGGCCGGGTGGGCGGCGT
>C688J35102_120989209_pt1 | contig 10419 bp, 10 predicted proteins | sample HopSoiMetagenom2_FD_35102 | JGI IMG/M metagenome (IMG submission 35102) | reverse complement strand
TGTAGATGTCATCATTATCGCCCGTGGCGGAGGCTCCGCTGAAGATCTCGCGTCATTCAACCACGAAGGCCTCGCGCGTACGATTGCGGCATCGGAAATCCCTGTGATCTCTGCGGTGGGCCACGAGACCGATTTCACGATCACAGATTTCGTCGCCGATCTCCGGGCGCCGACGCCATCCGCGGCTGCGGAGCTCGTCATCCGTTCTCGCCAGGAAATCGAAGAGCAAACGTCCGCGTTGCGTGAGCGCCTAAGTCGTGCCATGCGGTATCGCCTGCTGATGGGCCGCCAGGCTTTGACCGAACTGTCGCAGCACGGCGCCTTCGCCCGCATGATGGAGGTGATCCGGCAGCGCCAACAAAAACTCGACGATCTTCTGCACCGCATGGAGGTCGCCGAGCGTCATCTGCTCGAGCAAATGCACCGCCGTTGGGAGACGTTCTCCGCCGCTGTGCGCCACTACGATCTGCGGCTGGTGCTCTCGGGAATGAAAAAGGAACTCGAAAGTCGCACCACCGCGCTGGCCGCTGTCACGCGAAACGTAGTTCTCCTGCACCGGGTGCGTGCTGAGCGTTTGCAAACGGCGCTGGAGTCTCTTTCCCCACTCGCGATTCTCGATCGTGGCTATGCGCTGGTGTTTGATTCGCAAGGAAAATTGCTGAAGGATTCCGCCAAGGTGAACCCCGGTGACGAAATTTCCGCTCGCCTCGCCCATGGCCAGATCCACGCCTCGGTCACGAAGAAACGGGACTGAACTCCGACAGAATCGGCCTGCCGTAACGTTTTTCCAGCTCAAACGCCCGACATGCCGCGACTTACGCGCCCTTCCTGATTTCACCTGCATTACAATGGGAGTCCATATTCTGCGCGGATAGGACTTATCTTCGAGTGCTGCCAGTTATCACATCCTGGGAACAGGGCGCGTGGATTGCCCTCGACATCCTTCTGGTTGCGCTGCTCATTTACCAGGTCCTGGTAATGATCCGCGGCACGCGTGCCGTGCCGATGCTCGTCGGGCTTACCGTCGTTGCCCTGACGTTCTACTTCGCGCGCATCGGCGAACTTACCACCTTGAACTGGGTCGTCGGCCATTTCCTGCCGTATGTGGTATTCGCGCTTATCGTCGTCTTTCAATCAGAGATTCGACACGTCCTTGCCGATCTCGGACGCCGCCTGACTTTCCTCACTGGTTCATCGGCAGAAGCGGACTCTTACGATGACATCGTCCTCGCCGCCAATCTTTTCTCCCAACACCAGACTGGCGCGCTGATCGTCATCGAACGTGAGATTGGCTTACGCACCCATATTGAAAGCGGCGTGCCGCTCGATGCACGGCTCTCCTACGATCTGCTCGCCACTATCTTCCGCCCCAGTGCTCCTCTGCACGACGGCGCAGTCATCGTGCAGAAAGACCGGATCGCAGCCGCCGCGTGCTTCCTTCCGCTGTCGATGAATCCCCTGCTTTCAACCCAACTCGGAACTCGCCACCGCGCCGGCATCGGCATCACGGAAGAAACCGATGCCATTGCTGTAATTTGCTCGGAAGAGACGGGCGCGATCAGCATCGCCCTCGGAGGCCGCATCGAGCGCGACCTCACCGTCGAGCAACTGCGCGAGCGGTTGGGAACGGAATTGCGCCGCCGAATTGCTCCACTGCCGCTGCCGAGTTCTGTCTCGCAGGGAATTGACGACGAACCTGTGCTCGATTCGCCTCTGATCGAACCCGAACGCAGGTCCGAGTCGGGTTCGTCTGCGGAGCCGCGCCTATGATCGGCTTGCTGCAGAGATACTTCTTCCACAACTTTGGCCTGAAGATATTGTCGTTACTCCTTGCAACCGGACTTTGGTTCATGATTTCTCGTGACGAGCAACCGGCCGAGGTCGCGGTCCGCGCTCCCATTGTTTTCAAGAATTCCCCCCCGAACCTCGTCGTCAGCTCCGAATCCATTCCCGAAACGCAGATCCTCGTGCGTGGGCCCGAGCGGATCGTGCGGCAGCTGACGTCGAACGAGGTGCAGGCAGAAATTGATTTATCGGATACCGCTCCTGAGGAGCGGACATTCGAATTGACACCGCGGCAGGTGCGGCATCCCCGCGATATTCAGGTCAAACAGATCGTACCCAGCCAATTGCATCTCGCATTCGACACGCGCCTGACTCGTGAGGTCGAAATTCATCCAAACGTTCTGCCCGGAACCTTCGCGGCAGGTGAGCAACTCGCAAAAGTCGATGCCGACCCCTCCCGGATTACGATCACCGGGCCTCGACGCCATGTCGAGCGCATCGAGGCCGCCACTACCGACCCCATCGATCCTACCGGTACTCATGGCAGTGCCGTATTCACCACCAGCGCGTATGTCTCCGACCCGCTGGTCCAGGTCGAGCAAGTGACTTTGGTTCGAGTCACGGTCACCGTGCAGAAAGTCGGAAGTGCCCCGGCTCACTGAAAATCCTCGTTTTCTCATTTATCATCACTGTTTTCGTTTTCTCGTTCCCAGAACTTTCCTTATGAGTGATCAACGGCAATTGTTTGGTACCGACGGCATTCGTGGCATCGCCGGCGAATTCCCTCTGACGAAGCAGAGCACCTATCTGATCGGGCGCGCCCTTGGGCATGATCTGCTTCGCAACACTCCCCGGCCACAAGCGGTCATCGGACAGGACACGCGTGAGTCGAGCTGCTGGATTGCTGATCGCGTCTCCGAAGGCTTGGCCGCCGTCGGCGTTGACGTTCATAGTGCCGGAGTCATCACCACTCCCGGCGTCGCCTACCTCGCGCGCTCGCGCAAAATGGCTGCCGGAGTGGTCATCTCCGCGTCACACAATCCTTGGACTGACAATGGCATCAAGGTATTTTCTGGCGATGGCTTCAAGTTGACCGATGCTCGCGAGCTCGCGATTGAGAAAGAAATCTTCGCGCAACTCGAGAACCCAGCCTCAGCTGACGATACCGCTCTCAAAGTTCCCCGGCCATCACTGCCGGGCGAAGCGGAACTTCGCCACGCCTACATTAAATCGCTTGCGGCGAGCGTTTCGTCCGACCTTAGCAAGTTGCGTGTTCTCGTCGATTGCGCGAACGGCGCCGCTACGGCAGAGGCTCCTGAGCTATTTCGTACTCTCGGCATTCAGGCGACGTTTACCTGCACATCACCGAATGGCAAAAATATCAATGACGGCTGCGGGGCCCTTCATCCCGAGATCCTCGCGAAGGCGGTCGCCGAATCCAACGGGAAGTTCGATCTCGGGGTAACCTTCGACGGCGATGCCGATCGCGCGCTGTTCTGCGATGCCGCTGGCCGGGTGATCAATGGAGACGCCGTCCTTCTCGCCGCAGCACGCGATATGCGCGCGCAAGGAAAGTTAAAGGCAGACACCGTCGTCTCGACCACGATGTCGAACATGGGACTCGAGATCGCACTCAAGACTTCCGGCGTTCGCATGCTCCGCGCGAACGTCGGGGACAAGTATGTTCTTGAAGAGATGCTGAAGACCGGTGCAACCCTCGGTGGCGAGCAGTCCGGTCACATCATCTTTCGTGATGAAGACTCCACCACCGGCGACGGACTGCTCACGGCGCTCCGGCTCATGGACATCATTGTTCGTGCAGGCCGGCCGCTTGCGGAACTGGTTGCCGATCTTAAAGTGTTTCCCCAGAAGATCCAGAACGTGCGCGTGCGCGAGAAAGTCCCGTTCAAGCAAGTGCCTGCAATCCAGTCCGCTATTGAGGCCGCCGAACGCGAACTCGATGGCAACGGGCGCGTGGTAGTCCGCTACTCGGGAACCGAAGCGCTTGCGAGAGTGATGGTCGAAGCCGACTCCAAAGAGAAGATGGAATCCGTCACGGCAGCTATCGCAGAAGAAATCCAAAAAGCCCTGGGCCTGTGAACATTCCCGGTAAGAATTCGTAGAGACGTAGCTCGCTACGTCTCTCTCGCCAGGAGCAATCCTGCCTGCCATTTACAGCAGTATCCATCTCGCATATTCACACCGCCAGCTGGTGGCTGCCTTTGCGAGTACTCGTCCCTGCAAACTACGGAGAGAAGAATCAGTGTTCGCGCGTCACCCGGATCCACTGCTCCATCTGATCCAGGTACTCAGTCAGCGCTTTGCGTCCCGTCCCTGTCAGTCGATACTCCGTCCGCGGCACGCGCCCCTCGAAAAACTTCACGCAGGAAATGTACTGCGCTTCTTCAAGCTTCCGCGCATGGACGCTGAGATTCCCGTCGGTCGTCTTGAGGACGCGCTTCAAGTCGTTGAAACTCAGCGAATCATTGGTCGCCAGCGCGCTCACAATCCCGAGCCGCATTCGCTCGTGAATCAGCCGGTCCAGTTCCGGAAGTTCGGGAGCCTGAGGAGAACCGTGCTCGCGGGCGTGATCTCGGCGGCCTTCATGTGTCCGTGATGCATGCTTTGCGTGTTTATGTTGCGATGGAACTGCCCTAGCCACCATGCCTCCTCGCAATCAAAACTCCAAACACAATGTGCAGCCCGCCAAACCCAGCCGCGAGAAACCAGTTCCCCCAGCCCGCCGGACCGAGCACCGCCAGGCCGCCCACCAGCATGAAGCAAAATCCCATTACGGGTACGGCCCGAACGGAGAAAGCCCCACCTGTCATAATCCCCGCACCATAAAGCAAGAGCCAACTCGCAGGAAGAGCCGATGCAATCCCAGCCCGATACAGCAGGAAGGTAAGGAATGCCCCCGCAACCAGTGGGGGAGCGAGTCCGAGCGCAACCTTGCGCGCCGGCCCTGAAAACAGCGGAAGCCCGACGCGGTTTGCCTTCCACGTGCACGCGAGCAGTCCGATGGCAATCGCGAGCATTCCTTCCGCGAGCCACACCCGGAGCCACGCGAACGACGTGACTTGTCTCGATGCCAGCAGCGCTGCAGGAATCGCCGTTATCCCCATGAGCATGTGTCCCCACCCTGAAACCGCGGTGAAGGCAGCCGACCGCTCCATGGTGTCGCGAATAAACCGCAGATTCTCTGCCACATCAGGCGCAATCTGCTGGTCCGTCGTGGAAGCGCTCCGCAAAGAACGATGGAATCGCCGAAGATGATGGGAACGCGCATCCACCATGCAAGAAGAATATCGACATCAATCTACCACTGTCAAGTACTTTACGACATAAAGAATGCTGCCTCTGCGGCCCTCTGTGCCCTATTGGTGAAGGGTTTGCTTCCGCGCTCCACAACTGCAAAAATTAGGAAGCGCGGTTCGACATGAGTGATTTCGCCAAGCTTCTCATCCTCCTCGGAGCCATCCTGGTCGCAGCCGGCCTGCTCCTACTTCTCTTCGGACGCACCAATCTCCCCCTCGGCCGCCTTCCCGGGGACATCGTCTATCGCGGCAAGCGTACGACCTTCTATTTCCCACTCGCAACTTCAATTCTTCTCAGCGTCATCCTCTCGCTCGTCTTCTATCTTCTGGGCAAATGGAGAAGGTGAGCCTCCTTCGTGTCCTCGGTGGTTCGCGTTTTCTTCCAAGTCAAATTGAACGCCGCAGATTTGACGAAGACCTATCGCAGCGATTACATTCGTCAAACGTCGTTTCGCTCTTTGAATTTCTTCGGATGCGCGTCTTTGCCGCTCGGCAAAGACAGGGAAGCGGGTGCAAGTCCCGCGCTGCCGCGCAACTGTAAGCGAGGAAATCGTCGTCGGCCACTGGAAATCCGGGAAGGCCGCCGGCCCGTTTCGGATGGCGTTGCTCCATCCTTACTCGCAAGCCAGGAGACCGGCGCAATCCGTCTACCTCAACCCCTTTCGCGTGAAAAGGAGGATGGAATGCGCGTAGTTCTTGCCCTTGTAGCTTTGCTCATCGCCACAGCGGCCTCAGCCGCCGATCTCAAGATAAAGGTCGTTGACCCTCAATCCGCCGCCGTTCCCGGCGCACAGGTGTTCCTGCTGAGCCCAGACGGCTCGCAGATTCTGTCCACGCATCGTACGTCGCCGGACGGCACAGTATCCATTCATCCAGCCAACTTGAGTTCCTATCAGCTCAGAGTTCTTGCCCCAGGATTCGCAGCCGAATCCGTTCCGATCAACGCCGAAGCCGAATTCACCATCACCCTGCGACTTGCCGTACCGTCAGAAACAGTCGTCGTCAGCGCAACCCGCACGCCGGTTCCCGGAGAAGCCGCCGGAGCCGACGTGGACACACTGACTTCATTACAACTCACCACAATGCGCCCCGTCGCAGCTTCAGATGCAATACGCTTCCTCCCCGGCGCCGTCGTCAACGACTCCGGACAGCGCGGCGGCCTCACCTCACTGTTCGTGCGGGGCGGAGAATCCCGGTACAACAAAGTCATCGTCGATGGTGTCACCGTCAACGAACCCGGGGGAACCTTCGATTTCGGCACTTTACCGATGGATCAGGCGGATCGCATGGAGTTTGTACGCGGGGCTCAAAGCACGCTCTACGGCTCTGACGCCATGACCAGTGTTGTGCAGGTCTGGACACGAACCGGCACTACGCCCGTACCGGAACTTCGCTTCGGAGCCGATGGTGGCAACTTCAATACTGCTAGCGGATATGCATCGCTGGCAGGGGCCCGCGGCCGTTTCGACTACAACGTTTTCGCGAACCAATTCAATACATCTGGCGAGGGCATTAACAATGCGTTTTCCGACTCACTGCAGGGAGGGAACGTCGGCGCAGCTTTGAGCGATCGCATTTCACTTCGCGCCCGGGTCCGCCATTCGAACAGCCACACGGGAGTTCCCGGCGAATGGAATTTCAATGGTGCGGCGCTCGTCCCTCCCGATCCAATCGACCATTCTCATCTGAATACACTGCTGGGAAGTGTCGAACTCTCCGTCGCTGCGCCGTCGAGTTGGCAACATCACTTCACCGGATTCGATTACAGCTATCGCTACGATGAGCTGAATCCCACCGGCGATCCCGACCGCATCAGCCCGCTGTATGGACAATTCGATTTCCCCTCGCACGAGGTCGATCACATCAACCGCGCCGGATTCGAATATCAGGGCGATTACGCGGAACGCACCTGGTCCCACACCACCTTTGGATACCGTGTCGAAAACGAGAACGGATTTGTCGGAGACCTCGGCTTCGGCCAGACCCACGGCCAACGCCTGAACAATGACCTCTATGTCGAACAGCAACTGTCATGGAAGACCCTGACCGCCATTGTCGGTGGACGCTTCATTCACAACAGCGCGTTCGGCAACACGGGAGTGCCGCGCGTCGCGATCATATGGCAGGTCGTGAATGGCGGACAGACTATCTCGGGCACCCGCCTCCGTTTCTCCTATGCGACTGGGTTCAAAGAGCCGCGTCTGGAGGAAACATTCGCTGGTGCTCCATACTCTCAGCCGAATCCATCACTCAATCCCGAACGTTCGCGTTCTTTTGAAGCGGGTATCCAGCAGGATTTCCGCCGCGGAAAATTCCTGCTGAGTGCGACCTACTTTCATAATCTGTTCCATGACCAGATTAACTACATCATTGTCGATCCCGCCAACTTCATCGGCGAATACGTCAACGTGAACAAGTCCCTCGCGCATGGTGCCGAAATCGGACTACAGGCGAAGCTCCGCGCACGGCTTCTGCTCAACACCGCTTATACCTATACCTCGACCCAGATTCTCGACAATCCGGCACCGATTGACTCGCAGTTCGAGCCCGGATCTCCGCTGCTGCGACGCCCCAAACACTCCGCGACCGAGACGCTTTCGTACCTGGGATCCCGCTGGGGTGCGAACCTGAGCGGCAGTTTCATAGGTCGCCGCCCCGACGACGACTTCCTCGGGTTTCAGATCGATCATGCTCCGGGTTACGTCCGAGTCGATCTCGGCGGATGGTACGCCATCCACCCACGGATCACCGCGTACCTGAATGTTCAGAATGCTCTCGACCGCCGCTATAACGAAGTCGTCGGTTACCCCGCGCTGCCAATCAATTTCCGCGCTGGATTCCGCTTCCGCATAGGCGGCGAATAGTCACGGGACTGGGCACGGCCAAAGTGGGTACATGGAGGTGGAATACGACGCACGTGAAATCGCGTGGAGGCGGAATGCGGCGGGGTGGGATAGCGCAGAAGTGGATACCGTTTGGAGAGCGGCGCTTTAGCGCCCGTAAAGCTCACATTACTAAGGGGCTTCAGCTCCAGTGTCGCCGCGATCGGCATACTTCTAAACTCGTGCACCGCCCCTCGTGCCTGTCCACGAGCCGAGCCCTATGACCCTGCCCTGTTTCTAACCCACCTTCCCTGGCGAGGCGGGCAGAGGCATTGTCGCTGCGTTCTTTGCACCAAAGTATTTTGTTCTGGCGAGCATCAACTTCTCGATCTCGCCCTGCTTCAATGGCTGCTGCCGTCCCAACAGATGTGTAACCAGAGCGATCTCGGCAAAGTGCTCCACGGTTTCCATCTTCATATACGCGCGCTCAAGCGTGTCGCCATAGGTCACAACACCATGGTTCGACATCAGGATGGCATCGTAATTCGGAACGTAGGGCTCCAAAGTCTGCGCCAGTTCCGAAGTTCCAGGCGTTCCGTAGCGGGCCAGCGGAATGCAGCCGAGTCCCATAACGACTTCGCAGACCAGAGGTTCCGTCAGCGCAATCCCGGCAGCGGCGAAGCCCGTCGCCGTCGGCGGATGCGCATGCACAATGGCCTGCACGTCGCGGCGCGTGCGGTAAATCAGCAGGTGCATCCCGATTTCGCTGGTGACATTGCGGCGTCCCGAGACTCGCTCGCCCTCAAGATTCACAATGACCATGTCCGCCGGCTTCATGCCTCCCTTGCTGAGGCCCGTGGGTGTCACCAGGATTTGGTCGTCCTTGAGCCGAACCGACAGGTTTCCGTCCATCGCGGCAACAAAGCCCCGCTCGTGGAGCATACGTCCGTAGCGAACGATCTCTTCCCTGTGTTTGCGTTCGGTAGGCATGGATACCCTTGAGGAAACTTCCAAAAGCGGCCCGCAGTTTGCCTTCGCATATTATCAGCCCTTAGCCGCGCTCGACAATCGCAAATTTCCCCTAAACCACTTCTGTTTTACGCTCCAAACCCGCGTGCATTGGCCTTGTATCCCTATAATCCCAATGCGTGCTGGTTTCCGATTTTCATTACGAACTCCCGCCGGACTTGATCGCCCAGGAGCCTCTTCCAGATCGTTCCGCCTCCCGGCTTTTGCACCTCCTGGCGTCGACCGGAGCGATCCAGGACCTCGGCTTCAACGATTTCCCCGGCCTGCTCCGCCCCACCGACCTGCTCGTCTTCAACAACACCCGGGTCTTTCCCGCTCGCCTGTATGGCCGGAGAACTGGCCTGAAGTCGCAACCGCTCAGCGCGCGCAATCCCGCATCTCGAGACTTTCTTCGCGGACGGGTGGAAGTCCTACTGACGAAGCAATTGAGCAAAGAGCCCAACGATTGGGAGTGCCTGGTGCGCCCCGGCCGAAAGATTGGAGTTGGAGAGACTCTTCTTTTTGGTGAAGCTGACGAACTTTGCGCGGAAGTCATCGCGCGCGGAGCCTTCGGCGAGCGCCACATTCGTTTCTCCCCGGTGCACGACTTCTTTTGCGTCGTGGAGAAGATCGGTCACATCCCGCTGCCACCCTATATCGCCCGGAACGATTCCTCCCCCGACCGCGAGCGCTACCAGACCATCTATGCCCAAGAGCGCGGCTCGATCGCTGCTCCTACCGCCGGACTACATTTCACTGCCGAAATCCTTAGCCGCATTCGTGAGCGCGGCATCGAGACAGCGGAAGTGACTCTACATGTGGGACTCGGCACCTTTCAGCCGATTCGCACGCAAGAGGTTGAAGAGCACCAGCTTCACTCTGAGCCCTTTTCGATCTCGGAATCAACGGCTGCGCAAATCGAGCGGGCACGCCGTGTTTCCCGCCGCATCGTCGCAGTAGGCACGACCACGGTTCGCACCCTCGAATATGCTGCCCAGGAGGGAAACGGTGAAATCAGAGCCGGAACCGGAGAAGCCAACCTGTTCATCTATCCCGGATACAAATTCCAGGTGGTCGACGCCCTCCTTACAAATTTCCACCTTCCCGAATCGACGCTGCTGATGCTCGTCTGCGCGCTTGGCGGAAGAGAGAATGTCCTTCGCGCCTACAACCATGCTGTCTCGCAACGCTATCGCTTCTACTCCTATGGCGATTGCATGTTTGTAGAATAGATTTTTTTCCGACCATACTCCCAGGACCGCCGGCGCCTGTACCGCTGCCGGCATTCGCGTCCTATCTTCGCGCCCGGTGTCACGCGGGTAGCCACGCTGAAGTTCTACCGTGAGACCCTGATCCTGCGTGGCGGTCTTCCCGTATGTCACCACGTTTCCCCTCAGATTCGACACCTTCAAGCATGCTGCGTCACCTAGAGGAACGCATCCAGCAACTTTGCACAAAGGACCGCGCAACAGAACCACAAGCAGAGA
>C688J35102_120989210_pt1 | contig 10425 bp, 7 predicted proteins | sample HopSoiMetagenom2_FD_35102 | JGI IMG/M metagenome (IMG submission 35102) | reverse complement strand
CTTCCGCGGCTCCGGCTTCGGTGAGCTGATGGGTCTGCTGAACGGCTCCCGCCCAACCAGCGCCATTCAGCACGCCGGCCGAGCTGGTGGACTGACCATCGAACAAATCACTGGGGCGCTCGACGCCCTAGCCGCCGCGGGTCTACTCACCGAACGAGCGGTGGTGCCCTACACCGGTTCCCTCGGATCATCGAATGTGCGCTTGATCGGCGCCGGAGCCGTGGGCCATCAACTCGCCCGGCTCCTTGCGGCGAGCGGGCTCGGCACCCTGTACGTCTACGACGACGAACCGCCCCACCATGCGGTCTATCCCGCTGCTGGTGTGCTCGCTTCCCGAGCCGAAGCGCTGCGCTCAGCCCTCGCCGATACCGGCACCACGATCTCCACGCTGAGCCACTGGTCCAAGCCAGAAACGGATCGACTGGATCTCACCATCCTCGCCTGCGACCGGCCCGAGCCTAATCGAGCTATCACTGATCATCTGATCCACACTGATCAGCCGCATTTGTTGCTGCGCTGTTGGGGCAACGGCGTCAGCGTGGGGCCGCTGGTTATTCCTGGCCAGACATCGTGCGTGCGTTGCTCCGACCTGGCGCGCAGCGATGCCGATCCGGCCTGGCCAGCAGTTCTTGGGCAGCTGTCGCGAACCCAGATTGACGCCCCGCCGACGCTGCTTGGCTGGGTCGCCTCGGTTGCCGCAGCTCAGGCGCTGGCATTCCTGCACGGCGAGCTGCCTGAATCTGCTGGCTCGACGCTGGAGCTCGGCTGGCCAGATTTCGTGACACGGCTGCGTCGCTGGCCATGTCATCCCAGATGTGGCTGCGATTGGTCCAGCCATACAGAATGGGGGCCATGAGCGACCAGCCTGCCAAGCCGACCTATGGCGCGGAACGGCATTTGGCCGCCGCAGTCGACGGCAGTTCACTGGCTCGCTCGGCATTCCGCCGCGGCGCAAAACTAGCCTCGCTGCCACTCGGCTTCGCCGGCCGAGCGACGCTGGGATTCGGTAAGCGCTTGGGTGGAGCTCCGGCAGAGGAGGTGAGCGAGCAGCTCCAGCAGCGCGCCGCGGAGCAGCTTTTCCGAGTGCTCGGTGAGCTCAAGGGCGGGGCGATGAAGTTCGGCCAGGCGTTGAGCTTGTTCGAGTCGGTGTTGCCCGAGGATGTGGCCGCGCCGTACCGGGCGCATCTGTCGCGGCTGCAAGACGCTGCGCCACCGATGCCGACGTCGAGGGTGCACGCGGTATTGGCGCGGGAGTTCGGCGCCGATTGGCGGGAGTCGTTCCGGAACTTCGATCCCTTGCCCGCCGCCGCGGCATCAATCGGTCAGGTTCATCAAGCGACCTGGTACGACGGGCGTACGGTCGCGGTCAAGGTTCAATATCCGGGAGCCGATGAGGCGTTGCGTTCCGACCTGCGGCAGATTGGTCGGCTCTCCAAAGTCTTTGCTCCGCTGGCCGGCGGAATGGATGTGGGTGCCCTGGTCGATGAGCTCACGGCCAGGGTGACCGAAGAACTGGATTACACGCTGGAAGCCAGTTCGCAACAGCAGGCGGCGGAAGGATTTGCTGGCAGTAAAGAGTTCTATGTACCGCCCATATTGGCGAGTACGCCGAGGGTAATGGTCAGTGAGTGGGTCGAAGGTAGGCAGCTCTCGTCGGCCATAGACCTGCCAGCGAAGAAACGCAACGCCGCAGCCCTGCAATACGTGCGATTCCTGTTTGCGGGACCGAGCGTTGCGGGTCTGTTGCATGCCGATCCCCACCCCGGAAACTTCAAGCTCATGAAGGACGGCAGGCTGGGCGTCGTCGACTTCGGGCTGGTTGCGCGTCTTCCAGACGGTTTGCCAGCAGCCATGGGCCGGATCCTGAGAATTGCCCAGCAGGGCGACGCCCATGAGGTCGCCGAAGGGCTCCGCGAAGAAGGATTTATCGCCTCCGACATTGACGCAGAGGACCTGCTCGACTACCTCAGCCCGTTCGTGGAGCCCGCCGCCGTACCGGAGTTTCAGTTCAACCGCGACTGGATGCGTGAGCAGTTCATTCGGGTACGCGATCCGCATGCTTCCGGGGGAGTGGCGATGAAACTGAACCTGCCGCCAAGCTACCTGCTCATTCATCGCGTCTGGCTTGGGGGTCTAGCCGTTCTCTCCCAACTCAATGCCCGAGCGGCGTTCGGCGAAGTGCTTGAAGAGTTTCTTCCCGGCTATGCAGCTTGATTGCTCCGCTCGCTGCGCTCGCTCCGCGCGGATCGCGCCGGGTAGCCGCCTACTTCGTCGTCGCTCGCGGAGAAAAGAACGCCTCCGCTCCCTCCTCCTCAGCACGGCGCCGCGCGATCCGTAGTAACGAGATCCGTAGTAACGAATAGCCGTGCTATAGAAGGAAGAGCAGGAGCAGCTTGCACCATCAATGCGCGGCACAGCGGGGGGCAGGTCGCAGGCACGCGCTTGGCTTTGGGGTAGCCAGGACTCCACGGTCGACCCGAAGGGGAGCCTCAAGACTGTGCCGCAAATTGATGGTGCAAGCCGGATCCTTAGCTGCAAGCGTCGGCATGCGCGAGCAGCTGACAAACAGCGATGATGCTATCGACACATTGCCCCGCGTTACGGGAGAATCGCCGTAATTTCTTGCGTCGGCGTGTCCCGTACGCGTCATGCCGCTGCCTCGTCCTTCACCGCTGGGGCGAACGGCTCAGCGATCGGGTGCTTCCGAGGGCGACCCCGAGGCCGCTTGTGGGCAACGACGACGCCGGCCAGGAACAGCTCGCCACCCCAGACTCCCCATGGCTCGCGCCGCTTCAGCGCGCCGGCCAGACACGCCTCGCGGATGGGGCAATCCCGGCACAAGGCCTTGGCCACCTCCACATCGGCGGGGGCCTCAGCGAAGAACAGCTCCGGATCAACCAATCGGCAGGGCAAGTCGGCGATGCCCAACCGCCCCTTCCGGGGAACGACCATCGGGCCACCTCCTGCGTCATACATGTCGGCCTACTTTTCTGATCATGAGGTGCCCTGGCCCAGTCGAATGGAGGCTGGGCTCCTCGAATCTGGCCGGGAAACACGAAGGCCGTGATTCCCGGTTTCTGGGAGTCACGGCCCTGGAGGCGGTCGGTGCTGATTACACCGGCGGACTACAGGAGGGTGGTCCCATGTTGGTCGAGAACTTGGTATCGGTGACGTCGTACGCGCCATATCCGGCGATACGTCCGCCTTGTGTCGCAGCTGCCATAACGGTGCTCTGCGGGCAGACCTCACCCTTGCCACGCCACCGGGACCCATTGGTCATGAGATGGCGTAGATCGGCATGTGGCCTGCCACTGAGGAGATCCGCGACGGCTGGCATAGCCGGCACGAACACCCGGGAGGACTGGAGTTCGGGCATGGTCAGCACAACCGTGGATACGCCGCTGCTTCGATCGCTGTCCACCGCACTCCTCCTCTCAGGCATCCAAACTGGGCGGCCTTGTGCTCAGGCCGAGCATTAAGGTCCACGTCAAACCCTAGGGGACTATCGCAAAACGATGCAAACAGTTTTTTGTCGAGTTGGTGTCCTAACGAGATGATCTTGCGCGATCAGCCTCCGTTGCGATGATCGCCAAGAGATGTTCACCGTACTTGTCTGCCTTGGTACGACCCAGGCCTTGCACCTTGATCAAGTCCGCTGTGCTGCGCGGGCGGCCTTCGGCGATAGCGATCAGCGTGGCGTCGGTGAAGATGCAGTATGCCGGGAGTTTCTGATCAGCGGCCTCTTGGCGTCGCCATTCGCGAAGCAGAGCCATGGTGCGCTCGTCGTAGGTAGCCGGGCAGTCCAGATGCCGGCCGATTTTGCGTTCTGCGGCTTCGGTAAGTGATCGACCACAAGACCTGCAGTGCATCGAAAGGGCCGAGTGGCGGCTGCGCCGCGCAGCTCGCTGGCCATTGGCTGGCGCCCTAAGGGAATCTGGCAGCACTGACTGCAGGAAACGCGACGGCTTACGCGCTTGGCCATTGCCGTTGCGGGTCCTCGACCAGGAGACGCGGAGTAGACGCCGGGCGCGTGTGACGCCGACATAGAGCAGCCGTTGTTCCTCGCTGACCTGCTCCGGTGATGTTGCGAGGACGAAGGGAAGTGATCCCTCATGAATGCCCAGCAGCGCAACCGCGTCCCACTCCAGTCCCTTTGCCGAATGCAGCGTGGAAACGGTCACGCCTTGGGCGGTTGGAACATGTTGTGCCTCGGCTCGGCGATCCAGCTCAGCCGAGACTGCTGCCAAGCTCAACGCCTCTGAGGAGCCCTCGCTTGCAGCGGCCTCGACATCGGCCTCGGCCTGCAAATCCTCAGCCACGCTCAGCAACGCGGCCAGTGATTCCCACCGTTCCCGCAAGGCGCCGGCTCCTTCCGGCGGCTGCTGGGTCCAGCCGAGGGTGATGAGAACGTCCTTTACCTGTTCGACCGCACTCCCCTGCTCGGTGCCGGTCATAGTTCGCGCCGTGGTTCGCAACGTGAGCAACGCCTGGCGCACCTCCGGCCGCTCGTAGAAGCGCTCGCCACCGCGTACCAGATAGGGGATATTGCGATCGGCCAACGCTTGCTCGATGGGGGGTGATTGCGCGTTGATGCGGAAGAGCACGGCCATGTCCCGAAAAGCCACACCCTCCGCAGCTTGCTGAGCCAGCCAGTCTGCGACATCGGCCGCCTCGCCCGACTCATCCGGTGACTCGACGAACTCCACCTCCGGTCCGGCGGACTGCTGAGCCTGCAGGACCACCGGCCGAAACCCTTGTCGTGCTGCGTCGTCGTTGGGTGGGGCCATGATCGAGTTGGCACAACGGACAACCTGCGGCGTGGAGCGGTAGTCACGTACCAGCCGGATCACTGTGGCATCTGGGAATCGCTGTCCGAATCCGGTGAGGTAGCCCGCCTGGGCACCGGCGAAGGAGTGGATGGTTTGTGCCGGATCGCCCACAACGCATAGCTCAGCCCGATTCCCACGCCACAGATTGAGCAACGCCTCCTGCAGGGGGCTGGCGTCTTGATACTCATCAACCACCAGATGTCGGTATGTCCGGCGGATCGTTTCTGCAATCTCGGCGTGCTCCGACATCAGCGCGGCCGCGCACAGCAGGATGTCTTCGAAGTCGATACGGCCGCGGTCCCGCTTGGCGTTTTCGTACGAGGCGAACACTCGGGAAACCGTTTCCGGGTCGTAGGAGACGAGCTGGCGATTGTGTTGCGCCGCCAACCGCGGATAGTCCTCGGGGCTGACGTTGCTTACCTTGGCCCAGGAGATTTCTGAGACCAGATCTCGCAGGCCCGGCGTGTCGACTCTGACGCGGAGCCTGCCTGCAGCCTCGGCGACCAAACCCATGCGGTTGTCCATCACCTGCGGGAGTTCTCCGCCGTAGACCCGCGGCCAGAAGTACTGCGCCTGTCGCAGCGCCGCAGAATGGAATGTCCGGGCTTGCACGCCGTACGCGCCGAGCTGCTGCAGCCGCGCTCGTAGCTCGCCGGCTGCGCGGGTCGTAAAGGTGACTGCGAGGACCGACGTCGGGTTGTACGTGCCGGTAGCGACTCCGTAGGCGATCCGATACGTGATTGCCCTGGTTTTGCCGGTGCCGGCTCCGGCGATAACCGCGACTGGCCCGGTCAGCGCCGTCGCTACCTGGCGCTGTTCTGGGTCGAGATCATCCAGCAGCGCGTCGGGCGTCACTCGGGATCGGGTCGAAAATGCAGGCACATCGACACCTTAAGGTCCGTCACCGACGTTCTTCGGATGCTCGCGATTCATCCGTCAGCGCGTACCTGAGTTCGACTTCGGTAATCGTCGGATCACGATCCATCACGCGCTGCCGACCGGTCTCGACAAATCCATACGAGCGGTAAGAGCGGAGGCGGAAAGGTTGGACTGGTTCACCTCGAGCACTAAGCGCTCGTCCTTGCGATCAATGCCTTGATCGGCAATTGCGTCAAGAAACTGGTGAGCGCATTTGTGACCGCGCGCTTCGGGTGCGACATACATGCCGACAACGAGAGTGTCGCCATCATCGCTCCACAGACCCGTAGCGGTACCCACCAGACCATGATCATCGTCGAACGCCAAGAACGTGCCACCAGCGGTCAAGCGCTGTCTCCATAACCCAGGCTCGTACAGCACCTCGGTCTCGTACTGCGACTCGTACGCCGTCGGCTCCTCGCGCAGGGAACGCAGCCGGATAGCGCGATAGGCCTCCCAGTCAGACGGCTCCGCACGGATGATCGTAAAGCTCATTTCCCTGATTGTCCCTCCCGCTCAGTGGGTGCGGTTCCTCCAGAAAGTGGTCAGAAACGACATGGATTTCGGCGGATCCTGTCGTTTCTGACCCCTTTTCTATCCGATGGCGGCTGGCGAGTCTTGGCTGTTGCGGCGCCTCGCGCTAGCTTCGATCGCGGAGGCGTTCCCGCGGGAACGTCTCCGCTTTTTCCGGACTCACTACGGCCGGCGGCTGCGACACGCCGACCGCCCACTCCATTGCCGAAGGTGGTCACAGACGAGATGGCCTCGGCCGAAAATCCATGTCGTCTCCGACCGCTTTCGGCAAGGAAACCGCGGCATATGACGAAACGTCGGACTCTGTCAGCCACCCGCCTTAGTGTTGACGTCGACCATGACGCTCTACGTGCATCGCGCCGAGCGTGCGGACCGATTGGTCACTGCACTCGGGGATTTACTCAGTACTCCGCTGCCTGATCCGTTTGCCACGGAGATCATCAGCGTGCCAACGCGCGGAGTGGAACGCTGGCTGTCTCAGGGCCTCGCGCAGCGCCTGGGAGCATCTCCTGGTCGCACAGACGGAGTCTGCGTCGGTGTGTCGTTCCCCTCGCCTCCACGACTCATGGCACGAGCGCTGGCGGCCCGCGCGGATCAGGAGGACAGCGATCCCTGGCAGCCAAGCCGCGCCGTCTGGCCGCTGCTTCGGGTCATCGACCGCAGCCGCGGTGAGCGGTGGGCTGCTGTGCTGTGGCACTACCTCGGTGGCAGCGCACGCTCCAGCTTGGATGCGCTCCGTGCCGGGCGGCGTTGGTCGACGGCCCGGCATCTGGCTGAGCTCTTCGCCAGGTACGCCGCGCTCAGGCCGGCCATGATCAACAACTGGTCCCAGTGCCGCGATGTTGACGCCTCCGGATCTCCGCTACCGGCCGATCGAGCCTGGCAAGCCGAGCTCTGGCGTCGGCTCCGCAATGAGCTTGGTGCGCCAAGTCCGGCGGAACGCCTTCAGGCGGCCGTTGCCAGGCTCCAGCGCGAACCCGAGAGCAGCGATCTCCCGCAACGATTGTCGCTGTTCGGTGCCACCCGATTGGATCCCGATCACCTATCCGTACTGTCAGCACTTGCCGATCATCGCGACGTGCACCTCTGGCTTGCGCATCCCTCCCCCGCGCTCTGGGATGGCTTGCAGGCAGCTCTGCGGAGCAACGGATTCCGTTCAAAGCAGCCGTTACGCCGCTCCGAGGACACCACAGAGGCATTGGTCCGCCACCGGTTGCTGGCTTATCTGGGCCGTGACGTACGCGAACTCCAGCTCGCCCTGACCAAGATCAACCCAAATGCGGCCGATGTGCAGCATGCGGCAGCTGAGGCCGAGGAGCCCGCGACCCTGCTCGGCCGACTGCAGTCCGATATTGCGGCCAACCGTGAGCCACAGCCGAAAAACCAGCGGCCGCTTTTTGATCTCGCGGATCTAAGTGTGCAGTTTCACTCCTGTCATGGCCCCGATCGCCAGGTGGAGGTGCTGCGGGAAGTGCTCGTCGGTCTGCTTGCCGACGACGCCACCCTTGAGCCGCGGGACATCGTCGTGATGTGCCCCGATATCGAAAAGTTCGCGCCGCTCATCGCCGCCTCATTCGGTCTGGACACTCCCGAGAGTCGGGCTGAGCATCCCGGGCATCGCCTCCGAGTGCGGCTCGCCGATCGATCCCTTCGACAGCTGAATCCGCTGCTCGCCCTCGTCAGCAGTCTCATCACGCTCGCCGATTCCAGGGCTGGTTCCAGTGCATTGCTGGATCTGTGCGCTGCGCCGCCCGTCACACGCAAGTTCGGTTTCAGCCAGGATGACCTCGAACGACTGCATGATCTGGTGCCAAGGGCCGGTGTTCGCTGGGGATTCGACGCCACGCATCGCAGTCGGTTCCAGATGGGTGAGTTTCGACAGAACACCTGGGCGGCCGGCCTCGAGCGGCTGCTGCTCGGCGTGACGATGGACGAGACAGATCAGCACTTCATCGGCACCACGCTGCCGCTGGATGATGTCGACGCCGGCGATGTTGATCTTGTGGGACGGCTTGCCGAGCTGGTGGCACGGGTCAACGTGCTGACCGCCGCTTGCAACACCACACAGCCCCTGAATGCCTGGGTGGAGCTCTTCAAGCAGGCAATCGAGCTATTGGCGTCTGTCCCGGCGGCGGACAGCTGGCAGCTAAGCCACGCTTATCACGAACTCAGTGATCTTGCTTTGGCAACTGATCAAGCTGGCGATGTCCCGCTTAGTCTTGCCGAGGTATCGGCGCTAGTCAGCGATGCGTTTCGAGGACGAGCAAGCAGGGCGAATTTCCGTACCGGCACGCTGACGGTCTGCACCATGCTTCCCATGCGATCGGTGCCCCATCGGGTGGTGTGCCTGCTCGGAGTCGACGATGGCGTCTTTCCACGGACACCGCCGGCAGACGGCGACAACATCGTCAGTGATGAGCAGTGGGTCGGCGACCAGGACGTACGAAGCGAGGATCGCCAGCTGCTGCTGGACGCGATCATGTCGGCTCGCGCGCGGCTGGTGGTGATCTTCGCAGGCTCGGACCCTCGTTCCGGAGCGGAGATCCCTCCCGCGGTACCTATTGGTGAGCTGCTGGATGCATTGGATGCCACGGCGCGTACCGAGGATGGTGCGGCGATCCGGACCAAGATCATTACCCGCCATCCGCTACAGCCCTTCGATGCCTCCAATTTCGCTCCTCGTGAGCTTGGCTCAGGTCAGCAGTTCAGCTTCGATCGCGCCGGGCTGCGCGCGGCACGCGCCGCCTCCAAAGAGCGCCGCCCCGCGATAGTGATCTTTGGCCGCGAACCGCTGCCGCAGCAGGATGATCATGGACTGGTTGGCCTAAGCGACCTGATCCGCTTCTTCAACCATCCGATTAGGGCGCTGCTGTACGACAGGGCCGGACTGTCGATCATTCGGCCGGATGAGTCCCCCGACGAGCAGATTCCAGTCAGCCTTAGCGGTCTGGATGCCTGGAGCATCGGAGACCGCCTGCTGCGGTTGCGCATTGCTGGCCACGATTCCTCATCACTGATAGCCGCCGAATGGCGGCGTGGCTACCTGCCGCCTCGTGGTTTGGGTCAGAAGGCCATTCGCGAGATCAACGACGAGGTCGAGCAGCTGGTGCAGACCTCACAGCCGTTCCTGACCGCTCGACCAGCGCTGTACGAGGTGTTGGCCGAAGTCGGCGGCGTGCGGCTCACCGGAACCGTGGCGGGCGTGGTCGGCGACTCAATCGTGCATGTCAACTACTCGAAACTGGCTGTGAAGCATCGGCTGCAGGCCTGGCTCGAGCTGCTGGCGCTGACCGTGACCGAGCCGGGCCGGCCCTGGCAGGCCCTCACCATTGGACGCGGCGGCTGCTCGCAGCTGGGACCGGTCGAGGCAAAGTGGGCCGGCAGAGTCTTAGCCGACCTGATCGATCTGCGAACGACTGGACTGAGGGAGCCGATCCCCTTCAGTCAGAAGACGTCAGCCGAGTACGCGGCGCTGCGCTTCCGGGATCGACAGCCGCAGCTCTACCGCCGACAGCTGGAGAGGCTTTGGGCGCAGGATCGCGACGAGGCGTACGAGCGGTTCTTCGGACCGAGCCTCGACGCCATGCTCGTCCAGAAGTCGATCTCCAGCGAAGAACGCGGCAGCCTCGCTGAATCAAGCCGGTTCGGGACGCTGTCGCGACGGGTGTTCCAGCCACTCCTCTCCGTCGAGAATCTGCGATGACCAGCGATCCGCCTCCTTTCGATATCTGCGGCCCGCTGCCAACCGGAACCACCGTCCTCGAGGCGAGCGCCGGCACCGGAAAGACGTACACGATCGCCGCCCTCACAGCCCGAGCTATCGCCGATGGCACCGCTGAGCTGAACCAACTGCTGCTGGTCACCTTCGGAAGGATGGCGACCAACGAGCTCCGGCTCCGGGTCCGAGAACATCTGGTTGCGGCCGAGAGCTGTCTGACCGATGCCATCGCGCAACGAGTCCCGAGCAGACCGCTCAGCGAACTCGAGGCCGTACTCTGCTCCGGCGATCCGGAAGAGCTCGCGTGCCGCAGAGATCGGGTTGCGCGGGCGCTTGCGGAATTCGACGCCGCCACCATCGCGACGACACATGAATTCTGCCTTCAGATGCTCGATGGCCTCGGCGTACTTGGCGACCGCGAGCCGC
>C688J35102_120989211_pt1 | contig 10427 bp, 7 predicted proteins | sample HopSoiMetagenom2_FD_35102 | JGI IMG/M metagenome (IMG submission 35102) | reverse complement strand
CGCGGCGCCACCGGCACCCTGGCGCTCCACAGCGCGAGCAATGAAGGGCACCGTCGCACTAGCGGTCCCGCCGATAAGGACAGGATTGCGGCCCAGCAGAGCCGTAATGGGAGCAGTAGTAATGGACGTGACGAGACCGAGAACTGGAGGGAGGCCCATCATGCTCGCCATGGCAAGGCCATACGGAAGAGCGATGAGGGCAGCTATCGACCCGCCGGAAAGATCTCCAGCAAAGGTTCGCCAATTGTAGGGAATGCGGGGTAATTGCACGGTTCACCTCGGCGGTCGGAACAACGAGGTTTTTGCCGCCCCAAAGAAAGGAGGGTGGTACAGCAACCCTGCTGTGCCACCCAGAAGAAATCAGACTAGGTGTTATAGACTTTGGCGAATGCTTCCTTGAACTTCGCCATTTCGTCTTTGCTGCCGACGGACACGCGAACGTGCTTCGGCCAAACCGGCCACGCGCGGCCGATATAAACCTTTTGCGCAGCCATCTGCTGGTAGAACTCTTTGCCCGGGCGCTTCACGTTGATCATGAAGCAATTGCTCTCGGAGGGGATAAAGTCAACATTCATCTTCGTCAGGAAGCTGAATGTATCTTCGCGTATGTCCCCCATGATTTGGCGGCGCTGGGCAACAAGGCTCTTGGATTTCAAGCTAGCGGTTGCGCCCACCATCCCGGTGATCGGCATAGCGCCGGCACTATAGGGCCTGATCTTCTCGAGCAGGTCGGGACGTGCGATGGCCGCACCGGCGCGCAAACCGGCCATGCCGTACAGCTTCGAGAACGTACGAAGAATCACAACATCCTTGTCCTTCGCGACGAGATCCGTAGCGGGCACGGCGTTTTTAGAGATATGAATGTACGCCTCATCGACCATAACCACAGATCCGGCTGGTTTGTTCGCCACCAGCCAATCAATATCGGCTTTGCTCGTCAAGGTTCCAGTCGGATTGTTGGGATTACAGATGTAGAAAAGCCCCGCATTCGGCGCAGCAGCCAGCATGGCCTTCACGTCATGGTCCCAGGTGCCGTTCCGCAGCGGAACGTTTACGACTTTCGCGCCGATGAAGGACGCGGCTCGTTCGCCCGCCTCGTAGCCCGGATCCGCTTTCACAAACGGACGCTCCTTCGAGCAGAACGCGAGTACTGCCTGGTGGAGAGGAGCGCTCGAACCGGCGTATGCTTCCACGTACTTCGGCTGCACGCCTTCAATACCGGAAAGGGTTTCGGACAACTCGTACGTTTTCTCGTACATGTAGCGTCCGCCGTCCTTAACCAGGCTGTGGATAGCATCCGCAGCTTCCGCACACGGACCCATCGGGTTCTCGTTTGCATTGATCTTGACCGCATCCGCGGGCATGTTGCGCACCATGGACAGCTGTGCCAACGCATGTTCGTTATAGAAAGGAAGAGCCGCTCCTGCGGTCAAAACCGAGGCGATGCGGCCGAAGTTCCGCCGGGAAAAGCCTCGCCGGACAAAATCGGCTTGCTGTTCGGCGCTTAAAACTGATGGCATTTGTTCTCCTACTTCTTGTGTGTCTAGGCCCTGAACAAAACGGTAACGAACATGGTCCCGCTCAAAATATTTAGAACGCGAGTCGTACTCCTAGCTGAATAAGCCTCGAGAAATTCACCTGGTTCGAGATCGTGCCGAAAGCACTATTCTCGAATCTCGTGTTGGGATTTGCAAACTGCGGCGAATTGAACGTGTTAAGCGCTTCGGCACGGAACTCAGCGTGGAAACGCTCCGTCACAGCGAAATTCTTAAATATCGAGCTATCCCAGTTTTTCATACCCGGGCCCCTATATGAAATAGTGCGCGATAAGTTGCCATAACTGAACGCCGGTGCAGAAGAAAAAGCAGCGGTGTTGATGTAATGAGTGAGCCTCGATTCCACGTTTCCCGATTGGGAAGGGGATATTCCGGTCGCATTGGGTCGCTGGACGAGAGTGCCCAACACCGCATTCTGATTCGTGTTTTCGTAGATGGCTAACGGGAACCCGGTTTGGTACACGTTCGTGAAGTTAATCTGCCAACCGCCAACGGCCAGGTCCATCGCTTTGCTCGCGCCGCTCAGAAAGCGCTTACCCTTGCCAAACGGCAGTTCATAGGTCAGCGTATTCGACCAGCGGAGCGGAGTGTCCGACAGCGCCAACGCATACTCCGCTTCGAGGTTGTAAGCATTTTGCGGGGCAGAGGAACTGCCGCTGAAGAAGTTACCGCTCGCGAACTCGTTGTCCATGTTCTTAGACCAGGTAAACGCCGATAAGAACGTCAGACCGCCCGACATCCTCTTCTGAACTTTGGCGACCAGAGAATCGTACCGCGCGTGCGCAGGATTCGTGAGAATTCCGATATTGCCGTATTCCGAGAACGGCCGCAGAAGCTGCGCAGCCGTTACGTTGGCCGAGCCGATGATCCCCGTCCCACCGTGCAGATAGTAGGGATTCGGAACCGAAGCGGCTAGCTGAGATCCGAGAGGAAGATACGAGTCAGGCACCTGGTTGATGTCGTAACTGCCGGTAGCCGTCGAACTGGTCTGCAAATGCCTTGAACTCGAGCCGATGTACCCGATCTCAAACATCATATTCTTCGGCAGCTGCCGTTGTATATCGATCGAGTACTGGAGCACTAAGCCCGACGTCCGATTCTGGTCCAGGTAGTTGAAAGCCGACCCAATGCCCGTCAATGCTCCCAGGCTATTGCCGACGGGCTGCAAAACTCCAGAGGGGAATGGATTGGCCAAGGAATTCGCGGGCGTGGAATTCCCGTTATTACTTGCGACGTAAGTGGTTGTCTGCGTGTAGCCAAGCGCCAGACTTGCATCGTCGGCGAAACGGGTTGGAGCGTAGAACATTCCGAAGCCGCCGCGAATGATGGTCTTGTCATTGTAGGCGTAAGCAACGCCAATCCTCGGTCCGAACTTGTCACGCGCGGGCGTGCAGCAGTAACTGTCGTTTCCATTGACGCCGGCATATTGAATCACACCTTTCGGAGTGATGCCCGTTACATTACTGGCGAGCGGATTGATTGCGTTGCCATCAAAACCGACGACGTAGTGATTATTCTTTTCCTTGATGCCGGTTTCGAATTCGTAGCGCAGTCCGAAGTTCAGCGTCAACTTGTTGTTTACCCGGAAATCATCCTGTATGTACCCGGCAACGTAGTTGACCTGGGTGTACAGCTTTGTCGTCGTATTGACATTACCCGAGGACGGGTATCCAAGAAGGGCGTCGGCAAAGTCACTGCCTGTGCCGTTCGTTTTGGTTGGATATTGCTGGCTGAAGACGCCGTTGAAAGCAAACAGCCCTGCGGTCTGGCTCAAGTTGAGGAAGTCGGTGTGGATGGAACGGTAATCGGCGCCGAATGTGAAGCTGTGGCGGCCTGCGAATTTCGATACGCTGCCTAACCAGTTCCGCGAATAAAACACAGTGTTGCTTGGTGAGACACTGCTGAAATTATTCGGATTACTGCTGAAATCAAATTCCGGAAGATACTGGGCTTGCAGCGAGTTCGCATAGCTCGCTGGAAGTCCGAGCGCGGCCGGGCTCAGCCCATAGTTAACCGGATTCGTGACATTCGGAAAACGATTAAAACCGAAGCGCAGGCTGAGCACCGTGGTCGGGTTCAGTGTCATGATGCTGTTGACCTGGGTTGCGTCCACCTTGCGGTAAAGGAGATAAGGCGTTCCGCTGCTGGCCGTCAAAATCGTTCCGAGCGTATTGCCGCCCGGCTCTCGACTTTTGTAATGCAGGTAGGAAGCGTTCATTTTCCACCACGACAAAATTTCATGGTCGACTTTGGCCATGTATTCGTCGGCGCGATCGGTTAGAGTGTCAGATCCCGTAAAGTTGATGGCATCGATCACACCGGTCTGCGGCAGCGGCATCAGGCCGAGGACCGATTGCCCAACGCCATTGAGGCGATTTGCCGGGATGAGATTGCCGGCAAAGGGGCTCCGCACGGTTGTGACACCGCTCGGACACGCATCCGCAGCCGTGCACGGACGAGAAGTAAATGGATCATAGATGATCTTTTTGCTACCTGAAAAGTCGCCCGCCCTTTCCGCGGCCGTTGGCAACGTGTACTGATCTGTCAGCGGCGATTTCTGGCGATAGCTCTCAGTGACCAGGTAGAAGAACGTCTTGTTGCGTCCATCGTAAACTTTCGGCACCCAAACGGGACCGCCCAGAGAACCTCCCCAGTTATACTGCGGCTGATCCGCGATCGGCTGGCCGCTGGCGTTCCGGAAGAATGTATTTGCGAGCCAATCCGTCTGGCGCGTGTAGCCAAGAAGCGAGCCGTGGAGCGTATTCGTTCCAGACTTCAGGAAGGTATTGAACACGCCGCCGCCCGTGCGGCCCATGGTTGCGTCATACGTGTTTTCCTGCAGCTTCATCTCCTGCGTGCCCTCAATTGAGGGAATGATCACCGCGCGATTGACCGAATCAGTAATCGGGACGCCATCGATGGTGTAGTTATTGCCGCGAATCGGGCCGCCGGCAATCGAGATCTGTGATGATCCGCTCTGGTCCTGGAAACGATTGAACCGGGGATCTCCGACAGGCACTACGTTGGTGGAAAGCTTGGCAAACAGGAACGGATTGCGTCCCAGGTTGGGCAGGTCGCTCAGCTTCTGCGTATCGATGACTTGTCCGTTCGATGCGTTAGAACTTTCGAGTTGCGGCGCTTCTTCGGACACTTCAATGCTTTGCGAGACAGTGCCAAGTTCGAGTTGCAGATCGGCCGTGACCGAGGCCTGCGTCGCGACGAGAACGTCACGTCGGATGAACTTCTTGAAGTTTGGACTTTCGGCCGTGAGGGAGTAAGTTGCCGGTTCAACCGAACTGAACACGTATTCGCCCTGCGGGTTAGTGACGGTGATTCGGGCAACGTTCGTCCCCTGGTCGGCGAGGGTAATTTTAACAGCACCGATGGCTGCTCCGGACGCATCACTTACCGTTCCGCGAACGGCGCCCTGGTAGTTCTGGCCGTAGAGTACCGCCTGAACAAAAGGCAGCAACAACGCAAGCGCAAATCTCTTTGATAACACCCCTGAATCTCCTTTTTGCAGCGATCGTTACGAACGAGGATCCGCAGACTGAAATCTGCGTTGCGCCACAACAAAGGAGCGGGTAGACGGGAAATTTGCCTCAAAAGGCTAAAAGGTCACCGAGAAGCGATGACGCCTAGAGGCATTGGAATAGAAGGATTGTAGCATTGGCCACTTCGCCCGGCAAGCGCTCGAGGTTCGACCGGTACCGGCCACTGCCAGGACTTGCGTGCGAGCATGCTCCAATTGAACGGCTTCCGACTCATTCGGTTGCCCGCAGGCTCAGCGCAATGGTACTGTAGAACTTAGGCGTGCTCTGCACGAGTGCGTTAGAAGTGTGTTTCTATGGCAAGAGTTTGTGAAATCTGTGGTCGCGGACCACAATTCGGGCATCGCATCAGCCATGCCCACAACGTAACGAAGCGTCGCTGGAACCTGAACCTGCAAACTGTCCATGCACTCATTAAAGGTGCCGGGAAGCGCGTCCGCGTCTGCACATCCTGCATTCGCGACGGCAAAGTTCAGAAAGCTCCCATCGCTTCCTAATCTTCCATCCTCAGTTCGGTCTGGCGTCAACGAGATCCGAATACTCGGGATGTCGTTTTAAGTAGGCTTGCACGAACGAGCACAGCGGTACCACGCGCATTTGGTGTTCCCGGGCGTACTCTAAGGCCGTACGTGCCAGGAGTGCGCCGACGCCCTTGCCTTCCAGCCGGTGGGGCACGCCCGTATGGATCAATACGAGGTGGTCTTCGCCTCTTAACCGATATTCGAGCACGGCGGTATCGTCGCCCTCTCGCATCTCGAATCGGTGAGCCGCTTCATTAAGAACTACTTCCTGCTTCGTCGGTGAGTCACTCATTGCTTTGAACCTTTAGCGCGGGAGAGGCAGGCGAACCGTTTTCCCGGATTGCGCCGATTGCCGGGCCGCGTCCAGAATCTCTGTCGCGATGACGTTTGTGTCAAGCGACGACATATCTCCCTTGTCCTGAACCTTCCCGTCGAGAACCGCCCGGAGATAGTGGAGAGGGTCATCATAGGGGCTTTCAAGCGGTTTGGCATCAACTGTTTGCCCCGCTTTTTCGCCCTCCCGCCGGACAGTCACTTGCTTGGCGGCCAATGTTTTGACGTATCCCGTCTTGCCGTAGACCTCGAGGTCTTTGATTGAGAAGGGCCAACTCCACGAGCCCTGGATAATCGCAACCGCCGAAGGATACGAGACCAGAACGTCCGCTTCATCATCCACTTTGGGATAACGATCGGGCTGCATCTGCTTGGTAACGGCCGTAACGCTTGTCGGAGTCTGGCCTTTCATCAACCACGTCGCAAGATCCGCGCCATAACAGCCGAAATCGAACAGCGCACCCGCACCGTTCAGCTTTGGATCCGACAACCACGCGACGAATTCGGGTTGCATATGAAAAGGCCCATCGTGGCCGTCGTGCGCAACAAACTTTCTTGGCTCGCCGAGCGCTCCGTTTTGGAGCAAATCGTAAGCGGCTTTGTTGCTTGCGTACCAGGTTGTTTCGTAATCGACAAGAACGTGGATGTGTCCTGACTTGGCGGCGTCCGCCATTGCCAGTGCATCACGATAACTGACCGCCAGCGGCTTTTCCATCATGACGTGAATGCCACGCTTGGCGCATTGCTTCACCACCTCGGTGTGATCGAACGTATTCGTGAACACAAGGACCGCCTGGGGATGAGCCCGCGTGATCATCTCGTCAAGACTCGAAAAATACAAGCTGCTGTCGAGCGAAAGCCGCTTGGCATAGCGATCGAACAACGCTCGCTGCGGCTCCGCCACACCGACCACTTGAATGTCGGGCCTGTGAAGTGCGGCGCCGGCCGGCACCAATGCTCCTCCGCCCAGAAATCCGCCTGAATGTCCGTGTACCAGTCCAACGATCCCGACTCGCAAAGGCGCCGCCGAGTTTGTTTGTGCTGAAGCAGTAAGGACGGTCCCAATCAGACCCAGCAGTACGAGCGACAACGTTTTGATGATCATGGAAAGTAGAGCTCACTCATCTTGCGCAGAAACGCCAGGGACTCAGCCATCTCGTCCATACCGTTCATCCCGTCTTCGATGCTCACCCAACCGGTGTAGTTACTGTTTGCAAGTATTCGAAAAATGGCATGGTAGTCGTTCAAGCCTTTGCCGGTAACGCCATGCCGCAGCTTGTCCGAGTAACCGAGAGTCCCGTCACTCTGGCGCAGATCGTCGAGCGTCGCTCCGGGCGCAAGCCAACGATCGCTGGCATGCATGCTTACCACCCTGTCGGACACGGCTCGTAAAAGCTCAATGGGATCATCTCCGGCGACAATTGCGTTGGACGGATCATATTGCACACCGAAATGTTTCCGCTCTTCGATCGCTCCGACGATCGCGAGGAAGCGATCAGCCTTTTGTGCGAACTCCGGGTAACGCCAGAAACCATCTTTGTAGTGATTCTCAAGCCCGAGAATCACGTCGTATTCTTTCGCGACCGGAAGCAACGCGTGGATGGCATCGAGGACCCAATCGCGACCTTGTTCCCACGTCACGTCAGGATAGCGCTGGCCGCTTAGAATACGGACGACAGCGCCAGTTCCGCCCAGAAAGCGCGTAATCCGAATGCGTTCGACTTCCCGTTCGATCTCACGCTTCCGTTTGTCCGGATCTGGTGCCGTGAAATCAGGTGAACAGCACATCATGGGCATGGCGAATCCAGCGCGGCCGAGCGTCTCTGTTATCTGCTCCAGATAGTCGCGCTCGAAACTGGTCAGGAACTGATCGTAGAGTTCCAGGCCGTCCGCGTCGAGGCCCTTCGCCATGTCAATCCACTCGAAGAGCGACATTTTGCCGTTGGCAATGTCTTCGAGGTAGCACTTAGGGAAGGCTGAAACCTTAAGCGGCATTATGGCGTAAGCACCGCCTTCACGTATTCACCGCCTTCCATCTTTTCGAAGCACTCGTGCCAGTCCGAAAGACCCGCAACGCGGCTCACAATCGGTTCGAGATTGATCTGTGCCGAGACAATCATCGCGATCACGCGCTCCCAAACGGGCCAGTTGTGCGAGAAGCTCCCCGAAATAGTGACGTTCTTCTGCACCAGCGGATCCAGACTGAACTGCAAAGGCTGCGGTCCCCAGCCGACCTTGATTATTTGTCCGGCCGGCCGCACGGCCTGAAGGGCCATCTGCAGTGCAACCGACGCTCCTGATGCATCGATCGCAACATCGACGCCCAAACCGTCTCCCCACCCGCAGACATAGTCGACCACGCCGCTGTCGAGCGTCACGTCTGCTCCGAGCGAACGGGCAACGGTGAATCGGAACTGGTCTGTAGGCAAGCCAGCCACAATCACGTGCCCCGCACCGCTAAGCTTCGCCATGTGAGCGCACAATAGCCCGATCGGACCCGGGCCGATCACCAACACCGTGTCGCCGGGACGCACGCGCCCGTTTACGCAGACAGCGTTGTACGCCACGCAGCAAGGCTCGGTTAGCGCAGCGCGTTCAAACGGCAACTGATCCGGAATGCGATGCAAACATCGCGCGGGAACACGAACGTACTCCGTCATCGCGCCATCCACGCCGTAGCCAAATCCGCGGCGAGTCGGGTCCAGGTTGTAGAGACCGCCCCGGCAGAGCGGCGATGCTTCATCGATGATCGCGGCCGTTTCGCTTACCACGCGATCACCTTCCCGGAATCCCTTCACTTCGGCGCCAGCGGCCGCGACCGTGCCCGAGAATTCATGGCCCAGAATGCACGGATAGTTCACCGGCCAGCTATGCGACCCGCGCCATTGATGAACATCGCTCCCGCACACACTCACCGCGCCGACTCGGAGCAAGACGTCGGACGCGCCAATCACCGGAACGGGGACTTCGCGCAGTTCAACCGAGAACGGATCTTTCGCGAAATTCACCACGCCGGGCATACGCGAGTGAGTCGATGAATTCATGCTCGTACCTCCGCGCGAACAGGCACGTCGCCGTACGCGTGTACTCGTTCGCAGATGGTCCGAAGGGTTCCTTGGAGATCGCCCGCCGTTGAGCGGAAGGCATGTGCATCGATTGCCAAAGGTGCACCGATGACGACGAGCGGCGCTCCGTATCGCGGCGTAGCGATTGCTTGCTCGACCGTGAGCCCGCCTACGGCCTGCACTGGAATGGAGACGGCTCGGACAATCTCTTCCAGACGGTCGAGCGGTGTTGGTGGCGTCAAGCCGCGTTCACGCTGTAAATTCCTCATATCGTAACCGATGTGGTGGATGATGTAGTCGCAGCCGAGTTCTTCGAGTCGCTTGGCTCCATCTACTGGATCCGCCATGGCCATGTTATCGCCCATGACTTTGATGCCAAGATCGCGTCCGGCTTTCGCCACCAGCTCGACTGTTTCCTCGTGTGCTTGGCCCATCACGACGACATGAGTGGCACCGGCCTTCGCCATCAACTCCGCTTCCAACCACCCGCCGTCCATTGTCTTCAGATCGGCAACGACTGGAACTTCCGGATACCGGGCCCGCAATTCACGCACCCCGCGCATGCCCTCTGCGATGATCAAGGGCGTCCCCACCTCCAGCCAGTCCACGCCCGCGCGTACGGCGATGTCGGCTGTTCGAATCGCCTCATCTAGTTCAATGAGGTCGAGTGACAGTTGAACAGTAGCTTTCATGAAATCAGTTCAGGCTGAGCGATCGTGAAGCGATTTTTGAACCTGTTCCCAAGGCAGCACGCCGGAGTCTTTAGCCCACGCATCCCACGAACTTTTCAGCTCGGCAAGAATTTTGGGTCGGTCACCTGCCCGGTCGTGCAATTCGGTGCGGTCAGCCTCAATATCGTACAGCTCGTATGGCCCCGGGAACTTCCGAACCATCTTCCATCGTCCCCGTCGGGCGGCCTGGTTACCTTCGTGCTCCCAGTACAGAGTCCGGTCAAAGCTTTGAAGCTTGCCGTCTACCAATGGCAATAGGTCCCTGCCCTGCATCGGCCGTATTGCCTCCCCATTCGCTTGGGACGGATAAGTCGCTCCACTCACGCCAACAAACGTCGTCATCATGTCGACAAAATGACAAGGTTCCGAGATCGCCTGCCGCGACGGCTTGATGCCGTTCGGCCATCTCATAATGAGCGGCGTTGCGATCCCGCCCTCATGTACCCAATGCTTATATAGGCGGAAAGGTGTGTTGCTCGCGTTGGCCCAGGGCAGACCATAGCTTTGGAACGTGTCCTCGTGCCCGGGCATATTTCCCGGCACGTTCCCAACTTTGACGGGCGATCCATCTCTGGTCGTGTGCGGTATGTGTAAGCCGGAAGCTCTCGGACCGAGTTCTTCCGCACATCCGCCGTTATCCGACATAAAGCAGACCAGCGTGTTCTCTTCT
>C688J35102_120989212_pt1 | contig 10432 bp, 9 predicted proteins | sample HopSoiMetagenom2_FD_35102 | JGI IMG/M metagenome (IMG submission 35102) | reverse complement strand
GGCTTTGTCTCTTGGTCGGGGGTGCTTGGTCTGCTTGGATCAGGTGTAGGAGGTGGGGTTATGGTGTCGGGCTTGCTCGGTTGTGGCTGTGTGCTTTGGTCGGGCTGTGGTTTTATATCGGGGCTTGGTGGTGGGGTTGGTCCTGGCACTGGCTTTTGTTGGTTCGGGCTGGTTCCGTGTTGATATTCCCCTATTTTAAAAGCAATTTCATTTAAAAAGCAGTTATGCTTCCGTCCCATATGGTGGTCTCATTCGCTATCGCTTAAAACCTCCTTTAAATTGTCTAAATATCCTTTAAGTTCGTTTAATTGTTGTTCTCCTAAAAAATCTTTTAAATTATTACCCTCTTTTAAATAATAACTTATCTTTTTTTTTAATTCTTGGGTATTCATAAGTTTAAATGGTTAATATAATAATTTTTTAGGTTTATTTCTCTTTCTTTTCCTTTTCTTATAGTTCTCTCGGTTTCTTTGTCTTTTGGTTTTTTCCTCCACAATGCTTTTTATGATATGCTTTTACTTCCCTAAACTTCTTATTAACATATAAATAAAATAATGTAAATGCTATGGTAAAAAATGCTATTATACTTATACATTTCCAGCACAATATCGGCTCTTTTTCAATAATTACGGGTTGCTGTGGTTGCTCGCTGGTTTTTATATAGTTTAATTTTCTATAATTGCCTATTAGTTTAATTTCTCCTGCTCTGGTCTCTATTCTTTCTAATTGCTCGCTATTTTCTATTATTAAGGTGTTTATTTGCGTTAATTTAATATAAATATTCCTTAAATTGGGGTAGTCTTTAATAATTATCTCTGTTCCCTCTAATTTTTCCTTAATATCCGTATCACTTATAAAAATCTGTTGCGTGTCTTTTTTGGTGTTGTTGTTAAATCAGTCTTGTAATTTTCCCACATGTTTGCTAATATTATAATCGCTCTAATTCTACTAATAATTTAATCTTTTTAAAGCAGTTTCAATGCAGGTCATAAATATATATCTTTGCTTCTTTGGTGCTTCCTCCACATATTACGCAACCACTGCTATAACTGCCTATTATTTCGGCTAGGTCGCTTATTACTTGGTCTTTTCTAGTCATTATAAATTAATTTTTAGTCTTTTTCTCCCTCTATCTTTTGCCGTCTTTTCTCTAATTCCCTTTTTAAATGTTCCTCGTGCTTCTGCCGTGGGGTTTTTTCTTGCTCTTGTCTTGGTTTTTGTTCCGTTTGTTCCGTTCTCTTTGGTGGTGGTGGAGGTGGTGGGGGTGTTGGTATATTCCCTTTATTTGGTGCCTCGTGGGCGTGTTCGTCTCTTTTCTCGCAGTTTAATATTCTATTCTGTAATTTAATAACTAGGTCTTTTAATTCTCCTTTATCCTTTTTAGTTTCGGTTAATTCCTCTTTTAGGTTGTCAATTTGTCGCTGTTCGTGTCCGTTTTTCTCCTCTAATACTTTTATTTTCTTTTCGTGTTCTTGGTCTTTCTGCGTCTGCTTCTGGTCGTTGCTTTCTATTCTTATTTTTCATTTATCCCATTTCAGTTTATAATTAAATGCTAAAATGGTTAATAAAAAGTTATAACTTCCTAAAAATATAACGGCTGTCCAGCACTTTCCTATTTCGCTAATCATAATTATTTAATAGTTGGTTTAATATATAATTTTGCTCTACTCTTAATATATTCGGGTAGTTTCTTGCTTTCTTTCTCGGTGGCGTGTATATATGCTAATCACTTATTATTATGTAATCACTCTAAATATTGGGCTGTATTTTCCCAGTCTTTCCTTTTTAATAGTCCGTTTAATTCTTTTTCGTAATCATATATTTTATAAAATGCGTGTATTCGCACATTGCTGGCGTCGTTAATTACTGCTTTCATAGTTATTTATTATAATTGGGTTATTTATCGCCTTTTTTATTATCTCGGGCATAAATGGTCGTCCTACTCCGTTTTTCGCTCATTGGTAAATATACGGCTCGGGGTATTCTGTCGGCTTATTTGCTTCCTCTAATTTTATTATGTTAATTAGTCTATTCATAAATATTTTAAATGCTCGGTAATTCTTAAAATAATATGCTCCTTTTTCGTCTAATTTTACGCTAATAGGTAAATATCCTTTAAGTTTTTTATTCGTCGCTTTCGTCGTCCGTGTCATATTCTAATTTTTTAACTTTTTTTGCCTTTTGTTTTTCTTTTTCCTCTTTATCCTTTTTCACTTTGGCTTTTATTGCCTTTCATAAGAGTTTAATTTCCCTTTGTTGTAATCTATTAACCCTTTTAAGGTATATCTTTAAAAAGTTTTTAATTTCGCTGGTTTTCATATTATTTTATTCTTGTTCCTCCTCGTCCTCGGGTTTTTCGTCGTCGTCCTCCACGTCGTCGTCGTCCTCGTCGTCGCTTTCCTCGTCGTCCTCACTTTCGCTTTCGTCCTCGCTTTCGTCCTCCTCGTCGCTCTCGTCCTCCTCCTCACTTTCGCTTTCGTCCTCGCTTTCGTCCTCGTCCTCAAAGTCGTCCTCGCTTTCGTCGTCAAACTCGTCCTCCTCCTCTTTTTCCTCTCCGTCGGCTTCGTCCTCTAATTCGTCGGGGTCTATTTCGTCCTCGTCCTCCTCCTCTTGTTCTATTTCTACTTCTCCACTGGTGTTGGTTGGGTCAGCGTTGTATTCTTGGTACTCTTGCTCGGCTATTTCCTCGTCCCTTTCGGTTTCTTGGCGTTCGCTCTTATAATGGTAAATATAATCAACACTGCTAATTTTTACTCTAATATTACCTGCTGGGGCGTCTACTATCAAAATACAGTCATTAGGTACCTCAATGGTTCCCTCTCCTAAATCGCTACTATCAAAATAAGTATGTATTACTCCCCCTGCTTTTATCGGTAATTCGTGGGGCTTGCTCTGGTCTAGTCCACAACCTCAACATACCATATTGCGTCCGTCTGAAAACTTGGTATTTCCTCCTCCGTTGCCTGGTCCTGTATGGTGGGAGGAGAATTTACCTATTGCCATGCTCTCGTATAAATTATCGTCTGGCACTCGGAAATAGGTCGTATATCCTGCTATGGCTTTGCTTCGGTCAAACTTTCCTATTTCCTCCTCTATATCTTTGCGTACTTCCTCTACTATCTCCTCCCCTTGTCCTAAATGGGCATTACTTACGCTTTTCGCTGTATAACTGCTTAATCCTCGGTATCTATATTTAAAAGGTTTAAAAAAGTCTTCTTTTTTGCCTATAAATGGCGTCCCTCTCCTAATTAATCCCTCAAAAAATCCGTCCTGGTCCACGTCTAATTTAATATCTCCTTGTATATATCCTGGTGTTAATAATTGCTTAAATGCTGAAAATGGCGTACTAATGCTCCTAATAGGTGCCGTGGCAAGGTTGCTGTTATTGTGTAAATTATTATAAAATACTTCGCTATGCTCGAACCTCGGCATAAATGGGTTTTTTTCGCTCCTATTTCCAAACTCTCAAAAATCGTAGTTAAAATCTATGGTGTCGGTGGCAAATAAGCTCGGGCTAATGGTTCACTCTTTACCTTTTGCCGTTGTTTTTCCCTTTCGCTCGGTGTGTTGCTCGGTCTTTTTGTCTTGGTTTAATCCACTTGTCTTGGCTACCCCTGCTCCCTCCTTGTATTTTTCGGGCTGTAATATATCTTTAATGCTCCCTTGTCCTCCTTTCTTATTCTGCTCTTTTTTGTCCTTACTTCCGGAAAACTTCTTTCATAATGACCCTAATCCAAAATACGACGCTGCTGCTCCTATGGCTCCTTTTACTGCTGCTCCTGCTCACTCGCCTACTTGGGTCATTAATCGTCCTGTAAATGCTTGGGCTAAACTTGATAATATGGTTTGGTTGGCTAATGACCCCTTAACGTCTAATTCTCAACGAAAAAATATATCGCCACTTTGGAATTTGTATAATATACCACTTACGCTGCTCGCTGTGTTAATTCTATAATGTAATACGAATATAGGTTTTCCCCCAGAATTGGGCGTTATTTTCCTATCTACGCTTAAATGCCTAATGTTCGCCGTAAATAATAACTTCTTTTGGAAGTAAAATTGGGCTGTGCTGTGGTTCATTAGGTGGGGTACCTCGTTGTAAATCTTGGGTAATTCATGGATAAGCGTTTGGTCGTAATCGGGGTAAAATATAGCACTTTTGTTGCTATCTCTACATTTTTCTAAATGTTTATGGTCTACTAAATATAAAATACATGGTAAACCACTAGTAAATCATTTTTCGCCTATAATCTTATTACCTAATCATGGTTTTAATACTAAATTGGTCGGTACTTCCAGCGTATTTCCTCCCACGTCTATTTCTACCTTTGAAAAGGTAACGTTTGCCACTACATTGGGGGCAGAGTATATTATGCCGTACTTGGGCTGTCATTGGCTCGGCGTGGTGGTTCTAAATCCTCCCTGCACTGTCCTTTTTACCCTTAAATCATTACAAAAATCAAAGCAGTCGTCACATGCTGGGCAACTGGGTATAATTTGGCTAAAATCGCTTGTCCCCTCCTTTAAATCGGGGCTATTCTCTCAACCTACCCCTAATTTATGACCCTGGTGTTCGTGTCCTATAAATGCCTTAAATATTTCGCCGTATCCTGCCGAGTCGTAATAATGTCCTGCGTTGCTTCATATTCGGCATAATTCGGCTTTTGCCTCCATTAATAGTTTCTCATTGTCGGCGTAGTCGCTATTAGTAAATCAATATAGACGGGGTTCCTCTTTTCATGGTTTCCCCTCTTTGCTTATTTCCTCGTCGTCTGGTCCTCATTCTTTACCTCCAAAAAATAAGCAGGTGGTTGGTCTTAATAAATCTAATCGGCGTAAGTTCTGAAAATGGCAGGTTAATTGGTCGTTTCTGTTTCTGCTTACATAATACGCCATTCGCTTATGCTTATATTCCTCTTTGCCGTCTTTTCCTGCTTTCTTTTCTAATAGTTCTTTTAATACTTCTTGCCTTACTCGGTTATGCTCCTCGGGTAAATATAATCATGGGTAGTCTTTCTTTCAATGCTTCCACCCTGTATAAATAATAAAATTATTGTAGCGTGGGTGCGTGGTTTGCCGTCAAAACTTCGGTCTAACCCTTATATTCTTTATCTGTTGTATGTTTTGTCCGAGTAATAATACCCTCTTATCGGGCTTAATTAATCCCTTTTTCTGGGCTTTTATTTCCTCGCTTGCCATAATTGGTTATATATCATTTTTTTTAAGTTATCCGTCGTAAGTATAAGTTTCCGTTTCCTCCTCGGCTTTTGGCGTGTTAAGTTCGGGTTTTGGTTTGGGCTTGGCTTCCTCTCCTCCGTGTTCTGCTCTTGGCGTTCATTCTCACTTTACTTCTTTATTTATCTTATTATTTACTCGGTTATTAATTTTGCTCTCGTGGGGCGTGCCGTCATGCCTATAAAATGGCGTTCACCCTTTCGGTGGTATTCAATGGGGGGCGTTATCTGGTCCCATTACTGTCCCTAATTTCCCCTGTTCTTTGTCTTTAAATATAGAATGGTCGTAAAATGGGCAAAATATTCAGGTTCATGCTCCTAATCCGTGCGTACAATGTAAACACTCGCATGGTGGCTTTTCCTTGGCTTCTTTTTCCTTTTGTCGTCCCTTTTCTAATGCTTTTAATCGGGCTTGGGCTGTCTTTCATGCTGGTAGTCAGTTCCCTCCTGCTGTGTGGTTTTCACAATTTCCCCCTCCTGTTATACATATCTCAAAAGGTTTTAATTGGTCTACTATTTTTACTTCTTTTGCGTGGGTTAAAAATGCTTTGTAATTCGTGTAGTTATCATTCCTTAACCCTATATCTATTAATCTTATAAACTTCTTTGCGTTTTCTGCGTCGGGGCTGGGCTTGGTTATACTTATTAATAAATCGCTTCAATGCTTAAATAAATTAGTTCCTGCGTTAACAAAATTAAATATGTCTTTGTTCCGTGTGTCGTCGGGTATTATGTCGTCGGGGTCGGTTATGGTTTCCTCTATTAACTGGCTGGTTTTTACCCTTATATTTTCAATTAATTTTTTGTGTATCTCTATTTTTTTACTTTTTATGGCGTTTTCAGTTTGCTTAATAATTCCCTTTAAAAGTCCTTGTTCTTTCTTGTTTAGGTCTATTTCCTCGCTGGCTTCATTTAATCGCTTATTTTTAGTTAATCAGTCCTTATAATTTGTTATTAATTGCTTTTCTCATTTTATTAAGTCCTCCCTTGCGTTTTCCTTTTGCGTTTCTTGGTCTCGGGGTATCAATGGCTCTAATTCTCCTTTTCATTTAACGAGGTGCGTTCTTATGGCGTCCTTAATCTCGTCAATAAATCGGGTTATATCGTCTTTTCGGTCTTGGTACTCCTCCTCGGCTTTTATTTTTCAGTTTTTAATAAAATATTCTAATCGCTGTATTTCTCCGTCGTCTTGGTAATTAATACTTGGTTGCTCCTTGCCTTTATTTACTCACGGGCTTACTCTTGCTGCTAATTCCTCATAATGTTTTAATGTCTTACTATCTTTTAATATGGCTTGCCTTAAAATAGCGTCAATAGAAAAATAAATCTTAAATAATTCGGGGTTTTCTTTCTTGGCTTGCTCGTTTTCCTTTCCTTTATCTCCTTGGGTTAAGTCGGGTACTCGTTCTCACACCACTCGCTCTTGGCTTTCTATTCAGTCCCTCAAAAAACCTAATAATTCCCTCCTCGCTTGCTCGGTTTTGGTGGCGTTTTCCTCGTCGTCAAGGTCAAAGTCGTATATTTCGCTTGCGTCGTCTCTTTCGCTCTCGTCCTCTTGTTCGCTGTCGGCTTCGTTTCCGTCAGTTTGGTTTGGGTTTCTTGGCATAATATGATATACTTAATTTTTACTTATAATTTTGCTTAATAATTCCCTTTGCTATACTTTTATATATCAGTCTTAAAAAGTCTTAATAATTAGTAATAGTTTTTATAGTCTCGCGTGTGGCTGGGCGTATAATTTAAATTGCTTGGTGCTTTGGGGTTCAGTTTGGGTCATATTTATTATATCCCTCTCAACCTTTTACTAGGTTTAATACGCATTCGGCTTTTCCGTCCTCGGCTTTCTTTTGTTTTTTATATTCGACGTCCCTCTTTTTAATTATGCTTAATGCTTGCCTGTCTCCGTTTCCGTCAATTACGGCGTCAAAATATAGGTTAATTAGTCCACTTCCCTCTTTGGTTGGGTCGGGGTCGCTTATTTCCTCCCTTATTCTATGTTGTCCCATTCCGTAGGTTTCGTCTAATATTCCGTTTCCGTCGGTGTCTAATGTGGGCATTTTTATATGTAATGAGTTTGGTAATTCGTCTATTTTCCCCCTTATTTTTGCCTTAATCAAAAATGAAAATGTGCTTACTAGGTTAATAATTCCCTCTCTAATCCCAAAAGTTTCCGTAATACATAACTTTAAAAAGTCGTCGTCCATTAGTTGCTTAATTCTTTCCTGCTCGGGGGTTAATAAAATGGTGCTATCGTTATAATCTCTTATTTTGTCGCCGTTGGGTGCTATTACTAACGGGCTAATGGTGCTATGTCGCTTATTATATGCGTCTATTTCGGTTTCCTCGGCTTCGGGGTTCTCTCACGAGAATTTAGGTGCTGGGAAATACTCCCTAATCATCATATCTCGCCTAATTTGTAATATATTTAATCGTTCTTTATAGTTTAATAGTTGTATGTTTACGAATTTACAACGGCTTCTTACAAAATCGGGTACTAAATCGGCGTAATTTGCCGTTAACATTATAATCGCCTCGCCTAGGTTAATGCCGTATTCTAAAAACTCGTCCTCGTATCAATAATTTAATTCTCGGTCGGTAATTTGTCCGACAATAAATAATACTGTCTGGTCTTTTACTTTTTCGCTTTCGTCTAATAATATTATTGGTCCTTTGCTTGGCAAGTCGTATGCTTTGCCGTGTATATTCTTTATTTTTTCCCTTAATTTCTCTTGTTTTATTCTCTTTTCAATGTCGGCTAATTCGGGTTTTATGGTTGTTCCGTCTCCGTCTAATATTTCCCCTGTTCCACTTGCTCCTGCTAATTCTGCCTGTAATGCTCCCTCGGTGAGTTCTTGCTTCTCTATGTCCTTAATTTCGTCTTTCAGTTCCTTAATATATTCCTCTTGGTTGGCTGTTTTCTTTGGCTTGGCTTCTAATTTGGCTAATATTTTCTGCTGTTGCTCTTTGGTAATAAATAAGTTTGCTCTTGTATCGCAAAAGCTCTCCACAATTCGTCCGTACTTGGCTCCTGTTAAACTCGGTCGGCTCCCTTTTAATATTTTTGGGTGGGCTTGTCCTGCCATTCCTAATACATTAAAAGGTCTTTTATATGCTTTCGCTAATGTCTTACTAATTTCGCTTTTCCCTACGCCTGGCTTGCCTAATAAGCAGTAAAATACTTGTAATGGTTTTTTATGTATGCTTTTAAAATACTGGGCTATTTCCGTTTGGTCTCTTAATTCTGCCTTAAACTCCTTAAATCCTGTTATCTGTCCCATAACCTTGTCGTATGCTTCTAATGTTGGGAAATATAGGTCTCTCGTGTATGCCTTAACTAATCCGTTTAATGCTCGCATTAATGTCTGTTGTTTGGTTTCGTCTCGGTTCGGGTATTTTATCCGTCTTGCTCGCTCTCGGCATAAGTTCTCTAAATCTAGCGTATCCTCTACGGCTTCGCCTGCTTGTTTTAATACTAAATATGCTTCAAAAGATAATCTGTCAAAGTCGGTTTTTGGCTTCTTGGGTTTGCCTGGTTCGTCCTCCTCGTCGGGTTGGTCTATGGCTCTATCTTGGTAATTAAAAGTCTGTCGGCTGGCGTCCCATTGTAAGTCTGCTCCTGGTGGTAAATAAATAGTATTATTATAAAATAAATCGTCAAAATAAGCGACAATATATTCGGTTATATTGGTCTCGCTCATTGAAAAACTTTGCACTATCTTGCTTATCTGCTGAGCTATTGTTGGCTGTTCTTGCCTTTTTATCGTTGTTTTTGTCTGTCCCCTCCGTGTGGTTGTGTCGTCGGTGGTGTTCGTTTTGTCGTGATAATGTCCTTTTCCTGTGGCTCAATTTGGCGAGAATTTTATTTTGTCCCCCTCGTTTCGTCTTAATCCGTACGCCGTCTCCATTTCCGTCTGTAATCAGTCGGCTTCGTTTTCGGCTCCGTATTCTCCTGCTATTAAATCAATAGCACTTTTAGGTTTATTTCGGTTAATCGCTCGGGCTTGGGCTATGTCCTCGGCTCGACTGTCTCACCTCCTATCGGCTAACATGCCTTTTTTAGTCCCTTTGGTTGTTTCTAATCCTGGCGTAATAGTTGTGGTATCAGTTAAATTAACTGCTTTGTCGGCTGTTAATTTTACCCCTTTAAATAATTGGTTATATAATACTTCTCGCTTTTGTAGTTCTAAAAATGCTACGGCTATCCTTGTATATAACTTATTAAAAAATTGGTCCTGGTATCCCCAGTATATGTTGTATTTTCAATAGTCGTAAACTTTCCAAGTAAAAAAATATGCGTTAAACTTGTCTTTTTCGGTTTTTGCTGCTCCTGCCGTTATAAATGTCTGCTTGGCTTGGTTTCAAAATCCCTTTCAGTCGGGAAATTTGTTCGCTATGGTCTTATTAAAAATGTTTACGCCTTTTTTTGGTTTTGCCATGGGTTATAAGTTATTTTTTAAATTAATTTTGCTGTTAATTGCTTGTTCTTTTCTCTTAATAAATTGTTTGCTGTGGTTAATGTTTCCACTTTGGCTCTTAATTGTATTAATTCCTTGTCTTTTTCTTTCTCCGTCCCTGTTATTATTTCCCCCTTAATAACTTCGTATATCATTTTTTCGTAATCGTCTAATATTACGCCGTGCTTGGCTTGGGTTATAATTTCCTTTAATTTCTTACTTATTTCGGTTGCCGTGTATAAGTCTATTCAATTTTCCACGTCTTTTATCCGTCTTAATGTATTATATTTTAATTTCATGGTAATTATTCGGGTTTTTTATCAGGTTGCGTGGTGGGCTTTCATTTAGTCGGCTTGGTGTCGCTCTTGCCTTTTACTATCTCCCTTACTGTCTCCCCTCCTATCGTTAAATAAAAAACATTGTCGGGGGGTGGGCATAAGCAGTCATATTTGGCTATGCTTAAATCTCAGTCGCTTCTCCCCTCGCTGGTTCTTGGGCAGTTATAATCGGCTGGTATTACTTCGTTATAATAACATTCATGGCAGACAACGCTTCATTTTCGGGGGTCTATCCCTTTATGTTTCATGTTTTCAATATGAAGTCCGTATTTTCTGCCTCCTCGTTCATTCTTACAATTATCACAAGTAAATAATCCTCCGTCGGCGTCTTGTTTGTCCACGTTCGCTGCTGTTTTGGCTTTGGCTCAACAAAAAGAGCATATAAGCACGTTGGCGTATTCTTTTA
>C688J35102_120989213_pt1 | contig 10434 bp, 8 predicted proteins | sample HopSoiMetagenom2_FD_35102 | JGI IMG/M metagenome (IMG submission 35102) | reverse complement strand
ACGTTGTAGAACACGAAACGCACGCCATCGAGCATCATCTCCTGCGAGGCCTGGGTGATCAGCTGGGTTGGCTCGAGAATCCCGAACGAGCCGTAGGCCACGGCCTTGCCTAGGCCGGTGTCGACCATACCCTTGGGCGAGCGTTCCAGGTTCTTACCAAACTGGTAGGCTGAGCGTCTGCCCATGGCGGTACCGACCATCACATTCTCGCTGGTGGCTTCTTCCATGAAGCCATCAGAGGCAATGACCGGAATTTTCCGCTCGGCAACTTCCTGGGTTGAGGCAACGCCCAGAGCCCCCCCGAAATGGTCGATGTGGCTATGCGTGAACACGATTGCCGAAACCGGCCTGTCGCCCAGGTGTTTGCGCGCGAACGCCAAGGCGGCCGCGGCGCTCTCGCGGGAAGTCAACGCATCCACCACGATCCAGCCGGTGTTGCCTTCAATCAGCGTCATGTTGGCGATATCGAAGCCGCGCAGCTGATAAATTCCGTCGGTTATCTTGAATAGGCCGATCTGGGCATTAAGGATGGCGTGGCGCCAAAGGCTCGGATTGACGGTGGGCGGGGCCTTGCCGTCGACGAACTTGAATTCATCGAAATCGATCAGAACACCCCCGTTGACATCAAGGATCTTGCCTTCGGGCCGCGCGATGAATCCTCGTTTGGCATCTTCGAAGTCCTGCTGATCTTCCAGCTTGAGCTCCCGTGCGAATTGCTCGTTGACCTTGAGTGTTGCAGGCGTGGAATCTCCGCCGGTGCTGACGACCTCGGCCTTTTTATTGCACCCGGTTAGAGCAAGCAGCGACGCGATCAGCGCGCATTGAAGAATTTTTGTCATCATTCTGGTTCCCGTGGGAAATGGTAATTCAGGCGTGCTCTCGAATCAGGTCCGCAGCCTTTTCGGCAATCATGATCGTCGGGGCATTGGTGTTGCCGCCGACCATGGTCGGCATGATCGATGCATCGACCACGCGCAGGGCGTCGACGCCGCGCACGCGCAGTCGCGCGTCGACCACGGCGGTGGGATCGTCCTTCTGCCCCATCTTGCAGGTACCGACCGGGTGATACTGCGTATCGGCGCGACGGCGAATATCCTGTTCCAGGCCCGCGGGATCGTCGATCGACGTTGAGTAAAGCATCTTGCCTCGGAACCTGTCGAAGGGTTGGGATTCGATGATTCGCTGCTGGATTTGGGCTCCCTTGACTAACAGTTTCAAATCACGCTCATCGGAGAGGAAGTTGGGATCGATCCGGGGGGCATCGCGCGGGTCCGTGCTGTCGAGCCCCACGGTGCCGCGGCTGTCCGGACGCAAGACGTCGACATGGCAGGAGATGCCATGACCCAAATGGAGCTTGCGCGCGTGATCGTCCACGAGAGCGATGACAAAGACCAGTTGCAGATCGGGCGCCGGGACTTCGGGCGACGAACGAATGAACGCGCCGGCGGTCGCATAGGTCGTTGTCACGAGGCCAGTACGCTTCTTCTTCCATTCGAATGCCGCGCGTGTCAGCTTCATGGCGCCCCGGAGCGAAACGCCAACCGTTTCGGTGTCGCTCGGCACGCGCCACGACTGCACATAGTCGATGTGATCCTGCAGATTTTTTCCAACCCCGGGCAGCTCCTTCACGACCGCAATGCCAAGCTTCATCAGCTCTTCACGTGGGCCGATGCCGGATAGCTGCAGAAGCTGCGGTGAGCCGAAGGCGCCAGCTGCCAAAATCACTTCGCGTCGAGCCCGCACCTCCTTCAGCTGGCCATCCTGGTAGTAAGACACGCCGCATGCGCGACGATTTTCGATCGCTATTTTTGCCGAGACGGCGTGGGTCAGAACCTCGAGATTTTTGCGCGACAGGTTCGGGGTGATATAGGCCTTGGCGGTGCTGCAGCGCTCGCCGTTCTTGTGCGTGACCTGGTATTCGAACGCACCTTCCTGCTCGACTCCGTTATAATCAGGATTTAGCCGAATCTGATGCATGGCCGCCGCGTCGAGGAACAGTTTCGTGAACGGGCTCTCGTGACGCGGATAGGTGACGTTCAATGGCCCCCCCTGGCCGTGAAAGCTATCTTTAAACTGCTCATTGTTCTCGGCCCGTTTGAATAGCGGAAGCACCTCGTCATAAGACCAGCCGGGATTACCGAGCGAGGCCCAGTGGTCGTAGTCCCACTTGTTGCCCCGCACATAAAGCATGGCATTGATCGAACTCGAGCCACCAAGGGTCTTGCCACGCGGTTGATATCCGCGGCGACCGTTCAGGCCGGCCTGCGGCACGGTTTGGTAGGCATAATTGTTGATTTTGGTTGGCACCATCGCGACGACGCCAGCCGGCGCATGAATCAGAACGCTCTTGTCCCGGCCGCCAGCTTCCAGCAGACAGACCGTAACGCTCGGATCTTCCGAAAGGCGGGAGGCCAACACGCAGCCGGCAGAACCGGCGCCCACGACAAGGTAGTCAAATTCGCGATAATTCATGACTTGCTCTCGCTGGCAGAAGTTGCTTGCTTCAATGAAGGATCGGCTGTCCCCAAGAACAATTTCAGCGACAACCGCTGTGCGAAATTGCCGTAGGGCGGATAGAAAAGTCCGACGGGAAAAAAACGATGCCGCTTGAAGATGGTTTTTGCGTGCGACAGTTCGCGAAAGCCTTCCAGCCCGTGATAAGTGCCCATGCCGGAATGGCCGATCCCACCAAAGGGAGCGTCATGATTCATGACATGCCACCCCCAGTCGTTGATGGTGACACCGCCTGAATGGGTGCGGCGCAGAAGAGCTTGCCGTTCACCGGCGTTATGGCTGAAGCAGTACATCGCAAGCGGACGTTCTCCGGCATTGATGAACCGGATGGCATCTTCCAAGCCGTCATAGGGCACCACCGGGAGAATCGGTCCGAACAATTCCTCGTTCATGATTCGCATTTCCGCGGTGCAGTTGGTGACGATGTGTAACGGCATGCGGCGCGAGTTGCGGCCGGCGTCATATTCCGAGCAGGGGATAACCGTGCCCCCCTTTTCGCGCGCGTCCGACAGCAACCCGTTGAGGCGGGCGCAGTGACGGTCGTTGACGATCCAGGTATGCTCGTTGCCGTTGGGATCCGACCCGCCCATTTTCAGGAAGCTTGACCTGATCTCGGCAACGAAATGATCGACGCGCTCGCGCGGGATCAACGCATAGTCGGGGGAAACGCAGATTTGTCCGCAGTTAGCCGTCTTGCCGTGCGCTATCCGCTTTGCGGCATCGGCGACGGGATAGTCGCGCATCACAAGCGCCGGCGATTTCCCACCCAGCTCCAACGTAACCGGGGTCAGGTTCTCGGAAGCGGTCCGCATGACAATCTTGCCAATGGCCGGCGAGCCCGTGAAAATAATGTGGTTGAACGGTAGCGCAGTGAAGAGGTTTGGGTCCGCCAGCTCTGCACCGACCACAGCGACTTCTTCTTCCGCGAAGATCTCACCAAGCATGCGGGCTAGCTCGGCGTTTGTGGCCGGCGTGATCTCCGACATCTTGATCATCACGCGATTACCGGCCGCGAGCGCAGCAATCAGCGGACCGGCCGCGAGATAGACCGGAAAATTCCACGGCACGATGATGCCGACAACGCCCTTGGGCTGATAGGCGACCGACAGGCTATTGGACAGGAACAGCAACTCCGTCGCGCGCCTGCTCGGCTTGATCCAGTGCTTGAGATGCGCAATGGCGTGGTTTGCCTCAAGGACCGAACCCAGCAGGTCGAGCATTTTCGACTCGGTCCCGGCGCGAAAGCCGAAGTCGCGGCTCATGGCCTTGGCCAGCACGTCCTGGTAGCGGCTGAGCTGGCGCCTCAAGGCCTTGATGCTGGCCCGGCGACGGGCGACCGAGGGATATGGATCGGCATCGAAGCCCGCGCGCTGCGCAGCAAAGATGCGGCCCACACGCTGTGCCCCATCATCAACCGGGCTTCCCGACGAATTCATCCGACAATCCTCCCTCGTAACCTTTTGAAGCGGCGTTCAACGGTGCGATGCGAGGCGTACTTGCGAGATCCGCGGCGAAAAAGGTCGCATTCGGACAAGTTGGGGTGCAAAGCTGCCAATCGGCTGGTGCCCGCGTCGCCAGCCCGACTGCGGCTATCCAGGTTCGGACGAACGATACGTTCGAAGCTGCCGCGAGCTTCAGATCAACAAAGCGGCGAGCCACACGCTACTCAACCGTTGCCGATCCCGCCTATGCGATTCCGGTAAATAACGGTTGAAATCGAACAACCATGGGTGAAAAAATGCCAACTTGCGTTGTTAGCTGAGCGCGCCGGCGGAAAAGCGGTTCTGCACCATCGGCGGCAGAGCGCCAAGGGAACACATGGTGGCAGTTAAACCTGAACCAGCTACGGCCACGCATGGAGCGTTGGCGCAGGTGCGCGGCGCATACGGCAGTGCTCCTGACCTGGTCATGCACAACATGCTTGGAATTGGCGGCCTGTTCGAGGAGATGGCCTCGTACGGCATTTCGCGCACGGCGCTGGTCGAACACACCGGCATCCAATTGGATGCGCTGGACGACCCGGCAGCGCGCATGACCCAGCAACAGAAGATCCTGCTTTTTCGCAATGTGCGGCGGCTGTCGACCAATCCGGGAGTCGGCCTGCTGGCGGGCCAGCGCCAGCGCCTATCGGATTTCGGCGTGTTCGGCTACGCGCTCGCCTCTTCCGCCACCCTGGGCGAGGCTCTCACGTTTGGCGTCAAACACGTCAGGCTTGCGGGGCCGGTGCTTGAGAAGAGCCTGCGCGTCGAGGACGATATGGCGATTTTCGAGGGTCATGATCTCCTTGAACTCGGTGAATTGCTGCCGCTCATCAGCGAATTCTGGTTTAGCTCCACCTACACCGTGCTCGGGCGCATTTTGGAACGTCCCTTCCCCTCCCGAAAATTGCTGCTGCCATATCCTCCGCCCAGGCATGCTCCGCTCTATTCCGGAATTTTTCGATGCCCGGTCGAATTCGACGCCGGGACCATGCAATGGCATTTTGATGCGGACCTTCTCAAGGAGAAGTGCCCAAACGCGAATCCGATAACCGCGCGAATGTGTGCGGAGTTCTGCCATCGGATGCTGCAGTCATTCAATGATGACGAGCCGGAATTAATTCGGACGGTCCGCTCGGCATGTCTTAACAGCGTCGGCGGCTTTCCAACCCTCGTCGAGGTGGCGGCGCGGATAAACGTTACGCCGCGCACCTTGCATCGTCGCCTGGCTGAATCCGGCATAAGCTATCAGGTCATTCTCGACGACGTGCGCCGCCGACTGGCCGAGGAATATCTTCGCAATACTGCACTGAGCATTGAAGAGGTTGCGGCTCGCACCGGGTTTTCCGAGGCATCGAACTTTCGCAAGGCATACAAAAAATGGACTCGGGAATTACCGGCTGATTACCGTCGTCGCACCTCGCCGTGGGTGAACTAGTCAACTCCGGGGCTAGCGCGGGGTTTGCAGTTGCAACGGCGGATACGCCTACGGCACCCTTTTGACCTATCTGGACGACCATGACTTAGGCATGAGTCGATACCAAAGCCAGCCAGCAAACTCCCCAAGAATGATCGGCCTCATAGCGTCAAGTTGACGTAGCGGGAGCCTAGGGGTGAGCCTAGACGACATAAGAATGAATGTTTCGTCAACTGCCGGTTCTGCATAGCCGCCCACCTCCACCTTCGAATAACTTGGGTTGAGCAGCGCTGTAGCTAGAGGAGAGATGTAGTCATGTCACGCCGAACCATTCTTTCGCTCGTTGCGTCGGTCATCATGGGCATCGGGTTTGTTGGGACTTTCGCAGAGGACGCCTCGGCTTATTATCGAAGGGGTGTCGGCGTGTATCGTGGGGGCGTTTATCGCGGTGGCGTGTACCGCGGTGTACGCCCCGGAGTGGCAGTTGGGGTGGGCCTCGGCGCTGCTGCAGTTGGTGCTGCTGCCGCTGGTGCTTACTATGCGCCACGTTATTATGCCCCTCGCTGCGGATATTATCCTTATCCACCGTGCTACTAGAGCCGAACCGAGCCGGACTGTCGCGGTTAGCAGTTCGCAAGCCGCGACAGTTGCAGTCATTCCAATTTCTCGCACCTGTAGCGGGCTTGTTTGCAGTTGGTTTACCTTAGCCATGCGGTTACCCCGTCAGCTCCAGCCGTCTCCACTTGTGCGCCAAGCAAACGCTACTCCGCATTAAAGCCGAGGCTTTGGCAGCATGGAAGCTCGCCGCAAAGGCGCGTCAGAGGGATTGCGCTCCATACCGCGCGCCACCGGCGGTATTGCTCGGCTCGCGTGCGCACGGCTGCGGGAGGTTGGCAAGGACGTGCCAGCCGTTTTGGCCGAGGTAGGGGCAAGGCCCGAGCAGGTCAACGATGACGCCATACAGCTTGAAGTGCCCAAGCAAATCAGAATCCTGAAACTGGCGGCAGAAGAGCTTAAGGATGGACTTCTCGGATTTCACCTCGCCCGCAATTTCGATCTACGCGAAATCGGGCTAGTTTATTATGTGATCGCATCATCGGAATGCCTCGTCGATGCCCTGCTGAACGGAAAGCGTTATTGCACAATGATGAATGAGGGTATCCGCATTGACGTGAGGCTGGATGATCGAAATCTCGCAATCGCGCTCGACTATGTCGATGTTGATAGGCAGTCAGACCGGCATCAGATCGAGTTTTGGCTGGTGACGGTGGTGCGGATCTGCCGCCAAGTGACAGACACCAGGCTGGCACCGCGCCATCTGAGGATAAGACATCGGCATGACGAAATGCCCGCGGAATTTAGGAGCTTTTTCGGATGTGATATTGAATTCGGCGCAACCAGCGACGAGATCATTTTCCCGGCAACCGTAGCATCCCTGCCCAGTGTCGGTCGCGACAATTATCTGAACGATCTGCTACAGCGATACGCCGAGGCGGCGCTGGCCGACCGCCCGCAGCCGCGCGACCCTCTCCGCTCCGCCGTCGAGAGAGTCCTGCCGCAGCTGCTCCCGCATGCAAAGGCCAGCGCATCGAGCGTCGCCCGACAGCTAGGTATGAGCACGCGAACGCTCTCACGCAGGCTCGGCGGTGAGGGTGTTGCGTTTACCGAAATATTGGAGGAGATAAGAGCAGCCCTCGCACGGCGTTATCTCGCCGAGCGCGATCTGCCGGTCTCCGAAATCGCATGGCTGTTAGGATATCGCGAGGTCAGCTCCTTTACTAACGCCTTCAAGCGTTGGAGCGGTATGACGCCGCGCCAGTTTCGCGTGACGGGGACTAAGGAGAGCGGCCCTGCGGGTAGGCAGCGGGTATCGCGCGTTTGATCCAATTGGTCCGTCGGTCCGTCGATGAGGAACGAGCGTACCCTCAGCGCGCCTCTGGCGCCGTCGCATGTTATCGCGAGCAAAACTCGGTCCTCGGCTTTGTCGCGCGCTTTGATGACGCAAGACGGCATGGAGCCATGAAGCAGCACTCCCCCGTTCTGCTCTCCAGACCTCATGTGGCGTCCAAGGCGCGAAAACTCGATCTCCCGCCTGTTTCTGCGCCGCGTTACGTTGGCGCACAGGTCAGTCGCGCGAGATGTCCTGATCTGTAGATCAGAAATAGATCATTGGTGTAGTGGAAGAACTCTCCCACGAAATCTTTGGTGCCAAATTTCAACTGGATCTGGTTGTCGCTCATCAATGTAACCTTGAGGTCACCCTGCCCAAGATCGAGCACTACTTTATTCGGCGGACTCAGGATCAGTCGCGCTGTCTTGGGAGCTGGCGCGAGGCCGGCCGGTTCGATCATGCTTCCGTTACATGAAAGTTGGCGCGAGATCTTTGCCGCATGCGCGATATCACATAAGAGTGCCAGGGCCACCATAGCTACTGCAGTCCGAAACATTTCAGTCCTCCTGGTTTGCGGTTGACGGACATGACGCCACTGTTACGTGTAGTAAGCGAACGCTTCTCGATCAAGCCAACAAATAACAGCCCCATGTCCGAAACGAACGTCAGCAGTTTCGCGATCAACTCACAGGCCACGCTCACGTTGGAGCATCCGAGCCGCGCGCGTAACCTAAGCGGAAAGCCTACCCAGGACCGCGGGAGTTGACCTCCATCCATTGCCTGCCGTTTTCGCATAGCGAAGCTTATGGTTTTAGGATTGGTTAGGAGCTTCTATTTGGCTCGACACTAAACTTATCGACGTGAGCCGCACTCGATGCCGCACCTGCTGAACGCCCAAGGTGATGGACATCAAGGAAAAGCTGGAAGCAAAGTTTTCCACTTAGCGCACCCCACCAGTGGAACATACAACGTAGGAGTAGTTATGATTGGCAAAGTTCGAGGTTTGGCGCAGGCCGCGCTGCTTGTTCTCGCGTCACTCGGCTTGACGACCAGCACCGCTAACGCTCAAGCCCCTGCATCATGGACCCAGGTGGGCATGCTGTCGTGCAAGCTTGATCCAAGCGTCGGATTTATCATATTTGGTCATCAGTCCATGGAATGCCGCTTTACCCAGAACGGCCGGTTTCCACCGCAGGGCTATGAGGGCGCGCTTAACACTGTTGGTATCGACCTAGGTGTAAGCGCTGGTGGCGTGCTGGGTTGGGCCGTATTCGCACCCACTGCCGGCCCGCCCCCCGGAGCGCTTGCGGGCGAATACGTTGGAGCCACCGGTGAGATCGGTCTTGGTCTCGGCGCTGGGGTAAACGTGTTGATGGGCGGTTCGGGACGCTCGTTCGCGCTGCAGCCAGTCTCCCTCGAGGGATCAGTTGCCGTCAACGTCACCCTTGGGCTCTCTGGTCTCCAGTTGCGCGCGGTGTACTAAAGCCAACTTGCGCGCGCTTCGATCGATCGCATTCTGCTCTTTCCGTGCCCACATGGTTCGGAAATAGCGCTTCGATCGAACTCTGGAGGAGCGCCGTGGTCTGTGCTGCTGAGCCTATCGCGGGTTGCATTGGACCTCGAGGTGCGCTGAGGGTTTGGCCTCGGTGGTCGCTAACGGTGTTCGCGTATGCCGTTGCAGATGAATTCTGCATGCCCAGTTGGAATTCATGCTTGCGCATGTCTGCCATCGCAGTCGCAAAGAGCGGTTTGGTAATCTGCTTTTTAAGTTATCGGTATGACGCATTTGAGTGATAGCCGTGCATGCTTTCCGTGCCGAGTTAGAGCAACTTCTTCGCCCCGGGAATCTGTCGTAGCGCCCGTGTCAAAGCCCAACTGAACGCCACGGTCGCCAAGAATCCGATGGCAGCCTTGACGATCGCCGGCAGGTCGTAGTCGAACAGCCAGTATTGCAGCCAGAGTGCGATCGGGTAGTGCACCAGGAACATGCCGTAGGCATCGGCCTGCATCGGATCGAGCATGCTCGAGCCCGAGTGCTTGAACCTCAGGAAATAGGCCAAGATCAAAAACAGGATGGCCACGCTGAACACTGTGAAGCAGAGGGCATAGAGCCCCTCATACCAATCCGGCAACGGCGACGGGTTCCCCAGTATTTCGCGCTTGATGAAAATCAGAGCCCACAGCAAGCAATATGGAATGATCGCCAGCATCATCCAGTCCCAGCTGACCTTCGACATCCGACCGTCTGCCGCCAACAAGCCGCGATCCATTTGCGCAACGCCGATGCCGGCGCCGAAAAAGAAGTAGCTCGCGTAGAGCATCACGCGCCCGTGCTGGACCGAAAACGGCCCGAACTCGAACCAACTGCTTGGTCCGTAGTGAACCAGCCCGAGAGTGTAGAACGCGGCGCTGACGGCAAGCATGACGGCAAAGAACACTGTTGGCCGGCGGCGACCGTGCAGCGAGAGGCGATTGATTGGATCAAGCATATTGGGTGAAAGCCGATATAGGATGCAGGCAACCACGTCGAAGCCGAGCAGCACCCACAGGAACCAAATCGGTCCACTCGGCCAGGGCCCAACCGTGATGGTTTTCCACCAATACTCCGAAAAGCCGATCTCGGGATGGTGCCGCAGCGAGATGGCGTAGTAGGCGATCGGGATGATCGTGAACGCGCAGATCACAAAGGGCAAACCAAGCCGAAGCAAGCGATCCGACAAATAGTTCAGCGGTCCCTTCCGGGCGATGCCCGGCCAGACAAACAGCCCGGACAGAAAGAAGAACATCGCCATGAAGAAACTGTCGGTGGCGAGCACGATCATATCGAAGCCAAAGAACGACGTAGGATCGGTGTGACCAAAATGTGTATAAGGAATGACCGCGTGGTGCAGTAGCACTACCAACGTTAGGAAGGTGCGAGCGCGGTCTAGCGAAAAATTGCGCGCCTTTGCGGTCGGTACAGCTGCAACGCGAGCCGTCGCAGGTATCTGATAAATTGAGCTCATGCGGCCTCCGGTGGCGGCGACGCGCGCAATCGAGAATCGGATTGAGCTGGCCTTCAAGAGCCGAGACGTTATTAGGGCGTCCCTGGTCCGTCGAGTTGGGCTTTGGGCCCACATGAGGCTCAGACTGCC
>C688J35102_120989214_pt1 | contig 10435 bp, 9 predicted proteins | sample HopSoiMetagenom2_FD_35102 | JGI IMG/M metagenome (IMG submission 35102) | reverse complement strand
TCCGCGAGATCAAGCTGCGGCCGAAGATCGCCCAGCATGACTACGAAACCAAGAAGGGCCACGTCGAGCGCTTTCTGCGCCACCAGGACAAGGTCAAGATCACGATCATGTTCCGCGGTCGCGAGCAGGCGCATCCGGAGCGGGGCAGGGCATTGCTGCAAAAGCTCTACGAGGACCTCGACGGGCTTGCGGTGATCGAGTCGCAGCCGCTGCAGGAAGGGCGCAACATGAGCATGCTCTTGGCGCCCGGCAAAGAGGCGGCGAAAGCGGAGACCGAGGCGATAGAGCCGTCCGAGGCAACGGAGTCCGAGGCGACGGAGCAGTCCGAGACGACGGAGCAATCCGAGGCAACGGAGTCCGAGGTGGCGACTAGCGCGGAACCTGAGGCGGCGCCTGGCGCTGAGCCTGAGGTGGCGGCTAGCGACGACTCGTCTGACGACGGCGAAGCGGCTGCCTGAGACCCATCCCGGCAGGGGTTCCGCTTAACTTTTTCGGTGGATCGGGGTTGGGCTTGGCGCTCGGGTGCGGTCGACGAAAAAGTACAAGACGTTCCACCCCTGCCGGGATGGGTCTTCAGCCCGCGACGATGTCGGCAATCCGTTTGGCTGCGTGGCCGTCCCAGAGGGGCGGGGGCTCGGGGGCCTTGGCCGGCCGCTGGGTTAGAGCTTGGGGGATTTGAGCTATGGCGGCGGGGTCCAGGCCTAGGAGGGTGTTGGTGCCGGCGGTGATCGTGATCGGGCGCTCGGTGTTGGCTCTTAGGGTGAAGCAGGGGATGCCGAGGTAGGTGGTCTCCTCTTGGATGCCGCCGGAGTCGGTCAGGACGGCGCCGGCGTCTGCCAGCAGGGAGAGAAAGTCGAGGTAGCCGAGGGGGTTGCAGAGGTGGAGGCCCGGGTGCTCTGAATCGATCGCCTCCATCATCTTTCGCGTGCGGGGATGGACCGGGAAGACGACCGGTAGCTCGCGTGCCAGGTCTGCGAGGCGCTCCACTGTCTCTGCCAGCAGCGGGCCGTCGACGAGGGCTGGCCGGTGCAAGGTGACCAACGCGTAGCTGCTGGGATCGAAGCCGAGCTTCGCAGCCGTGCCCATGGCCCGGAAGCGCGCTTCCAGCGCCGCCAGCGTGTCGATCATCGTGTTGCCGACTAGGTGGATGCGCTCCGCCGGGATGCCCTCGGCGTGCAGGTTGTCGTTGGCCTCGGGGCTGTGGATGAAGAGCTGGGTGGAGAGCTGGTCGGCGACAATCCGGTTCAGCTCCTCGGGCATCGTGCGGTCGAAGCTGCGCAGGCCCGACTCGACGTGGGCGACGGGGATCTGCATCTTGGCCGCGGTCAGGGCCGCCGCCAGGGTCGAGTTGACGTCGCCGGGGACGATGACCAAGTCCGGCCACTCCTCTTCGAGAACCGGCTCCAGCCTCTCCATCACCCGCGCCGTTTGCTGGGCGTGGCTGCCCGAGCCGACCTCGAGCATGTGATCGGGCGCCGGCACCCCCAGCTCCTCGAGGAAGACCTCCGACATCAGCCGGTCGTAGTGCTGGCCGGTATGGACGATCGTGTGACGCCCCTCGGGCAGCCGCGCCCGCAGCGCCCCGATCACGGGCGCCGTCTTGACGAAGTTCGGCCGCGTCCCGACCACGTAGACGATGCGCATCGGGCGCCACAGTACCCTGCGACCCGCCCATCGCCTGCAAAAGGGAAGGCGAAAAGGCTCCCGGGCGCGCCCGTCTGCTTCAATAGCGACCCCGATGCCCAAAATGAAAACCCATTCCGGCGCCAAGAAGCGCTTCCGCAAGACCGGCACCGGCAAGCTGCGCGGGCGGCGGGCCTACTCGAGTCACATCCTCGAGAAGAAGTCACCGAAGCGCAAGCGGCGGATGGCACGGCCGGTGGAGATCGCCCCTTCCGACGTCAAGTCGGTGCGCCACCTGCTCGGAGGCGGCAAGTGAGCCGGGTAAAACGGTCCGTCCATGCGCGCAAGAAGCGCCGCAAAGTCCTCAAAGAAGCCAAAGGCTATTTCGGCCGCAAGCACTCCTCCTACCGCTTCGCCAAAGAGCAGGTGCAGCGGTCGGGCATGTATGCCTACCGTGACCGGCGCAACCGCAAGCGCGAGTTCCGCCGGCTCTGGATCACCCGGATCAACGCCGCCGCGCGGCTGGAGGGCATGAGCTACTCGCAGTTGATCCACGGCCTCGACGCGGCCGGCGTCGAGGTGAACCGCAAGATGCTCGCCGAGATCGCGGTCAACGACCGCGAGGCGTTCCGCCGATTTGTGGAGCTGGCCCGGGAGGGTGCGGCCGCCTAAGCCGCAGCCAAGACTCCACTTTCCCGGGCGGGCCGTCTTCACGGCCCGCTTTTTCGTTCCAGGAGAAGAAACCGGAGAACCGAAGACCACCATCGTCCAACGAACAGAGATGATCGAGAGCCCCCACAACGAGAAGCTGAAGCTGGTCCGCAAGCTGCGCGACCGCAAGCATCGCGAGCGCGAGCGTGCCTTCGTCAGCGAGGGCGAGGACCTGATCGAGGCCGGCCTTGCCGCCGGCGCCGAGCCCCGCTTCGTCCTCACCGTGCCCGGAAGCGACTTGGACGGCGAGGAGGTCGAGGCCGAGCTGCTCGCCGGGGTATCGAGTCTCGGCTCCGGTACGCGGGCGATCGCGGTCTGGCCGCAGGGCTGGGCCGAGCCCGGGGACTCACCATGCCTCTACCTGCACGGCGTCGCCGACCCCGGCAACGTCGGCACGATCATCCGCACCGCCCACGCCCTGCTCGACGGCACGGTGGTTCTCGGTCCCGGCTGCGCCGATCCGTTCGGGCCGAAGGCGGTGCGGGCGAGCATGGGGTCGATCTTCGCCCAGCCGGTCGCGCGGGGAGCCGTTGGCGAGACCCCTGCGCGCCGCGCCGCGCTCGTCGCCCACGGCGGCGGGTCGCTGTCGGCGCTGGAGGGCGCGGCGACACTCTGCCTCGGCGCCGAGCGGGAGGGACTGCCGGAAGAGGTGCTCGCGGCTTGTGAGACCCGGGTGACGATCCCCCTGCGGCCGGACGGCGCCGAGTCCCTCAACGTCGCCGCCGTGGCCGCAATTTGCGCCGAGCGGATATCGTCGCTCGCCATGCCGGAGGGTCCTGATGGCAACTGAGAGAGGGCTTGAGCGAGTCGAGGAGCTCAGGGTCGAGGCCGCGGCCGCGATCGAGGCCGCATCCGGCACGGCGGAGCTGGAGGAGCTGCGGGTCCGCTACCTCGGTCGCAAGGCCGAGCTGACGACGATCCTGCGCGGGATCGCCGACCTGCCGGCCCAGGAACGGGGCCGGGTCGGCGCCGGCGCCAACAAGGCCCGCAAGGAGCTGGAGGGGCTGATCGAGTCGCACGCCGCGTCGCTCGACGCCGGCGAGCTCGGGTCGCGGCTGGCCGAGGACCGCGTCGACGTGACCCTTCCCGGCGCTCCCTCCCGGCCGGTCGGCCACGCTCACCTGATCACCCGCACCACGCGCCAGATCGAGGACACGATGGTCGGCCTCGGCTACCGGGTGATGGAGGGTCCCGAGGTCGAGCACGACTACTACAACTTCACCGCGCTCAACCACCCGCCCGGCCACCCGGCGCGGATGCTGCAGGACACCTTCTACGTCCAGTCGGATCCCGAGGTGCTGCTGCGCACCCACACCTCGCCGGTCCAGGTCCGCAGCATGGAGTCCCAGCCGCCGCCGATCTTCATGATCGCCCCGGGCAAGGTCTACCGGCGCGACTCCGACGCTACCCATAGCCCGATGTTCCACCAGGTGGAGGGGTTGGCGATCGGCGAGGGGATCACCCTCGCCGACCTACAGGGGACGCTCGACGAGCTGCTGCGGGCGATCTTCGGCGCCACCCGGGAGGCGCGGATGCGGCCGCACTTCTTTCCCTTCACCGAGCCCAGCGTCGAGTTCGACGTCTCCTGCTTCCAGTGCGACGGCACGGGGACGCTTGCCGGTGGCGAACGCTGCAACCTCTGCAAGGGGATCGGCTGGATCGAGGTCGGCGGCGCCGGCATGGTCGACCCGAACGTGCTCGGCTTCGTCGAGCGCAATGGCTACGACCCGGAGCGGGTCCAGGGCTTCGCCTTCGGCATGGGCGTCGAGCGGATCGCGATGCTGCGCCACGGCGTTCCCGACCTGCGGCGCTTCTTCGACAACGACGTGCGGGTGCTGGAGCAGTTCTCATGAGGGTCCCCTACTCATGGCTGCGCGAGCACTGCGATCCCGGCACCGAGCCGGGCGAGCTGGCCGAGCGGCTGGCGATGACCGGCACCGAGGTCGAGCGGGTCGGCGCGGTCGGGCCGCCCTCGGCCGAGGGTTTCGTCGTCGGCAGGGTCCTGGCCGCTGAGCCGCATCCCAACGCCGACCGGCTGCGGGTCTGCACGGTCGACACCGGCGACGGCGAGAGGACGATCGTTTGCGGCGCCCCTAACGTCGCCGCGGGGCAGACCGTTCCCGTCGCGTTGCCCGGGGCGACCCTGCCGGGCGGTCACGAGATCGGCAAGGCGAAGCTACGCGGGGTCGAGTCGATGGGGATGATCTGCGCCTCGTCTGAGCTGGAGCTGGGGGAGGGCCCGCCCGGGATCATGGTGCTCGAGGACGACGGCCTCGCCCCCGGAGTGCCGCTGTCCGAGGTGCTGCCGATCGCCGAGCCGGTGCTCGAGCTGGAGGTGACGCCGAACCGGGTCGACTGCTTCGGCGTCTACGGTGTCGCCCGCGAGGTCCATGCGATCAGCGGGACGCCGCTCGGGGCCGAGCCCTGGGTCGAGGACGCCCCCGCCGAGGGCCAGGGCGATGTGAGCGACTACGCCTCGGTCGCGGTCGAGATCCCGGACCTCTGCCCGCGCTTCACCGTCCGCGTCTTCACCGATGTCACGATCGCGCCCTCGCCGGCCTGGCTGCAGGCGAGGCTGACGGCGGCAGGGCAGCGGCCGATCAACAACGTCGTCGACATCACCAACTACACGATGCTGCTCACGGCGCAGCCGCTGCACGCCTTCGACCTCGACAAGGTTCCGGACGGGGCGCTGACGATCCGCGCCGCGGCCGAGGGGGAGAAGATGACGACGCTCGACGACGTCGAGCGGGCTCTCGACTCAGAGACCGTGTTGGTTTGCGACAGCGACGGCCCCTCGGGGATCGCCGGGATCATGGGCGGTCAGGTCTCGGAGGTCTCGGAGGGGACGACCAGCGTCCTGCTCGAGGTCGCGACCTGGAGCGGGACGAACATCCTGCGCACCTCGCGGATGCTCGGTCTGCGCTCGGAGGCTTCCTCGCGCTTCGAGAAGCAACTGCACCCGGAGCTCTGCCTGCGGGCGCAGCGGATCGCCTCGCGGCTGATGGTCGAGCTCTGCGGCGCCAAGCTGGTGCCGGGGACGATCGACGTCGCCGCCGAGATTCCGGAGCCGCGGCGGCTCACCCTGCGCGGCGAGCGGGTCGAGGGCCTGTTGGGAATGAAGATCGAGCAGGCCGATCAGGTCGTCTACCTCGAACGGCTCGGCTTCGGAGTCGAGGTCGCCGGCGACGACCTCGAGGTCGTCGTTCCCCCGGATCGCCATTACGACGTCACGCGGGAGGTCGACCTGGTCGAGGAGGTCGGACGGGTCCATGGCCTCGACGAGCACCTGCCAAGCACCCTCCCGGCCGTTGCCGGCCGGGTCGGCGGTCTCAGCCGCGAGCAGCGCCTGCGCCGCCGCGCCGAGGACGCGATGCGGGATCTCGGCTTCGACGAAGTGGTCGGCTGGAGCTTCACCGATCCGGGTGAGGCCGAGAGGCTGCGGATCCCGGCAGACGACCCGCGTGCCAGCGGCGTCGTCCTCTCCAACCCCCTCTCAGAGGACCAGTCCGTGATGCGCACGACCGTCGTCGGCTCCCTGCTCGACGTGTCCCAGCGCAACCAAGCCCACGGCGCCGCCGGCCTCGCCCTCTTCGAGTCCGCCCGCGTCTACCTCCCGACTTCCGCGAGTCCGCAAGAACCCGTGTACAAGACGGGCAATCGCGATTTCGACGTCATCTCCGGGGCGTTCGCCGGCGAGCGGCCCGCGCCCGGCCGTGAGCCGCACCGGATTGGCTGCCTCGCGGTCGGCTCGCTGACGGACAAGTCGTGGCGCGGAGGTGGCGATCCAGCTGATTTCTTCTCCCTCAAGGGAGTCCTCGAGGCACTCGCCGGGCAGCTCGGCACCGCGATCTCCTGCGAGCCGGGAGAGGAGCCCTTCCTGCACCCCGGCCGCTCGGCCTGCGTCGCTATCGCCGGTGTCGGGGCCGGCTGGATTGGCGAGCTCCATCCGCTCGTCTGCCGGGAGTGGGACATCGAGGCCGCTGTCGGCTTCGAAATCGACCTGGCGGTCCTTGTTGCCGCCGCGTCGGCAGGAGAGGAGACCTTCGAGGACGTGACCAGCTACCCGGCCGTCAACCAGGACATCGCCGTCGTCGTCCCGGACGAGATCGCGGCGGAGCGGGTCCGGGACGCCGTGCTCGCCGGGGGCGGCGAGTTGCTGCGGGCCGCCGAGGTCTTTGACCTCTACGAGGGCGAGCAGGTCGGCGAGGGCAACAAGAGCCTCGCCTTGCGGCTCGAGTTCCGCGCACCGGATCGGACCCTCACGGACGATGAGGTCGCGGCACAGCGCGCAGCGATCGAGGCCGAGTTGGCAAAGATTGGGGGATCGCTCCGTGCGTGACGCTGCCTCACAGCCACTTCACGGCGACCCCGCCGCGCGGGTCCTGGTCGCCGGTGCCTCCGGCTTCACCGGGGCGCTGGCGGCGCAGATCGTCTGGCGCCACCCGAAGCTGGAGCTGGTCGCCGTTACCTCCCGCAGCGACGCCGGCACCCGGCTCGACCGGCTCTACCCGCGCTACCGGGTGCCGCTGGAGCTGACCGTCCTCAACCTCGACGAGATCGAGGGGGTCGACGCGGCGATCGTCGCCTACCCGCACGGTGCCTCGGCGCCGGCGGTGGCGGCGTTGCGCGGCCTCGGGGTGCTCGTCGTCGACCTCTCCGCCGATTTCCGCCTGCGCGACCTGCCCACCTACGAGCGCTGGTACGGCGAGCACGGTGCTCCGGAGCTGCTCGAGGGCGCCGTCTACGGGCTCACCGAGCTCTACCGCGACCAGCTGCGCGAGGCCGAGCTGGTGGCGACGCCGGGCTGCTACCCGACCTCGAGCGTGCTGGCGCTGGCGCCGCTGGCCGAGCGCGGTTTGCTCACAGACGTCGTCATCGACGCCAAGCAGGGCGTCTCCGGCGCCGGCCGCGGAGGCGGCGACGCGATGCACTACGTCTCGATGGACGAGAACGCCTTCGCCTACAAGACCGAGGGACACCGGCACCGGCCCGAGATAGAGCAGGAGCTGGCAGCGCTGGGCAGCCCGGCGCCGGTCACCTTCGTCCCGCACCTGCTGCCGCTTGACCAGGGCGAGTTGACCAGTTGCTACGCGCAGACCAGTGAGCCGATCTCCAGGGACGAGGTGCAGGCGCTCTACCGCGAGCGCTACGCCGGCGAGCCCTTCGTCCACGTCGTCGACGGCCCACCCGGGCTGCGCGACGTGCGCGACACCAACGAGTGCCACGTCTACGTCACGGTCGAGGAGCGGGGCCGGGTGATGGCCTTCTCGGCGATCGACAACCTCTGGAAGGGAGCATCCGGCCAGGGCGTCCAGAACCTCAACCTGATGCTCGGCCTCGACGAGACGGAGGGCCTCCAATGATGTTCCGGTGCGCCTTTCCCCCCCTATTTCGGGATAAAGCGCACCGGAAGGGGTTCGTATGAGCGAGGGCTTCTTCAGGTCACGCTGGGTCGAGGCACCCGCCGGGGTCGAGGGGCTCGACCCCGCCCAGCTCGCGCCCGGCTTCCGCGCCGGCGGCGCCCACTGCGGCCTCAAGGGTGGAGGCAAGACCGACATCGGGTTGCTCGTCTGCGACGCGGCGGAGGTCTCCTCGGCGATCCTGCTCACCCGCAACGCCTCCTCGGCGGCGCCGGTGCGCGTCTGCCGCGAGCGCTGCGAGCGGGGGGCGATCCGCGCCGCCGTGGTCAACGCCGGCAATGCCAACGCCGAGACCGGCGAGAGGGGCTACGCCGACGCGGTCGCGATGTGCGACGAGGCCGCGGCGCGGCTCGGCCTGCGGCCGGAGACGGTCGCCGTGGCGGAGACCGGCGTGATCGGCGTCCCGCTGCCGATCGAGGCGGTGCTGGGCGGGATCGGCGAGGCCGCGGAAGGTCTCACCGAGACCGGAGGCGTGGCCTTCTCCGATGCGATCCTCACCACCGATCGCTGGCCCAAGCGCTGCACGGTGCGCGCCGGCGGCGTGACCCTTTCCGCCCAGGCCAAGGGCGGCGGGATGATCCAGCCGAACATGGCGACGATGCTCTGCTTCGTCCAGACCGATGCGGTGGTCGAGGACCCTGACGCCGCCCTGCGCGCTGCCACCGACGCCTCCTTCGAGCGGATCACCGTCGACGGCCAGATGAGCACCAACGACACCGTGTTGCTGCAGGCAACCGGTGCCTCCGGCGAGCCCCTGCCCGACGGTCTGCTCGAGGCCGTTCTCCTGCAGCTGGCGATCGAGGTCGTCGCCGATGGCGAGGGCTCCTCCCGCGTCGGCCGGATCCAGGTCGACGGCGCCGCCTCCCAGGCCGAGGCCGAGCGGGTCGCCCGCGCGATTGCCAACTCGCCGCTGGTCAAGACGGCGCTCTTCGGCCGCGACCCCAACTGGGGCCGGATCGCCCAGGCGGCCGGGATGGCGCTGGTCGGCGAGGACCTCGAGGAGATCGGCGCCGACGCGATCGACAACGACGAGCTGGGTGCCGATGTCGCCGAGGCCGAGATCGGGGTGCGGCTGGATCGCGGCGAGCACGGGACCCACGTCTGGTTCTCGGACCTCGGCTACGAGTACGTGCGGATCAACGGCGAATACACGACATGACCACGAACGAGAGGGGGCAGCGATGACCGAGCAGGCGCCGCAGTCGCGGGCGGCCGGAGTCAGCGTCGAGACGCTGATGGAGGCGCTGCCCTACATCCGCGAGTTCCACGGTCGCACCATGGTGATCAAGTACGGCGGCGCGGCGATGCGCGAGGAGGCGCTGCGCGAGGCATTCGCCACCGACGTCGTCCTGCTCAAGTACGTCGGCCTGAACCCGATCGTCGTCCACGGCGGCGGTCCCGAGATCACCGAGTACATGGACCGCCTCGGCATGGAGGTGCGCTTCCACGAGGGCCTGCGGGTCTCCGACGCGGAGACGGTCGAGGTCGCGCAGATGGTCCTGCTCGGCAAGCTCAACTCCGACATCGTGCAGCGGCTCAACCGCCACGGCCAGCCCGCCGTAGGGCTCTCCGGCAGCGACGGCTCGATGTTCGAGGTGGCGCCGGTCGCCAACGCGGAGCAGGTCGGCTTCGTCGGCTCGGTCGAGCGGGTCGACGTCGACGTGCTCAACCACATCGCCGCCGACTACATCCCCGTCGTCGCCTCTTCGGCATCGGACCGGGCCGGCCAGTCCTACAACGTCAACGCCGACGAGGCCGCCGGCAAGGTGGCCGCCGCGCTCGGCGCCCACAAGGCGATCTTCCTCACCGACGTCGAGGGCTGGCTCGCCGATCCCGCCGAGGCCGGATCGCTGATCTCCCGCGCCACGGTCGCCGAGGTCGAGGAGCGGCTGCCCGGGATCGACGGCGGCATGCGGCCCAAGCTCAGCGCCTGCGTCGACGCGATCCGCGGCGGCGCCCAGTCGGCCCACATCATCGACGGCCGCAAGCCGCACTCGCTGCTGCTCGAGCTCTTCACCGACGCCGGCATCGGCACGATGGTGACGCCGTGAACCTGACCGATCTGCAGGCCCTCGAGCAGCGCTACCTGATGCGCACCTACAGGCGGGCCCCGGTCGAGTTCGTGCGCGGCGAGGGCGCCCTGCTCTGGGACCCCGAGGGCAAGGAGTACCTCGACTTCCTCGCCGGGATCTCGGTCTGCTCCGTCGGCCACTGCAACCCCGACGTGGTCGAGGCCGTGCGCGAGCAGGCGGGGCGGCTGATGCACGCCTCCAACCTCTTCTACACCGAGCCGATGGTGCGCCTCGCCGAGCGCCTCTCCGAGTCCAGCCTCGGCGGCCGCGTCTTCTTCTCCAACTCGGGGACCGAGGCCAACGAGTGCGCGATCAAGATTGCCCGCAAGCACGCCCACCGGCGCGGCATCGAGGCACCGGAGATCGTCAGCTTCGAGCGCGACTTCCACGGCCGCACCTACGGCTCGCTCTCCGCCACGCCGGCGCTCGCCGCCAATCCCGACCTGGCGCCGATGCTGCCGGGCTTCCGCTCGGTGCCGTTCGACGACGCGGCGGCGCTGCGTGCTGCCGTGGGGGAGAGCACCGCCGCGGTCCTGATCGAGCCGATCCAGGGCGAGGCCGGCGTCTACCCGGTCAGCGACGAGTCGCTGCTCGCCGCCCGGGAGG
>C688J35102_120989215_pt1 | contig 10437 bp, 12 predicted proteins | sample HopSoiMetagenom2_FD_35102 | JGI IMG/M metagenome (IMG submission 35102) | reverse complement strand
TCCGCTCTGCTGCCCCAGCTACATCCTGATCCGCGACTACCGCTACAGCTCCACCCAGCGTCGGTGGCTCGCCTACCACCACCGGTGGAAGCGGACCTAGAACACCGGGGGCGCGACTGCGGGCCGGTTTGGTGGCGGAGTCTGCTAGATCGGGGATCAAGACCAAGAACCGCGACTATTGGCGGTATCCGTTTTGAGGTTGAAGCGGCACGCCGGGTCGCCTCAGTCACGGTTTAGCTGGCCGCTCGGATGGCCGCGCATCTTCCCCGTGGTCTGCACGATGCAGCCCCGGTTCATCGGCGAGCCGCTCGCGATCAACGAACTCGCCGAGGGCATCACCGAGCATTGCCTGCACCCTCGCAGCGGGGGTCGCCGCGGCGGGGCGGTGTTTGCAATCGCCGTGCTGCGCGCCGAGCCTGGGTGTAAGCTCCATCCGTCTTCTACGACCGACAGGGGCAGACATGCGAGACGACGATGACGCCACTGACGTCGGTGGTACCGCGCCGACACCCGAATCCCAACCCAGCGACACGCCTGCACGGCCAACGCCTAATCCGGCCGCGGGCTCGCAGCCCCCGGGGCCAGGGCTGTGGCAGCAGATCAAGCGATTGTTCGGCCGCTGATCGTTCGTCCAACGTGCCGAGAATGCGGCGCCCGCTGACTCGGGTCAGGTTTGCCAGGCTCGCGCCGATAAATGGTGTGACCGCTTGAGAGCATTCGCGGGGGGCAAACGCGGCTCCGGAGCGGTTGTTGTGCGGCCCAAGGCAGCGGGGCGCCGCAGAAGCCATCACCGCTGGGGCGGCCCGTTGTCCTTTCCCGTTTCCATGGACGCTCGTGTCCGACAGTGCGGCGGCTAAAGCCTGATGGTGTGGGGCCCGTACGTCTGCTGGTCGGTGGCACGGCGCCGAGCCGGGTAGCGTGATGTGGACGTGGGAGCGACTGGTGAAGCGGACGATGTGCGGCGTTTCGACGCGTTGGCACAAGCTGCCAAGGCGGATGTTGGGGCGCGGGCGCGGCTGCTGGAGGAGTTAGCTCCCCGGCTGCGGCGCTGGACGCGCCGCTATCAGGGCCGCGGCGTGGGCACCGATGATCTGATGCAGGATGCTGTTGTCGGCGCGCTTCGTGCCGTTGCTGGCTTCGACGCGAAGCGAGGGCCGTTTCTGATGTGGGCCCGACTGTGGGTGCGCCAGGCACTTCAGCAGACGGTCGCGGAGTCGGCCCGCGCGTTTCGTCTGCCCACGCATGTGCTGTGGGACATGCACGAGCTGAAAGAGGCTCGTGAGCGTTTGGCAGGTCGTCTGGGCAGGCAGCCGAAGCTGATCGAGCTGGCCGACGAGCTGGGGTGGAGTGTTGACCGGCTGGCGGATGTGCTTCGCGCCGAGCGGCCGGCAGATACGTTGGACGGCGTCGACCTGGTTTCCTATGACGAGTCCGGCGACGAGTTTGAACGCGTGGTGGAGCGGCTCACGACCAGCCAGCTGCAGCCGCTGCTGCTTCGGTTGTCCGAACGGGAGCGCGAAATCCTTTGTGCTCGATCACGAGGCGAGTCGTTGCGCACGGTCGGTCGTCGGCTCGGCGTCTCAGGCGAGCGTGTGCGGACAATCGAAGAGCGGGCGCTTGCGCGGCTTCGGGTCGCGGCCGGTTTGGGGGTTGACACATCGCCGCGGTTGCTTACCCGAGTCCGTGACCACAGAGATGACAAGGAGGTGGAGTGATGAACTCAATGAATCGTCGTGACCCGCTGCTGGCAGAGCTGGATGCGATGACCGACAGCTTCGATCGGATGTTCGGGCTGCGGGCAGCGCCGGGCGGCACCCGCGGATTCCTGCCACCAGTGGACATCTGGGAGGAGGAGCAGTCGGTGGTGATCGAACTGGACGTTCCCGGCTGTGATCCCGAGAACCTCTCGGCCGAAGCGGTCGAGGGTCAACTCGTCGTGACGGGCGAGCGTACCCCCAGCGATGGGGCGATTCGGCGTTACCGAAGCGAGCGTTGGCAGGGACGGTTCGTCCGCTCGTTCACGCTTCCCCAGAATGTCGACGGCGACACGATCGAAGCCGAATACAGCGAGGGAGTGCTGAGGATCAGGTTGCCCAAGCCGGAGGAGGCGAAGCCGAAGCGCATCAATATCGGGCACCAGTCAAAGACGATCGAAGTGGCTGGTTCCAGCTCCAACTGACCGAGCATCGCGCTCCAGCTCGCCGCCCGAACCCCACTCTCCCTGTCGAAGGCGGCGGGCTGGAGCGAACCGCAACGTACTTTCCTGGGATGGTTCCTGCGCTAAGCGATGGAACGTGGTGAACGACGCAACCCGGATCGATTCCGCTCAACTTGACGAGTCGCTCGGGCTTTTGAAAGCCAAACAAGTGCGCTGGTCGAAGCGCAGTTGGAATGCGGGATCTGAGCGCCGGGACTGTCCGCTGGCGCCCGTCCGCGGCGTGGAGCCTACGTGTTTAGCCACCGACGTCGCCTGCGGGTAGTGCGCTGACGAGTTGCACCATCTCGGGCGCGCGGTGGGACAACCACTGGGCAGTCGTGTCACCGGCTGGTCGAAGTTCGAGCCCCCCAGCGTCAGCATCATCTTGAGAGACCCGTACGAACACGCCGGCTTGCTGCTCGATCGTGTAGGTGCCGTCGGCGTTCATGCCGCGCAGCCAGCCAGAGCCGACTGGCAGCGTTTCGGTCGAGTCGGCCATTGGCATCTCCCGCTTCCAGCGCGCATCGAGCCTGTTCTTCGGCGTGCTCTCCATCCGGGCCAGCCTACGCCGGTTCAGGCAGGCGTGTGGAGAACGGCTCGGAGCCTCTTCGTCTGTCTCGCCGGCGCGTTGCGCGAAGACAATGGCGTTCGCGAAGCTATCGAGTAGTCGGCGCTTGACGTGCTCTCAGGTCGCTGAGGAGGCCGCTCTCAACATCAAGACCGCGCAGCGCTGGGTGAAGTCCGGCGAGCTAGAGGCGATCGTTCTGCCCGGTGGTGGCGCCGACAACGCAAAGCTGGCCGGCCGGCTGACACCGCCCGGGCCCCGGCACGGTGAACTCCATGCGTTTCGTCGAGCTGCCTGGCACGAAGACCGAGCGCTCGTGGAGCACCGTCCACCTGACCCGGCGCGGCGTCGAGGCTATCCAGACGATGCCCGCAGCCCTGGAGACGCGCCGCGTCTTCCGTATCGACGGCCGGCCGATCTCGTGGGCCTACTTCTGGCGCGAAGTCTGGAGGCCCGCGCTCTAGTGGGCAGGGCGGGACTACCGCCCCTATAACCTGCGGCACACCTACGCGTACTCGTCGCTGCGAGCAGGCGTCCCTATCGCGACCGTCGCCCGTGAGATGGGCCATACGAGCACGCAAATGACGTTCAGGATCTACGGCGGCTGGTGCCGCGAGATGGGAGCCGAGGCCGCAGTTATGCGCGAGGTGTGGGCCGAGCGCGCCCCATGCGGACGCCGAGGTCGGCAAGTGGCCTGCGGTGCGTCGTGACGCAGCGGCTCAGTTCAGTACCACCTGCCGCGGACGAACCCACCAAACGCGATGAGACCGATGAGCGCGATGATGATTCCTAGAACGACGCTCCAGAACAGCGCCACCACGATTCCCAGGATCACGAGGATGCCGCCGATCGTGACTCCGCCAATTTTGCGATCTCCCATGCCGATTGTCCTCCTAGCTAGACGCAGCCGCGAGTGCGCGGCTCCCCGTGGAACCTACCCCTCAGGTGCCGTCTCGGATACTTCCTTTACTCCGCGCGGCACCCATGTGGCACCCGACCATGCCGAATGCGCCTAACCATGAGGATGTTCGATTCCTACCAGGCGCACTTCCAGGACGCGACACGAGCGACGTTTCGCGTCAAACAAGCCGTTTCAGGCCAAGCCATGCGGTGCGCTTGTGGAGTCTCACACGCGCGTTTTTCTGGCCGATAGGGGGCCATCGGTGGCGCCCCGGGCGCGCTCGCACTCGTTCGAGCCGAGCAGCGAAACCGCGGCATCCCCGCAAGCCGAGTGCCCATAAGCCGAATGCGGGCTACGGCGTGGTGATGTGGAGTTGGTAGCGCATCGGTGGATTGGGGTCCTTCAGGAGCGTGAGGTGGCCGTATGCACCCTCGTACACACCCGTGCCGCCCGTGACGGGAATCGACGCGGACGCATTCAGGTTGTAGGGAAGGGCACCTTGCACCGACACTTGGCCGCCTAAGAGGCGGATATTGTAGTCGCAGAAGTACTGCCCAGACCTCCGGTTGAGGAACACACACTCTCCCTTTTCACGGCCGATCTTCGTGGATCCCTGGGTTAGCGGTAGCGAGAAAATGATGCGTGCTCCAAACGCGGTGGGGTCGCCCTTGACGAAGCTATTGTGACAATGGCTCCCAGGGGCGTTGCAGATGCCTTCCTTGAAGGTGATGTCGGTGGTGGTAGCCGCCCGAGCTGACGCAACCCTCGGCGACGTGCGACGCACCAGCAGCGCCAGCGCTACCAGAGCGGCGACCACAACAGCCATGGTGACGATCCGCCTCATGTCCATCTCCTGCCGCATGTAGGAAACGAATGCGAGTCGGCGCCCGTTCCGTGGGAGCCAAGCGTGACCGTCACGGCGATACACAACGCTCGCAGGTACTTTGAAGCCCCTCCTCGGTTGGAAGCGCGGAAGGCTCTCACTCTCGGGCGCTTGTGTCAAGTGGCACAATGGTATGGACCAACGGCAGCGCGGATCATGTCGCCCTCTCACCTCGAGACTGGTTGCGTCTCCGCTCAACAACACCGCTAGCGTTAAAGCGTGCAGGAAGCCTTCGGACAGCTTGTTCTTCGTGACGTCGAAGATCGTGATCTCAGCGTGCTGTTCGAGCACTGGACGGATCGTGACGCGATCTGGATGGCCGCGTTCACCTCGCCGAATCCCGAGGATCGAGCCGCCTTCGACCGACGCTGGGACCGTCTGAGGAGCGACAGCTCTACGACGAACAGGGTCGTCGAGATCGACGGTCGGGTCGTCGGTCACATTGCCAGCTTCGACCTCGAGGGGCAGCGCGAGGTCACCTATTGGATAGGCCGTGAAGATTGGGGCCGCGGAATCGCCACGCGTGCTCTTGAAGAGTTCCTGCAGGTGGAGGCGGCCCGTCCTCTGTACGCTCGCGCCGCGAGCGACAACGCCGCGTCGATCCGTGTGTTGACCAGATGCGGTTTTCGTATCGTGGGCGAAGGGCGCGGTTTTGCCCATGGGCGCAACGAGGAGACGGACGAGGTCGTGCTCCGAATCGAGGCATGAGCCCAGCTGCCGCGGTCTCACCCGGGCGAGCGTCATGCCATCCGCTCCCCGAGGTATTCAGCATCGGCGCCCTGGGTGTCGAACACCGGAACGTGCACCCAGCCGGATACAAGGGCATGGGCCTGGAGCATCGACGCCTGAGCATCACCGGGCGGCCCGGCGACTGTCGGACCGCCCCGTCGCAATGGCCGGCTGTGGCCCGGCGTCGCCCGCACTGGTAGCCTCGAGGCCATGTTCGACCACGTCGCGATCGCAGTGTCCGACCTCGCCGCGTCGGAGCGCTTCTACCGCTCAGTGCTCTCCGTGCTGGGCGTGGAGCCGAGCCACGCGGACGCCGAACTGGTCGAGTGGGAGGACTGGGACATCGGCCCGGCCGACGGCCAGCACCTTCTGACCCGCGGCCTGCACGTCGGCTTCCACGCGCCCGACCGCGCGGCCGTCGACGCCTTCTGGGAAGCCGGGATCGACGCCGGCTACACGAACGACGGCGCACCCGGGCCGCGCACCGTCTACGGCCCCGACTACTACGGCGGCTTCCTGCTCGACCCGGACGGCAACAGCGTCGAGGCGGTGCACGGCGACCGCGAACGCCCCGTGCCGGATGGCAGCATCGACCACCTGTGGCTCCGCGTCCGCGACCCGCAGGCGTCGCGGCGCTTCTACACGACGATCGCGCCCTACGCCGGGCTCCGCCTCACCCACGACGAGCCGGATCGTGTGCAGTTTTCGGGCCTGGACTTCTCCTTGTCGCTCGTGCGCGACGAGCGCCCGCTCACCGAGCACGTCCACCTAGCCTTCCCCGCCGACGCGGACGCCACGGTGCGGAACTTCCACGCCGCCGCGCTGGCTGCGGGCTACGAAGACCAGGGCGCGCCCGGCGAGCGCGCCGTGTACCACCCGGGGTACTACGGCGCCTTCGTGCTCGATCCGGACGGCCACAACGTGGAGGTCGTGAACCACAACCGCTGAGCCATGGCCGCCGCCTGCGAGGCTCAACGGCCGGCTAGGGAGAGAGTGCGTGCGCCGCCTACGGCTCCTGCGCAGTGACGACGCACATCACCAGTCGCCCCCTCCCAAGGGCTCGGCTGGCGGAGTCGCGGCGTACTGCCGTCGGGAGCCGAAGCCGCGACCCACCAGACAGCCTACGCCTACTGGCCGAAGGATGCGCCGTCACGGGCGAATGGTCAGAACGGGGAATGGCAAGGCTCGCCCCGGAAGCCGATACAAGCTTCAGAATGAGGCTCCTCGCGCGTCGACTGGTCAGTACCTGCTGCCTCGTGCCCATGCTCAGCGTGGGCGGACAGGCGCTGGCCGCCGGCGCGCCGCCGCCGGGAATGCCGCCGACCGGCCACACACGGCTCGGCATCGGCAGCAAGGATCCCGGCGCCTTCGATCGGCTCACCCGCCCATCACCACGACGTCTGGCTGATGTTCGACATGCTGGGTGGCTCCTGGGTCAGGTGGCACGGCGTCACGAACCAGATCGCAAGGGCCACCTCCTCGCACCGGATCGCGATGATCACGCTGGGCGCGACGCGTGTGTCCGACCGCCGCAAGCTCTCGCCGGGCGCGCTGGCAAGCGGCAAGGCCGACGGCATCTACCTGTCCTACTCGAGCCAGGCAAACGCCGCGGCCGTCCCTGTCTGGATCCGCCCGATGCAGGAGATGAACGGCTACTGGATGTCCTACTGCGCGTTCAACGCAAACGGGACGCATCGAGGCGCCGCCCACTCCACCGGCAACTACAAGAAGTCCTTCCGGCGGATCACGATCATCATGCGCGGCGGCACCAGGGCAGAGATCAACGCCGCGCTTCACGCCGCCGACCTGCGACAACTGCAGGCGCCGTTGGCGGTCGCCGGGATCACGCCCAGTGGGCTGGTGGCCATGGTCTGGAACCCTCAGGGAGCCGGTGCGCCGAACGTGAGGGGCAACCAGCCGCACGATTACTGGCCGGGCAGGCGGTACGTCGACTACGTCGGCGACGATCTCTACGACCAGAGCTTCAGGGCCTACTGGAAGGGCATGCAGCCGCTCTACAACTACGGAAAGCCGTTCATCCTAGGCGAGTGGGCGCCCTGGGGTATCGACGATCCCACCTTCGTCAGCCGGGTGTTCAACTGGGTGAAGACGCATCCGCGGACGGCGGCGCTCGTCTACTACGACTACTCCTCCACTTTCAGCCTGGGCGACAAGCCGCGTGCGCTGAAGGCGTACCGGGCGCTCGCAGCGCGCACGCGGTTCCAGACCACCGCCTGAGCCGGCTCTGCGTTTACGACGCCGCGGCCTTCTGCCACGCCTCGCTGAGCTGGTCGCGGTAGCCCAGCCACAGCACCCCCGCCACGGCCAGCAGCACGATCTCGTCGAACGGCCCGGGCACGGGCAGCAGCCCCAGTGCACCCGCCCAGCGAAGCGGGCGCGGAATCCGCCCGTCGCGGATGACAAGTCTGACCGCGCGAAGCGTGCGTGTGACCATGGCCCGCATCGCGTCCAGTCTAGGCGCGATCATCGAGCGCTCTGCATCGGCCACGGCGGTCGCGGTACGCTGGCGCCCGCATGTCCAGCCCCCCCTCTCGCGTTGCCCTGATCACCGGCACCAGCCGAGGCATCGGCACGGCCCTGGCGGCCGCGTTCGCCGCCGCGGGGTATGCGGTGGTCGGATGCGGCCGCAGCGCCGGCCCGGATGTCGACGTGGCCGGCGTCGACTACCGCCGCTGCGACGTGTCGGATCCGGCCGCCATCCGCGACCTGGTCGCCGGCACGGTGGCGACGAACGGCCGGCTCGACGTGCTGGTCAACAACGCGGCGATCGAGATCGAGGGCACCGTCGAGGAGACCACGGTCGAGCGGTGGGACGAGGTGCTGACCGTCAACGTCCGCGCTCCCGCGCTGCTGGCGGCCGCCGCGATACCGCACATGCGTGCCGCCGGCGGTGGCGTGATTCTGAACATCGCGTCGGTCGACGGCACCTGGGCCGAGCCGCGGCTGCCGGCCTACTGCGCCTCGAAGGGCGCACTGCTGGCGCTGACCCGGGCGATGGCGATCGACCATGGCGCCGACAACATCCGCTGTATGAGCATCTGCCCGGGCTACGTCCGCACGGAGATGCTGGAGCAGTTCTTCGCCTCCCAGCCGGACCCCAACGCCGCCCGTGCACAGGGTATCGCCATGCACCCGCTGGGGCGCCTGGCAGAGCCGTCCGACATCGCCGACCTGGCCGTGTTCCTGGCCGGCGACCGCGCGACCTACCTGACCGGCCAGTCCTACGTCGCCGACGGCGGGCTCACCGCCGGGCATCTCTGAGGTCGACGGCATGCCGGCCGCCCACGTGATTCCGCTCGACCGCGACACCCTCCACGGGCATTTCTCGACCGACCTCGCGCCCGTCGCGACGGTTGACCCCGGCGACTCGGTCACGTTCCAGGCCCTGGACGCCTTCTGGCACTGGGATGCGGGCGGCCGGTGGCTGGACGATCTGCACCCAGTGCTCGACGACGGCCACCCGCTGACCGGGCCGATCGCGATTCGCGGGGCCCGCGCGGGCGGGACGTTGGAGGTGCGGATCGACGTGGTGCGGCCCCGCAACTGGGGCGTCACCCTCGCCGGAGAGAGCGCGCTCGAGTGGCAGCTGGACGGGGAGATCGCCGTCACCGGGGACGGGGCGCATTCGGTCGCGCTTGCCCCGTTTCTGGGCGTGATCGGGATGCCGCCGCCCGAGCCGGGCGTCCACTCCACCATCCCGCCCCGCCGCTTCGGCGGCAACATCGACTGCAAGGAGCTGACCGCGGGCGCCACGCTGCTGCTGCCGATCGGCGTGGACGGCGCGCTGCTTTCCGCCGGCGACGGCCACGCGGCTCAGGGCGACGGCGAGGTGTCGGGCACCGCCATCGAATGCCCGCTGGACGAAGTACGTCTGACACTGGGCCTGCGCCCCGATCTCGACCTGCGGATGCCGGTCGCCCGCACCGACAGCGCCTGGATCGCGCTCGGGTTCGACCACGACCTCGACGTGGCAGCCGACATGGCGCTTGAGACGATGCTCGACCTGATGCAGCGCGAACACGGCCTCGGCCGCGACCGCGCGCTGGCGCTGGCCAGCGTCTGCGTCGACCTGCGCGTCACGCAGGTCGTGAACGAGGCCAAGGGCGTGCACGCGGTGCTCCGCCACCACGCGCTCAGCGCTTAGGCCGGCCGGCTCGGGCACGCCGAACAGGCCCTCGCTTTCAGGAAACACTGGAACCGAACGGGACATTTTCGGATAACAGATTGTGACCGGAGTCTTGCGCCGAGGTGAACAAATCCCATACGCTTGCAGATCCGGGAGCCCGACTGGCCTTCCGCCACCACCTGCGGGTCGGGTCTGCCTCGGCCGCTCAACAAGGGGATGTGCATGCACCACCTGCCAAAACAGATTGCGGCGGTGACCGCGGCTCTGGCGCTGGCGGCAGCGGCCGCCAGCTGCGGGTCGAGCTCGTCCAGCTCCTCCAGTGCGCCGTCGTCGGGCGGGGGCGCTGTGCCCTCGGTCGATGTCACCAAGTTCACGGCTGACTACGCTGTGATGAAGACCCTGCAGGGCCTTGCCGCTCAGGGTAAAGGCAAGATCGGCGTGCTGCTGCCCGACACCACCACGTCCACCCGGTACGTCTCGTACGATGCCCCGAACCTGACGAAGGCCTTCGAGGCCGCCGGACTGTCGTCCAGCGATTTTAAGGTCGACAACGCCCAGGGCAAGGCATCGACGATGCAGCAGCAGGCCGAGGCCGACATCACCGACGGCGCCTCCGTGCTGTTGCTCGATGCCATCGACTCTGGTTCTGGTGCCGCCATCGAGAAGAACGCCGAGTCCAAGGGCGTCAAGGTGATCGACTATGACCGGCTGACCCTCGGTGGGCCGTCCGACCGGTACTACGTCAGCTTCAACAACGTCAAGGTCGGCCAGTTGATCGGCCAGGGAGAGGTCGACTGCATCTCGTCGTGGGGTCTCAAGAATCCCAACCTCCTGATCATGGACGGCGATCCCACCGACAACAACGCGAAGCTGTTCGCACAGGGCTACAACGGCGTGCTGGCGTCCAAGTTCGCGGACGGCACCTACAAGAAGGTCGGCGAGCCGGCCGGCACGTGGGATGCGCCCACGGCGCAGACCACGTTCGAGCAGCAGTTCACGGCGCACCCGAACATCA
>C688J35102_120989216_pt1 | contig 10439 bp, 15 predicted proteins | sample HopSoiMetagenom2_FD_35102 | JGI IMG/M metagenome (IMG submission 35102) | reverse complement strand
GGGTTTGCACCCACTGGTCCCATTGCTGGATAATCAGAGGCTTCAATTCTTGCTGTTTCATTTGGCAAGTGCTCGGTTCATTCGTTAAACGAACAAGGTTCGAGCAAATGATTAGGAAATCCTTTTTCTGGTCGAGCAAAGATGGTCACAACTGATGACATTTAGAAGCATCAAAAAGATTGCCACCGCTGCTGGCGTGCGCGTGTGAACAAGAATTTGGCGCAATGCACCGTGCGTCACACCGTCACTCTCGAAAGTGACTCCTTCGGACATCGGCGGCCCTTTGCCTCTTCACCTTGCGAGCCCCTTCATCAGGCCGGCTTTCATCGATATGATTGGCTGCTTGTTGGTGAGGGGTCGTATGAAACGTCGGCAATTCGCTCTCCTGGGAAGCGCGGCGGCCTGGCCGCTCGCGTGCCATGCGCAGCAAGCGCCGATGCCAGTGATCGGTTTTCTTAGCAGCAGGTCCCCAAGCGAGTCTTCCACGGTCGCCGCTGCGTTCCGGCAGGGCCTGAGCGAGACTGGCTATATTGTCGGAAAAAACGTGGCCATCGATTATCGTTGGGCGGAGGGTCTACGACCGTTTGCCCGCACTCGCAGCCGAACTGATTAGCCTGCGGGTAGCCGCAATCCTCGCCGCGGGTGGACCTCCTTCGGCGCTCGCGGCGAAGGCCGCCACGTCGAGCATTCCGATTGTCTTCTCGGCCGCGAGCGACCCGGTAGGCCTTGGTTTGGTCGCAAGCCTCAACCGGCCAGAAGGAAATCTTACCGGCATGAGTACGCTCACCACTCCTCTTGTGGCAAAGGGTGTCGAACTTCTGAAGGAATTGCTGCCAGCGGCGAGCGTGATGGCCTATCTCGCGAATCCATCGAACCCTAGTGGCGGCGGCGAGTCGAAAGCCGCACTGGCGGCGGCGCAAAATCTCGGATTCGCACTCCACGTGTTAAACGCCAGCACCGAAGACGAACTCGTCACAGCGTTTAAGACGCTGACGATGCTTCACGCCGATGGGCTTGTGGTCGCCGGCGAGCCCTTCTTCGATAGCCGGCGGCAGAAGATAGTTGAGCTTGCCGCAACGCATGCCGTTCCGACTAGCTACGCCTGGCGCGAAAACGTTGTTGCTGGTGGTCTCATGAGCTACGGCACCAACCTCGCAGACTCCTACCGCCAAGCGGGCGTCTTAGCTGGTCGAGTGCTCAAGGGCGAAAAGCCTTCCGACTTGCCCGTGATGCTACCGACAAAATTTGAGCTAACGATCAATCTCAAGACCGCTAAAACACTTGGACTGATGGTGCCACCAAGCCTGCTCGCCCGCGCCGACGAAGTGATCGAATAATTGAAATTGGCGGAAGGGGTGTCAACCAAAGGGCATTGTACTTGCGCATAAATTTCGAATTTTGGAGATTGAACCCACGGTCTATTCCACGCCTTAATCGACACCCAGGGCGAGAAGAGAAACCGGCTCTCAAGAAAGACGCCCCCCGGTTGTCACCTCGCTGACCCTGCGGATCTTCCTTGACGCCGCAGGCGACGATCCGAAGCGCGGCGTCAGGAAGAGGCCGCTGCCGCCTCCAGTGCGCGCTGCTCACGCTACGGATGTTGGTAATGCCGTGGTCGGGCTGCATCTTGAGAAGTTCCTTGAAGTCAACCGATTCCCTTTGGCTTCAAGCTCCTGCGCGCGTTTCTTGGTAGCGTCCATGAGCGCCCGCTGTGAGCTTGGCATACTCAACGCGCCATAGCGATCTCGCGCCGATCAGGCGCGTTGCGAACGATCGGTGTGGGGTAGTCGGGGAAAGATCCCGGGCATCGACGGCAGGTTGCCGACGCGGCTGTTCAGCGCCGCGAACAAGCGGCGGATCGCGTCGACGTTTTTCGTCATGGAATACAAGTTGCACATCGATCGCTAACCGGGATCTTCGACGTTCTTGTGGGTGGCGATCCATACGCTTTGCGAGGCCGCCGGTCGCTGAACCTTGTACTTTGCAAGGTCCTCATCCGACATCTGCAAAGCAATGTGATGAGCGAAGATCGGGTGATTGCCGTCCAACGGACTCAATCCGCTCGCGATCGGAAACAGCACGGGCGGCCTCTCGAACTTTCCGGTAGTGACCAAAATGCCGAGCTGGCGTTGGAATCGGGCGAAACTATTGTCGCCGCCGAAGCCGTTTTCGACGCCATCGACCAAAGCGCCGTACATACTTTTCATCGTCCGGCGAGCATCGATGGAAAGCTTGTCAAAACTGCAGTCGCGCGTTTCGAGTGTCCACGTGACGTCCTTCCACCAGGAGATCGGGTTCGTGAGCAGCAATTCCCATCGGTGGCCGCTCATCGGATCTGGAGGAGGCCAATCCATCCCAGGCTGATTGGCGAGTTTGAGCAGCCATTGCCCGATCACATCGTCCGGCCAATCCGGGAAGTCCGACTTGATGTCCTGGAGCGAGACCATTCACGGCGCGCCTTATCCAAGGGCCGCGCTGCGGCCGAAGCGTCAGAGATCCCGACGGACAGGATCGTGACCTGCCGTCGAGTCGAATTACCGGTTCATATTCCGGACCGGAGGCTTCGAGGGTCGGTGGGTTCTGGCTCCGCCTTACATTCGCAAGGATTTCGATGATCAGGGCTTTCCGAAGTACGCCTGCACTTCGCGCGAGCTCTAAGCGTTAGTCGACCGGTTCGCCACGTTCAAGAAAGAGGATAGAGAAGCTGGAGACCGATTTGCGCGACGCAGTCCAAGTTCAGTGACGCGACGAGCGGCCCGGTTCGTCCGCTCGCGGGGCCCGGACGAACACCAGCGCTTGCCGGTGGACATAACCCGCGGGAACGATGACATAGCCGATTATCTCGGGCTGGAGATCGAAATTATACACGTGGATCCCGAACCCCTCGACCGCCCTTGCGGATCGGTTTGCGTTATCGAAACGTACGGCAATCACCACGCGATCATTACCGCGGCGTGAGGCATAACCGAGAGGGACGCTGCTGTCCGGTGCGAACGAGACCGATTGTGCCTTGTCTGCCGAGGGGAACTTAAAGCCCTCATCGACGATGGACTGGAACAAGAGCCGATCAGTACCCGCAAGGGGCGGTGCACAGCCTTGTCGGCCATTGAAGTTCCTATTGATTGATCACCGTACCGGAAATTGGATGGCGCGGATCGTCGTCGCATCCGGCAGTTCGGCCCAAATCCGGAATACACGCTGGTTCCAGACCGATAAAGGTTTAGGCATCCGCATAGATATAGCGGTTCGACAAAAATCCTTTGGCACATCTTGCGTCGGTCGGATTGCCGACATATGTAAGAAATAGGGTCTCGGCACCGTGGGTTGTCGCGGTTTCGATGATGATTGTGGCGATCTTCCAATGGTTGGACGTGGGTTTTTGACTTCATCGAGGTTAGCCGCGCAGGCCGGCGCAACCTAGCTGCGGGGGTTTTCGATGGGGGAAGGGGCTGTTGATATCGAAGAGGCGTTACCGGAAGCCCCGTCGAAGTCGGCATCCAATCGCATCGGTCTGGCGCTTTCCGGCGGGGGCATTCGTGCCGCCGTATTCCATCTCGGCGTCCTCCGGCGCCTCGCTTCCGAGCGTTTGCTGGAACGCGTTGCGATAGTCTCGACCGTCTCCGGAGGCAGCCTGGTCACCGCTGGGGTGATGTCCGGCGCCGGCATGAAGTGGCCGACCTCCGACGAATATCTGCGGACAATCTATCCCGACCTCCGCCGGCGGATCACGTCCGGCGATCTCTTCAGTCCCAAGTCAATCGGTTGGGCCGGCCAGGCCGAATTCAATGTCCGCTTGGTCCGGAACCGGGCAAGCGTGCTGGCTATGATGCTTGAGCGGGTCTGGGGCGTATCGGGCAATCTCGCCGATCTGCCAGACGCACCGACGTGGCTGATCAACACTACCTGCATTGATACAGGCAAGAACTGGCGCTTCTCCAAACGGGAGATGGGCGACTGGACGTTCGGCCGCCACTACGCGCCCGAGGTGCCGGTCTCGGTGGCAGCGGCAGCTTCCGCCGCCGTGCCTTACGCGATCGGCGCGATGCCGCTCGCGCTGCCAGCCGCCGGATGGTGGGACACCGATCCTGCCACCGGCAGGCAGATGCGCACCACGGCGCCGGCGAAGACCCGGGTCCGGCTCTGGGACGGCGGCGCCTACGACAACATGGGGCTTGAGGCGCTGTCGAAGCCCGGGCGCGGATTGCGGTCCTGCGATTTCCTGATATGCAGCGACGCCTCCGGTCCGCTGCGGCCGCCGGTAGCTTCGCCCATCTCGGCGCTGATGCGCGGCAGCCTCTTGAGCCCGCGCCTCTTCGACGTCGCCGGCGACCAGATCCGCGCTCTGCGCAGCAGGATGCTGATCGCGGATATCGCGGCCGGCAGTGTCGATGGGGTGCTGCTGCGCTTGGGGAACTCGGTGCGCGCGGTCGACATCAAGGCGGGCACGTCCAGACCAGCCACCTTCTACGACAATTTCCAGAGCGACGAGGAGGCCGAACTGGCGCTGCGGCACCCGACCGACCTTAAGGCCCCGTCGGACGTCCGGTTCGACATGCTGGCGCGCCATGGATTCGAGATCGCCGACGCCACGCTGACGACTTACGTGCCGGCCCGGTTTCCACGATCGTCGTCATGGAGCGAAACCACATGAAGAGCATCCGCACGCGCTTCCGCGCCTACCATCTCGGCACCGCCGGCTCGTCGTTCTCCTACTTCGCCGACGGCCGCTTCACGATGATCGAGGGCCGGCTCACCGACGACAGCCGCCAGCAGGTCGAAAGCGAGATGGAGATCTGCGGCGTCGACGAAGCCGCCAGCCTCCATATCACCAGTTGGGATTCCGACCACTGCAAAAAGCACGAGCTGCCGGAGTTGCTGAACCTCGTCCAGCCTCGCCGCATTGAATGTCCGGGCTACGATCCGATCAAGGACTACGGACACGGTGAAGACTGTCTCGCGATGATCGCCGAGTATCGGGCGAGGCGCCGCAACACTGGGTTCGTCCCGGTCATCAAGCACATCACGCCGGCGTACATCCGGGGGCTCGATCACGCCTCCGCGTTGGCATTCAACGACATGTTCTACAATCCGTACCACTTCGTCGAAAACGCCAACGACAACTCGACTGTGAAGCTGTTCCGCGAGGGAAGCTTCAACGTCTTGAGCCTGGGCGACGTCGAGGATCCGCGGATCGGCGCAAGGCTCCGCCGGTGCAGAATCCTCAAGAGCGAGACCGACGTCATGATCCTCGCGCATCATGGCGCCGACGACGGATTCACGACCAAGAAGTTCTTGACCCACATCGATCCGACGGTGGCGGTCTGCTCGTCAAACTACGACAACATGTACGACCATCCGCGCGAGGAGATCCGCGAACTGCTGCACGAACAAGGCATTCAGCTCAAGACCACCAAGACGGGCGACGTGATCGTGCGGTCGATCGGCGATCACACCGGCGTCTACGAGGTGGTCAACCTGAAGGCCAAGTCGACCGAGGTCTCCTCGATCAGCACGTTCGTGTCGAAGAAGGTCGACATCCTCGACGCGAACGGCGACGCGTTGCGCCAACGGTACGCCGCGCGCCGTCGCTACCCGCGCTAGCCCGCGACAGAGAATCCCGTGAAACGGCTCGCGATCTACCTCGATGGCACTTTCAACACGCTCAACAACAATACGAACGTTTGGCGCTTGCGGTCGCTCACGTCGCAGACCGGCGACCAGCGCGTCTACTACTCGCAGGGCGTCGGAACGAAGCGCGGCGAGATTGCACGCGGCGGGGTCGCCGGCTATGGAATCGACGACGAGATCATCGACGCCTACTCGTGGCTGATCGAGAACTTCGAGGACGGCGACGAGATATTCATCTTCGGCTTCAGCCGCGGCGCCTACACCGCTAGGAGCCTGTCCGGCCTGATCAGCAAGTGCGGCATCCTGAAGCTCGGCGCGCCGCTCTCGATCGAGCAGCTCTACGCGAGGTACCGGTTATACGACGCGCCGACGATCCGGTCGCTGCTCGGGAAGCCGCTGCTGCCGAACGCCTTGCTTGAGACGAAGTGGCTCACGATGTATTCGCGGCCGACGAAGATCAAGTTCATCGGTGTTTGGGATACGGTCGGTTCGATGGGCATCCCGCTCGGGAGCGCCGAAGCCAAGGTTCACAAATACCGATTCTTGGACACGCACCTGCGGCTCGACAACGAGTACGCGTTCCACGCGCTGGCGCTCGACGAACATCGCGCGAATTTCGATGCGACGTTCTGGACCAGGACCGTGAAGAAGGGGGGGCGGGTGCTCCCGACCGCCCTATCGTTAACGTCGAGCAGCGCTGGTTCGTGGGCTGCCACGCGAACGTCGGCGGCGGCTACGCCAGCGATCCGCTGTCGCAACACCCGCTGGTCTGGCTTATGAAGAAGGCCGCCGCACTGGGGCTCATCTATCGCGAGCAGGTCGTCATCGACGAGACGCAGACCGCGCCGCCGATCAACGACTCATACCGGGAGTTCGGAAAGGGTCTGTATCACTTCTTCTCGAAGCCGTTCTACCGCACCGTGGGCGCGGACGCGCAGGTCGGCTCGGCGGCGACAACGTCACGGATCAACGAGACTATTGACGGCTCGGTGTTCGACCGCTGGCGCACCGACGCGTCTTACCGCCCGAAAAACCTGGCGGACTGGGCTAAGGCGAAACAGGTCGATCCCAGCAAGCTCGTCGGCGCGATCATGGCTACGGATCCCAAGGTCGGCGTGCCATGACAGGGGCCGCTCCGCGGTCGTCGCGTGAAAATTTTACCACCTTTTGACTGCAGATGGCGGTGGATCTTTTCGACGCCGAAAAGGAGCTCGGCGACAAAGCCGATGCTGTTCGCTGCCTGCTGCCGCCGTCCGACTTTATCGCCGAGATGCCGGTGTAGTCCGATCCGGCCGGACAGCGTTCTCGTTGTTCCGGAGTAGCTAATGAAAATCTTCCGGTCGTGGCAATCTTAGCATGACGGCAGGATATCGCGCTATCTGGTCCGCGACGCTCTTCGAGCGGCAATCGCCAAGCTGCGCGTGCCCGAAGACATCGAGGAGCCCCAGCGAGGCGGAGCGCCGAGCGAGCCTCGAACTCGACCATGACAAGAAAGGCGGAACCAGCTGGACCGATATCGGGACTCGATCTTTCGGAAGATCGACAACCCGGCCGAGTTTGTGGGGGACGTGACGTGGGCAGGGAAGTCGAAGCGTGGATGACGTCGTGGATGAACCCCAACTCGTCGAATTTCAAAGCGAGATCAAGAACGTTCGACGGAAAGTACACATCCGCCTACTTTACGTCTCATATGACGCTTGTTGGAGACCGGGTAAGTTGTCAAATCCATGTGGCTCAATTGGGACGGACCTTTGCAATCGCACTTGTGCGGCCAAGTCCATGCTCAGAACGCCGCGGCGATCTCAAACAGAAGACGATATGTTGCTGCATGATGATACCCAATCAGTTGTTCGGGATTGACAACTCGCCGATAGCACAAGACTTCAGCTACTAAAATCTGCTCTCGGGTTAGTCGCAGGGGCCACTCGAGGGCCACTCCCACCGCGGCTATCAATGCGTATTCATCAAGAATCGTCCCTTCCTACTTGCGAAGGCGGGCGCTGCACATGCTTGCGCATAATGAGCGATTATGGAATGTCGTTTTTGTACCGGAATGGCTTGAGGACGCAGGGCTGCGAAGCCAAATGAACAGGGTTCTCATGGCTGCGCCCCCAATAGTAAGAAGTTTCAGATGTCTACGGCTTGAGGTCGCGCGCTTCGCCGAAATACATTAATTCGACATGGCGCGGGCTTCGAACTGCTCACGCACTCCTTGAACCTCTCGATCGGGAGCTTGCCGGTCAAGCGGTGATACGCGCCGGCGGAGGTTACAAGCTGACTGGCCACCAACTATGCGGCCCGCCGAGAATGCCGCTGCCCAGCCTGGGGACACAACGAGCGGAAGAACCGACCAGGTTTCACTTCAAATTCCCAGGCCAGTACCGCGTCAAAGGGCACGTGAAAGGCCTTGCTCATTTGCAGGCAATGTAAGGTGCGCACCCGAGCAGCAGGATCAGCGGAGTAGGCCTAACCGCCTTGTTCTTGGCACCAAGTGCTGGAGGTCCGTCAGCTCAATGTCTGGAGCTCACACAGTCTTTTTCGATGTGGCGTTCATGCGCCGCTTTGGCCCAGAGCGGCGGCGACTTGCCGAAAGGATAGTCGGCTTCGTACCGAAGTACAATCTCGTTCCTACCTCGGGGGGGGTCGAGCCATACGCACGTGCAATGACGTTGGCGAAGACGGTGATGCTAGCATTTAAATCAAATCGATGCAGCAAGGCCGAATGCAAGCAACAGAACCGGACTTTTGAGTCGGCAGTTGCAGGACAAGGTCGGCGGCGTAGCGCCCGCCGGCCTTTTCTTTGGTGAGCGCTACTTTATTTGCGGCAAAGAAGCAAAGGCCATTCGACGGGACATGTTTTTCGTTTCCGCGGCCGAACTACCTGATCCGAGCCTTGTCTGCCACCACCGAAAAATTTTCGGAGACGCAAAATGAAACGACTGAAGACCATTATGGCGGCAGTGCTGTTGTCGTCACTCGCCCCAAGCCAAGTGTTCGCTCAAGCCGCCATCTCAGAGCCAGCTGCCTTCCAGGCGATGTATCCAAATCGAGACGTGCTGAATGCAGGCGCATCGATTTCAGCTACGATGCAGTTTGCGTCAACGGCCTATGCGACGTTGCGCGTCGGCGACGTGCTCAGTCATCGTCATCATCGGCGCCGGACCTCACATACGGAGCGAGACCGAAACGGTCGCGAGTAACCGAAATTGCGCGGAGTTTCACCAGCACCCAATGTGCTTAACCTGTGCTGTGCAGCGGCTGGTTCCAGGATATTGACGGTTTTTCCTAGGTGTTCGAACGCGCTTTCGCCGCCCTAGAGCGAGGCAATGCACCCCCCAAGTGACGGAGAGCCAAATGTGGAGAGTCATGAGTGTAAGCGCTTGGCTTGCCATTTTGATTGTATCGGCATTATCTGTGGTCGTTTTACCGACGGAAGTGATAGCTGGATCGTTGACTTCATCCGTCGACCGAACCGATGAACCATTCGGCCTTCTCACCTTGAGGGTTACAGTTAACACGTTGCTGGACAAGTGACTCGGGATCGCACGTGAAATTGATAATGAACGGCTGGTACTGAACGGCTGCGAGGAGAACCTCGCGTTGTGTCGATCACAGGCAGTTCTTAAATTTCTCGCGATTGTTGACCGCGCTCGCACTTTGGAGGGTCGCGCCCGCCTTGGTGAAATCAACCGCGCCATCAACCTAGCAATAAAGCCAATGAGTGATTTTGCACTTTACGGTGTGGAGGATGTCTGGAGCCCACCCCTTGCTACACTCGACAAAGGAGCGGGGGACTCTGAAGACTATGCCATCGCAAAATTCGCTGCCCTCAAAAAGGCAGGAATTTCCGGTGATGACCTTCGAATTGTCATCCTAAGGAACGTCATCCGGAAAGAAAACCACGCCATCGTCGCGGCACGGCTCCTTGGAAGTTGGCTTACGCTGAATAATCTGCACATGGTCCTGGTTGAGGACCAGCAAGTGCGGGATTACTACCGCCCTATATTTCTAATCGGTCAAGATGGCATCAAACGCTACATCGGCGCGCCGTCTGCCTCCAACCGGTCGCGTGAATATGAGGGAGCTGTGGCCCCAATTCTGCATTGGGCTCTGGAAGGCGTTCGGCCCCTCCGCTTGAGCCACCATCAAAGCAGCAGCGGCACAAAGAAGCCGGACTGATGAATCTCGTTTCCAAACCCGACCTCTTAGAACTTTACTGGCGCACGATGGACTAGCACGCCTCATCTTTCGATATGGGGCAGACCAGATCATTCTAACGAGCAACCCTTTCTCTCGGAAACAAGTCTGCCATTACTAAAATGATGGCGGGCATGAATATGACGACTAGCGAGGTCGATCACGGGTCTTTCAACGTGATGGTGCAATGGAGAAGATACAATGCGTTCTGCTCTGGCGTTCTGCCTTATGATTTCCCTCAGTGTTTCTGCCGCCGCCACCGCGAAAGGTCCTCGTGACAAATCGCAGCATTTCGTCGTCCGTCCCAATCACGCTGTGAGCCCAGCCTACGTGACTCCGGGTGGTAGGCAGATTTATCGCGACGACTCCGTTCCGGGTGGTCTGCGGACCAACCACGATGACCCTCCTGCCTACGATGATCCATCCAAGTTTGGCGGTGGCTGACTGATCTCGCAAAAAACCGGCGATGAGCCGGAGCCGCGGACAATCTTCGCGTGCGAAATATGTAAGTGCGCAGAGGGACGAGCCGCGCTCTACGACAGCGATGAAGAAGCACAACCATTCCAGCGACGATCGTCTCATTCAATATCGTGGCAAGTATTCGCGGCACAGTC
>C688J35102_120989218_pt1 | contig 10442 bp, 6 predicted proteins | sample HopSoiMetagenom2_FD_35102 | JGI IMG/M metagenome (IMG submission 35102) | reverse complement strand
GCGGCGGCGAGACCGCGACGGCCGAGACGCCGGCCGTGCCGGATACGCCCGCCGCCGCGACCGGCGTGCTGGAGGTTGAGCGCCCCCCGCCGTCGGCCGGACGCCTGGTGCGGCTGCGCGCCCGGCTGGCCCGGTCGCAGAGCTCGATGGGCTCGGTGCTGCTGAGCCTGCTGTCCCGGGACCGGCTCGACGACGACACCTGGGACGAGATCGAAGAGGCGCTGATCACCGCCGACGTGGGCGTGGCGGTCTCCCGGGTGATGACCGACGACCTGCGCACCAAGGTCAAGGTGCTCGGCACCCGGACCCCGGACGACGTCCGCGGGCTGCTCCGGGGCGAGCTGCTCACCCAGCTCGGTGAGGACATCGACCGGTCGTTGCAGACCGCGCCGCACGGCGGTCAGCCCGCGGTGGTCCTCATGGTCGGCGTGAACGGCACCGGCAAGACCACCACCTGCGGGAAGCTCGCGCGGTCACTGATCGGGGACGGGCACACGGTGCTGCTCGGCGCGGCCGACACGTTCCGCGCGGCGGCGGCCGACCAGCTCCAGACGTGGGGCCAGCGGGTCGGCGCCGAGACGGTGCGAGCCGACCGGGACGGCGCCGACCCGGCCAGCGTGGCGTTCGAGGCGGTCACCGAGGGCATCGAGACCGGGGTCGACGTCGTGGTGATCGACACCGCCGGCCGGCTGCACACCAAGGTCGGGCTGATGGACGAGCTCGGCAAGGTCAAGCGGGTGGTGGAGAAGAAGGCCACCGTCGACGAGGTGCTGCTGGTGCTCGACGCCACCACCGGCCAGAATGGCCTGCGCCAGGCCCGGGTGTTCGCCGAGGTGGTCGACGTCACCGGCATCGTCTTGACCAAGCTGGACGGCACGGCCAAGGGCGGGATCGTCATCTCGGTCCAGCGCGAGCTCGGCGTCCCGGTCAAGCTGGTCGGCCTGGGCGAGGGCCCGGACGACCTGGCCCCGTTCGATCCCGGCGCCTTCGTGGACGCCATCCTCGGCTGAGGTATCCCTTCCCCTGGCCGGCCTTCTGGTCTAGAAACATGCCCGTAACAAGGGCGGCGGGTGTTTCACGCGGCCGACACACGCCGACGCCTCCGGTGAAACGTCGGCACCGGAAGGTCAGTACAGGACTGGCGAAGGGACACCAGATGAAGCTCATTACCGCTGTCATCAAGCCGTTCAAGCTGGACGACGTCAAGGCCGCGCTGCAGGCGTTCGGCGTCCACGGCCTGACGATCACCGAGGCAAGCGGGTACGGCAGGCAGCGCGGGCACACCGAGGTTTACCGCGGGGCTGAGTACCAGGTCGACCTGGTACCGAAGGTCCGCGTGGAGATCCTGTGCGACGACGAGGACGCCGACGACCTGATCGGAGTCGTGGTCAAGGCGGCGCAGACCGGGCGGATCGGTGACGGCAAGGTCTGGTCGGTCCCGGTCGAGACGATTGTCAGAGTCCGCACCGGAGAACGCGGCCCGGACGCCATCTGAGCTGAGTCCCATGAAGGCCACGGGGGAAGCGGCGAGCCGACCGGGGGACGCGTGGAGACTATGACTTCGTTCGCGGCCGATCGGGCCCGCCGCACTACGCAGGTCGACCGGTGGCTGGCCGAGCTCCTCGGCGCCGAGGCGGACGTGGCGCTGGTGGCGGTCGGCGGCTACGGCCGCCGGGAACTGCTGCCGCGCAGCGACCTGGATGTCCTGCTGCTGCACGGCGGCCGCGACGACATCGCGAGCATCGCGGACCGGATCTGGTACCCGGTCTGGGACTCCGGAGCCGAGCTCGACCACGCGGTGCGGACCGTGCCGCAGGCCCGGCGGGTGGCCCGCTCCGACCTGAAGGTCGCGCTCGGGCTGCTGTCCGCCCGGCACGTGGCCGGCGACCCGGAACTGACCGAACGGCTGCGGGCCGGCGCGCTGGAGGACTGGCGCTCGGCCGCGCCCACCCGGCTGGCCGAGCTGCACGCCTCGTACGACGAGCGGGCCAGGACCAGCGGGGAGCTCGCCTTCCTGCTCGAACCGGACCTGAAGGAGGCCCGCGGGGGCCTGCGCGACGTGCACGCGATCCAGGCGGTGGCGGCCGCCTGGGTGGCGCCCGCTCCCGGACCCCGGGTCCGCACCGCGTACGAGCAGATCCTCGACGCCCGGCATGCCCTGCACGAGGTCACCGGACGCCGGCTGGACCGGCTGGTGCTCGAGGAACAGGACGAGGTGGCCCGGGCGCTCGGGCTGCTCGACGGGGACGTGCTGCTCCGGATGCTGGCCGGGGCCGCCCGGACCGTCGTCTACGCGGTCGACCACGCCTTCCGCCAGTCCGACCGGCTGCGCGGCCGCCGGCTGCGCCGCCGTCAGGCCGAGCGCCGCCCGCTCGCGGACGGGGTGGTGGAACAGGACGGCGAGGTGGTGCTGGCGCGGGCGGCCGACCCGGCCGGCGACCCGTCGCTGGTGCTGCGCGCCGCCGCGGCGGCCGCCCAGGCCGGGCTGCCGCTGGCGCCGCGGACCCTGGACCGGCTGACCGAGTGCCCGCCGCTGCCCGTGCCCTGGCCCGCCGCCGCCCGGGACTCGCTGCTCGCGCTGCTCGGGGCCGGCCCGGCCGCGGTCAGCGTGTGGGAGGCACTCGACACCGAGGGCCTGGTGACCGCGCTGATCCCGGACTGGGAGCGGGTCAGGAACCGGCCTCAGCGCAACCCGCTGCACACGTACACGGTCGACCGGCACCTGGCCGAGGCCGCCGCCCACGCCGCCGCGCTGACCCGCGAGGTGGCCCGGCCTGACCTGCTGCTGCTCGCCGCGCTGCTGCACGACGTGGGCAAGGGCTGGCCGGGCGACCACAGCGTCACCGGCGAGGTGGTGGCCCGGGACGTCGGGCGCCGGATGGGCCTGCCCGCCGCGGACGGCGAACTCGTCGCCGCGGCCGTCCGGCTGCACCTGCTGCTGCCCATGGTGGCCACCCGCCGCGACCTGGACGACCCGGTGACCGTCAAGCAGGTCGCCACCACCGTGCGCAGCCGCGTACTGCTCGAATTGCTGCACGCGCTGGCCATCGCCGACGGCCTGGCCACCGGGCCCGCCGCCTGGAACGACTGGAAGGCCACCCTGGTCGCGGACCTGGTCCGGCGGGTGAAGGCCGTGCTGGACGGCGAGCCGACGCCGCAGCCCGCGCCGCTGCGCGACGACCAGCTGGAGCTGGCCGCCGAGGGCGGCCCGGCCGCCACCGTGATCGGTTCCGAGGTGACCGTGGTCGCCCCCGACCGCCCGGGCCTGCTGTGGCGGGCCGCCGGGGTGCTGGCCTCGCACCGGCTGGCGGTCCGGAGCGCCAACGCGACCTCGGTCGGCGATATCGCCGTCAGCGTGTTCGACGTCGAGCCCGAGTTCGGCGACCCGCCCGACGCCAGCCTGGTGGTCGCGGATCTGCGCCGGATGCTGCAGGGACGGCTGGACGTGGAGGACCGGCTCGACCGCCGGGCCCGGGCGGTGCGGCCGCGGTCGGCGAACGTTCCCGCGCCGAAGGTGAGCCTGATCGACGACGCCTCCGACACGGCGACCGTGGTGGAAGTGCGTGCGCACGACGCGCCGGGCCTGCTGTGGCGGGTCGGCCGGGCGCTCGGCGAGTGCGGCCTCGACGTGCGGGCGGCCCGGGTGGAGACGCTGGGCGCCGAGGTGGTCGACGTGTTCTACGTGACCGACGGGGACGGCAAGCCGCTGGCGGGAGAGGACGCGCGCCGCGCGATCGTGCACTCGGTCCTGACCGCGCTGGGTGACTTACCACTCGGCGGTAACGGCTTGCCCGCGCAGGACGCGGGTACCGTACGCCGCCCGGTAGCCTGGGTGTTGTGTTTGAGACCCTTTCTGACCGGCTGACGCAGGTATTCTCCTCGCTGCGCGGGCGCGGCAAGCTGACCGCGGCCGATATCGACGCGACGGCACGTGAGATCCGCATCGCCTTGCTCGAAGCAGACGTCGCGCTGCCGGTCGTCAGGCAGTTCATCGCGCGGGTCAAGGAGCGGGCCAGCGGCGAGGAAGTCTCCGCCGCGCTGAACCCGGCCCAGCAGGTCATCAAGATCGTCAACGAGGAGCTCATCGGCATCCTCGGCGGCGAGGAGCGGCGGCTGCGGTTCGCCAAGACGCCGCCGACCGTGATCATGCTGGCCGGCCTGCAGGGCTCCGGCAAGACCACGCTCGCGGGCAAGCTGGGCCTGTGGCTCAAGGGGCAGGGCAACACGCCGATGCTGGTCGCGGCCGACCTGCAGCGTCCCAACGCGGTGCAGCAGCTGCAGGTGGTCGGCGAGCGGGCCGGCGTCCCGGTCTACGCGCCGCAGCCCGGCAACGGCGTCGGCGACCCGATCGCGGTGGCGCGGGACTCGCTGGAAGAGGCCCGGCGCCGCCAGCAGAACATCGTCATCATCGACACCGCCGGCCGCCTGGGCGTCGACACCGAGATGATGGCGCAGGCCGTCGCGATCAGGGACGCCACCCAGCCGGACGAGATCTTGTTCGTGGTCGACGCGATGATCGGCCAGGACGCGGTGGCGACCGCGCAGGCGTTCCTGGACGGGGTCGGCTACGACGGGGTGGTGCTGACCAAGCTCGACGGTGACGCCCGCGGCGGCGCCGCGCTGTCCATCGTGGAGCTGACCGGGCGCCCGATCATGTTCGCCTCCTCGGGCGAGAAGCTCCAGGACTTCGACGTCTTCCATCCCGACCGGATGGCCTCCCGCATCCTCGACCTGGGTGACCTGCTTACCCTGATCGAGCAGGCGGAGAAGGCGTTCGACCGGGAGCAGACCGAGAACCTGGCCGGGCGGCTGGCCTCCGGCGAGGGCTTCACGCTCGAGGACTTCGTCGAGCAGCTGGCCATGGTGCGCAAGCTGGGGCCGATCGGGAACCTGCTCGGCATGCTGCCGGGCGCGGGCAAGTACCGCGAGCAGCTCGAGCAGGTCAGCGACAAGGACCTGGACCGGGCCGAGGCCATCGTCCGGTCCATGACGCCCGAGGAACGCCGCAACCCGAAGATCATCAACGGTTCCCGCCGGTCGCGCATCGCCAACGGCTCCGGCGTCGCCATCGGCGAGGTCTCCCAGCTGGTCACGAACTTCTTCGAGGGCCAGAAGCAGATGAAGGCGGTGTTCGGCGGCGGCGGCCTCCCGGGCATGCCGCCCGGCATGGGCGCGGTGGCCCGGCGGGCGACCAAGTCGGCGCGGAAGAAGGGCAACACCAAGAAGAAGGCGCCACGCAGCGGCGACCCGCGCCGCGCGGCCGAGCTCGCCCGCGGTCAGGGACCGGGCAACGCCCAGGACCAGGCGCCCGCCAACGGCGCGGGCCCGGCGACCGGGCTCGGGAACCTGGGCGGCCTCGGTGGCGGCCTGCCCGAGGGCCTGTCCGCCGAGAACCTGGCCGAGCAGCTGTCCAAGATGCCCTCGAACCTGAACTTCCCGCCCCCCAATTCCGGCCCTCAGGGCAACGTCCCGGCCGCCTTCCGCGGCGGCGCCAAGCGCAAGAAGAAGTAATCACGCCGTCGCGTGGTCACGGCTTCCGGCCGGGCAATCCGGTGAGCATGATCGCAGGCTTCCAGGCCAGCTGCGATCGCGCAGAGTGTCACTGAGCAGGATGGCGCTCTCGCATCGGTGCTGAGTGACCTGCGGCCAGCCGAACCTCAAAGTGGCGCTGCCGCGCGCAGTGTTCTTATTGTCACGCCGGACGTCGTTCCAGCGTTGATCGGCGGGGTGGGCGGTGGTGCCGTCAACCTCCACGCACACGTCGTATTCGCCGTACAGGTTGTCGATGTACGTGGTCCTGGCGCCCTGGCGGCGCTTGGCTTGCCGGGTAGCTTGGGGAAGCCCATGTGCTCGTTCGACCCTGGTCACGTAACGGCGCTCGAGCAGTGAGTGGACTCCCTCCGCGACATCGGCCAGGGCAGCGGTGATCTCGATCCGCCAGCGCATTTTCTTGCGCGCCGCCGCCGCGGCGCGCAAGAGCGGCACGGTGGTACGCCGTCGGCCCACGGCCCGGCATATCCAGGCGAATGCCTCGTCGAAATCTCGTGCTGTTTCGACAAGGTCGAGAACCGTTTCCTCAACGCGGGTACGAGGGGGTGCGAGGGCCGGATGCCTGGCCAGGCCGATCCGGCTGGACCGGTGCACGATCACGCCGGGAATCTTCCCGCAGCGAGCCGGGTTCCGCGCTACCGGTACCGTCACGTGGATCTGCTCGCTCAGCTGGTCGGTCAGGCCATGCAACTCGGCAGCGGTCTGGTGGCTGAGCGTGGCTCCCGGACCCGCGCGCAGCAAGGCGGCCCACAATTCCGATTGTCGCGGCACAGGTCCTGAGAATGTCGCGTACGCCCCTCGCTGCAGGCGGTACCACCGGCCTGACGCGAGCCGCCGCCTGACCATGTTCCTTGTCAGCCCTGCGCGCATCGCCTGCCTGCGGCCGGTCACCCATGCCCGGGAATCAGGAGTACCCCGCCAGGCACGCGTCTGATTCTGACTCATGTGACCAGCATGTTCGGTTCATCCCGAGCTAGGCACCAGCTGACCAGAGCCTGTGGATACCGGGACCGGACCCCGCCCGCCTGTGGAGAACACCCGCTCTTTGTCACACCAACGTGCTAGCAACCACCCCCCCGCACCCCCGCCCCCGCCCCCGCACCCCCACCCCCGCGCCCTCAACAAGGCGCCTTCCATGATCACGTGTAGTTAGGCGCCGCGGATGACGCTCAACTACACGTGATCATGAAAGCGGGCTGGCCCGGAGCGCGGAGGCGGGGCAGCTGGGAGAGGCCACCTGGTTAGCCGGGGCTGAGGGCGCGGATGGCGTCGATCGTGTCGGCTTCGGCGGCGGTCTTGTCTTCGCGGTAGCGCAGCACCCGGGCGAACCGCAGCGCCAGGCCGCCCGGGTAGCGCGGGCTGCGCTGGACGCCGTCGAAGGCGATCTCCACCACCAGTTCGGGCCGGACGTAGACGGTATAGGAGTCCCGGCGCTCCTCCAGTTCCAGCAGCCGTGAAGTCTGCCAGGTCAGCAGCTCGTCGGTCAGCCCCTTGAAGGTCTTGCCGAGCATGATGAAGCCGCCCGTTTCCGGGTCGCGGGCGCCCAGGTGCAGGTTGGACAGCCAGCCGTGGCGCCGGCCGTGGCCCCACTCGACGGCCAGCACGACCAGGTCCAGGGTGTGCCGCGGCTTGACCTTGATCCACCCGGCGCCGCGTCGCCCGGCCGCGTAGGGCGCCCGCAGCGACTTGACCACCACCCCCTCGTGCCCGTGCGCCAGCGCGTCGTCGAAGAACGCGGTGGCCTCGTCGGCCGAGGCGGTGACCAGGCGGGGCATGAGCAGCTCGGCCGGCACCACGCGGGCCAGGGCCGCGTGCCGTTCGGCATCCTCGGCGTCGACCAGGTCGGCGCCCTCTAGGTGCAGGGCGTCGAACAGGAACAACGACAGCGCCACCGCAGAGCCCTCCAGGCTGGCGGTCCGGGCCGCGGTGTCCTGGAACGGCAGCGGCCGCCCGTCCTCGCGCAGCGCGATCAGCTCGCCGTCCAAGACCGCGCTCGAGACCGGGAGCGCGGCCAGGGCCGCCACCACCTCGGGGAGCCGCGCCGTGATGTCGTCGAGGGTCCGGGTGAACAACCGCACGGTCCCCGGCGACAGGTGCGCCTGGACCCTGATGCCGTCCAGCTTCCACTCCACCGCGGCCGTGGCCCCCTGACCGCCCGTCTTCGCCAAAGCCTCCTCGATAGTCGGGGCACTCGCGGCGAGCATCGGCCGGACCGGGCGCCCCACTTCCAGCCCGAAGGCGCCCAGCGCGGCCCGGCCGCCGGACAGCGCCGCGGCGGCCACCGCGCCCAGCGAGCCGCGCAGCATCATGGCCCGCCGGACCTCGGCCACCGGTACCGAAGCGGCTCGTGCCACCGCCTCGGTCATCACCCCTTCCAGCGCTCCCTGGCGCAGCTCGCCGGAGAGCAGCCCGACCAGGAACCGCTGCTCGTCCCGGGTGGCCCGGCCGAACAGCTCGCCGACCAGCGCCTTGCGCGCGGCCGTCGAGCCCTTCCCGGACACCGCGCCAATCGCGGAGAAGCCCGCGTCCACGTCGCTCAGGGTGAGCGCGGGCGCTTCGGCCGGCGTGAAACCGTCTCGCAGCGCCGCCCATCCGACGCCGATCTGGCGCTGCGGCAGCTCGCCGGACAGGTAAGCCACGGCGATCGGCACCTCGAGCGGCCCGGCCGTCCGCAGCGCTCCCGCCAGCGCCTCGATCTTCGCCAGCCGCGCACTGATGCCGGCCACGGTCCGTGACACCTCAGCAATCTCACTAAGCAGCACGTGACCATTCTCCCCGGTACTTGCCTCGCCACCCGCCCCCGCGAGCCTAGACGGCCTACGCGCCCCGGCGACCGGTACCGCGACGGCCGGGATCCCTCAGGCCGCGGCGACCGCTGCTCTCCGGTTCCCATAGCCAGTATCCGACCGGGAACAGCCGGATGTGCAGGTGATCGTCAACCAGGCCCCACAGCCCACGCCGGGCGAACAGCGCGATCACGATCGCCACCAGCCCCAGGACGATCAGGTACCAGGCGTTGTACGACTGCAGCTCCTGCTGCAGGACCATGTACACCAGCGTGCCGAGGATCGGCCCCTCGATCGTGCCGAGCCCGCCGATGATCACCGCGAACGCCATCTTGGCCGTCCACTGCACGCTGAACGCCGCGTCCGGCTGCACGCCGAGCAGGCTGATCGAGTTGAGCGCGCCGGCCGCTCCGCAGCCGATCCCGGCCACCACGAACACGAGCATCCGGACCAGCCCGACCCGGACCCCCGAGCTCCGCGCCGCGACCTCGTCGTCCCGGACGGCGGTGAGCGCGAGCCCCAGCCGGCCGCGCAGCATCAGCCAGACGGTGACCAGCGACAGGACCGTGACGGCGAGGCCGATCCAGTAGGTGTAGGCGGTGAGCAGCGTCGGGTCGATCCCGGACAGCCCGGGCATCGGCAGGCCGGTCCCGCCGCCGAGCGAGGAGAACCGCTCGATGATCAGCATCACCGTCGCCGCCAGCACCCAGGTGGCGATGGCGAAGTACCCGGTCCGCAGCCGGGAGACCAGCCACCACAGCGGCAGCGCGGCTACGCCGCAGCCGATCGCCGCCACCGGGAGCGCGGCGAACGGCGAGATCCCGTGGATGGCCAGGATGAGCACGAAGTACGCCCCGAGCCCCACGAACGCCTGCTGCCCGACCGATACCAGGCCGGCGTAGCCCGCCAGCAGGTTCCACATGCTCGCCAGCGTGAGGATGACGAACCCCTGGACCATGATGCCGGTGGTGCCCGAGTACACGATGTAAGGGAACAGCGCGAGGACGACCACGACCACGAGGGCGCCGCCGGCGGTCCAGGTCATGTTCCGCCGTGACCGCGTCACCCGGATTTTTCCGGCCGAACGGGTGGTGTTTTCCGTGGCCACCGTCATGATTGAGCCTTCCGCGAGGTCAGGCCCTGCGGCCGGATCACCAGTACGGCCAGGAAGACGAGGTATCCGGCCAGCACCTCGTACGAGATGTTGATCTGGGCGCCGATCTGCTGCGCGACACCGAGCACCACGCCGCCCAGCAGCGTGCCCCACAGCGAGCCGAGCCCGCCGATGACCACCGCGGCGAACGCGAACAGCAAGATGGTGTCCGTCCCCGTGGTCGGCGTGAACTGCGAGTACATGCCGTAGGCGATGCCCGCCAGCGCCACCGTGCCGAACGCGATCGCGGCCGCGATGCCGAACACGTGCCGGTAGTCGACGCCGGACAGCTGGGCGGCCTCCCGGTCGTCCGCCACCGCCCGGATCATCCGGCCGTACCGGGATGCGGACAGGAAGTACTGCAGGCCGAGCAGGACCAGCACGGCCACCACGAAGATCAGCAGCAGCAGGTAGGCGATCTGGATCTGCGAGCCGACCGAGAACGAGCCGGTGATGATGGAGCTGCCCACCCCCAGCGCATGGCTGTCCGCGTTGATGAACTGCAGCAGCCCGGCCTCGATGACCACCGAGAGCCCGAACGTCACCAGCAGCGTGGTCAGCTCGCTTCGCTCCAGCGCCGCCTGGATCAGGGTCCGCTGCATCACGTAGCCGAGCATCGCCATGATCGGCACCACGATCAGGAACGACCACAGCGCCGGGATATGGGTGACGGTGATGACGCCGAGCGCGATGTAGGCGCCGATCACCGCGAGGTCGCCGTGCGCGAGGTTGACGACCTTCATGACCCCGAACATGAGCGAGAGCCCGCAGGCGAACAGCGCGTACAGTCCGCCGGTCAAGATGCCCTGGATGATGGCGTCGACCCAGGCCATTACGGCTCGCTCCCTGTTTCCCCGGGGGGAGCGATCCCCCCCAGACCCCCCCTGCTCATGGGGGGACTACCCGCCCCCCCATACCCCCCGGGGGAGGGGCCTCCGGCCCCTCCGTCCCCT
>C688J35102_120989217_pt1 | contig 10442 bp, 10 predicted proteins | sample HopSoiMetagenom2_FD_35102 | JGI IMG/M metagenome (IMG submission 35102) | reverse complement strand
CCGCACGCGCTCGCGGACGGCGTCGCGGTGCGGGGCGAGCACCGCCTCCGCATCCGCGGCCGGCCGCGCGGGCGAGCGCGCGCACCACACCCACTCGCCGTGCGACTGCCAGTGCGCCACCTCCAGCACGTCGCCCGCCTGCACCGCCACCTCGGCGCGCTGGAGGACGTGCGCGCTCCGGTCCTCGTGCACCACCCGCCCGCCTAGCCGGACGATGCTCCCGTCGTCGTCCCAGAACACCAGCCGCCCCGTCTCCGCGGCGCGGATGCGGAAGACCACGTGGAAGCGGCGCATCTCGCTCCCCACCAGGCTCGCCATCCCGCCGCGGAAGTGGGCGCACCAGTCGATGGTCCACGCCGGCTCGCCGTCCACCATGCGCCACTGCGGCTGCGGGCGGAAGGGCGCGGCGGGCGCGTTCCAGTCGGGCTCGGAGACCCAGCGGCCGCCCTCCTCCACCACCGGGCGCGGCCAGGAGCAGGAGAGGAGCTCGAAGGGGAGGGTGAGCATCGATCGTGCGGGAGGAGGGGCGAGATGAAGCCGGCCTCCCACTTTGCGCTCAAATCATCCACGAATCAAGCCCCGTGTCGCGTGCCACTCGCGCCACGATCGACGGCGTCGCAGATTCACGCCGGGGCCGCTCGTGGCTTCGAGCGCCGCCTTCCGCGACCGAGCCGTTCGTCGCCGGGCGCTCATCCATGCGCCCGGGTCCCGCCCGCTCCCCACTCCCGAGGAACGATGCCAAAGCTCAGGCTGGAGATCGACGACCTGCAGGTCGTCTCCTTCGTGGTCGAACCCGCTTTCCCCCGGGGGAAGGGGACGGTGCAGGGACGGCAGGTCTGGGAGAAGGAATTCCTCGACCCCGAACCCCCGACCGGAGGCACCCTCGGCACGACGGACGTGCTGACCACGGTGAACGCGACCCTGTATCCGCAGGTGACGTGCGCGGGAACCTGCGTGGGCTCGTGCGACGCCACCTGCGCCGCCACCTGCTACGACACCTGTGCGAACTCGTGCGTGGGGACCTGCGGCTGGTCGTGCATGCAGGCCGGGGAGATGTGCGCCTGACGCGCCCGGAGCAGCGTTCCGCCCGCAGGCGCGAAGAGCCCCCGCCCGGCATGCCGGGCGGGGGCTTCGCCTCCGCAGAGGGCGGCGTCGTGCCTACGGCTGCACCACGATCGTCCCCTTCATGAACGGGTGCGGCTCGCAGTGGAAGGGGAAGCTCCCCGCCGCGTCGAAGGTCCGCTCGAAGGTGGTGTACTGCGGCAGGAAGCCCGAGGTCCACACCCCGCCGTCGGAGGTGCTGGTGTGCTGCGTGGCGCTGGCGCTGCAGTTCACCCAGGTCACCTTGCCACCCTTCGGCACCGTGACCTGCGCCGGCGAGAAGGCGAAGTCCACGATCCGCACCACGTCGGCCGGCTGCGCGCCCACGCAGAGCTCCTGCCCCGTGGGCGCCGTGACCGACACGTGCTCGCTGAAGCAGCCGGCCAGGCCGCCCGCGGCCACCAGCGCGGCGAAGGCCGCGCAGGCGAAGCTGTAGCTCGCTCTGATGTTCATCGTACGATCACCGTTCCCTTCATGAACGGGTGCGGAGTGCAGTGGTAGGTGTAGGTGCCCGGGGTGGCGAAGGTGTGCCGCCACTTGTGCCCGGAGCCGATCAGCCCCGAGCTGAACGAGCCGTCGTCGGCGGTGACGCTGTGCGACAACGGGTCGTTGTTGAGCCACTCCACCGTGGTCCCCGCCTGGATCTCTATGGTCCCGGGCACGAAGGCCAGGTTGCGCATCCCGGCGTGCGCCACCGGGCCCGTGGGCGTGGCGCCCGAGTCCGCCATCGCCAGCTGGGGCGGCGGCGGCGCGTGCCCCTCGGCCGAGTGGCCGAACCAGCGGTTGAGCGTGAGGGGGATGGTGAACTCGAAGCCGTAGCGCCGGATCTTGTCGCCGCGCGAGAGGCCCTGCAGGGTGTACGCGGCGGTGTTGGAGGCCTGGATGGAAAGCGTGTGCGGCGTTCCCGGGATGGCCAGGTGCACCCCCGCGCTCCAGGCCACCTCTTCGCCCTCCCGGCGCTCGAGCAGCGAGGCCACGTCGCCCGCCAGCGCGAAGTAGCGCGACACGCGCAGCGTGCCCCCGCCCGCCAGCGCGAAGCGGCGGCCGGTGTCGATGGGGTCGGAGAGCGCGCGCCCCGCCGCGATCAGCCGCAGCGGCCCCTGGCGCCGGGCGATGGAGAGCTCTCCGTCGGCGCCCTGGGCGGCGAAGTTGTAGCCCACCTGCGCGGCCAGGTCCACCGGCGCGCCGCGGTCCTGCTGCAGCGGCGCGTGGCGGGCGAAGACCTCCCACTCGTTGGGGTAGCGCGGCGCCAGGTTGGAGTTGGTGGAGTACTCCAGCCCCACCAGCGTGCGCAGCGGCAGCCCCGCGGCCAGGGTGAAGGTGGGTACGTTGGTCACCTTCCGCTCCGGCGCGGGGCTGGCGATGAAGCGGTGCATGAAGTTGAAGTAGAGCTGCCCGCTGCTCCCCACCCACCCCCCGGAGAGGTTGGGCGAGCGGTCCAGCAGCGACTGCGCGCGCCCGCCGGCGGCGCTCGTGCACAGGGCGGCGCACGCCGCGCCCAGGGCGCAGGCGGCGCGGACTGCACGAAGGGTCTTCACCTGGTCGTCTCCTCGGCGTGTGGAGTAGTGGGACTGCACGGTCCGGCGGCCCTGCTAGCGCACCACCACGGTGCCCTTCATCGCCATCCCCACGTGGGGCAGGCAGAAGAACTCGTAGCGCCCCGGCTTGACCCCCGCGAAGGAGATGGTGTAGCTGTCGCCCTCGTTCAGCAGCAGCGGGCCGGCGAGCGGCTGGATGGGGTTCGGCATGGCGGCGGCGAGCGCCCGCCGCACGTCGGCCGGCAGCTTCTCCGGGTCGAACGACACGTTGTGCGGCGCGCCGCTCACCACCACGAAGCGCACCCGGTCGCCCGGGTGGATGGTGACCGTGGCCGGGTCGAAGCGCGCGGTGGTGCCGTTCATGGTCATCCTCACCTCGTGCACCGCCGGCGGCGCGGGGGCCGGGGCGGCGGCGCGCGGCGCGAAGGCGGCGAGGGCGAGGATGGCCGCGGCGGCCGTGGGAACGAGAGACAGGGTCTTCACCGGTTCCGTGGTTCCTGTGTCAGGGGTCTGCGCCGCGGCGTGCCGGGCTGCACGGCCGCGTTTCGGTGTAGCTCCGCCCCGCGTGTCCGTCGTCGGCGGGCGCGCAGCGGGCGGCGTCTTTCCGGGTACGGACGGCTAGCGAACGATGATCGTGCCCTTCATCCCCGTGGCGACGTTGCCGTTCTTGTCGTACATGTGGGGGACGCAGAAGTACGAGTAGCGCCCCGGCCGCACCCCCGCGAACGACACCGTGTAGCTGGCGTTGGGCGTGCTCATCAGCGGCCCCCAGAGCTCGTCGATCTGGTTGGCCATGTGGGCGCTGAGGATGGGCTTCACGTCGGCCGGGATGGTGGCGCGGTCGAAGGCCACGTTGTGCGGGCCGCCGCTCACGTTCACGAAGCGCACCTCGTCGCCGGGGCTGATGGTGAGCGTGGCCGGCTCGTAGCGCGCTGTGTTGCCGGTCATCACCATCCGCACCTCGTGCACCCGGGGCGGGGTGGCCGCCTGTACGCTCCCGCGCGGGGCGAACGCCGCCAGGGCGAGCACGCCGGCCGTCACTCCGGCCGCGATTCTCATCTTCATGGTTCGACCTCTCCAGCTGGTGTGGCGTGCCGTGCGGCCGCGGTCGCGGCCCATTGCACCACCACGCGCCCCGTCATCCGCCGTGCCGGGTGCAAGGTAATCGTAAACGCCCCGCGGGCGGAGACGGTCCGGGGGCGAGTCTTCGGCTCGCGCCTTCTTTGCCCAACCACAGGGCAGGACCGGGACCGTATCGCGGAAGGGACGATGCGAGAAGGTAAGTGACAAAAATACAAAGACTTGGGTCGTAACGTCAGGTACCGTGCGTTTCCCGCGCTGCGGGCGTGTGTCTCGCCCCGCGACAACGGCGTCTCACGCAGAGACGCAGAGACGCGGGGAGAGGACCGCTCACGGGCCGAGGCGGAGCCGGTACCCCTCGACGAGCTCGGCGCCCTCCGGCTGGAAGTCGTGCTCGGGGGCGCGCGCGAAGCCCATCCGCCGATACATGCCGATCGCCGTCGCCATGCTCCGGGAGGTGTGCAGCCCCAGCTCGGCCGCGCCGCTCGCCCGTGCGCGGCGGACGCACTCGTCCACCAGCAGACGCCCGACGCCCATCCCCCGCGCCTCGGGGGAGACGGCGAGCAGGCGCAGCTCGGGCCAGGGCGGCGCCTCCGCGTCGTCGCCGTACGCGGCGGCGGACGGGGGGAAGAGCATCACGCTGCCGACCACGCGCCCGGCGTGCTCCGCCACGATCCGCTCCGCGCCCGCCCCGGAATCGACCGCCCGGAGGAGCGCCTGCTCCAGCTCCGCCCACGCGGCGGGCTCCATCACCCCCGCGTATTCCGAGTAGGCCCGCAGCGTGAGCGCGCGGATCGCAGCCCGGTCCTCCTCGCGCGCGTCGCGGAGCGTCACGCCGGCCGCGGCATCGGTCACGGGAGGCGCGCCCGGTCGTGCGGCGCCGACCAGTCCACCAGCGGCCCGCGCGGCACGATGCGCGTGGGGTTGAGCTGGTCGTGCGTCATGTAGTAGTGCCGCTTGATGTGGTCGAAGTTCACCGTCTCGCCGAAGCCGGGGCGCTGGTAGAGGTCGCGCGCGTAGCCCCACAGGCTGGGGTAGTCGACCAGGCGGCGCAGGTTGCACTTGAAGTGGCCCACGTACACCGCGTCGAAGCGCGCGAGGGTGGTGAAGAGGCGGATGTCGGCCTCGGTGAGCTGGTCGCCGACCAGGTGTCGGCGGTCAGCCAGGCGTTCCTCCAGCCAGTCGAGGCGCGCGAAGAGCGCATCCACCGCCGCGTCGTACTTCGCCTGCGAGGTGGCGAAGCCGGCGCGGTAGACGCCGTTGTTCACGTCTTCGTAGACCACGGCGTTCACCGCGTCGATCTCGTCGCGCAGGTGCTCCGGATAGAGGTCGGGGGCGCCGGGGCGGTGGAAGGCGGTGAACTGCGTCTCGAAGTCGAGGGTGATGTCGGGATAGTTGTTCGTCACCAGCCGCCCCGTCACCCGGTCCCAGATGCAGGGGACGGTGTAGCGGCCCTGGTAGGCGGGATCGGTGCGCAGGTACGCCTCGGAGAGGAACCGGAAGCCGCAGACGGGGTCGGGCCCGTGCCCGTCGCCCTCGCGGAAGGCCCACCCCCGCTCGTCGCGCACGGGGTCGACCACCGACATCGAGACCACGTCCTCCAGCCCCAGCAGGCGGCGGACGATGATGGCCCGGTGCGCCCAGGGGCATGCGAGCGAGACGTAAAGGTGGTAGCGCCCCGCCTCCGCCGGGAACCCCGACGAGCCGTCGGCCGTGATCCGGTCGCGGAAGGCGTAGCGCTGCCGCACGAACGCCCCGTCCGCGCTGGTCTCGGCGGGGAACTGCCCGGTGGAGGTCGTCATCCCTGTTGGCACGGTTGACGGTGCATTCCTCGAAGAACTGAAAAGACGGTTTCACGCAGACCGTGTGAAACCATCCTTTTTTCGCCCATCACCCGATCGGCTTGAGGTTGGCGACGATGCGGGCGCGCTGCGGCTCCAGGAAGGGCGGCAGCGCCACGTGCTCGCCCAGGGTCGCCGGGTCCTCGTCGACCGCGAAGCCGGGGCCGTCGGTGGCGATCTCGAAGAGCACGCCGTTCGGCTCGCGGAAGTAGAGGCTGCGGAAGTAGTACCGGTCGATCTCGCCGCTGTTCTGCACGCCCAGCTCGCGCAGCCGCGCGGTCCAGGCGTGGTACTCCTCCTCGTTGGGCGTGCGGAAGGCCACGTGGTGCACGCTCCCCGCGCCGAGGCGCGAGCCGGGAAGGCCGGGCTGCACGGCCACGTGCAGCTCCGCGTGCGGCCCGCCACCGCTCATCTCGTACACGTGCACGGTGTCGCCCGGCCGCTCCGGGTGCGGGTACTCGCGCGCCGGGCGCAGCCCCATCGCCCCCGTGAGCAGGGCGTGCGTCAGGCGCAGGTCGGGGATGCTCATGAGGATGGGGCCCAGTCCCCGCACCTGGTGCTCCGGGGGCACGGGGCTCCTCTCCCACGGCACCGACGCGTCGCCCGCGCCGCCGTCGTCCACCAGCGCCAGCCGCTGCCCCTCGCGGTCCTCGAAGTCCAGCGTCGCCCGCCCGTCGCGCTCCACCACGGGGCTCGCGATGATCCTCAGGTCGCGGAAGCGCGCCGCCCACCAGTCGAGCGAGGCGGCGCCGTTCACGCGCAGGTGCGTGCGGGTGATGCTGCGCGTGCCGCGGTGCTCGCGCGGCAGCGGCCAGTCGAAGAAGGTCACGTCGCACCCCGGCGACCCGACCGCGTCGGCGTAGAAGAGGTGGTAGGCGCTCACGTCGTCCTGGTTCACGCTGCGCTTCACCAGCCGCATCCCCAGCACCTGCGTGTAGAAGCGGTGGTTGGCGCGCACGTCGCCGGTGACGGCGGTGAGGTGGTGGATCCCGGTGAGCTGCATCTCCTGGTCTCTCCAGAGGTTGTGGATCGTCCGGCCTCGCGTCTCCCGGGGCCGCGCGGCACGTCGCGGGCCACCGCGCTCCGGGATGTGCGCGCAGCAATCTTTTCCGCATCGCGCACCCGTCGCAGACCGGCCGCCGATTCGCGAACTGCGACTGCACGCTGTATATTCCATCCGCCGCCGCGAAAAACCGCGGCGCGCGGAGGCCGGCAGCCCACTCGCGTGCCGATGGCACAAAGCTGGCTCCGCCGGAAACAGCTGGAGCGCCGCAACTCGTTACCCACACGAAGGAAAGATGAGCATGCGCCAGAGGTTCCTGGGGATGGTCGCGCTCGCGGCCGCGGCCGCCGCGGTGCCGGCGGGGGCGCGGGGGCAGCCGGCCCCGCGCGACACGGGGCTGATCCTCTCCACGCCCGAGGCGGCCATCGCCGCGCCCGTGCTCCGCGTGCGGAACATGTCGATCGTGGTGGACCTCTCCGACCGCATGCTCTTCGTGCTGAGCGGCGACGAGGTGGTGCGCCAGTTCCCCGTGTCGGTGGGGCAGGAGGGCTTCTCCACGCCGCCGGGCACGTACCGCATCAGCCACATGATCTGGAACCCGCGCTGGGTGCCGCCCAACTCGTCGTGGGCGCGCGAGCACCATGCCGAGCCGCCGGGCTCGCCGGGGAACCCGATGGGGCGGGTGAAGATGTTCTTCCGCGAGCCGGACCTGTACATCCACGGCACGGCGCTCCCCAGCTCGCTGGGGCGGGCGCGCTCGCACGGCTGCGTACGCATGCGCAACACCGACGCCGTGGAGCTCGCCCGCATGGTGATGGTGAACGCCGGCGAGCCCAAGACGCCCGAGTGGTTCCAGCAGACCATCGAGAAGGCCGACACCTCGCGCGAGGTCGAGCTCCCGCGTCCGGTCAGGGTGCGCATCCGCTCGTAGGGGACAGCAACTGCCGTTTCATGCAGACGCGGAGGAACCGAGAGCAGTTCTCTCACTTCCTCCGCGTCTCTGCGTGAAACGGCAGTTGCAGACCGTCAGACCGCGACCAGCTCCAGGGCGGCGGGGATGGCCGGGGAAGGGGAGAGGGCGGGGAACTGGTGCTTCCAGAGGCGGCGGTAGTGGCCGGCGCGGCCCAGCAGCTCGGCGTGCGACCCCTCCTCCACCACCTTCCCCGCCTCGAGCACCACGATGCGGTCCGCGCCCATCACCGTGCTCAGCCGGTGCGCGATCACCACCACCGTCTTCCCCTCGTCGCGCAGCTTGCGCACGGCGTTCTGCACGTACTGCTCCGAGACCGAGTCGAGCGACGAGGTGGCCTCGTCCAGGATCAGGATCTCCGGCCGGTGGTAGAGCGCGCGGGCGATGGCCAGGCGCTGCCGCTGGCCCCCCGAGAGCGCCACCCCGTTCTCGCCCACCGGCGTGTGCCACCCGGCGGGCATCTTCTCCACGAACTGGTCGATCCCCAGCAGCCGCCCCACCTCGAGCACGCGCTTCAGGTCGGGCTCGAACTCGCCCACGGCCACGTTCTCCAGCACCGTTCCGCCGAACAGGTCGATCTGCTGCGGCACCGCGGCCACCAGCCGGCGCAGGCTGTCGTTGCCCACGTGGCGCACGTCGAAGCCGCCGATCATCACCTGCCCCGCCTCGACCGGGTAGAGGTTCTGCAGCAGCGACATCAGCGTGGTCTTGCCGCTCCCGCTCTCGCCCACCACCGCGGTGAGCCTGCCGCGGGGGATCGACAGGTCCAGCCCCTCGAACACCCGCCCGCGCGTGCCGTAGCGGAAGGAGACGCCGCGGAAGCTCACGTCGCCCACCATCTCCGGCGTGAGCGCCACCCGCGCGCCCTGCTCCTCGCGCTCCAGGTCCATGATCTCGAAGAGGCGGTCGGCGGCGATCATGGCGTCCTGGATGGTGCGGTTCATCCCCACCAGCCGCGAGACCGGCCCGGTCATGAAGCCGATCAGCGCGTAGCACGACATCAGCTGGCCGGGGGTGAGCGCGTGGTCCACCACCAGCCCCGCGCCCACCCAGAGCAGCACGATGGTGCAGGCGCGCGACACCGCCTCGACCGCGCTCCCCGAGGCGATCCCCGCCATCGCCGAGCCGTACACCTCGCGCATCAGCCGGACGAAGCGCGCCTCGGTCTTCAGGTTGGAGTGCCACTCCAGCCCGAAGCGCTTGATGGTGGCCATGGCGTTCAGCGACTCCACCAACTGCGACTGAAGCTCGGCGCCGCGCTCCATCAGCCGGCGCTGGCGGGTGCGGTTCACCCGGTTGGTCACCCAGTACACCGCGGCGTACAGCGGCACCACGGCGAGCGTGAGCAGCGCGAGCCTGGCCGAGTAGAGGAACATCAGCCCCGAGGCGAAGACCACGATGAACACGTTCACCACCAGGTCCAGCGAGGCCTCGTTGATGAACGAGCGGATCTTCACCGCGTCGTTCACCCGCGAGATGATCTCGCCCACGCGCATGGTGTCGAAGAACTGCTGCGGGAGCGCCATCAGGTGCTTGTAGTACCCCAGGATCAGCGCCCCGTCGATCTTCTGCCCGGTCTGCAGGGTGAACACGCTCTTCAGCGTGCCGACGAACAGCTGCGCCGCCAGCAGCGCCAGCATCAGCAGGCTCATCAGGTTGAGCAGGTTGCGGTTGCCGTCCACCAGCACGTAGTCCACCACCTTCTGCACGTAGATGGAGGTGCTGAGGCCGAGCAGGGTGTAGAACGCGGCCCCGAGCAGCGACTGCAGCAGCACGCTGCGGTGCGGCCGCACCAGCGCCCAGAAGCGCCGCGCGGTGCCGGTCTCGCGGTTCTCGCGGCGGAAGCCCTCGGCGGGCACCAGCAGCACCAGCACGCCGGACCAGAGCGCGCGGAACGCGTCGTGGGTGTGGCGGTGCACGCGCCCGTCGCCCGGGTCCATCACCACCACATGGCGGCGGGTGACGCGGTAGACCACCACGAAGTGGTGCAGCCCGCCGGGGAGGGTCACGTGGGCGATGGCCGGCTTCGGCACCTTCTCCAGGCTCTCGTAGGGCCCGCGCACCCCCTTCGCGGTGAAGCCGAGCCGCCCGGCCGCCTCCACCAGCCCCAGCACGTTGGTGCCGTGCTGGTCGGTGTGCGCGTACTGCCGGATGCGCGCGATGGAGAGCTTCAGGCCGTGGTGCTCGGCCACCGAATGGAGGCACGCCGCGCCGCAGTCGCGCAGGTCGTGCTGCTTCACGCGGGGGATTCGCTTGGACATCGAGGTCGCTCGCCCGGTTCGGGGGATGGTCGTGGAGTCGGTTCGTCGGGACGCGGATCGGGGGCCGCTCAGGCCTGCGCGGGGTTCAGCCAGTCGTCCACGCGGTCGAACATCAGCTGCAGCAGCGAGCGCCGGGCGACCAGGAAGCGCGCCCGGAGCGTCATCCCCTTGCGCAGCCGCCCGGCCACGCCGCTGCGCAGCGCCAGGTGGTCCTGCGCCAGCGAGCAGCGCACCTTGAAGGCGGGCTGCTGGTTCACCGTCACGTAGTCGTCGCTCACCTCCAGCACGCGGCCGGTGGCGAATCCCCAGTCGTTGTAGTCGAAGGCGTCGACCTGGAAGCGCACCGGGAGCCCGGGGTGGATCATCCCCACGTCGGCGGGCGAGACCAGCACCTCCACGGTGAGCCCGGTGCTGGGCGAGATCACCGCCAGCGCCTCGCCCGCGCCCACGTAGCTGCCGGTGGAGACGCCCTGCACCTCTTCCACCGTGCCCGCCACGGGTGCGGTCACCACGTACAGGCCGCGGTCCTCCTCCACCTGGCCGCGCTGCGAGCGGAGCCGCGCCAGCGCCTCGCGCGCCTCGGCCAGCTCCGCCTGCCAGCGGCTGCGCTGGCCCTGCCGCGCCTGGTCGGCCTCGGCGGCGGCCTGC
>C688J35102_120989219_pt1 | contig 10444 bp, 11 predicted proteins | sample HopSoiMetagenom2_FD_35102 | JGI IMG/M metagenome (IMG submission 35102) | reverse complement strand
AGATTGTCGATGGCGTCGTGCATGTATTTCTGGTTCATGATGGTTTGGCTGCTTTGCATGCTGATCTGGAACGGGATCGAGCTGTGGTCGATAGGGGTGCCCAGCGGTCGGGTGATGTTCTGCACCCGGGCGATACCAGGAATGTGGAAGATGCCGCGGGCGATGCGGTCCAGCACCAGCATGTCGGCCGGGTTGCGCAGGTCGTGATCGGCCTCGACCATCAACAGTTCGGGCTCCATGCGGGCTTGCGGGAAGTGCCGATCCGAGGCGTGGTATCCGATGTTGGCGGGGGTGTAGGCAGGGATGTAGTAGCGGTCGTTGTAGTTGGTCGTGTATGCCGGTAGCGCGATCAACCCGACCAGGGCGACCATGGTGGCGGCGGCGAGAACCGGCCCGGGCCAGCGCACGACCGCGGTGCCGATGCGGCGCCACCCCCGCTCGCTGTGGGCTCGTTTGGGGTCGAAGACCCCGAACCGGCTGGCCACGACAACCATTGCCGGCCCCAGCGTCAGTGAGGCCGCCAGTACCACCAGCAGACCCAACGCGCACGGCGCACCGAGGCTGTTGAAGTAGGGAAGCCGGGTGAAGCTCATGCAATACATCGCCCCGGCGACCGTCAGGCCCGACCCCACGATCACATGGGCGGTGCCGCTGAACATGTTGTAATAGGCGGCTTTACGATCCAGTCCCCGCGATCTGGCCTCCTGATAGCGGCCAACCCAAAAGATCGCGTAGTCGGTCGATGCCGCTATCGCCAGCACGATCAGAAGATTGACCGCAAAGGTGGACAGGCCTATGAGGTTGTTATTGCCCATGACCGCGATCGCACCGCGCGCGGCCAGCAATTCGATCCCGATCGTGAAAAGCATGAAGATAGTGGTGAAAAACGAGCGGTAGACCAGCAGCAGCATGACCAGGATCACCACCAGGGTGACGAGGGTGATCTTCTTTGCACCTTCGTCGCCGTACACGCGCCTATCGGTGGCGAGCGGCCCGGGACCGGTCACGTAGGCCTTGACTCCCGGCGGCGGGGGCACGCTGTCGACGATGTGCTGCACCGCGGCTACCGAATCGTTGGCTTCGGTGCCACCCTGGTCGCCGCGCAGATTCAGCTGAACATAGGCGGCCTTGCCGTCACTGCTCTGGGAGCCAGCCGCGGTCAGCGGGTCACCCCAGAAGTTGTTGATGTGCTCGATATGCGTCGTATCCGCGGACAGCTTTTGGATCAGCGTGTCGTAGAACCGGTGCGCGTCATCGCCCAGCTTGTCCTGACCCTCCAACAACACCATGGCCGTGGTGTCGGAATCGAACTGCTGAAAGTTCTTGCCGATGCGCATCATCGCGATCGTCGACGGAGCGTCCTTGGCGGTCATCGGTACTGAGTGCGCCGCGCCGACCTCTTCCAGCTGCGGCGCAACAACATTGACGACGATCGTTAGCGCCAGCCAGCCCAGGATGATCGGCACCGACAACGACCGGATCGTTCGCGCGATGAACGGCCGCTTTTCTGCGTCGGAGGGCAAGGTGTGTCGGTTGCTCATGCGGACTTCACCAAGCAAGAGGTCTGGGCATGGTATGCATCAACCGAATTCGCTTCGCGCACATCACCATTGACCGTGATGCGGCAACCAATGGAGTCGCTGTCGCCCTGTGCCACCACGTTCGCGGCAACCGCGGTCAGCGTTGTGACGAGCTCGAATGACCACGGCAACGTCGCGCCATCAACACGCTGCGGCTGAGCATTCTCATCCAGGTAGTTGATGTCGGCGACTGTTCCCGCCGGGCCGAAAATCTCATACAACACGCGTTTGGGGTTGAACTGAACGATCGCATCGGCATTGCCGGCATCCGGGCGGTACATGTTCGAGCCGAAGATCCCGTGCAGCCGCGAGACCGTGAACGCTGCAATGGCGACCACGATCACCATGACCAGAGGTACCCATGTGCGCTTGACAAGGCGAGTCATTGCACTCCTTCGCTCAGGCTGTACGAATGCCCTACGTTGATACTGACAAATAACGCAAAGTGTCAGCAGTCAGTGTCTACCGGCGGTCGGCACGTGTCAAGTAGGCCGGTAACCGGATAACACTCGAGGCAAAGATCGCCGGACGGCTGACGAAATGTGTAACATGAGGTCCATGCCTCGAGGATCCCGCAACCAGCCAGCCGAATCCGCGAGTACGGACGATGCACGCGAGCGCATCCTGACCGCCGCGGAACGCTGCATCGATCGTCACGGAATCCGCAAGACCACGATGGACGACGTTGCGTCCGAGGTGGGACTGTCGCGGCCAAGCGTCTATCGCTACTTCGCTGATCGCGACGACCTGCTCGTCGAACTGATCGCACGGCACGCACGAGTGATAAACGAGCGGGCACATAAGTCGATCTCCCGGCAGAGCAGCCTGCCGGATCAGCTCATCGAGGGTGTGCTCAACATCGCCGACAATGCCCGCCGCGATCCGCTGACGCGCTACGCGATCGACACGGACGGCTCAAGCCTGAGTCGACGAATGACGACATCGGGAATGTCGGAGATGATGAGGGCCGAGATCTGGGATCCCTACCTCGACACTGCCATCGCTAACAATGAACTGCCCCCCGGGCTGCCCCGAGCTGACATCCACTTGTGGTTGGGCAACCTCACGAAATTGGTGATGCGGGGAATGGACGATGGTGAGGGCGACCTCAAGCGCTACCGGTCGATACTGCGTCGCTTCGTCGCGCCCGCATTCGCCGGCTCGACCGCCCCGTGATCCGGTGCTCGACCCCGCCTGATCGCTGACCAGCCCGCTGGCCACAGTTGGTCCGACGCGCGCCAGATCGCTGATGGTGTAGGTCGGCGATGAACACCTCGTCGAACGACGAACCTGCCGTCATCAGCTGGATTGCCTGGACCCTTACGTGCCACACCGTGTGGCAATACATACGACGAGTCTCGTCAGATGTTTTAAACATTGCAACGAGCAGTGACCGCATCTCTTGACAGCCTGACCGAGCGGGTGCAGACTGACAAAAAACGTTATTCGTCAGTCTTCACACCACTGCGACAGCTGAAAGTAAGCGATACCGCAGCCGGTGTGGATCGAGTAGAACGTCGAGGAGTGTGATGACCGGACCCGGCAGACAGCATCAGCCGGCTCAATTGGCCGGCAGTCCACTTCGACGCGCCTGCGCGTAAACGGCAGCGATCAGTCTGGCCGATCGGTCTCGATGGCCATCCTGTGAACGTACTGCGCCGATCTCAAGGGCGTCGCCCGCATACGCCAGATATCCAATCCGGGCGGTAGTCGTCCGCTCAAGCAACAAATCACGTGTGAAGAAAGTGCTCCCATGAACATAACAAGGCTCACTGAAGACCTGATCGTCGCAACCGTGTTGGCGGTCCCTGCACACCCCGAGGTCGATCCGGACTTCGTTAATGAGCTCTACGCATACGGCCGTAGCCATGTGGATGCTCACCACTAGTGACGGACGGCGACTAGCCGATATCCGTTCCGAGATGGATGCCCGCCGCATCGTCCATACGCTGGGCATTACACAGTTGCGCGGTCCCTTCTCTTGGGACGTCGTAGACAACCAAGGGCGATTGTTCGTCGCTGAAATCAAGCATCGATCGGGCGGCGGTGGCCGATGATTGTCGGGCGCAATCCGCGCAACCCGGTTGTCGGCGATACCGTGCTGCTACGAGCCGACAACAGGCGCGGCGTCGGCACAATTGTCGACACGGACGCGATTAGATACAAAGTGTACTGGCGCAACGGAAGAGGCCAACTGTCTTGGCATCCGCGCTGCGAGTTGGCCATCCCTCGACTCGATTTCGGACGGCGATGGCCGTGACGTTCCTGCGGGCGCAAGTACCCATGATGGCAATGGTTTTGGAGACCCCGGAGGTATGCAAGTGATACTTCACATCGGTGACGAGGTGCGAGTGGGGACGCGTGTCGGCACGATCACGGACGTCGGCACAATCCTCATCCAGGTCAAGACGACGGAGGGTAGCGTGCGCGTGGTCTGCCCGTGGGAAGTCGTGAAGGTTCTTGGCTGACATGACAGTCGCGATTGAACATTGGATGATCGTCACTCGCAGTTGCGGCTTACGAAAATCAATGCACGGCTCCGGGATTGCGGCGGCACTGGGCTCCATCGTTGAGCCAGTGCGAACTACGAGCGGGCGATGACCATGGCGATACTCGTGCAAGAAACTGCCTTGGCATGGGCGCTCGCTGAAGCCGTCACGCCGCAACTGAGCGCGATTGAACGCAACCATGTCTTTATGGCAATCGGCGCTGGTGAAACATTCGCCGCGATTCGGGGTCTGGTCAAATCGGTCGCCGTCAAGCGAATCGCGCTGCGACCCGATCTGGTGCAACAGTGCATAACGTGGTTGCACGCCTACGTTGGGCACAAGGACGAGCGGTACCTTCGCCGCCTCGTCGAAGACTATTTGGTTCCGTGTTCGATCCACATTCCGACAGCGGTTCGGGTCGACCGACTGCCAACCACGACGAAACTACGGCAGCTGGTTGCTCTTACCAGCCCTTGAGACACACGCGTAAGGCGGTTCACGTCATCGAAGTGGAGCGGATGCATCACTCGTCGTTTCGCTAAACGGTAACGCCGCGATGACAATCGAGAGTCCGCCGCTCGAATCCCCGACCCTGTGACGGGACCCGTTGATCAGTCGCCGACCTATGCCTGTGAGACTGCGAATGCTGGGGCGACGAAGCGACGCAGGATGGACCGGTAGCGCTCGAGATCGGCGTCTCCATGCTCGAGACCGCGCATCAGCATCAGTCCAAGGCTGTGCAGCCAGAGGATGATGTCCGACCGAGACAGCCCACGTGGCAGTTCATTGTTGGCCAAGGCGGCATCGAGGAATGGATCCCAGAGCTCGGCTGTGAGGATCTGCAGTATCCGCAAATCTGCCATTCGTCGGCCAAGGCTGGTGCCGTCGGGTTCGATCAAGTGCCGCGTCAGCGGGTCGCGGCGGCCCTGATCGGCGATGTAGAGAAGCCCCTCTACGGCCTGGTCCGGAAGTCTGGTCTGGCGGGCGATGAACTCTTGGGCCCGGTCGACCAACACCCGGGCTTGCCGTGAGATCAGCTCGACGAGCAGATCGTCGCGATCGGCGAAGTAACGGTAGACACCAGGCCGCGACAACCCGACCTCGGCCGCAACGTCCTCCATCGTGGTCTTACGGATGCCGTGACGCTCGATACAGCGTTCAGCGGCAGTCAGGATCCGATCGCGTGGATCGACGATCATGGTGAGTTCGACTGCCCGACTGCGGGGGTTGAAGCGGTGGACACATATTACATATTACGACATTCGTCTTGTGACATGTTAGTTCCACACAATGACGCCAAAAAGCTTGACATATAACATCACAGGTAATGTACTGACAAATAACGTAAAACGTCTGTTGTAGCAGCATGCCGACCGATCCGGCATGGCTTCGTTGGCCCGATGCGCATGGAGATGAGTGCAATGCAGGAGCGACCAAGGGCATCCGTAATGACCTCGGATGCCCCCAATGACCCCCCACCCCACGGTGATCACAGCCTCAGTGGCCTGCACCTCAACCGGCGAGACAGCCGCCCGGGCCTGGGGGCCGGCCACCGGCTCCTCACCGGCCTGTGGCGAGCGTTGGCGGGGACAAGGAACGCATCACATCGGCGTCGGTACTCCCCGCCGTATTATCTCGAGCGCGCCCGGTTATCCCGTGAAATCGACCGCTTGTGAACGCGATCGCGAGCGGTCGGCTCCGGTCTACTCAATGCGGCGATCGCGACGTCCAGCCCCACCGCGTGTTGCGGGACCGTTGCCGGTCACATATTGCTCCGGTCCGTCGGCGCCACAACGACGTGCACGTGACCACCGGTGACGGCGTGCAGTTAGCGGTGCGCGACTACGACCCTCCGACCCGTACCCACACCGTCGTCTTCCTGCATGGGTTATGCCTCTCTCGTACCTCGTGGGAGCACCAAATCGATTATCTACTAAGGCGTTACGGCGACAGCATCCGGATCATCGCCTACGACCACCGCGGTCACGGCGGTTCGAGCGCCGCTCCCATGAGCACCTACCGGATCGATCGGCTCGCGGCTGACCTCGACGAGGTGCTTACCGCCCTTAATGTCACCGCGCCACTGACCCTCGTCGGCCACTCCATGGGCGCGATGGTGGTGCTGGCCTACCTCAGCCGTCGGGCCTGCGAACGCGCCGTCGATCCCCACGGGCTGGTCCTTGTCGCCACCGCCGCCGGAAAACTCGCCCAACGCGGTCTTGGCCGGCTATTGGGTACCCCCGCCACACCGCTGCTGTTCAAGGTCATGGAGCGCGCCTCCGAGCCGGCTCTGAAAATGCTGGCAGCGCCGGTGTGCGCGGCGCTGAGCCGATGGTGTAGCTGTGGGCCCGCGCAGCGCGCAACGCTGGCGGCGACCGCTGCCGAAGCACTGGCCACAACACCCGTGTCAACCGCCGTTGGATTCCTGCCGACGTTACGTGACTACGACGTGTACCCGACCTTGGGCTCGGTCCGCGCACAGACCGTCGTTGTCAGCGGAGGTGCCGATCCGTTGACGCCGCCCGCGCATTCCCGCGAATTGGCCGACGCCATCCCTGGCGCCGCACATCTGCACGTACGGTATGCCGGGCACATGTTGCAACACGAAGCGCCTGATGTCATCAACCACGCCATCCGGCAGGCAATGACGGCCCATGCTGACGCCTACGCCGACTCCGCGGTGACCGCGCGCTGAGGTTCACATTGGCTCACCGAGGTTTGGTCGGTTACATGCCTGGTTCCAAACTCGATCCACGTTCCGGCGATGCTAGGGGTCAACCTGATGCCGACCGCGCCAGAAGCAGTCACGCTGGTTGTGCTTGCGGCGCAACGTCATCGCATCGGCTCCGCGACCGATGCCCGCCTCGGCATCAGGCCCGGAATCGGCTGACCGTGCGCAGTTTGTTCATGACGTCCAGCGCGGCGACCTTGTAGGCTTCGGCAAACGTCGGGTAGTTGAACACCGCATCGACCAGGTATTCGAGGGTGCCGCCGCAGCCCATCACCGCCTGGCCGATGTGCACGAGTTCGGCGGCGTTGGTACCGAAGATGTGCACGCCAAGCACTCTGAGGTCGTCTGTGGACACCAGCAGCTTGAGCATGCCGTGGGAGGCGCCGGCGATCTGGCCGCGGGCGAGTTCGCGGTAGCGGGATATGCCGACCTCGTACGGGATTGAGTCCGCGGTGAGCTCGACCTCGGTGGCGCCGACGTAGGACACCTCGGGGATTGAGTAGATGCCGATCGGCAGCAGCTTGGTCATCCCGGCCGTCGGCTCGCCGAAGGCGTGATACGCCGCGAGCCTGCCCTGCTCCATCGACGTGGATGCCAGTGCGGGAAAACCGATCACGTCGCCGACGGCGTAGATGTGGTCGACTTTGGTGCAAAACTCGTCGTCGACGAAAATCCTTCCACGGCTGTCGGCTTCTAGCCCGGCGTTGGCAAGGTCCAGATGGTCGGTTTGGGCCTGCCGCCCGGCCGAGTACATCACCGCCTCGGCGGGGATTTGCTTGGCGCTAGCCAGTGTGGTGAGGGTGCCCGACGCGCCGACGTCGACGGTGGTCACCTCCTCGCCGAACCGGAACGTCACCGCGAGGTCGCGCAGGTGAAACTGGAGTGCCTCGACGATCTCCGGATCACAGAAGTCAAGCATGGTGTGGCGTTTTTCGACGACGGTCACCTCGGTGCCCAGCGCGGCGAACATCGAGGCGTACTCGATGCCGATCACGCCCGCCCCGACCACCACCATTGATGTCGGAATGAACTTCAGGTCGAGGATGCCGTCGGAGTCCAGCACCCTTTCTTCGTCGAACTCGATCCCGGGAGGACGTGCCGGCTTGGTGCCGGTGGCAATCACGATGTAGCGCCCGCTGACCGCGACTGGCTCAGCACCGGGCTGGTCCTCGACCTGCACTGTGTACTCGTCGACAAAGCGGGCGTGGCCGGTGTAGAGCTCGATGCCGTTGCGGATTAGCTGCGAGCGCACCACGTCCTGCTCTTTGTCAATGACGTGCTGGGTGCGGGCGAAAAGGTCGGCGGGGGTGATGTTTTCCTTGACGCGGTAGCTCGCGCCGTAGAGCTCGCGCTGTGTGATTCCGGTCAGGTAGAGCACGGCCTCACGCAGCGTCTTCGACGGGATCGTGCCGGTGTTAATGCACACACCGCCGAGCATGTGGCGATGTTCGATCACCGCCACCGATTTGCCGAGTTTGGCCGCAGCGATGGCCGCCTTCTGCCCACCGGGGCCAGAACCGATGACGACGAGGTCGTACTCGCGCATTGATGGGTGCATGTGCACTTCCTTTGATTCTCAACGACGCGGCTCCACGCAGACGTTTGAGATGGTTGTTATGGGATTTGTCGCGGTCGGCCCGGCTTTCGAAGATCGCCGATCGTTTCTGGCTGGCAGACAGAGGGTTTGCGGCGGGCAACGATCACCGGGATTGGACAAGCCTGCGCGACAGCTGAACTCACCCCACCGAACGGTTTGACAACGAGGCGGCTGCGGCGTCCGCCGCCGACTACTACCAATTGGGCATGCCGCGAGAGCCTGAGCGATGCTTTCACCGGATCATCTCGCGTGACCGAGCGGCAATCGACTCACTCAGCGCCGAGCAGTTTTGGGATCTCGGCGACGTCGGGGCTGGTCTCGAGGGTGTCGAGGAGCTCCATGACGCGCTGCACGGTCGTTGCGGGAACGGGGATAGCGGCGTGTGCCGCGTTGTCGGCGAACTTGGCGTGCAACGCCTCGACGCTGATGGGTCGCTTCGGATCCCCGTAGGGAACCTCGATCCGCTTGGTGATCTTGGCTCCCAAGCTGGTGGTGACCTCGATGATGCCGGGCGGAATGATCACCGGATCAGCGAGGTCGAGGGATTCGTCGTAGACGTACGAGACCTTGTCGACCTCCGCCAGCACTGCAGGGTCGCGAAGCGCCTCGGCACTGAAATCGCGCAGACTCAGTCCGCGCCGGGCCATCGCCAGGTCAACGATGAATGGGATGCTGAACTTCGCATCCATCACGGTCCGGGGACGGCGGCGGGCCTCGTCGGGCTGGCACAGGCGCATCGGAATCTGGCCGACCCTGACCTTCACAGAGGCGATGGCGCGCGGCTCGACCCCGTCGTCGTTGACCACCTCGAGGATGGCATCGATGTAGACGTTACTCAGCCGGCATGCTGGATAGGCCTTGTAGCTGACGTCCGAGGCGGGGAACTCGGTGCCCACCCCGCCCAGGAGCCTGTCCCGGTCGTATTCCCCGCCGAAGAGGGCTCTGAAGACCCCGCCGGTCTTGCTCTCGAGCACGTCGACGATTCCGCCCACGCCCCGCTGAGCCAGCAGCGCTGCAACCAGCCCCGAACGGGCCGAGAACGATGCGTAGAAGCTCCGCAGATTCGAGCCCTCATTGTTTGCGAGCTGGCCCGGCGCCCCGGCCTGACAGGAGGCGATGCTGATGGCGTTGTAAGTCTCCGCTTCATCCAGGCCCAACAGGCGACTGCAGCTGACGGCGGTTGCCAGACCCCCGAGCGCGCAGGGACCCATTACCCCGTGCTCCCAGGGAGCGGTGGAACCGGTCAGCCGGACGAAAAAATCCTGGCCGACTGCGACGGCGGCCAGCAGCTCGCGGCCGGAAATCCCGCCGAGCCGTTCTGCCAGCGCCATCGTCGCCGACACCACCGGCGCGCTCGGGTGGGTGCCCATCGAGTCATGGATGTCGTCGAAGTCGATGGCGTGAGCGGATGCGCCGTTCACGAAGGCAGCCGCAGGGGCGGGGACCCAGCCTCCGAATCCGAGGATGGTGCTCTCCGGCCGGCCGCCGTCGAGCCTGGCGAGCTCGGCGAACCGGTCGAGGCCAGGCGCGACCCCGGTGGCCGCAAGGATGACGCCGAGAGTGTCCAGCACGCTTAGCTTCGCCGCCCGCACTGCGGCCGGCGGCAGGTCGTCGAAGGCGATCGTGGCCGCGTTGCGGGCAAAGATCTGAGCCGAGTCCTCGCTACCTTTATCAGAGATTCCTTCGCACTGTGCGCTGAGATCGGACATCGAGAGCTCCTTGTTTCGCATTGGCGGCCTGTCCGCCCTACCTCGATCGTCCGTCGTTGCGGGCCGCCGGTCATTGTGCGCCCGGACACGATGCGACGCCGGAGATTAGTCGCGGCGATAATCGACCATGTCTGCTTGGTGGACAAGGCTTTTCATGTGGTATGCGATTCGGTCAGGGTGTTCGCGACTACACGGATTGGTGTGTTGTTCACGCCGACTCGCCGATCGTTTCCGGATGGCAGACAGAGGGTTTGCGGCGGGCAACGATCACCGGGATTGGACAAGCCTGCGCGACAGCTGAACTCACCGCACCGAACGGGTTGGCGACGACGCTGCTG
>C688J35102_120989220_pt1 | contig 10446 bp, 12 predicted proteins | sample HopSoiMetagenom2_FD_35102 | JGI IMG/M metagenome (IMG submission 35102) | reverse complement strand
AGCCGCCGGCGTGGCTGGAGGGCGCGCTGGTGCGCAAGGAGCAGCGCGAGCCGAAGGGCCGCCCCGCGCGCGAGGGCGAGCGCAAGCCCTACCGCGTCTACCGCACCTCGGGTGGGCTGGAGGTGCGCGTCGGGAGGGGATCGAAGGACAACGACCAGCTCACCTTCCGCCACGCCGGCCCCGAGGACGTGTGGCTGCACGCGCGGCAGGTCCCCGGCTCGCACGTGGTGCTGCGGTGGTCCGAAGAAGGCGCGCCCCCCGCGCGCGACCTGGAGGAGGCGGCGACGCTGGCGGCGCTGCACAGCAAGGCGCGCTCGTCCGGCACCGTCGCCGTCGACTGGACCCGGCGCAAGCACGTCCGCAAGCCGCGCGGCGCCCCGCCTGGCCGCGTGATGGTGAGCCACGCGAAGACGCTCTTCGTCGCGCCCGATGCGGCGCTGGAGGAGCGGCTGCGGGAGGATGCGGGGTGAGGGGTCTCTCACAGAGGTCACAGGGGACACAGAGGCGTTTTTCCTCCGTGTCCCCTGCGACCTCTGTGAGAGCCATTCAGTTTCTGCGACCGACAAATGCAGGATCGTCGTCAGGATGTCGCACCTTCCACCAGCGGCTGCGCTTCCGGGGCGAGCCGATGGAAAAGGTCCAGCCGGCGCCGCGTGAAGGAGTGGAAATCGCTGCATGATCCATCCTCCAATGCCTGGAGGAACGCAGCTTCGATGTCGTGGCGACTGAGGAGAAACCTCCGGAAAACCTGCCGCGACGCGGGATTGCGCAGCTCCAGGGTGTCCCCGCGGTCTAGCCGCCGAACCAGCTCATCGGCCCAGGTGAGATACTCCCGCCCCGTCTCGGGACGGTTGCAGATCGACCCGTCGACGCGGTGGTAGCGATAGAGCGGTTCGGAGACGTGGTACAGGGATTCGAGATCGTCGAAGCAGCGAACGTAGAAGTACACGTCTTCCCAGCGCTCCATCCACTCGGGCCAACGCGCGGTCACCCGCCTCCGGTCGAACACGATTCCCGCGTACGTGTGGATCTGGCTGGTGAGGATGTCTTCCAGCTGTACGGGGCCCGTGGGGATCGGACGGTCCAGGCTCTCCAGCTCCGTACCGGTCGCACGATCGATGAATTTGGGGCGGCAGTAGGCCGCACCGTGCAGGCGTGCCAGGGGCGCCAGGACCTCCAGGGCACGCGGTGCGAGCAGGTCGTCCGCATCGAGGGTCGCGATGATCCGTCCCCGGGCAGCGGCCAGGGCCGTGTTGCGCGCGTTGGCGGGCCCGGAGCCCACCTCGCCGGTAGACACGCACCGGATCCGCGGATCGGAGAGACCGCTCGCGCGGAGCAGCTCCACGTACTCGGTCCCGTCGTCCGACGCGATCACGACCTCCAGAGGGGGACGCGTCTGCCCGAGTACGCTTTGAACCGCGCGGTGGATGAACGGCTCGGCCCTGTAAGCCGGGATGATGACGGAGAGGCTGCGATCCACGGCTCCGCTCATTGCCCTTTAGAGTTGAAGTGAAACCGGCCCGCAGAGGGGACTTTCGTTCATTCGCGACCGGTCCCGAAGACGTCATCCTGAGGCCGGCCACCGCTGTAACCATCGACTCTAAAATAACTTGCAGGCCGAAGGATCTATAGCCGGCCCTCGGACCAGGCTTCCGAAGCACCACTCTCCATCCGGAGCCATGAAGTCTACACGATCAGCATCGCGTCGCCGTACGAGAAGAAGCGATAGCCATCCTCGATCACCTCGCGGTACGCCCGCATCATCAGCTCATACCCCGCGAACGCAGCGACGAGCATGAGCAGCGTCGAGCGCGGGAGGTGGAAGTTGATGACGAGGTGGTCGACCGCGCGGTAGCGGTACGGGGGGCGGATGAAGATGGCCGTACAGCCCTCCCCCCGGTGCACGACGCCGGACTCGTCCGGCACCGTCGCCGTCCACTAGCACGTTCGCAAGCCACGCGCGGCGCTCCGCCCGGCCGCGTGATGGTGAGCCAAGCGAAGACCGACTTTGTCGCACCCGACGCGGCGCTGGGAGAGGCTGCGGGAGGATCGGAACGACGGACGGCAGAATCTGCCTGATTGCGCCCACGGCACGTTATGCTCGACGTGCGGTTACTGACGTTCGCGCCGGACGCTGACCTGAAATGTCCCACGATTGTCATCCCACGCCCCGGGGATCCAACGTTCATTGATCCCGAGCGATAATGTCCCGTCAGATTGCGCAATTTCATGACTATGCCGGCCAATGAGAAATATTCTGTCGCCGATTTTTCCTATCACAGCAGCGAGATGTTCTTTAGGAAGCATAAACTCGTTCGGGTGACCAACGCTGCTTGCGTTCCAAGGGGTTCCATCTGGCCCCACCTCTTGGATGGTCGGGTCGAATAAAACAGTTCCACTCACTTCGATATCGAGAACGTCTCCCCGTTGTAGTGCTAATCCTGTATTTGTCCAACCCGGTGTTGTGGCTTCAACAACTGTGGAAATCACCTCGATTTCGGGAGGCGGCGGTGAGGGAGGGGGCGCCAACGGCAATTCCTGCCCAGACACGCCGGAGTGATAACCAGAGGGACGTAGGAGACTTCGAAACTCAGGGATGTTGAGAACAGCGGCAATAGCGCCAACGATTGTAAAAACTCCCACCGTGGTGACAAAGCGCTGATTAGCATTGCTCATTCGCATCCTCCGGGATGACACCACAATAACCGCACCGTCCCTCAGATCAAAGGATCAGCATCGCGTCGCCGTACGAGAAGAAGCGATAGCCTTCCTCGAACGCCTCGCGGTACGCCCGCATCATCATCTTATACCCCGCGAATGCGGCGACGAGCATCAGCAGCGTGCTGCGCGGCAGGTGAAAGTTGGTGACGAGACGATCCACCGCGCGGTAGCGGTACGGGGGGCGGATGAAGATGTCCGTCCATCCCTCGCCCGCGTGCACGACGCCGGCCTCGTCCGCCACCGTCTCCAGCGTGCGCGTGACGGTGGTGCCGACGGCCCAGATCGACCCTCCTGCAGCGTGAATCTCGTTCAGCGTCGCGGCGGCATCGGCAGGGACGTGGTACCACTCGCTGTGCATGCGGTGCTCGGCCGGGTCGTCGGTCTCGACGGGGCGGAAGGTGCCGACGCCGACGTGGAGGACCAGGCGCACGATGCGAACACCCTTCGCCTCCAGCGCGGCGAGGAGCTCGGGGGTGAAGTGCAGCCCCGCCGTCGGCGCGGCGACGGAGCCGCGCTCGCGGGCGTAGACGGTCTGGTAGCGCTCGCGGTCCTCCTCCGTGGCGCGGTGCTGCACGTAGGGCGGGAGCGGCACCTCGCCGTAGCGGTCGAGCGCCTCCGTCAGCGACAGCGGCGTGTGCAGGCGCACGATGCGCTCGCCGCCGGGCGTGCTCTCCACGATTTCGACCGACAGCTCGTCCGAGATCTCGACGGTGCGGCCGGGCTTCAGCTTGGAACCGGGGCGGACGAGCGCGGTCCACAGCTTCTCTTCCCCGCCCTGCGGCGTCAGCAGCAGCACCTCGGCCTCGGCGCCGCTCGCGCGCTTCCCCAGCAGCCGCGCGGGGAAGACGCGCGTCTCGTTCAGCACCAGCGCGTCGCCGGCGGGAACGTAGTCGACGAGGTCGGAGAAGACACGGTGGGCGAGGGTGCCCGTCGCGCGATCGACCACCAGCAGGCGGCTGGCGTCGCGGCGCTCCGCCGGCGCCTGCGCGATACGGTCCGGCGGGAGGTCGAAATCGTAGTCGGAGGTACGGAGGCCGCGCTCGGTCATGGCGGCGTCCGCCGATGGGGCTGCCGCGGGGCGGAGTGAATTGCGGCCCCGGCTATAGATCCTTCGGCCGCCGCCATGCCTCGGTGCGGCGGACGGCCCGGCGCCGCGGCGGCGCTCAGGATGACGTCTCTGGGGGACGTGCGTCCGTGGTGTCCGCGAAGGCGGACTGCGTGCCGTTGTAGCGGCGAGTTCACTCGCCTATCCCTCACGTGCGCACAACGAAGCCCGCTCACGCGTCGAACAGCGTGGGGGGCGGGGGGAGGTCGCGACCGTCGACGGGGGGGGCGTAGCCGAAGCGGCGGTAGGCGAGCGCGGTGGCCACCCGGCCGCGCGGGGTGCGCATCAGGAAGCCGTTCTGGATCAGGAAGGGCTCGTACACCTCCTCCAGCGTCCCCGAATCCTCCCCGATCGACACGGCCAGCGTCCCCAGCCCTACCGGGCCCCCGCCGAAGTGCTCGATCAGCGAGCGCAGCACGCGGTTGTCCATCTCGTCGAGACCGAACTCGTCCACGTCGAGCATCCGGAGCGCCGCGTCGGCCACCTCGGCGTCGATGGTGCCGTCGGCGCGCACCTGGGCGTAGTCGCGCACGCGGCGCATCAGCCGGTTCGCCACGCGCGGGGTGCCGCGCGAGCGCTTGGCGATCTCCATCGCCCCCTCCACCGTGCAGCTCACCCCCAGGATCTCGGCGGTGCGTGCCACGATGAAGGCGAGCTGGTCCACCGGGTAGTAGTCGAGCCGCTGCACGATGCCGAAGCGGGCGCGCATGGGCGGCGTGAGCAGCCCGAAGCGCGTGGTGGCGCCCACCAGCGTGAAGCGCGGCACCGGCATGGTGATGGTCTGCGCGTGCGGCCCCTCGGAGAGGCGGATGTCGATGCGGTAGTCCTCCATCGCCGGGTAGAGGAACTCCTCGATGATCGGCCGCAGGCGGTGGATCTCGTCGATGAAGAGGACGTCGCCCTCGGAGAGGTTGGTGAGGGTGCTCACCAGGTCCGCCGGCTTCTCCAGCACCGGGCCGCTGGTGAGCTTGATGTTTACGTTCATCTCGCGGGCGATCAGCAGCCCCAGCGTGGTCTTCCCCAGCCCCGGCGGGCCGTAGAGGAGCACGTGGTCCAGCGGCTCGCCGCGGCTCCTCGCCGCGTCGATGGCGATCTTCAGCGACTCCTTGGTCTTCGGCTGCCCGATGAACTCCGCCAGCCGCGCGGGCCGCAGGCTGAGCTCCGCGGTCTCGTCGTCGCCCAGCACCTCGGGCGTGGTGATCTCGGAGCGGGGCGACGGGTCCAAGGGCGCGGCGTTCGGGGTGCGGGGAGCCTTCGGGTGACTGCCGGGAAACTACAGGGGACAGGGGACAGGGGACAGGGGACAGGGGACGATCCCGCCACCGGGCGTCAGGACCCGGATGATGGCGCGTCGCCGCCGCCGCCGGGCTTGGCGCGTGAAGGTCGATCGAGAAAGCCTTCCGCCGGCCGCGAGACGAAGTCATCGACAACCAGCGGAACCGAGGGATCGGCGAGACGCAGGAACGAGGGGGAAGCGTCGTTCTCGAAGAACGGATTCCTTCCCGTGATGACACGGTACGTCAGCACGGCTACGTACGCGAGGACGGGCAGGTATAGCACCGGTGCCGCATCCAGGAGTTCCCGTACAGGGCTCCACAACCCCGTGGCGACGATCGCGGCTGCAACGGCACCGAAGAAAATGCGTGCAGGCACGGAAAACAGCGTCTGCCCAAAGTATTCGACAATCAGCTCGCGTGACGCCTCGACGTACTCACCGTCTGCGTCGGGGACCATCCGCTTCACCGCTTCCTTTCCCGCGCCAGCCTCCTCGATCACCGCCAACGAATAGCGCTGCGCGTCCGGTGCTATCCCCGGCGGCAGTGGCGCACCCGACTGCAGCTTCGTGAACAGAGGCCGAGCACCAGCCGATGGGGTCCGCAGGGTGTCGCGGGTAGATGGATCGCTCACGGCCAGCGTTCCAGCATCGTGCTTGGGTCGTCAGGCTCGGCCGGCCCGCCGGGCGGATCGGCCAGCGTGGATTCCGCAGGCGGCAGGCGAAGGTCTTCCGCGGTGAGCGGGCGCGCGGGCTCGGCGAGCTCCGCGAACCGCTCGGACGGCGTGTACAGCCGGGAGCTGGCCGGCTCGCGCCCGGTCACGGCGAAGTACCCCATCGTCCCCCCGAAGCAGGCGGTCAGCACGGCCAGGACGACATCCATCCACCCGCCGCTCAGCGCCAGCACGCCCGCCGCGAAAAACATCGCGACGCCGACGACGGCGAACAGTGCACGCCACCCCGCGCCGTAGGTGCGAGGGACGAGCGCGGCCGGAGACTCGGTGGCGACCGGCTCGGAGGAGCCACGGGCCGCCGGAACGGCGTCGCTGTGCTCGGAGTGCGGCGTCGGAGCTTCCATCAGGGCGCCGGGTCGATTCGACTCATGTCACGACCTCCTCGTGCGCTCGTGGGGGATGCGACCGCGCGATCGGCGATCTCCTCGCCGCCGGAGATGGCCGCGTCGTCGGCGAGCGGGCGCGCGGGGTCGGCGAGCGCGCGGAAGCGCAGGGACGCGGCGGCCCCGGACACGTCCCACAGGTTCCGCCTGGAGCCGAAGTAGAGAAGGCCGAAGCCAACGAGCGACGCGATGAGAAGCCACGGCCATTCGCCCCGGCCCACGAAGCGGTCGGCCACGTTCGCCAGCACGAACACGCCCGCGGCACGGAAGAGCATCCGTCCGTCGAAGGGAGCTTCGCGCCGTGCCTCGTCGGCGTCGGCTTCGAACGCGAGATAGCGGCCGTCCGGCGAGGGCATCACCACCCTCTTCACGCCCGGAACCAGGCCATGGAAGAGGAGCATCAGCGACAGCAGCAGAAGGGGGATGGCCAACAGCGGGGAGAAGGCGAGCGCCACCGCGCCGCCGGCGGCTCCCGCCGCGCCCACGCCGACCACCCACGGCTTCAGCGCGGGCGACAGGTCCGGGAGCTCCACCAGCTCGCAGCGCACCGCCTCGGCGGGCACGCCCGGCGGCAGCGGCGCGCCGGGCTCCGCCTCGACCACCTTCAGCCCGTGGATGATTCTCGACTCCATCCTCGTCTCAGCCGTGGGGCGACCTTGACGGCGCGTCCGCCCGGGGCGGCTCCGGGATTGCCGGCGGTGGGGCGATGGTCACGGAATCGTCCGCGGCGAGCGGGCGCTTCGGGTCCGCGAGCGCGCGGAAGGCGCGGGAGGCGGGCGGAAGCTCGTCGTTGTCGCGAGCCGCGAGTTGGTCGGCGACCAGCTTGCGGGCGCCCACGGCGGTCATGAGCACCGCGAAGATGAGCTCGATCTTCCCCGGGACGAGAACGAGCGCCACCAGCAACGCGGCGAACAGGACCGCGAAGCCCACGACCTGCCCGGCGGGAAGGCCGAAGGATTCGTCCCGCCCGCGTCGGCCAGGCAGGAAAGACGGCACGTGGACGGGCGGGGGCGCACCCGGCTCCGCCTCGGCCGTCTTCTCCCCGTCCACGCCCCGCGGGTTCGTGCTCATGGCCGTGGCCGTTCCGGTGAGCCGGCGGCCGGCGCCCGCGCGCCGGAGATCGGCGCGTCGTCCGGCAGCGGCTGCGACGGGTCGGCGAGGGAGTGGAACCAGGGCGAGGGAGGGACCTCCCCCACCGGGTCGAGGAACGGCACCTCTCCCCTCACGGCAAGGTAGCCGAATCCCACGCCCACCGCGGCCGCCACGAGAACGGCCGCCAGCCACCCGACGATGCGCTCCGGCAGGAAGCCGTAGTCGAGACCGCCGATGAGCCGGGCCGCCGCCAGGACGAGGAACGCCCCCATGGCGCCGCAGAGGACGCGGATCGGCATCGACAGCTTCGGCGCCGCCATGGAGCCGAGCCTCTCCGCGACCACGCTGCGCGGCGCGAGCACGTACTCGCCCGTGTCGGATGGAACGTAGCGGGGCGCAGTGGAGGTGCGTCCCCACGCCACCGCGAGCATCGCCAGGACGAAAGGCACGGACACGAACCCCTCCGACGCGCCCACCCACGCCAGGCCGCCGCCGGCGGCGACCATGGCCACGACCAAACCGGCGGCGATCGGCGTCCGGCCGCGAAAGTCCACATCCTCGACGAGGCGGTAGCGCTGCGCGTCCGCGGGAAGGTCCGGCGGCAGCGGCGCGCCCGGCTCCAGCTTCAGGTACCATCCACCCGCGGGCACGCGCGGCGAGGAGGCCGGGGGCGTGGAACCAGGTGTCGGCGACACGGCTGGGGCGGCTGGAAGATCCTTCATGCGGATCGCGTCCATCATTTCTGCGAGCGCGGCGATCCGCCGTCGGGCGCCGGGCGGGCCGGAACCGTCTCGCGCGAGGCATCGGCACGCGGGGACCCGCTGGTCATCGCTTCCGCGTCGATGGCGCGCTTCGGGTCCGACAGCTCGAGGAACCGCTCCGACGCCGGAGGGATGACATCGTCATCCTTCGTGGGGTCGATGCCGGTGAACGCGGCCACGAGCAACCCCACGCCAATCACCACGGCCACCAGCAGCACCTCCTGGTCGAAGTCGCCGTGTAGCATCGTCCAGCCGAGCAGCACGAGCACCGCGGCTCCCGAGACACCGCAGAACCATCGCGCACCACGCCCCAGGTGCACGCCGGCTGCGCCATCGTGCGAACGAGCGCTGGACGAGGCGGAGTACTCGCCTTTCGCCGCCAGGTGCGTCAGCCATGCGCCGATCACCACCGCCATGGCGCCCAGCAAGATCGCCGTGAAATCTCCCGCCAGGACCTCGCCAACCGTCAGCCACACCGCGGTGGCGATGAGGTCCACCCCCAGGATGCCGCAGACGATTCGCGCCGGCGCCGACACCCGAGGCAGGTCGGGCGGGAACGGCGCGCCCGGCGCCAGCTTCATGGAGTAGCCGGGCCGCCGCGGCGGCAGCGGCTGCGGCCGGACCGGCCCCGGCTCGGCCGTGCCGGCGGAGCCGGGGACTCGGCTGGACGAGGGGGAAGATCCTGCATGTGCGGAGGCCTACTTCGCCGTGGCGCGCGCGAGCGCGTGGCGGATGAGCTCTGGGGCGGAGAGGCTGCCGCCGTGCTCGGCGATGGCCCCGCGGACGGCGCGGTCGGCATCGCCCTGGGTGATGCCGAGGGCCACCAGCGCGCGCAGCGCCTCCTCCACGCCGGGGACGCGGGTGGAGAGCGCGGACGGAGCGAAGGCCAGGTCGTCGAGCTTGTTGGAGAGCTCGATGGCGATGCGCTCGGCGGTCTTCTTCCCCACCCCGCTGACGGCGGTGAGCGCCGCCACGTCGCGGTTGCGGACGGCGCGCACCAGCATCTCCGCGCTCATCGCCGACATCAGCGCGACGGCGAGCCGCGGGCCCACCCCGCTGGCCGCCAGCAGCCGCGAGAACACGGTGCGCTCCACGTCCTCGAGGAAGCCGTAGAGCATCTGTGCGTCCTCCCGCACCACCAGCCAGGTGCGCAGCGTCACCTGCTCACCGAGCCTGGGCAGCCGCTCGAACACGGTGGTGGGGATGAAGACCTCGTAGGCCACGCCGCCCTGGGTCATCACCTCCACGCGCTCCAGGTCGCGCAGCACCAGCTCCCCGCGGATGCGCGAGATCATGTCGATGTCGGTGGATGGGGAGCGGTGCAGGCCGGCACCCGTGCCGCTGCCGCGCCCGGGCCACGCATTTCGCCGGCTAGATCCTTCGGCCCTGCGGACGGTAGTACGGGAGCGGCCTCTCCGCGGCCGGGCCTCAGGATGACACCGTGGAGGCTAGCGCGGTTTTGTTCGAGTTCCAGAGTGCGTCGTGTATCCGCGGCCGCGGCGCCCTCTCCGGCTCGCTGGGGCTCGCCACCTCTCCCGTACCGGGAGAGGTAGAAATCCTCCACCTCCGAGCCGACCGCACCGGCAATGCTGTGGCTGCCTTGTGAAACCATTCGCAGGCCTCGCCGCTGCCAGCCCCCCTCCCGGTACGGGAGGGGGTTTGCGCTCTCAGGCGCAGGGGGAGGGCGGCCGCGGCTGCGCGATGGACTCCTGACCTGGAAGCAATCCGCTCTGGTCACGGCAGCACCGGGCGGATGGGGCGAGGCAGGGTCATGCGCAGGGCGGCGATCTGGGCGGAGGCGCGGGCGGCGGGGCCGTAGCCGCGGAAGCAGTGGCAGAGGGCGACGGCGACGCCGTCGGCCGCGTCGTGCGGCTTGGGCGGCTCCTTGAGGCGCAGCAGGCGCTGGACCATGTATCCCACCTGCTCCTTGGTGGCGGCGCCGGCGCCCACCACGGCGCTCTTCACCTCCGCCGGCGGATACTCGGCCACGGCGAGGCCGCGCAGGGCGGCGGCGAGCAGCACCACCCCCCGCGCGTGGCCGAGGACCACGGAGGTGCGGACGTTCTTGGCGTAGAAGACGGATTCGACGGCGAGCACGGAGGGCGCGGCGCGGGAGACGACCTCGGCGATCCCCTCGTAGATGTCGCGCAGGCGCTCGGGGAGGGGGGCGCGGGGATGGGTGCGGATCACGCCGCACTCCAGCAGCGAAACGGCGCCGTCGCCCGTTCGCGCGACGACGCCGTAGCCGGTGACCGCGGTGCCGGGGTCCACCCCCAGCACCACGGCGTCCGCGGGGCGCGGGTCAGTCCTCGTCGAGCCCGTCGACATCCAGGTCGGCGTTGGTGTACACCTTCTGCACGTCGTCCAGCTCCTCGAT
>C688J35102_120989221_pt1 | contig 10455 bp, 9 predicted proteins | sample HopSoiMetagenom2_FD_35102 | JGI IMG/M metagenome (IMG submission 35102) | reverse complement strand
CGCGAGCCAGGAGACCTGCCGTCAGCCGTGGTCACACGCGAAGATGTCGGTCGGGGAGTACAGACATTAGCTTCACCAATGGTGCGCAAGCCCCAGGGTGAGACTTCGTTCGCTGTGACGTGCCACTGACGTCATACCGAGGTCCACCGATGTCTTCCCTCACCAAAGCCGCATCGCGGCGTCCTACGTATCTGCTTGCGTCAACTTTGCTTGTGCCTGTTACGCTTTTCACGGTTTCCGCCGTCAAAGCCCAGGCGTTGCCTGATCAACTTCCACCGATTGAAATCAATCCTCCAAGGGACGCGAATCGAACCCGCGCCCAACCGATCGGCAATGATGGGGCGGGCATACGACGGGCCGCGCCGAAGGCCGCACAAACACGCAAACCGGCTGCCGCCCCGGCAGTCGAATCGTCGAGCGGAGAGGCAACAATAACCCCGGAGTTCGCCGGCATCGTGGGCGCATCCGCAACGGTGATCAGCGCGGCCGAGATCGCGCACTCGCCGGCGCAGACCCTGCAAGAGATTATCGCGCAGACGCCGGGCGTGCAGCTGACGAGCCTGTTCGGCGGCGTGAATGGAGCCAAGACCAGCGTCGATCTCCGCGGCTTCGGCGCCTTCGCCACCTCCAACTCCCTGCTCCTCATCAATGGACGCAGGGTCAACGACATCGACATGCAAGGGGTGGATTTCTCCACCATCCCGCGCGAATCGATCGAACGGATCGAGATCACCCGGGGCAGCAGCGGTGCGGTGCTCTATGGCGACAACGCTGTCGGCGGCGTCATCAACATCGTCCTGAAGAACGGTGTAGGAGGCCCACCGGTCGCAGGCCGCGCAGAAGCCGGCGTCGGCTCGTTCAACCAACGCATGGCTTCGGTCTCGGCGTCGACCAACTTCGCCCCATGGTCGGCGTCCTTCTACGGTAACGCAATCAAATCCGATGGCTACCGGGTCAACAACGCGCTCGAGCAACGCAACGGGGTCGGAAACCTGAACTACACAACTCCGGATCTCACCGCATTCCTGACGCTTTCGGGCGACGACCAGAAGCTGCGCTTGCCCGGCGGCCGGCTGGTCGATCCATCCATCGGCGTCAATGAGCTCGTCAGCAACCGACGAGGCGCCAGCACGCCGTTCGATTACGGCGACCAGCAGGGTGCAAACGCCACGGCCGGCTTCACAAAAACACTATCCAACGGGGTCGATCTGATCGTCGATGGCGGTGTACGCGACAAGAAGACCCAGGCCGGCTTCTTCGGAATGCTGCCGACGATTCCTTTCAACTACGTAGACATTCATCTTTTGACCTGGTCGCTTACGCCACGGTTGAGCATCAAGAATGTGGTCTTCGGGCTGCCCTCAGCCATACTGACGGGACTAGATTATTACGATGCGACCTACCATTCAGATCGCCCGGTTGCCAAGGGCACGCCGCCAATCCACGTTTACGATCTCAAGCAGAAAACGCTGGCAGGGTACTGGCAGCAGACCGTTGGCTTGTTGCCGAGCACGGATTTTTCTTATGGCGGGCGACTGCAGCGCAACAGCCTCAGCGCGCGAGACGTTCTCAACAACCCGCCGGATTGCGCTCTGTTTTTCACCTGCGGCGCTCAGAATCTTCCGCTTGACAGCGAAGAAATACAGCATGCCCTGCATATCGGTGTCGAACATCGGTTCAACAACATCTTCTCGATGTTCGGCCGCGCGGCGCGCGCGTTCCGCACTCCGAATGTCGATGAAAGACTTTCCTCCGGTCCCGCGTTCGACCCCTTCTTCAACGCGATTCCAGGCGACTTCAGGCTGAAGACGCAGACCTCTCAGGACATCGAGGGTGGCTTTCGCATCAAGTCCGGGCAATTCCAGATGCAATCGAGCATCTACAAGATGGATCTTGAGAATGAGATCCACTTCATTCCTGCGCTGTTCTTCAACCTCAACCTTGACCCCACGCGCCGCTATGGCTCCGAGACCAGCGCGTCGTTGCGCGTCAGCGACACGGTTTCATTGCGCGGCGGGCTTGCGTACACCCGCGCGGTGTTCCGTGAAGGCGCCTTTGCCGGCAACGACGTCCCGCTGGTCTCGCGCTATACCGCCAGCGGCGGCGTGACCTGGAACATATGGGACAATTACGTGGTGGCGGATGCAACAATCCGCGGCTGGAGTGAGCGTTTCATGGACAATGACCAGGCCAACACCCAGCGCCGGATTCCCGCCAACGCCACGATGGATGTCAAGCTGAGCGGGCAGTACCAGCACTTCTTCTGGTCTGTGGGCGTCAACAATCTCTTCAACGCGTTGTACTACGACTATGCCATCGCGAGTTCGTTCACCGAAGGCCGGTTCAGCGCCTATCCGCTGCCCGGGCGGACCTACATGGTTAAGGCGGGGGCGACGTTCTAGGAAGGATATGCGCGGCCTCGCTCTGGTCCGAACGCCGCCGGCCCCGTGTCCGATTCCGAACCGAAAGCCGCTTTTTTCAGCCTTCTCTGGCCGAAACAAGCGGTTTTATCGGCCCGAGACATGGTAAGATCATTACACCGGCCTCGCAGCTCGGCGCCGGATTTCGAGGCAAGTAATGAACGATGAACCAAAAAGCCCTGCTGAATTGAAAGAGATCCGGCTGAACCGGAAACTCGCGCAGGATGCGGAAGGTATTAAGGCGATGGCCGATATTGCAGCGGCCGATGTCGCCATCCGCAAACGGACGGCGGACTTGCGAGCGTTACGGCTGGCAAAGGAGGCCGCCGACCGGGATAATCCGCCGGCGCCAAAGGCCAAGCCCACGAAAAAGAAACCGGCTTAGATGAAAAAAGAAGATCTCAACCGCGCGGAGGCGCGCTTCCAGATGGTAAACCAGCGCAAACCCGGGAAAAGCGAACAAGATGTGGCTGCGAAAGCTGTGCTCGACAACATGGCACGATTGAAAGCATTGCGGCTCGCACGCGACGCTGCCGAGCCGCCACGCCCTGCTGGAGCGGTCAGGAAGACATCTGCCAAGAACAAAAAATCAGTCGAAAAAGCCCCGGCGTTGTCCGAGTGGTTGGCGGGGCAACAAAACGGCGGACGCCGGACCTAGACTGTCCGATCGAGCGGATGTTTCTACGCCGCAAGCCAGCTTGCCGGTTTTTCCAAGCGCCCGCGTTCCGCGCCGTATTGCGTTAGGCTGGCAGAGGCCATTGGACCATCGAGCGCGTCTTGGTGGTCGCGTCATAAACCTGCACCTGCAGCATTGGGAATTGATGCTTCAAACCCATGCCGGCTTCCTCAGCCGCTTCCACCGTTTCGTGATGCGACTTGAAATGGCCGTCCACAACAAGCGAATAGCCTGACGTCGGCGCCTTGTCGGCGCGAATGACTTTTCGCAGCTGCTGCTCTTCGGCTTCTATCTTCGGCTTCTTCATACTGGATACTGGCTCCATTGTTTCGGCTTCCCTTTACACTGAATGAGGGAAAAAGGCAGGCAAAGATTGCCGAACTGTGGGTAATATAAGCATTGCAAATACGTCGCACTGCGGCTCGGCACACGCTGCCAGTCAGTGCCTCGGAAGCAGCATCCAAGGGAAATGGAGACATGGGCGGAACCGGCAAAAATAAAACCAGTGAGCGTCCCGGCGACAACAAGGCACAGAAGCCGGCGGCTTTGCCGCGCGAAGAGGAACAGGATTACGAAGACGGCGACTTCGCCACGCCGAAGCGGGATCGCAACAGCGAAGACGATCAGCCGCTCTAGATTCGCCGTAGAGTTTTTCAGCTCTCACTCGCGCCCACTCTGAGCGGCGCGCGCGGTGATCACGTCAAGCCGCCTGAAAGCCATGCGCCTGCGGGTTCCCGCGCTCTGCGCAAGGGCTGCATGCAGCAGTACTCGTGGACATATACCCGGGAGCCGCTAACTATGGCTTTGTCTTGCTTGCATGAAACGGATGTACATCGGCGATGGTCGACGTTCTGGCCGCACCGCAACGACTGAAAACGGATGACGCGCTGCGCACGCTTGTGCTGGTGTCAGCCGCCCATTGGGTCAGCCATTTCCATCTGCTCGTGCTACCGATGCTGTTCCCCTTTCTTAAGGCGCAGCTCGGAGTCGGCTATATCGAGCTTGGCTTAGCGCTGACCGTATTTGCCGTCGTCTCCGGGCTGACGCAGGCGCCGATGGGCTATGTTGCGGATCATATCGGCGCCCGCAAGATCCTGCTTGTCGGCCTCACCGTCGGCGGCCTTGCCCTGATCCTGCTTGCCCTGAATCTCAGCTATCCCTGGCTGATCGCGAGCGCGGCGCTGCTGGGTCTCGCCAACAGCGTCTATCACCCTGCCGATTATGCGATCCTTGCTGCCCACATGGACGAGGAGCGCATGGGCCGCGCGTTTTCGATCCACACCTTCGCCGGTTTCCTCGGGGGAGCGCTCGCGCCAGCAATCGTTGCCGCGCTTGTGACGGTCAGCGGAGGCCTTGGCGCCTTGATCGTAGCTGGCGCGGTGGGACCGCTGGGGGCGCTGCTGCTGATCGCGCTCGGCATTCCCGAGGCCAGCGCCGCCGATCGCCAGGTCGATGGCATGCAACAGGCGAGACAGAGCGTCGTCACGCCGGCGCTCATGATGCTGACGATTTTTTTCATGCTGCTGAGCCTGTCCAATGCCGGCATCGGCAATTTCGGCGTGGTCGCGCTGATGAACGGCTATGGCGCATCGTTCTCATCTGCAAACATTGCGCTGACGGCGTTTCTCAGCGCAAGCGCGGTCGGCGTGCTGGCCGGCGGCTTCCTGGCGGATCGCACCCAGCGGCATGGCCGGCTGGCGGCGGCCTGTTTTGCCGTCAATGCCGCGATCGTGCTTGCGATCGCGACATTCGACTTGCCGTCGCCTCTGATGATTATTGCAATGGGCACGGCCGGATTTCTGGGCGGCGTGATCGCACCGTCCCGCGACATGCTGGTCCGTCATGCCGCGCCCGAGGGAGCCGCGGGTCGGGCCTTCGGCATCGTGTCAACCGGCTTCAATCTAGGCGGCATTGTCAGTCCGCTGCTGTTCGGGTGGATCATGGACCAGAATGCGCCGCGCTGGGTGTTCGGCGTGTCCGTCGTATTCATGATCCTCACGGTGCTGCTTGCGCTGAAGACCGAGCGCGGCGTACGACGCCATTCGGACGCGCCGGATGCAAGGCTTTTGCAGCCCTGAGCATCACGCTTGGCGGTTGACAGCATCGCGAGGCACCTCATGATGCCGCAACAATATGAAACCAGGGATGAAGCGCGATGGCCTCCAATTCAGATCTCGTGATCCGCGGCGGCAACATTGCCGACGGGCTGGGCGGCGAGCTGTTCGAGGCCGACGTGGCCATCAAAGACGGGCGCATCGCCGAAATCGGCCGCATTGCCGGCAAGGGCAAGGAAGAGATCGACGCCCGCGGCAAGCTGGTCACGCCGGGCTTTGTCGACGTTCACACCCATTACGACGGGCAGGTCACCTGGAGCCAGGACATCACGCCCTCCTCGCAGAACGGGGTCACCACGGCGATCATGGGCAATTGCGGCGTCGGGTTCGCGCCTTGCCGGGTCGAGGATCATCAGCGGCTCATTCAGCTGATGGAAGGTGTCGAAGACATTCCCGAGCCGGTGTTGAGCGCGGGTATCCCCTGGGCGTGGGAGAGCTTTCCCGACTACATGAACTGGTTGTCCAACCGTAACTTCGACGTCGACATCGGCGCGCAACTGCCTCACGCGGCGCTGCGGGTGTATGTGATGGGCGAGCGCGGCGCGCGGCGCGATCCATCCACGGCGGAAGACAACGACGCAATGGCGGCGCTGGCGGGCGAGGCAGTCCGCGCCGGAGCGCTTGGTTTCTCCACCTCGCGCACCCTCAACCATCGTACCTCCACGGGCGATTTCACGCCGACCTTGAAGGCAGGCGAGGACGAGCTGACGGCGATTGCCGGGGCCATGCATGGGGTTGGCCGCAGCGTGCTGCAATTCGTGCTCGATCTATCTACCCTCAACGAAGACTTGCCGATGATGCTGCGCGTGGCGGAAAACACCAGGTGCCCAATTTCGTTCTCGATCACGCAGAACGACAAGGAGCCCCAGCGCTGGCGGCAGACACTCAACAGCATCGGCGAGGCTTCCGCTCGCGGCCTGTCCGTCACCGCGCAAATCGCCGCACGCCCGGTCGGGCTATTGCTCGGATTGGAATTGTCGCGAAACCCGTTCCAGACCCATCCCAGCTACAAGGCGATCGCAAACCTGCCGCTCGCCGAGAAGCTGAAGCGGCTTCGTCAGGCCGACGTGCGCGCGGCGATCCTGAGGGAGACCGCGACCGCCACCGACGACCCGCTGTTCTTTCGACCGAACTACGACAAGATGTACCTGCTCGGCGATCCGCCCGATTACGAACAGCCGCCGGAAAATGCACTCGGCGCACAGGCGCGCCGTCAGGGACGGCAGCCGCAAGAGCTGGCTTACGAAGCGATGCTCTCCGACGAGGGCCGCGGCATGCTCTATGTACCTTTCTTGAACTACGCCGAGGGCAACCTGAATGCCGTGCGCGAGATGCTGCAGGATCCGCATTCGGTTCCTGGCCTGAGCGACGGCGGCGCGCATTGCGGCATCATCTGCGATGCGAGCTTCCCGACCTATCTGCTGACGCACTGGACGCGCGATCGCAAACGCGGCGAGAAACTGTCGATCCCGTTTGTGGTCGCCGCGCAGTCCCGAAAGACAGCGCTTTCGATCGGTCTATCCGATCGCGGCGTGATCGCGCCCGGCTACAAGGCGGATATCAACGTCATCGACTACGACCGGCTGCATCTGCATCCGCCAAAGGTGCACTACGACCTTCCGGTTGGCGGTCGGCGTCTGCTGCAACAGGTCGATGGCTACGATGCGACGGTGGTGTCGGGTGTGGTGACGCAACGGCACGGGACCGCCACGGGCGCACGTTCGGGACGCCTGGTGCGTGGCGCACAGACCAGCTTGCAGTAGTCCGAGCGAGCACCTTGCGTCCGCGCGCGCGCGAATCGCCCTTACGGCCGTTTCAAGCGAACTTCGGTTGCGGCAATTTTGCCATCAGCCGCGTGCGCTCGGTGTTGGGCCAGAGCAGCAGTATGCCGAGCAGGCCCGACGCGATCATGATGACGGCGTTGATGGTGAAGCCGGTCATGTATCCCTCGAGCGGCGTTGCAGCGTGCTGGATGACGCTTCCCATCACAGAGGGAGCCAGGATGCCGGCGAGCGTATAAATCGCGCCATAGATCGAGATCACGGCGCCGCGCTGCGACACTGGCGTGAATTCGCCAAGCATCGGCGGACAGACCACATAGATCGACCCGCACAGCCCCGACCCGACCACCAGAAACGCGATCTGCAGTCCTGCGCCGTTCACATACGGTAGAAGCGCCAGGATCAATCCTCCGACGATCAGCGGCGCGGCGCCAAAGATGCCACGGGCGCCCCGCGTCGAAATCCCGCGCGCCATCATCACTTGCGAAATCCAGCCGGTCAGCAGCACGATGGTGGCGCCGAACACCCATGGCAGGATCGAAATCCATCCAGCATCCTTTTGCGAAAACCCCAGCCCAGTGATGATGAAGGCCGTGAACCAGGTCAGGCCCAATGTGAGCGCCCAGTAGGCTCCAAAGGTCGCGGCGCAGCAGCCGACAAATGTGCGCGAGGTCAGGAGCTGCAGATACGGCACGCGCGGTTCGGCTTTCATCATCGCCGCGCTAGGAACCAGCGGGCCTTCCTTGCCCAGAATCAACCAGGCCACCACCCACATCAGCCCGACGAGGCCGAGCGCTCCGAATGCGTAGTGCCAGTTGTAGTTGACGATGATCCAGTTGAGCGCGGGCACCGCGATAATCACCCCGAAGGCGGAGCCCTGCGACAAAATGGCAGTGGGTAGCGTTCGCTTCTCGTCCGGGAACCACTTGTAAATGGCGTGTGCCGCCACCGAAAAGCCCGGCCCTTCGCCGGCTCCAAGGATAATGCGGCAAATCAAGAGCGTGGTGAAGCTGACCGTGCCCACCATCGGAAACTGCGCCAATGCCCATACCACCGCGAGCACCAGCAGCACCCAGCGGGTGTCTATTCGATTGACGATGAAGCCCACCACGATGGCTGCGGTGGAGAACAGAAAGAAAAACGAAGATCCGAGCAGGCCAAACTGTTCGGGCCCAAGTTTCAGCTCGTTCATGATCGGCACGCCGGCAAGGCCGACCACGATCTTGTCGGCGAAATTGACCAGCATGAAAAGGAAGAGGAGAAAGGTGATTCTCCAAGCGCCTTTTGGAGTCGGTTGCGCGGTCATGATCCCCCCGTCTAGTCCCGCACGAACTTCTTGCGGCTCCGCGCGATGCTACCTGCCGCGTCCGTCAATGCAACCGCGATTTGCCTTCAGGCTGCGCCCGATCGTGCATAAGACCTTGCGTGACAATATTGCAACCCATCACGATCTCGTCCCCGCCTGATTGAGACAGTGATCTCTCTTCTCTGTCTTGCTATGTTGCGCTCCCACGGAGGAAATCCCATGAGACCGTCGTATAAGCCGAGCGTCCTCGGCATGGTTGTTTCGCTTTCGCTGTTGGCGGCAAGCGCCTTCGCCGCCGACAGCGCCAAGGCGCCGGATTTCGAGGCCATCGTGGCCGCGCCTGATCGCAGCGATGCCGACCGGCAGACCGACCAGCGGCGGCAACCGGTCAAAATGCTGACCTTCACCGGCGTCGGAAGCGGGATGAAAGTGCTCGATATGGGTGCGGCGGCCGGCTACAGCACGGAGTTGCTGGCGCGGGCGGTGGGGAGCACCGGCATCGTGTACGCCCAGGAATCGGCCGCGGTGATGGAACGGGTCAAAGACAAGTTCGACATCCGGGCCGAGAAGCCGGCTATGAAAAATGTCGTCCACCTCATTCGCAACTACGACGATCCCGTCCCTCCCGAAGTGCAGGGACTGGACCTGATCACCTTCTTTTTTTCGTATCACGATGTCACCTACATGCCTGTGGATCGTGCGCGGATGAACAAGAGGATGCTTGAGGCGCTGAAACCCGGCGGTCATCTGGTGGTCGCCGACCATTCCGCGCGCGCCGGCGAGGGAACGTCCGTTGCCAAGACGCTGCACCGAATCGAGGAAAGCACGCTGCGACAGGAGATCGAGGCGGCCGGTTTCAAGCTCGTTGCCGAAGCTGACTTCCTGCGTCATCCCGAGGATCCGCGCGACGCGGCCGTATTCCGTCCGCAGGTGCCGGTCGACGAGTTCGTCCTGAAATATCAGAAGCCGCTGTGACACCAGCCCGCGGCTTCGCATGGCAACCGACAACCCGAACTTGCTGAGCGTCCGTCATCTGACCAAGACCTATCGCTCGGCCGGTGAAGACGTGGTGGTGCTGCGTGGCGTAAACCTTGATATCGCACCCGGCGAGCGCGTCGCGTTATCGGGCGAGTCCGGCAGTGGCAAAAGCACGTTATTGCATTTGATTGCCGGGCTGGATCGACCGGACGGCGGCGAGATCAGGTTGGGCGATTCCACCATTTCTAAACTCAGTGACGCAGCCAGGTCGGCGTTGCGGATGGATCGGCTCGGGCTGGTATTCCAACAGTTCAACCTGATTCCAAGCCTGAGCGTGCAGGACAATCTGGTGTTCCAGTCGCGCATTGCGGGCCGTCATGACGCCGCGTGGCATCGCGAACTGGTGGATCGCCTCGGGCTTTCCGGGTTGCTCAAGCGCTACCCCGAGCAATTGTCGGGGGGTCAGCAGCAGCGGGTCGCGATCGGTCGTGCTCTTGCGGTCAGACCTCTGCTTCTGCTCGCCGACGAACCGACCGGCAATCTCGACGAGGCGACCGCGGATGACGTTCTGGCGCTTACGCGCGATCTGGTTCAACGAACCGGGTGCGGATTCCTGATGGTAACGCACAGCGCTCGGCTTGCGGCGACCCTCGACCGGCAGGTCACGCTGCATGCGGGACTGACGGCATGAGCCGCGTGCTCTGGATTCTGGCCGTGCTGTTGAGCCATTGGCGGCGTCATCCGATGCAACTCGCGACGCTGCTGATCGGGCTGATCTCGGCGACGGCATTATGGAGCGGCGTTCAGGCGCTCAACCAGCAAGCCCGTGACAGCTATGACCGCGCGGCCGCAACTTTTGGCGGCGCGCGAACCGCGATGCTGGTGAACCCAGGCGGCACGCCGTTGGCGCAAAAGCTGTTCGTCGACTTGCGCCGGGCCGGATGGCCGGTGTCTCCGGTGGTCGAGGGCCGGATTCAGATCGAGGGACGCTCATACCGGCTATTGGGGGTGGAGCCGCTGACCTTGCCCGCCGAAGTCGGAACCGCGTCGGCGATCGGAAAAATGGGCTTGCAATCGTTTCTGACGCCGCCGGGAGAAACCCTGGTCGCGCCTGAGGTGCTTTCAGAGCTCGATTTGCCGGAAGGTACGAGACCGGTTTCGAGCGAGGGCGCATCGCTGC
>C688J35102_120989222_pt1 | contig 10456 bp, 10 predicted proteins | sample HopSoiMetagenom2_FD_35102 | JGI IMG/M metagenome (IMG submission 35102) | reverse complement strand
AAGCAGGTACCTGAGAGGGTACCCGCCTATTGTTAATTCTGCCCCTGATTGTTGTTGTTCTGTCCCTGGCTGTTCTGTCCACCGCTCGCGGCCATTGCAGGCGTTGGCGCCAGGACAGAGAACACCACAGGGAGGGCAACCGTCGCCGCGCCAGCGAGCGTGAGGCGACGCACGACGTCACGCCGGCTTACCGAGGACTCCGTGACACCCTCGGCGTCCTCGAGCAGCTTCGCGCGGGAGAGCTCGTCCAGGGCATATTCGACTACCGAGTCATCAACTTCGGTCCCGAGCTCGGTTGCTAACAAACCGGTGAGATCCTGCACCGAGTGGGTGCCGTCACTCTGGGCCCAAACGAAGCCAGCCGCGCGATTGAGGGCGTGCGCCTGCTGACGGTCCTTGTCGTAGACGATCGTCTCATCGCGAACGTGGTCGACCAACACCCCATTTCGCCGCGACTTCGGATACTGCGCGTCCCGATGCGCCATCGTTTTCTCCTTCAATAGATGTTTAACAGGCGGACAAAATCTGATCGGCGACAGCCTCGGCCTCGCCCCGAGCGCTTCGGATCCCTAACGCATCGACGGTTGCCGTGCAGAGAAGTCGCAGCGCCTCGACCGGTCGGCTCCGTGCGGCGACCGTGTGCTCGAAAAGCGCGAGCACCCTCTCGCCTGGCGTCATCGAGAGTGGCGACCACACTGCTCCGGGAACGTATTGCGACAGGACCACCGTGCGCACTGGCAATGGCTCGACGCCTATGCGCGCGCCGAGTGATGAGGGCGCGAGCTGACGGATAGTTCCGTCTCCTTCGCGGATACCTAACGAGCGCGCGAAGGGATGGACGAGCCCTCCGACATCGAGCACGGCGTACTCGTCGGAGTAGTATGTCGCTCCCGCGCGCACCAGCGCCGCGACGAGGGAGCTCTTGCCGGCATAGGAGCGCCCCGGGATCAGAATCGCGCCACCGTTCCAGCCCACGGCGCCAGCATGAAGAAACACTCTCGTCCGCGCACCCACGGCGACGCTGAAATGGAGACGGCTCTGCAACGATGCGAATAGGGCGTTTTCATCGCTGGTGCACGTGACGCACTCCTCGCCCTCATAAAGCCGATGCAGGTACTGGCCATCATCGGCGAGGACGACGGAATATCGAGCGTCAGCATCGCGTGCGTCGCTCGCGCGAGCGCCGGGCGGAATCACGCGCTGAAGTCCGTTCAGCGCCGACCGGTGCGATGCGCGAAGAGCGACGCGAAAACCGTAGGCGTCGATAGTGAGGCTCGCAGGCCACTCCAGCCGATCGAGGCGGGGAGGACAGGCGCTGCGGTGCTGCAGGACAAGCGACACCAGATTCTCCCGTTAGGCAGAACGCGAAGTCTCAGGCATAACGAGGCATCAAGATCGGTGTGGAACCCTCGTTCCCGCAAGTGTTATTTTTGACTGTTGCATGCCTGCAACACGCGATGCACGGCAGCTGTCGGTGGACGATTCCGCCCGTCCTCCTTGGAGCTCGTGCGTCGTTATGCACTCGAGCTCTCGCTCCCTACATGACGCGCCGGATGGGACTCGTCTGCACCGTCATACCCGTGCTCCGAGCACTGCCGTTGGTGCGGCGCGCTCACTCTCGTCGTGAACTGCTAGAAGGCGCTGAGCGCCCATGCCTAACGCGCAGCCAATAACGCAAGCGATCCAATCCATCCAGGTGCCGAGGTGTGTGCCCGCGAGGCTTGGCGAAGCGACCAGACCAATAACGAGCGCGAAGGCGACGACTGCCAGATCCCGGTAAGCTGACGGCGGCTCTCCGGCGCTCCAGAATCCGAGTGGGAAGACCAAGACCATGATCCACACCGCGGAAATGAGCCGAATTGTTCCGGCCTTCCAGCGACTCCATGGTGAGAGTGCGAGCCACGCAACACTGGGCGACAGGGCGATGTCCGCCGCTTCGGCGATGGTCTTGCCGCGCACCGAGAGACTCAGCTGTGCAGCCGTGAGCGCGGCCGTGACGACCATCGTGTCGGTCGGCTGTGGACGATTGCCACTGGCCAGTACGTCTTCGAGAACCACCGTCGGCACCTCGAGGCCAACGCGCCCTGTCAGCGTACGGACTCGAAATCGTAAATCACTCCTTTCCTGATCGAGCTCAACGATCTCGATCTCATCGGTACTATCCCCGATGCCCACGATCGTCGACTCTTCGCTGAGTGCCTTCCCTGGAACGAATCGGGCGAGAAGGGCGATGTCGCGCGAAAGCCACATCGCGCCCCGTCCTTCAATCGGGTTCGACATCCCGCCGCGCAAGCTCGTCCCGGATACGAATGCCGCGAGCAATTCACCGTGGAACCAGTCGTGTCCAACGCCCTGTGGTGCCCATTGCACGCGATACTGTCCGGGAGGCAACGAGACGCGCAGACCAAACGCGGAGGCGACGAGAATCGCTAGCAGCGCGCTTGTCGCTGACGCGAACAGGTGCGAGCGAAGCCTTGCGCCAGGGTGAAGTAGCGTGTGCCAATGCGTCGCCAACGAAACACCGGCAGCGGCGCCGAGAGTATTTGACGTCACGTCCATCATGCTGGCGTTCCGGCCCGTGATCAGACCAAGCTGCGCGATCTCCACAATCGCGCTTAGTGCAACTGCGATGAGAATTGCCGATCGACTTCGGAGCCCGCCCTGTCGCAGACCGAAACCAAAAGGCACGTACAGCAGCACGTTACGTAGGATGTCGGGGATACTCGGGTTACCGAACCAGCTCGGCGGGCCCTGATTCCCCGGGGCCAGAGGTACCATCGTCGTCGCCGCGATGAAGCCGAGGCCCGCGGCGGTAATAAGGCAACCGAGCACGCGTTGTGTCGTGGACCGTGAACGACAGTCGTGCACGGCACGGACATGGGTCCGAGCGGGATTCCGATCCATTACAGCGGGATATTGAGCTCGTTCCGATTCGCCTGGGTACAGAATCGCGTCATACGCGAGTTCACTACGGCGATCGTTCGATGCAAGTTGGTACGCCCGAGAGAACCGTAACTCCGAGCGACGATTCACCTCGTCAGGGTCATCTCGGTTACAGCTTAGTGCTCTGGATCTCCATGAATCGAGTCACGACCATGCGGCAGATACCCTTGATGTCCGAAAGAGCCGGCGCACGTTTACCACCGCCCCCTCCAGACCATTGATGATCTTCACGAAGTGTGGCTGATCGTCATAGTGGGGAAAGCGCGGAACTGCAAAACGGTACTCGGCCGCGGACTCCTTGACGTCAAGGTACCGCGGCTCGCTGCAGACGGCCGCTGCCAAATTCATTCGTGCGAGAATGCTCTGCTCGCGGCTGGAATAGTCGCCGTTGGGATAGGAGAAAATTGGAATTGCGTTTGGCGTGCTTTCCTTGACTCGGCGCCAGGAAGTTTCCAACTCAAAAGCAGCCTGCTCGTCGCCCGTCATTGGGAGAATGGGATGCGTGACCGTGTGCGGACCAAAGGTCACACCGGAAGCACCCAGTCGACGGACGTCGTGCCAGCTCATGGGCGCGTACCGCAGCGGCGGAGCTGCCGCCAAGCTGCTGCCGCATGCGGCCAGGATCTGTTCGATCACCGACAGACGCACAGCGTTAGGGACGCGCTTGAGCCGCGTGGTTAGATCCAGACTGATTCGCATCCGGTCAGATACACTCCCCAACTCATACTTCAATGCCGCATCATTGATTTCGATCGCGAGCGCGCGACGATCGGTCGAAAGAATCGCAGCCTCGATCCGATCCCACCACAGCCACTCTGCTCCGTCAATGAATGCCGTCGGGAGAAAGACCGTCACAGGACAGTCGAATGCCGCAAAAATTCTAGAGCCCACCCGCGCGAAGTCGCCGTACCCATCGTCGACGGTGAACGCGATAGCGGATCGTTCCCGAAGGCTGCCGTCCCGGAGGCCTTCAATGAGCTCCATGAGGCCGAGAACAAGGCAGCGCTCGCGACGGAGTAGCTCGAGCTGACTACGCAAGATTTGCTCGGGGTGCCCGGCAATTCCATGCGCCGGATCCTCGAACCTGTGCAGAGTGAAGACGATGCAGCGACCGCGTGTCAGCCGCCGAAGCACTGACGAGGCGACGCGCGTGGTCAACATCGACAATGCAATCCGCTTCGCGCGATGAACGAGACCGGCGTCTGCGTCGAGGTGAGAAGGGATTAGCATGGGTTCTCGGTGTCGCGTGACGCAGCATGGACCGCACGCGATTTCCGTCGGGCGGAGCGTACGCGCCGTATCGCTGTTCTCATGCCCTCAGGGGCGAACGTCGAGGCGAGCAGCAGCGCCGCCCGTCGCCGGCGTCGGATCCACAGACTCTGCCAAAGGTGCGCGCGCGCTTTGGCGTCGTTGCCCTCCTGGAGCTCCGCTTCTCCCACCCAGAGATGAAGATCGGACATCCGCTGCTCCATCCAGCCCGACGGCAATTGCGCGCGCGCACCCCCGTCTGCCATCCAGCGGTTCACGGTGCGAAGCGCGTTTCTGGCGATCGTTGCCCCATACCGTGGGGCAGTGAGCTGGTCTGCGGCTCCGATCCGGTACAGAACGCTGGGCCAGTCCAGGAACGCAACCGGGCCATGCCATGTTGTGCGGGTGTGGAACTCATAGTCTTCTCCCGACGGAGAAAACGATTCGTCGAATCCTCCAACTCGCATCAACCGTGAACGCCGGAGCAGCACCGTCGACGTGTGTACCAAGCTCCCCATAAGCATGTAGGCGAACAGGTCTCCAGAGTACATCGGAGCCGTTGCGACGGACTCGGGAGCATCCGACCATGCGTCCTTCAGCACCCCACCAGGGGTAGCCACCTCTTCGAGATGAACGGTTTGATACGTGGCGTACATCGTTCGGAGGTATCGTTCCTGGCGTAGCTTGCCCTCCCAATCCAGCGCCGTCATGTCCGTCCACACCATCCCGGCGGTGGGAAATCGCCGCAGAACCGCCAACTGCGCCTCCGCTTTCCATGGAAGCCAAGCGTCATCCGAGTCGAGCAGCGCGACGAACTCGCCCCGCGTGTGCCGCAGTCCAAGATTTCGCGCCGACGAGACGCCTCTATTCTCTTGCCGGTAATAGCGGACGCGCGATCCGTAACTCCGGACCAGCCCCTCGGTATCGTCGGTCGACCCGTCGTCAGCAATGATCACCTCTACGCTGGCGTAGGTCTGCTGAAGCGCGCTCTCGATTGCGCGACCCAAGACGTGCGCGCGATTGTACGTGGGAATCACCACGCTCACCAGCCCCGCCTCTCCGGGGCCATGCACGATTCCCGGCGGAATTTTCATGTACGTGCCGCGACTGCTGTTCGATAACCCGAAAAGGGCGTGACTACGATGCCCCGCCGGCTCTTGACCCTCACAGCCAGCACCACGGCTCGGACCACGCCGGCGATTGCGGTTGCGCAGGCCGTCCCAATGACACCGAACCTGGGTGTCAGCACGAGGCTCAGGGCGAGGTTGAGGACGGCACTCCCACCGATGACAAAGCTGGCCTCGTGCTGGAGCCCGGTCATGGTCATGATAAACCCCGACAGCGCCCCAACGCTCGCGGCGACGACAACTCCCACGCTGAGCACGAGCAACACAGGGTAGCCGGCGACGAATCCTGGTCCGAACCAACCCAGCGCTACCTTGCCGAAAATCGCTATCAGAGGAACCACGGGAAGCGAGATAGCGAGGTTGAGGCGAGTCGCGATAGTGACGAGCCGCTGAAGATCTCCGAGTCGACGCTGCGCATACAGCGACGATATCAAAGGAGTTGTAATGAACAGCACGCCGGTCACGCCGAACCCGATCAGGGTAGCAAACTGGTTCGCCACGCCATATACCCCTGCCTGGGCTGTCCCGAGATATGTGCCGACGATGAGCACATCGCTCTGGGCAGAGAGCACCAGGTTCGCACCCGCAATTATGACCATACTCGCCGCAGTGCGCATCCACTCCGCAGTTGCATAGTACGGGGTAGCTCGTGCAATCGGCTCGGTCATGGTCCACCGCAGCAGAGCACTGCTAAGCACAAGCGCGGCACTGGTGGCGCCGAACTGGATAGCAAGCGCACCAGCAGCGTTCAATCGAGTGCCCAATCCGTGCGCCAATACCAGAACCGTCAGCCCGACGAGCAGTGGCCGAACCAACAGATTCGGAGAGAGCGCTCGCCGCACCTCTTTGAATCCCTGCAGGCATCCTGCCTGTAGCCATAGCAGGGCCGTGACGGGAATCAGTGCGCATCCGAGATAGTAAGCGCCCACCCGCTCTGTGCCGATGACGCCCCGTAGGACCCATGTCCCAATGACGGTCGCAACAGCTACGACGAGCGTTGTTCCGCCGACGATCTCGTGGCTCCGGCGAAGGAAGCCTCGCAGCAGCGCCCACTCCCGTGTACCTGCGTACGCACCAACGTAACGGATGGCACACGGGTCGAACTCCAGCTTCGCAACGAGCACCGCGATGTTTACCGCAGCGAGAACGTAGAGGTACAAGCCATACTGCTCCTGATGCAGAGTTCGGACGAGAAGGAGCTGAACAAAAAATCCGAGCGCCATGGCGAGCGCATTGATGGCAAAGGACCAGAGGGCGCCCCTTGCGATAGTCGCGCCCAAGGCGCTGCTCGCACGTAACCACTGCAACGAGGAGGCGAGCCTCCCCGACGTCCGATCGGGTCTCCGGCCTTCCGTCAAGGCTGAGCTGTGAACCGCCAGTGAGTCGGACGAACTGAACTCCGGCCCGCTCCTTACCATTGCGGCTTCGGCGGATATGAACAGCCCCAATGCCAGCGCCGGCGAAGTGTAGCACCAGGCCTTGCGTCGCTCGATTGGATCGCCGTCATGGCGTCAGGATTCATAGGGATCGCTGCGGGATCGCAGGGGCCGACCGCCCTGCGCCCCTTCGGAAGGGAGTAGCGCGCGTGAACACAGGGGAGCCATCGGGACTTGAGCGAGGCAGACGGAGGGCCAACCGAAGGCGTTTAGCGCTTCAGGCGGCATCTCCATTTCACACAACGGATTAGGAGGGGGTCTTTCGCCCCCAGTTGCGTTGCTCGTGTCTCGTTGTGTCGCAAGCAATCCACACCATTCCACACCGCAGCCGCGACGATCTCGCGCATGGCGGTCCTCGCGCACGTCTGCAAAGTGAGCCGCGTTAGGCGTGAGGGTGTGCCAACGCCTATTGCGCGGCCTGCTCCGGTGGCGTATCTCGAGGCCGTCCCGTTACTCGCACCCGCTGCGCCACGTATTGGACGAGCGCCGCCAGTCGCTGTCGCTCGAGCGGAAGCATGATGTTCGCGAGCACGACGCGCTGCAGCGACGGCGACAGCACCTCCGCGTCGTGCTCTCCGCCAACGTTATAGAGAATGAGCGCTCCCCCCGGGGCGAGCGGAATGCTGAGGACTTCCCCTCGCGACGTCACCGCCAGCTCCGCTTCCATCAGCGCTATCAACGGACGACGACGCGCCGCGAGATCGCGTGCGTCACGAAGCGAGTCCGTGGCAGTCGTTGCGTAGCCGAGCGCGCCGAGCGACTGCGAGAGTCCCTCGAGGAGCGCCGAGTCCGAGCCAATGAGCAATAGGGAGATCGGATCGTTTGCCATGCCGCGACGAGTTTATCGCGTCGTTGCGCCTCTGACTAGTCGCCAGATGTGTTCAGGCCCGACGCCGACGACCTCAACCACTTTGCTCCGTGATTGTTCTCCTGCAACAATGCGCACCGCTGCGCGTGTGACGCAGAGCACTTCGGCGAGGAAATCGACGAGCGCAGCGTTTGCCGCACCGTCGACGGGTGGCGCCGTGAGTCGGACTTTGATCGCCTCGCCGTGCAGACCAGCGATCTCAGTTCGAGAAGCCCTGGGTTGCACGTGAACGGGAAATCGGATGCTGCCGCCGCGGTCGTCAACTCGTGGCAGCGAGTGCAGGGGAGTCACGCCCTACGCGCCGACTGCCGCCCCGACGAGTCGCAACACGGTCGGCTCGAGTATCCACGCGAGCAGCAAGTACGCGACGATTGGCGTGATGTCGATCATCCCGAGTAGGGGAATGACTCGCCGCAGCGGAACCAGGATCCAGTTGGTAAGCGGATTGGTCCACCGAATCCAGCGCGAATACGGTGAGATGGGCAGCCATGATGAGAGCACGCGCACGATGAGCGCGAGCTCGACGATCTTGAACGCCCAGCTGAGGAGGATGATCGGCAGCGCGCGCGGGTTGCTGATCCCGGCCGCGAGTTGAAGAAGCAACCCGCCGACGAAGTCGAGGAGCGAGATCAGAACGACGCCGCCGACGATAACGGCGACGAGGGACCACCATGGGGCGGAGGCGGGTTGGCCACCGGCGCGCATGACGGTGCGCTCGACAGGAACCATCAGGGGGTCGACCGATCTACGGAAGAAACGGGCGATGCCATTGAAGGGGCTGATGCGGCGAGTGCGGACCAGCCAGTCGACCAGCGCGATAACCGCGACAATGACGGCAGCCACAAACAGGACTACGCGTAGGCCGTGCACTAGCAGCGCATATCCGACCAGAAATCCATTCATCCGACGTGAATAATAGTCCGCGTAGGGTGTCGGGTCAGTCTCGACACCATTTTTGTACTCTGCCCCTCCTCCGACAATTGACGTTCGGGGCGCGGCTTCCTTTCACAAAGACTGTTGCGACAGTACCGCATCTCTACGCTACGACACGGCCCCAGGGACCGCCAAGTTCAAGCCAGTAAACACACTAGGAAATGTCGTCCGCTGGTTTCGCGCTTGCGTGGCACGTTCTCGCCTTCCCGGGTCGAAGTCGAAGTGAACAGTACGCGCTTGCATTCGGTACGGCACGGAGTGCAGGAGGGGATAGAATGGTTGCGCCTCACTTGGCGATGCGCGAATGAGTTCGGCGGAATCGATTCTTCGTAAGCACCGTGAAGCGCGGCTTGTGTTCGCACTGGCGGGACCGCGAACCTCGTGGCCCGAGCTCGAAACCCAGAGTCTCGACTGGCCACGACTGCTTGCAATCGCTTCGAAGCATAGAGCGGTCATCGCCACGCGTCGCTACTTCAGTCACAGCGAGGCCGATCGAATACCTCGTGAGGCCGAGCTCCAACTCGCCGTCCTGGCGCTCGACGCCAAACAGCGAATGCTCCGTCTGGAGCAGCGCCTCCAGGAATCTTTGGCCGCGCTGCACGATGCAGGGATTTCAGTTACGCTGCTGAAAGGCGCAGCGATCGGCCTCGGAGTCTATTGCGCAATGGCCGAGCGGATGATGAGCGATATCGATCTTCTCGTCGACGCCGAACAGGTGCTCGACGCTCGGGATGTTCTGAAGCGCGTCGGCTGGGTCATGGACGCATCCCTTCCCGGCGACGAGTCATATGCTGGGCATCATCACCTTCCTCCGCTTCTCGACGTGAGTGGTACGGACTGTCGACTGGAGCTGCATACCGCCATCCTGCCGACGGCCCATCCATTCGACTTGCCCCATCGCGCGATACAGGGCGCCTCACGAGAGTTGCGGGTGGGAAACACTCCAGTAAGAGTGCTCGGCGCAACGCACTATGCATTGCATGTCGCCACTCACTGGGCCTGGGCCAATGAGCTTGTCGATGGAGCGTGGAATGCATTCCGAGACTTGGCTACACTCATCGAGCGCGGGATGCTGAATCTCGAGCACTTTGCCCAAGAGGCGATCGTGTGGCGCGCCGCGACATGTGCGTATTGGACGCTCCGCTTAGGAAGCCGACTCGCCGGCCTCCCGGCGCCCACGGCGGTGATGCGTCGTTTGAAGCCGCCGTTGCCTGAGGCAGTGCTCTCCAGACTGGAACGACACTTTCTTCGGCAGCTTCTGGATCGAAGAGACTCTTGCCCGTCGATCACCATGACGCGCGCGCTCTGGTCGCTGGCCATTTGTCCCACGCAGAGTGGCCACGGCGTAACGCGCCCGTGGCTCGCATTGCCCGAGCTGAGCCTCGCGCGGGCCGCCGTCCACCGGGTCTCGATCGCTAATCGAGATCGTGCGCGAAGAGCGATGAAGGGTTTTGTATATCTCGCGGATGTGCTCTGAATGGGGCGGGGTGCGAAGTCAGTGCGCTCACGCGAGCGAGTCCGGCCCACGATGCTTCCAGAATAACCCGTCGATTTCGATCGCGGTGAGCTTGTCGCCTGGGTCCCACGTCACGGGGTACAGTCCACAGAGACGAAAGCCCAGCTTCCGAAGGGTGGTGATCGCCTCGGACAACTCGTTCGATGCGCCCGTGTATATGGGTTGCGCCGCGAGCTCGAGCTGCAATGCGTCGATCTGATTCAGGTGAGCCGTTGCCCCGCGCAGCACGATGAGGTCATAGCCCTGCGTATCCAGCTTCAAGAAGACGCGCGGTTCATCAATCCCTTTCATGCACTCGGTCCAGAGTGAATCGAGAGCCCGGATTGGCACGGACCGCGTTTCCTGCACGTGCATCTTGCCGGCAAACCGATCCGTTCCGAAGGCA
>C688J35102_120989223_pt1 | contig 10457 bp, 12 predicted proteins | sample HopSoiMetagenom2_FD_35102 | JGI IMG/M metagenome (IMG submission 35102) | reverse complement strand
TCGGCCGGCCGATCATCATGAACCAGGCGATCGCCTTCAAGCTGTCGAAGATGGCCACCGAGATCGACGCCGCCAGGCTGCTCATCTGGCGTGCGGCCTGGCTGGCGAAGAACGGCGGCTTCAAGCACGCCGAGGGCTCGATGAGCAAGTGGAAGGCATCGGAAGTTGCCGTGCGCGCCACCGAAGAGGCGATCCAGATCCTCGGTGGTTACGGCTACACCCGTGAGTACCCGGTCGAGCGCTGGCACCGCGACGCCAAGATCCACACGATCTTCGAAGGCACCAGCGAGATCCAGCAGCTCGTCATTGCCAGGGCAATATCAGGCCTGCGTATCGAATAGATTCGGTTGCGCCGATGGTTGAGCCCGTCGAAACCATTTCCTAGTATCCCTACACCATCCCTAGTACGATCGTTGCATGGCGACGATCCGCGAGAAGAACCCGGGGGTGTGGGAAGTTCGCGTCTTCACCGGCCGCGACGCACGTGGCAGGCCGACGCAGATTTCGCGCACCGTGCGCGGCGGAAAGCGTGACGCCCAACGTCTGGCGGTGCAACTCGACGGCGGCCCAGGCCGAGCCACGGCCGCCGGGCGGACGGTCGCCGACGTGCTCGACGCCTGGGTCGAACACAACAGCGACACCTGGGCGCCCTCGTCGGCCCGTGACCAGCGCAGCCGGGTGAAGGCGATCAAGCTCGACGACACTCTGACCCGGATGCCCATTGCACGACTGTCTGTCGCCGACGTCGAGCGCTGGCACGCACGGTTACGCCGGGCGGGCAAGCAGGACGCCGGCATCAAGAACCAGCACGGCGCGCTGCGGGCGGCACTCTCCCAGGCCGAGCGGTGGGGATGGGTCAATGCCAACGCCGCCGCGTTGGCGCAGTTGCGGACGACCCGGGCGAGAACGCGCACGTCGATATCGGCAGGCGAGGTGCGCGCCGTGGTCGCCGCCGCGACCGAGTTCGACCCGGCCGCTGGGCTTGCGCTGCGGTTGGCCGCGATCACTGGCGCTCGCCGGGCCGAACTCGCTGCGTTGCGGTGGGATGACGTCGAGCGCGGGAAGCTGGCTATCGATTCAGCGATCGAGGCTGTCGCGCGCGGCGACGGCAACCCGGTGTTGCGCGACTCCGCCACGAAGACGGCCAACGTTCGGACCCTTACCCTCGACGCGGTCACACTCGAGCTCGTCGACAGCGTGCGCCGCGAGCGCGAGCCGTACGGGCCGTGGATGTTCGGCGTCGGACCCGAACTCGTGAACCCCGACCGCATCGGCTACTGGTGGCGTCGCGCCCGCGAGAAGGCCTGCATCGACAAGAAGTGGCGTCTCCACGACCTGCGCCACTGGTCGGCCACGAGCGCGATCGGCCAAGGACATGACGTGCGCACAGTCGCCGAACGGCTCGGCCACGCCGACGCCTCGATGACATTGCGGGTCTACGCCCACGCCTTCGCAGCCGCCGACAAGGCAGTTGCCAAAGGCCTCGGGGACCTCCTCGACGGAACCGAGGACGAGTGAAGAAGTTCCGCCCCACCGACGCGTCCGTCGACGAATCGATTCGCGGTCAGCGGGTACGTGAAGGACTGCATGCTCGTCGAAGCGCCGCATCTGACTGAGTCGCGTCAGACATGGAGCGTTGGCCAATCACCACGTCCCGGACCCATTTCCAACAACGAGGGCCAAGGTCAGAAGCCGCGGGTGTGCTCGATGATGTGCCTGATCCCGGTCTTGGCGACGGTATGCCGCAAGGAGGTCGATGAGTTTCGCGCTCCCGCCGCTGTGTCGCTGAGATCGTTCGGCGACCGCAGAGCCCGGAGGTGCTCAGTCTTGTATTCACCTGCCGGCAAGGTGATCGCGGGGATGAGCGTGTCGTGGTTTGGCAAGCAGGAGCGGATGCTCTGAATCGCTGACGGTCTCACCCGGGCCGGCGTTGACACACGATGATCACTCTGCGCATGCTAGTTGCCACAACGCGCGACAGGTTTGGGGTACACGTGAGCGCATACGGGCAATCCTTGCTGGCGATCGCGTGCTCGCGCGTCCGTTCTGACGACAGCTAGCCGATCGGCACGTCGTGCGGCCTGTCAAATCGTTCCACCGGACTCACTGATCCTAGGAGATTGCTCAATGATGAGCCACGGTCGTAGAGGTTTCACGAAGCTCGGTGCAGTCCTCATTCTCTCGTTGGGGCTAATCCTCGTGCCCGCTCCCACATCTGCCACCAACTGGTACGGGGCTACTGGCTCCTCGCCCTGCGGTGGGAATGCTCCGGACTGGCGGCACCACTTCTACTTCAGTCGCGAGGCCAGTCTTTCCACCACAATGTTCAACGAAATTGCCTGGTCTATTAATAACCGGATCGCACCTACTGCGGTTGACGTCGAGGTCGAGTACACCGGTGATATCAACTTCCGCTATATGGAGGCTAACTACGGGCCATCGTTCTGTGGTCTGAATTGGCATCCCACTGCTGGTGGAATGGTGGCATACACTTCATGCACCGCTCTGGATCCGGCGGGTGACATTTGGTGTGACAACTTCAACATCTACATCGATCAATCGTGGGAAATCAACGCAGCACAGTCAGCTCGTAGAAACTTGGCGACCCATGAGACCGGTCATGCTCTCGGATTGAAACACACGACTAACATCTCTGTTATGAACGATTGGGCGAACACGTCCTTCTTTCATTCACACGATCACACTCACCTGAACTTTTGGTATAACTAGATCCACTGAGTCCGCCCGGGAGACAATCAATGGTTAACGGTAGTCACCGCAAACCCAGACCTTGTATCGCGTTCGCCCTGCTTCTCGTGGGCGTGGCGGGATGTGGGTCCAGCCACGAGCACACCACCGCCGGCGGGAACACTCCGTACCTGTCAGAGCAGTTCGAAAAGCTGCGTGAACCAGCTGCGCGCCTCATCCCAGCCGATTGGACGTCATTGGCAAACGTCATTCCGGCGGATGGTGAGCCAGCGAAAGCCGAGTTCGGAGGCGAGCTGTTCGTCGTTGGCGAAGTGACCAACGTCAGGGTTGGCTCCTCCTACTATTGGATAGTCGGCGAGAACGGCCCAATCGAACAGGTCCCCGTCGACGCTGGCGATCCTCGGGCCGCCATTGACACCGCGATCGTCGAACTCGCTGCAGCCGCCGGCGCTGATGAAAAGGGTGAGTCGCTTGCCAAGAATGCCCCCGTGTCATTCGGACTCTCATTCCTTCCGGGTGTCAGCATCAAGCAGGTCGAGTCTGACCTTCGGAGCCACGACCAGCTAGCCGTCGTCCTTGTGCGCGCAAACGCGTTTCCTGGGAACCCAGCGGCCTGGGACGTACTCGGCGACGGAGACTTCTTGGGTGTTGTCGACAACGGCTTGATTGCGTTTCCTCTGCTCGAATCCGGCCTCTACCCGAAGGGTTTCGTCGCTAACGACATACCGCTCGAATCGGTGATTCCACCCGTCGCGTGATGTTCCGATCACTCGCGGTCTCGACAGCGCTGGGCCTGCTTGTCGTCGGATGTGGCGGCAACGACCAAACGTCGTCAAGCGGCACGACGCCTTCAGATCGCTCGACAGCCACTGCTGTCAGCCCTGTCCACACCGTGTCGTTCGATGACCTCGTGACGGGTGAGGAGATGTTGATCGCAGGCGAGCCCACAAAGGTTGACATCAGCGGACATTGCGGATTCGCAGTCCTTGGCCCGTTCAACTCGACATGGTGGCACGCCGCTGAGGCGGCAGAAGGCGGGGACTGGTACCCCGATGAATGGGACTCGCCCGAAATTCGCGCTGATGCTCCGGTCGCTCTGATACTGCAGATGTCGCCAGGCGAGGATCAATTGCACGTCACTTATCGAGGCTTTGCCGTGGAATACACGCCCGGCAGCCCACCGGCGGCCGGCGAGTTCTGCGCTTGAACGCTTCGCAAGCAGGCGGCGCTCGACTGTCGCAGGTTAGAACAATTGGCAGACGAGATGTGACGTCGGCGCGCATGGACCGGCCGCAGCGAATCAGATCGTCCCCATCGGCGTCCAACGATGGCGAATGAGCCGATCACTGCGATGGCTACGCTCGGGCGCGTGGGGGAAGGCGTGCCGTTCGAGACTTCTGCGGCGAACGTCATCTCGGTTCATGGGACAGCGCGACCGGCGCAATGAATCCGCGCGCGAGCGCCTCGCGAGATCTCGCCAACCATCTCGCGCGCGCTACATCGCGGCTGGCTTCCGCTGAAGGTCCTTGAATTGATCGTCGTGATGCCACCCATCGCCGTAGTGCCGGTAGCGGGCTTCGGCTGCAGGGTCGAGAGAACGGCCTCACTTTGCGACAGTTCGATTCGGATGACCGACATCCTTGTTTGATCTCCTCGATCGAACGTCGCGAATCGAGAGGCGTCGACCAGGTGGCGTGATTCTCACAGCTCGACGCAACCGCAGGAGACCGGGATCGGCAGACGCTCGCCGCATTGCATTGAAGCCTGGGCTGTGGCGGCTGGACCGAACTGGAGCCCGCCGACTGGGTGCAGCGCTGTCGAAAGCTGATGGAGGTTCGCCCCTAACGCGCAGACCCCTGCGCCCGGACGGTGCCGTGTCCGATTGCGCCGGACACGGCACCGTCCGACCAGTTCGTGACGTCACGCGCGGCTAACCGGACCAGAACGCGGCACTGCGAGCCTCCGTGGCTATCAGGGAGTCGGCGTGGGCGCCTTCGGGACCTATCCCAGGGTCCCGTGTCCTGATTTGACCGAGTCTTTGCTTGGCGGGGTGGCAATCCGGGTGGTGATCGGGGACGTCCCGCGTTCAGGGTCGGCGACATGAAGGCTCCTTCCGAGGTCCCGCTGCTCACAGTCGGGGAGGCCGCCGCCCTCCTCCGGATCGGTCGATCGTTGGCCTATCAGCTTGCGGCGGAATACATCGCCTCGGGCGGCGTGTCAGGCCTGCCGGTGCTGCGCCTTGGCACTTGCTTGCGTGTGCCGCGCTGGGCCCTCCTCGAGTTGGCGCTGACCGGCCGGGTGGTCCGACTGTGCGACGCCCCGGTCCCGGACCTCACCGAGGTGTCCGGTGCTCGCTGAGCGCCGCTCGATCGTGGTCGACGGGCGCGCACGCGAGCTCCGCCGCCGGGTCGGCCCGACGGCGTGGGTTGTCCTGGAGGAAATGCTCTCGGGCTCGAACGGTTCCCGCGACGCTTGCCGCTCGACGGCCACGGTCCGCTCGCTGGCAGCCGACCTTGGCATGTCGAAGGACACGATCGTGCGGGCGATCGCCCGACTGAGGGCGGCACGTGTCGTTGTCGCCTCGCAGACGCGCACGTCCGTCGGCACGTTCAGCCTCGGGATGTACCGGATCATGGTCCCCGACGGCATCGCGCTCGGCCACGGTCACGAATCCAAACCCGTCTCGCCGGCACGCCAACGCCTCGCCCACTCGACGGCCGCGCAACTCGTACTCGGACTCGACGTCTGACCCCCGAAAGGCAGTTGCTTGAGCCATGAGCGAAGTACCCAATTTTCATTCACGAATTTGCACCACGGTGCCGGGGGTGGCGCGTTCGGTGCGTTTGGGGTGGCGGGCGTGTTGAGCGTGTGGAAGCTCGGTCACGGTCAGGAGGCGTACTACCTCGAAGCCGTCGCCCGGGGTGTCGAGGACTATTACGTCGGGGGAGAGGCTCCGGGGCGATGGATCGGCAGTGGCGGCACGGCGCTGGGCCTCGTCGGTGAGGTCGATGCCACCGATCTCCACGCTGTCCTGTCGGGCCGTGACCCGTCGAGTGGGGCACGGCTCGGTCAGACTCACCGTGTTCCGGGTTTCGATCTCACGTTCCGGGCTCCGAAGTCGGTGTCGGTGTTGTTCGGACTCGGCGATCCTGGCGTGTCGCGTCAGGTCCGCGACGCGCATGATGAGGCGTTGGAGGTGGCGCTCGATTTCGCTGAGCGGCACGTGGTGTGGTCGCGCCGCGGGCACGGCGGTACTGAACTGGTGCGCGGCGAGGGGCTGATCGCGGCGGCGTTCCGGCACCGCACATCGCGCAACGGTGACCCGCATCTGCACACGCACGTGTTGGTGGCAAACATGGTGCGCGGCGACGACGGCCGGTGGGCGACGCTCGATGGGCGTTGGCTCTACACGTGGGCCAAGACGATCGGCTACGTCTACGAGGCGCAGCTGCGTCACAACCTGACGGTGGCGATGGGTGTCGAGTGGGGACAGGTGAGCGAAGGGATCGCCGACATCGCTCACATCCCGATCGAGGTGTTGAAGGGGTTCTCGTCGCGGCGGGCCGAGATCGACGAACGGATGGCGATCCGTAACCAGCACTCCGCTCGGGCGGCGATGTACGCCGCGCTCGACACCCGCCAGACCAAGCAGCCGGAGCCCGATGTCGTCGAACTGCGGACACGCTGGGCGCGCCAAGCCCGAGGAATGGGCTACGACCCGGCCCGTCTGCGTGATGCGCTCGGACGAAGCGAGCCGGCCGACCTGACCGACTCGGCACGGCTCGTGGTCGAGGATCGGCTGCTCGGCCCCGACGGGTTGACACGCAACGAGTCGTCGTTCGACCGGCGCGACATCATCCAAGCATGGTGCAACTCGCTACCGGCGGGCGCGCCCGTGGCTCGCATCGAGGAACTGACGGAGCGGTTGATCGACCGGCATCAGACCGCCCCGCTGCACAACGTCGCCACCGTCGCCGGCCCCGCGATCCGCGACGTCGCCGGCAGGCCGATCTCGGCGCTGCCTCCCCAGGAGCGATGGACGACGTTCGAGCTGCTGGAGACCGAACGCCGGGCGCTGGCCACAGCACGGTCGCTGCTGGCCAGCGAGCGGGCGGTGTGCTCCGAAGACGACGTGCTCGCCGCGTTGCGCGACGCGCCCCGCCTGTCCGACGAGCAGGTCCGCGCCGTCGTGCAGATGACACGATCTGGCAACGGGCTCGACGTGTTGACCGCGCCCGCCGGGGCGGGCAAGACATACGCCTTCGCCGCCGCTCGGGAGGCGTGGCAGAGCGCCGGGTACCGGGTGATCGGCGCCGCCCACACCGCGATCGCGGCGGATGAGCTCTGGCGTGCGGGTGGGATCGCGTCGACCACGATCGCCCGGCTGCGGATCGGCATCGACCGCGGCGAGCTGGAGGTTTCGATGACCGCACGGTGCTGGTCGTCGACGAGGCCGGCACCGCCGGTACTCGCGATCTGGCGCGTCTGCTCGACGAGGTCGCCGCCAAGGGTGCCAAGGTCGTGCTGGTGGGCGATCCCAAGCAGTTGCCCGAGATCGCCGCCGGGGGCCTGTTCGCGGCGCTGACCCGACAGCAGCCGGTGATCGAGCTGCGTGACAACCACCGCCAACAACACGAATGGGAAGTTGAGGCCCTGAGCCAACTCCGAGACGGCAACACCATCGCCGCGTTGCACGCCTACCTCGACCACGACCGGATCACCGTCGGCTACGACGCGGCCCACACCAAAGCACTGCTCGTCGCTGACTGGTGGGCGGCGTTCGTGGCGGGCGACGACGCCGTGATGTTGGCCGGGCGCCGCGCCGAGACCGCCGAGCTCAACATGTGTGGCCACGTTCGCGCTGACGCTGCCGGAATGCTCACCGGGCCCACGCTCCATGTCGCGGGGGTGCCGATCCAGGCGGGGGACAAGGTGATGATGCTGCGCAACGACCGCCGCCTCCAGGTCTCTAATGGCAACCGCGGCCACGTGGGCAGCGTTGACCCCGAGACGCGCACGATGCGTGTCCGGCTCGCCCGAGGTGCCGTCGTCGATCTGCCTGCGCGGTACGTCGATGCCGGCCACGTCGGGCTCGCCTACGCGATGACCGTCAACAAGGCCCACGGCACGACCTGCGACCAGACGATGACGCTCGTCGACGACCTGCTCTACCGCGAGCTCGCCTACGAAGCGATGTCACGCGGCCGTCACCACAACCACATCTACATCTCGCACGCGACGATGGCCGACCTCGAACTCGACTTCGAGGACGGCCCGCACGCACCAGTCCAACCCGCCGGGGATCCACTCGACATGCTCGCCGCCGGCTTCGAACGTCGCCACGCCAAGCAGCTCGCGCTCGAGGGCATCGCCAGCGTGCCGCTCGAGGCGTGGAGCACCGCCGACCTGCTCGCCGAACGCGACCGCGCCCACGCCGTGCTGCGCGAGGCACCCCCGGACCGCGCCGACGATCTCGTTGCACTCGTGGAGGCGCGACGGACAGCCGAAGCCACGGTCCGCGCCCGCCGATCCGAAGTCGCCGAGTTGGAAGAGCGCACCCGGCCGTGGAGGCAACGCCGCCAGCCCGACCTCGAACTCACCCGGGCACAGCACCGCCTCAACGAGAGCGAACATCGCGTCGCGGTGGTCGTCCGCGAGATCAGCGGACTGGAAGCCAGCGAGCACCGTCGCGCCAGTCATCTCGCCGCACACCACAGCGATCGAGTCGAGCTGGCCGAGATCGACCACGTCCTCGACCACCGCCTACAGACCCAGATCAGCCGCGTCGTCAAAGACCCGCCGAGCTACATCACCAAGACCCTCGGTCCGCGTCCCACCGCCGGCGAATCGGACCGAACCTGGGTGAAGGCCGTGATCAAGATCGAGCGGTACCGACAAGAACACGACATCACCGACCGCCGCACCACAATCGGCCCACAACCCCCGACCCGCGACATCTTGGGCCGTCATGAGTGGCAACGCGTGACATGGACCATCGAAGACGCGCGCGTCACGATCTTCCCCGCCCCGCAATCCGTCGGCCGACCAGGACCAGAACCAGCAAGAGCCACGCTCGACATGGGCCTGTAACAACAACCTGATCGAGGGAGCTGACGGCCGCTTCGTCCGTACGGAGTCCTCGTGACCCGGCGTCAAGATGCTCGCAGGGTTGCCTCGGCGCCCGTCGTGCGCGCGGCGGGACAAGCGTGCGACCGGAACGGGTGCAAGTTCGGCGATGATGGTTCGGTGTTGGTCTGGCTCTGGTTGTCAGGTCGATCGGCCCAAGCGGCGGAAGCCCTGGTTCTGGGTCGTGAACCTGAACCGCAGGCTCGCGCAGCGTGTCTGACCGGCCTGGCGAACGGCGTGCCGCACACTGACTCGCGAAGACGGTGAGTTTGGATCACGGGACGTCGTTTGGCTCAGCGAGTTCCAAACTTCGGTACTCCTGCAGCTTGGCGACAAGACCAGCGTTGAGCTCCAACACGTCCTCCTCGACCCCGGCGCGGACCTCGTACCACGTACGCATCAGGCCGACTCGCGTCTTGCATCCGACGTCCGCGACCGCCTGCTCAATCTCGGTTTCCGTGATGGTGTCGCCGATGCCGCCCACCGCCGCGTCTGCCGGCGTCTTGTAGTGGTAACCCGCTCCTTGCATGCACGCAGCCCACTCGGCGACTGCACCAGTAACCCGAATGTCAGCGTTGGTACGAGCATCAGCGTCGACCGCAAGTTCCTCCACGCTTTCGCGCGTCGATTCGTACTGGTCGTAGTCTTCAAAAATTCCGTTGAGAGCGAGCTGAAGACATCCGTCTGTTCCCGCGGCCGGCATCCCGTTCGGAAAATTTTTCATGGCCGGGGGAGCGCCGATGCCGTTCAACGAATACATGAACGCCGCTCGTTCGGAGTCAGGCATATTCTCAATAAGGTCGTTTACCGGATGAGTTGCCTCCGATGTGTCAGGGCCGTGATATCCCCTCTGCTGCGCCTCCGCCATCGTCCAGACGCCGAATGGGCGCGGCAAGAAGAGTTCGGCGGGCAGTGTGTCATACGTCCCTTGCGGGTACTCGAACCCGCGATCGCGCATACATTCCCGAACCAGGTCATCCTGGCGGCGCGATACCTGAACTTCATGCTCGCGAGACCTGAAGAGAACATCGGACAGCGGAAGCGATCGGCGCACCTCGCGCTCGAGCGCCAGATCACCGGCGACGGCGTTGGACGGGGCCGCGGCGTCATCGTGGTCGGCGCCGTTGCACGCAGCGACGCCGACCAGACCCAGAACGAGAATGGCATTCCTCAGCAGGTCGCGCTGCCGGTCGTGTGCGAGCTGAAGTTGTTGTCGACAGAGGCGGGTAGCGTCGCCTTGCTGTACCCGGAGGCTCCGTAGATCGGGAAACACGTCGGCGTCCCACCGAGGCTAAGCGCCGTATAGGCCCGAGTTACGTTTGCCGGCTCGCCATTCGCCGCGGAGGACGTCCGATCGTTGGGCGATACAGGATTGTTGAAGTACAGGTTGTTGTTCCAACTCGTATCTTCGTTCGCCGCCCAATCGGCCAGACTGCTGGCGTAATTCGGGTCAGCCCAGGCCCCGAAATCGCCTGAATCGAACACGCCGGCACCGACGGCGCCAGTCGTGTCGGCTGCGCTCACGACCAAGTCTCCGCTAAAAAACCCGGCAAGCAACACAGCCGCCAACAACGTGACCTTTCTCTTATTCATTTTGTTCCCTCATTTCACCGATGGGTACT
>C688J35102_120989224_pt1 | contig 10458 bp, 9 predicted proteins | sample HopSoiMetagenom2_FD_35102 | JGI IMG/M metagenome (IMG submission 35102) | reverse complement strand
GGACAAGTACGTCCCGATCCGGTTCTACGACTACATCAATAAGACCTGGCTGGCAGGTAAGCCTTCCGTCAACGTAACCATTCCGACCAGCAAATGGGACCCGGCCACAGGGCTGACATACCTGCAGATGGGGCGAGAAGGCTGGGGTTTCCAGAAAAGTCAGAACGGAGGCGGGACGCTGCCGCTACCCTCCATCGCTTCCTCTTCCTATCATCGCTACGGTTCAAGGGTCTCTTCGGGAGAAACGGAATCTTCTTTCTACGAGGGAATCGACACAAGTCTGGCTGGCATTGCGACTCTGGCCACCGGCGATACACGGACGCTCAAGGAAGGTCTTGCCCGACTGACGGCGATTACCGACGGCGCCGCGACTCACTACCGTCCTGAATCGCCCGGCTCCATCGCCCCCGAACTGGCGAAAGCTCTGACGCTGGTCCGAAACCTGGTCAAAGAAGTGCAATCGAGTGCGATTCCAGAGCCCGGGAAAGATGATGTCGTATTCGAACTGCAGCAGAAGGACAAGCAACTGCAGAGGGCGTTGACCTTGTGTCTTGGCGTTTCTTTCAACGCGGTTGTTGCTCCCGACAAGGAACCGACCGGACCCTTCGCCGCGTTCGCAAATTCCCTCAGTGCATTTACCACCGCGATTCCCGGCCAAACCTTTGCCGTCCAGGCTTCCGTTCTGAATGCAGGCGCGGAAGCGCTAACCGTCGAGAAGGTCTCCTTAGATGCTACGGACGGCAAAGACTGGTCGTTGAAACCAGAGGGGAGTCCGAAACCGGAACTCGGCGCGAGCAAAGAACTTCGCCTGCGGTTTGGCGTCAAGGTAGCGGAAAACGCGGCGCTCACACGTCCCTACTTCTACACCCCGAACGAAGAGCAAGCCTACTACGACTTAGGTGACGAGCGATTCCGAAACCTGCCGGTGCCTCCATATCCGCTCGAAGCAACCGCGCGCGTGGTTTACCAGGGGGCAGATCTGGAAATCCGCAAAGTAGTGCAAAGCAGCCAAAGGGTTGAGGGTATTGGAATTGTTCAAAATCCCCTCATTGTCGCGCCGGCTGTCTCCGTCTCTGTTTCTCCTTCGGGCGGGGCCATTCCGCTCGGCGCTGCGGCGTTCCAATTCTCCTGTACGCTCCACAGCAATGTAAAAGGCGAGGCAAAGGGCGTGGTTCGGCTGAAGCTGCCACCGGGCTGGAAATCGACACCGTCTGAATATGCGTACTCCCTGGCGCGCGATGGCGAGAACGAAACGGTTGCTTTCCAGGTTGCGCCGCAGAGTCTCAAGCCGCAGGCCTACGAGATCCGGGTCGAAGCCGAACTGTCCGGCAAAGTCTACAGTGAAGGATATCGACTCGTGGGTTATCCGGGCGTTCGACCGTACCCGTATTACAGGCCCGCCACTTATCGGCTGTCGGCCGTGGATGTCAAGACGGCGCCAGGGCTTCACGTCGGATATTTACCCGGAACGGGCGACGACGTCCCCAGAGCGCTGCAGGATCTTGGGCTCCCCGTCCAGGTATTGACTGCGAGTGATGTAGAGAGCGCCGACCTGTCCAGCTTTGATGCGATTGTTCTCGGCGTCCGTGCGTACGCGGTTCGCCCTGAATTGCGCGCGGCGAATAACCGACTGCTGAATTACGTCAAAAATGGTGGAACGCTGATTGTCCAGTACAACTTGCAGAATTTCGACGGAAACTACGGTCCGTATCCGTTCACCTTGGGATCGAACCCGCAGAAAGTTGTCGACGAGTTCTCGAGCGTCAAGTTTCTGAACCCGAACAATCCTCTGCTTACCTGGCCCAACCGAATTGACCCTGCCGATTTCCAGAACTGGCAGGAAGAGCGCGGCCATAGCTTCATGGAAAAGTGGGATCCGCGCTACACCCCGCTGGTAGAGGTCCATGATCCCGATCAGGATCCGCAATCCGGAGGGCTTCTGCTGGCTCGGTACGGTAAGGGATTTTACGTTTACAATGCCTTTGCCCTTCACCGCCAGCTTCCGGCGGGTGTTCCGGGGGCTTATCGGTTGCTGGCAAACCTGGTGAGCCTCAGCAAGAACCCGGAATGGCATTGATCCGGTGAATGCTTCCCGCACCCTCGTTACCTTTCCGGTAATCTATTCGAACAGGTAGGTATGGCTATGTCATCTCGTCTGTTCAAGGCGCTTCCCGCCGGCCTGTTGTGGTGCTCGCTTGCATTGGGAGCCGGGAACGTCCCCTTTCCGGATCCGACCTATGATGCACCCAAGGCCGCAACGAAGGGCAAAGAAACGGCCGTATTGGCCGGTGGATGCTTCTGGGGAGTAGAGGCTGTCTTCGAACACTTGAAAGGTGTGAACGACGTCGTATCCGGCTTTGCGGGAGGCGAGAAGAACACGGCTCACTATGAGGAGGTGAGTACTGGGCGGACAGGTCACGCCGAATCCGTCAAGATCACCTATGACCCGTCCCAGATCACCTACGGCGAGTTGCTGAAGGTATATTTCGCCGTAGCCCACGATCCGACGCAGTTGAATTTTCAAGGGCCGGACCACGGAACACAATACCGGAGCGCAATCTTCTATGCGAACGAAGAGCAGCAGAAGATTGCTACCGGTTACATCAAGCAGCTCGATGAAGCGGGCGTTTTTGCGCACCCCATTGTGACGCAAGTCGTTCCCTTAAAAGGATTTTTTGCGGCGGAAAGCTACCATCAGCACTACTTGCAAAACAATCCGACAGATCCTTACATCGTCTACAACGATATTCCTAAGTTAGTCGCACTCAAGAAGCAGTATCCGCAGATGTGCCGGCGGTAACTCGTCGGATTTCTATTTCGTGATTACGCCGCACGCGATGCGGTCGCCGGCGTTTCCGGCAGGATCGGATTTCATGTCGTCCGCTTTGGCGTGAATGACCAGCGCTGTTCCGCCGTTCGTGAACACGGAGTCGTTACCCTCGCCCAGAGCGGCGTTAGAAGCCACAACCGTCGTCTTTGCTGTACCGTTTTCTCCCACCGTGAAGTTCATCATGTCGCCCGCGTGAGGACCTTCCGGATTCTGAAGCCCGTGGTGTTTCTTCTCGGGGTTAAAGTGCGGCCCTGCGCTTGCAAACGCCGGGCCTTCGCACTTTGCATTCTGGTGAATATGAATTGCGTGCTCGCCGGGCGGTAAGTTCTTCAAATTCAATTTAATGTTGATACCGTTCGAGCCAGCCTTGCCGACCGGGGCGAGGACAGCGGTACCCACACTGGCTCCCGCCGCGTTGCTCAGCGATACCTTCGTGGACTCGGCTGCATGGAGCCCCAAAGCACCCGCAGCCACGGCCAGGAACATTACGGAATTTCGATTCATGATCAATCCAGCATATACACTCTCGGTCCCAGTTGCCGCGCGTAAGTTGAAATCGGTGCAGGAATGATGCGTCGTGTCATCGGCAAAATCACGACCTTTCTCTTTTTATTCTGAGGCGATTTATTCCCCCGAAAAATCCCATATTGACGATCCATCGGCTGAGGGCTACAATTCTTTCACACTGAACTTAACAACACACCCTGGAGGCTCGATGCGAACGAATCAGGTTAGCTTCGGCACCGGTTATTCCAAGACGTTTTACCTTCTTCCGAGAAACATATCGGCCATTCAAACTTTCCAAGATGGCGAAGGCCGATTACGGATGGGTACCCTGATACAACTGCCCGAGGGAGCGAAAGTAGAGTTGAGCGGCGAGGGTTTCGACGGCCGAACCGCGCGCATCACCTGGGAAGGTGTTTCGTACTTCATCTTTCGGGACGATATACAGGAAGAGTCCCTGTATAAGGTCCATCACGCGCACGCGGGTTAATTACAGCCCAGGAACAAAAACGAACGATACGGGAGAAGGCACCTTGTGGCTCTGTCCCGGGTCGCTCAGTTCGCCGGTTTCGGGATTGATTTGCATCGCGGAAAAATGACTTTCCTTCTGGTCGCCTACGAACAAGAGGGTACCGGAAGGGTCAAACTCTACCCCTCGCGGACTGGTCCCATTCACCTTTGCCGTTTGAACCAGTTGAAGAGTGCCTTCTACCGGGTCGCGCTTGTAAACAGCGATAGTTCCGGGGCCCCGGTTCGAGGCATAGACGAATCTCCCGCTCGGGTGCACTAGAATCTCAGCCGCTCCGTCGCGGTTACTGGGATCACCCGGGAGAGACGAGATCTCCTGAATCTGACGGAACGTAGCATTTCCGTCATCGGTCGCGTACACCGTGACGTAGGACTGCAGTTCGTTTAGTAGATAAGCGAACCGCCGATCCGGACTGAATGCCAGATGGCGTGGTCCCCTGCCCGGCTTCTCCTTAACCGATGGGGGATTGTGCGCCGCCAGTTTGCCTTGTTCGATCGCGACATCGTAGATCAAAATCTGATCTGTTCCGAGATCGGGGACGTACAAGAAACGGTCATCCGCCGAGAAGACGACCTGATGGGCATGAGGGCTCTTCTGGCGCTCCGGGTTCACGCTCGAACCTTTGGCCGTCACCAGCGAAGTTAACGCGCCTATAGTTCCGTCGCCCCCGACGTGAAATCCGGCAACACTGCCAGACATGTAGTTGGCCACTACAAGGAAGCGCGTGGTTCTATCCACCGCCACATGACAAGGAGCCACCCCGGAACTGGACACCGTATTCAGGTGGTTCAGCTTGCCGGTTTTCCTGTCAATTTGGAAGGCACCTACAGATCCCTCTTCGTCGCCTTCAAGCTCGCTGGCTGCATAAAGAAACCGATATTGCGGATCGGTCGTGACCCACGATGAATTCGTAAGTTCGCCCACCATGCCGAGGGGCTCTAAGGAGGACCCGTTTGCGCTGTACCGAAAGGCGTGGATGCCTTTCCCGTAAGTGCCTACATAAAGGATGTAGGGAGAACTGCTCGGCGGGGAGGAGATTCCTGGCATGTTGGTCTCTCCTACTTTGCCATACGGTCACGCATCAACGTTGAGGCGCGGCACGTCCCGTTCGGACCAGATGGTATTTGAACATCGCCGAATATGGCCGCCACTTGTCTGAAGAAAGATCCTCCACGCTGACGTTCATCTTGCGCTGCCAATTTGGGTATTGCGCCGTGCTGCCGGGAAGATTCTGCTGTTCCGTTTCCTTCGTGAAATCTTCCTGATTCAACAGCAAGACCATCGAAGGCACCTGGGCTAGATAAGCGAAGATGGCGTTGTGGAGGTCACCATCGACCTCGGGAATGAGGTCGGCATGTCGCCCGTAGTAGTCCGGCAGCAGATTTTCCGCGTGCAATACGTCGAGCATGCGCTGTTTCTCCCGGCGGCGATCCTCGCGCTGAGCCCAATACCCGTTCTCGTCCACCAGACCGGCCTGTTTGCGTGCCTCGATGTCACGAAACTGCCAGAACCCCGCAATGGTCGGCAAGTCATGCGTGCTCGATGCGACCAGCGCTTGGCGAGGGTACTCATAAGTCTTCTTGAATGAGTTGTCCTGCCGGTTCTTCTCGAAATAGAAAAGCCGGTAGCTCAGAATCGAGAACTGCGCAAGCGTGTCGCGGATCTCGTCCGTCACCGTTCCGAGGTCCTCGCCGATGATGATGTTTTCGCTTCTGACGCTTTCGAGCGCTAGGATCCTCATAAGGTCGAGTGCGTTGTCACGGACATAGATGCCTTCGGCAGCGCTGAACCCCTCGGGTATCCAGAACAGGCGGAATAGGCGCATGACATGATCGATGCGGAGCGCTCCCCCCGAACGGACCACCTTTCGAATGCTCTCGCGGTATAAGCGATAGCCGTCTTCCCAGTGTTTAGAAGCATTCGGCGGAGGAAATGCCCAGTCCTGCCCGTTCGGAGAGAAATCGTCCGGCGGAGCCCCTACCCGGCAGCCCTCTACGTAGAACTCGCGATGGGCCCAGAGATCCGAACCGCAGCTATCCGTCGCGACCGCCAAATCATGATAGAGGCCAATCGGCAAGCCTTGTGCCTTGGCGTACCGATGGGTTTCGTTCAATTGTTCTTCGAGAACAAACTGGATGTACTTGTAATATTCGACGAGCCGCGCGTGCTCCGCTGCAAATACCTTGCAAGCGTCGGAGTTCGGCGAGTGGAACTGCTCCGGCCACTGCTGCCAGATCCAGCAGTTGCGGTCCCGTTTGTGAATGACCTCATCCAGGGCGCAATAGAGAGCAAACTTTTGAAGGAGGTCGCCTTCCGTTTCGCAATACCGCTCAAAGGCACGCGCGCGTTCAGGATTGACGGTTCGCTGCCGGCGGAACTCGCGATACAAAACTTTCAGGAAGCGCTTCTTGACTCGATCCACATCGCTGTAGGCGACGAACTCGGAGGCGCGGAGAGCCCGGAGCGTGTCCTGAACCTTTGGGGAAGCAAAAAGCTGTTGAGCGCACCGTGAGCCCGAGAACTCAGGCACGCGCTCCACGTCAATGTAAATGAGGTTCTTGTAATAGATAGAGAGCGGAAGATAGGGGCTGGCGTTGTAAGGAACCCGGTTATGTAACGCATGGAGCGGGTTTAGCCCGATAAAGCTGAAGCCAATCTCGCGCGTTGCCCAATCGATCAGAGCACGCAGATCGGTGAAGTCACCGCAGCCCCAATTGCGCTCGGACCGCAGCCCAAACAGAGCGACATTGAAACCGGCCGTCCTTCCGCCATGAGCGAGCGATTCGGGCAGGTAAGCCCTATCGGGGCAGACGATCAGACGTGTGCGGTCCGCCGCATTGCCGTCTGCCGCAACGGTCATCGTGTGATAACCGAGGGGAACCTCGGCCGGCAACGGTAACCGGTAGGTTGTCCAACGCATCCCGTTCCGCTCATGTCCACCGGCGGCTTCTAAGTACGGAATGGAGTGCCGGCCCTTCACGGAACCGCCGTCCTCGAGATGTATTTCGAACTCGAGGGTGATCTCCCGGTTGGCTGGATATGAGACAGGCACGAATCGATCGCTGGAGCTGACCACCACTGTGCCCGGAACGATGCGGGCAGCTCTTTCTTCGAACAAACGCCCGCGGTCTTCCTCAACGGCTTCGATGGTTGCAACGTTCCATCCGAGAGATCGGAGGATCTGACGCCGGACCTCGACGGTAGGCTCGTGAAGCCGGTGAAAGATATCCCAGTAATTGCGCTGGATGCCGCTTTCGTCCGCGGCTTTGCCGACCGCGTCTTCGTAGTTTTGTGCGCCCTCAAACCTCATCCGAGATCTTCTCCAAGTTCTTTAGAGTGCTAATTCCTCTCCCTTGCAACGGAGATTATCGACCGCCCGTAGCGTGGGATACTAAAAGCGTGGGCGATTCGGAAAAATTTGAAATTAGCCAACCGCCAGAGCTCTTCTCCCGAATGGACGACTCGGGCGAGGAATTCCGGGATAGCATTATTACGACAACGCTTGACAGCGCTCTCAACTGGGCGAGGAAAAACTCTCTCTGGCCCATGACCTTCGGGTTAGCGTGCTGCGCCATCGAGATGATGTCGATGATGGCGTCGCGGTATGACGCTGCGCGCTTCGGCGCGGAAGTATTCCGAGGCTCACCCCGGCAGTCGGATCTGATGATTATCGCAGGCCGCGTCTCCAACAAGATGGCGCCCGTGATCCGCCACTTGTATCGTCAAATGCCCGAACCGAAGTGGGTTATCTCCATGGGTGCTTGCGCGACATCGACAGGCGTATTCAGCAATTACGCTCTCGTGCCCGTGAACCAGGTGATCCCGGTCGACATCTATGTCCCCGGCTGCCCGCCCCGCCCCGAACAACTGATCTACTCGATCATGCTATTGCAAGAGAAAATCCAGGCGGAGCGCGGTACTGTGCGGAGAACGCTGAACCTCAGCGCGTAAGCGGATCTTCGATCCAGGGCGGCGTGGCTTCGATGAGGCTACCCAAAATAGGGTCGATTCGTTCCATTTCTTTCTTCATCTGCCATGCAATCTCGCGATAGGAGAAGTGTCCTTTCACGCCGCTCCTCAATCGGGAGATGTACTCTACTTCTGCGAAATCCATCTTGAATAAGAACCGGGATCTGGCGGCCAACGGTAGTAAATAATCGGCTGCCGGACGCGGCAGGCGGCCTAACGCCTCGTCTACCTCAGCGAAAGCTTTCCGGAAGATGTCCCCTGCCCCGCATTCTTCGGCGGCCGACGGGATCGAATACCCAAGGCGATTCGTATAGGACTGACGGAGTTGCTGGCACCGACGGTGACGGTGCAGATCCCGATACGCGCCGATGTCCATGGTGATATCGAGAACGTAAGGAGCGCCGCGGAATTGCCTCGGCAGTTCGTCGCGATGCGAACGACTTCCGAGGGCCACGTGGAAGATCTCTTTCCGGCGATCGGTATTCCAACCCGAGGCGATCTCATACAACTCGCGGTAGGGCCGGTCTGTCACGGGGTACAGCAGCGACGCACAGAGGTCTGCCACCTGATCGGTTGGTTGCAGGATATCGACGGGCTTTGCTGCGCCCGGATTCGAGTGCGGCAAGTGGTGAGCTGCCCACTCGGTAAGATCGGCACGCAAGCGCCGTGGAAACTCTTCGCGCTCGGCGTACCGAGCTAACGTGGGCGCCACCGGTTCGGAGGCGGAGTCCTTCTCCCAGGCGCAGTCGGGCACGGCAGCGCAGACTTGCGAGAGTTCGTCCCCGATCCCGCGTACTTCACCAAATTCAGACGCCTTCAAGCGCCTGATCTGTTTTTCAAGCGTGCGGATACTCGTCACCTGGCCAACGCCGGTGCTGACGCCAAAAGGGAGCAAATAACGAGCGATGTCAAAGGCCCTGGCCGCCAGATTACGTTGGTACGCGTCCGGCTTCATGGCTTCAGGTCGCGGCAGTTTCGCATGCAGGTAGGAGGACGCGCGTTCCTTCACCTCCCGATAGGACTGAAGGAGATTGTCTGCCGCCGCTGTGTACACGCTCTGTTCGGCAGGAGTCAACTCTGGGGGAACAATGACGCCTGATGCGGAAAAGTCCTGATACCTTGAGCTTCTGGCTTGCCCATCCCAAAGCTGCTCGTCCTCTATTTCGGCAGCGGCGATCTCGGAGACGCCCTCGAAGCAGATGGTGACATGGCCAAGGTCGGCGATGGAAGCGTGCCCGTATTGAAAATAGAAGCTTTCGAGGAACTTACCGGAGTCGTGGGTGCGGACCCATTCAATGGAATCGCGGATGGAATCAGGAGACCGGCTATAGCGGGCTAAAGCGTAGGCAAGCTTTTCTGGCGGCATTGGCCCAACAGCCAATACTCGCTTCCTGGATGGACTTGGAACGGCAGAAGGTCCCGACATGAACCGCTATGATAACGAAGTTCGAATGCTTGTGAAAATCAAGAAGTTGCACGCTGATGCACACCTCCCCGAGTACGCTCACGGCCCCCGGGAAGATGCAGGACTCGATATCCGATCGGTTGAAAGTGCGAGGCTCAAACCCGGTATTCCTTACGCCGTAGCGACTGGTCTTTCACTTGAAATTCCGGCGGGATACGAAGTACAGATCCGTCCGAGAAGCGGGTTAGCGCTGAAGCACGCAATCACGGTTCCTAATGCGCCCGCGACCATTGATCCGGGTTATCGAGGCGAGGTGAAGGTCATTCTCCTGAACCTAGGACAAGCCGAGTACGAGGTGCATGCGGGAGACCGGATCGCCCAGATGGTGCTGGCACGGTACGAACCGGTGGACTGGGAAGAATCGGAGCTGTCGGAATCCGTACGAGGGATTGGCGGATTCGGGTCGTCCGGTCGCTAAGACTTGACCTCGGAAGTCAACTTGCTGGCGAGCGGTTGAGTTTGACCGGCATACTTGTTGCCGGCCTTTTTGTAGTACGGAACGGCCACGGGCGACGAAAGTTGTTCGAAAGTGAATGAGCAGATCCGCATGCCGGGGTAGAGGGCGACCGGCATGATGCCCAGGTTGCTCAATTCAAGAGTGGCCTTCCCCCGCCAGCCCGGGTCGAAGAGGCCGGCGGTTCCATGGACGATAATGCCGATACGGCCAAGGCTGGAGCGGCCTTCGAGGCGGCCCAGGACGTCATCGTCCAGCTCCAGGCTTTCTTCGGTAATGGCAAGCGCGAACTCTCGGGGCTGAAGGACGAATGGCTCGCCGTCTTTGACATGGACCGTACGCATGAGGTCCTGAATAGCACTTTTCTCTCGGACATCAATATAGGGGAACCGGCTGTGCTCGAAGACGCTGAATTCAGAGCCGAGGCGGAAGTCTACGGAACAACTGCCGTATTGTTCAGGCGGGAGTTGCGGCGAAATCCGGATTTTTCCACGCTCGATGTAGCTCCGGATATCAATGTCAGAGAGAACCATGGTGACGCACGCGCGAACAGTCATCCTAGCATGCGGAATGTTATATTAAGGGGGTCACAAGAGCCCCGACGCGCGAGGAGAATCGCGTTGTCTTTTGACATTGTGGGCGGCTAGCTCAGTTGGGAGAGCACCACGTTCGCAACGTGGGGGTCGTGGGTTCGAACCCCATGCCGT
>C688J35102_120989225_pt1 | contig 10459 bp, 12 predicted proteins | sample HopSoiMetagenom2_FD_35102 | JGI IMG/M metagenome (IMG submission 35102) | reverse complement strand
ATGACCTGTCCGGTCTGTATTCGGTCTCGCTGACGACCAGTGCGGTGACCGCAGATGGCCCGACCGACGTCGACTTTACGGCGGCGTTCGTGACCGGAACGGGCATCATTGGCCAGCTCGATCTGAACCCGGATCCGAGCAACACCGATCTCAGCGAGACTTATCGACTGCTCACGCAGGCGCTCGGGGCCGGCACCTACACGCTAACGATTCAGGGCACGCGGGAAGCGATCGGCTCATATGGCGGCAACGTCGCCTTCGAAGCCGCAACCGCTCGCGACCCGGGCGGTGTTCCCGAACCCGGCACCTGGGGGATGATGCTCCTCGGCTTCGGCACCATCGGCTGGCAGCTTCGCCGCCGCCGCAGCCAGGTGCTTGCCCAAGCGGCCTAAGTAGAATTTCAGCTTTGCGCGTTAGGGGGTCTGGAACGGGCCGCCCGTTAGTAGGTGCGGTCGTTTTATCCGACGAGTGTAGTGTCCGGTTTCCACCCAAAGCAGGCATGACAGCCTGCGGCGCAATGCGCCTACAGCCAAAAGCGAAGCCTGATTGCGAGGGTGTTGGCGATGAGCTTCTACAACCTCGTGGCCGCGATACTCGTGGGCAACGTTGTAGCGTCAACGAATCCCCTGCATCTTGCCGAAGACGGGCGCAGGGGCCGATCGCATCGCTAGAGCGGCACGTCGCGATGGGCCCAGCCGAGCTCGCCTTGCAGAAACACGGCGGAGGTGAGGTTCAGCTGGTCCCGCAGCACCCGCCACGGCAGCCGAGCCTTTCGGCCGGTTGCGTCGTAGGGATAGCCCGCTTTCGAGTAGGGGCTTTCTCCGCTGGCGTAGGGGTAGGGGTCGCGCAACGTGACCCACGCCTCCCCGGTCCCGCGGTAGTTGTCGTCATAGCCGGTGATCAGGACGGTGTGCTCCGCCTTGGCGGCGTCATCCGGCTTTCCGTCCGGCGATATCCCGGCAATTACCGGATAAGACAGATCGACGCTGCGCTTGATCGATTGCCAGGCCGGATGAGCGACGTAGCTGGGCTTGAGCGCGTGCCTCGGCGCGGTCGACATCAGGGCGAGCGACAGCGCCCTATAGCGCTCGAGCACAGCCACCAGGAAGTCCATCGATCCGAGCGAGGTGACGCACTTGGTGCAGTCGTCGTCGCACTCCCGGAACGCCGCCGCGACCACCCCGCACTGGTAGTTCTTCACCGGATTGATGTCGTGAAATCCAAGCAGCTGCAGAGCCATGCTCGACGTCGCTGCCCAGCACCAGACGGGCGTCTGCTGGGTGATCGAGTTGGCCTGCAGCTCTTTACGTTGAGCGCTTGCCGGGCTCGCGGTGAAGTTCACGCTCGCCGCAGCCAGCAACAGTAATCGTCGACGCACCAACAGCTCCGCCTGGGGAAACCCCGAAATCCCGTGTGGAGAAACCCGTACGTGGAGTGGGCCGCGGGTCCAAGCGCGGCGGCGCCCGAATCACCCTCATAAGCGGCTCGCCGTGCTTAACTGTCGGTGGGCCGACACAATAGGCGTACGGAAGCAGAGCCGTGTCAGGGCGTCCCGATGCAGTTTTGCTCGCAAACCCTGCCCAAATTTGCGTCGCGCCCGAGCTGTTCACCCATGATTCCCCCGATGGGGCTGCACTCTTCGCGACGATAATCGCCGCCCTGCAGCCGGGAGCCGGTTTGGGGAGATCACCTGAACGAGGCGCCTCATGAAACGTTTGATCGAATTCGGATTCCTGGCGTGCGTTGCCGCCTCGGCTGCCGCTCACCCGGCGACCCACGAAAGCCTGTCGGTGCTGGAGCGGTCGGCCGGCCTGCGCTCCGGTGAATACGTTTGGGAGCCGCAGGCCGCGGCCGCCGGTTCCCTGTCCCTGGTCATCGACCTCGGGGCGCAGCGCGCCTTGGTGTACCGCAATGGCGTGCCCATCGCCGTCTCGACGGTTTCGACGGGGCGCGAAGGTCGGGAAACGCCCACGGGCGAATTCACCATCCTGCAAAAGGAGGTCGTGCATCGGTCGCGGACCTATGACGATGCGCCGATGCCCTACATGCAGCGGCTCACTTGGAAGGGCGTTGCGATGCATGCCGGTCGCCTCCCCGGCTACCGCGCGTCGCACGGTTGCATCCGCCTGCCGCGCGGCTTTGCCAAGCTTCTCTACGGCATCACGGAAATCGGCACGCCGGTTACGATTCAAGCTTGGTAGGGAAGCCTCGGCTGGCCCGATCTGCGGTGCAGCGCAGAAGCAATAGCACCATCCAAGCGATCAGGGTCTGGCCGCCGTGAATGTCCTTCCTGAGACAAAGCACGATCCCGATTGCAAGACCGACGCCACTAATGATGCTGGGAAAGGCATCCTCCACGATCGCCGGCGGCTAATGATTGGGACTGCTTTGACCAATTGCAAAACATCACCTAGCTCGCCGAGAGTTCCCTCCGTGCGGGTGTCCCACCTCTTTCCGCAGCGAGCTTCACCCGCTGAAGGTGATCGACGTCGCGCGCTGTCCCGTTTGTCCTCAATTCGGCGATTGCGTGGTCGACAAGAACGGCCAGCGCTTCGAAGTCACTTACGATGGCGCGAAGCACGTGATCCGAAGGAACTTGCTTCCGGTTAGCTGTGCTCATGAAGAACCTCGCGGGCGCACGTTTGGCGTCGCTCCACAATTAAAATCCTATTATCCCGGACGGAACAACCTCGCCATAATCCATGTTTGGAACATCATCGTTCATTAGTATTCTGCTTTTCGCGAAAGAGGTTAGGGTGGCGGGGGGCTTTCGAAGTTCAAACGACAACGGGTCCCAGCCAGAGCCCGCCGCCCGTGCTTTTAAAGACGTGAGCTCGGTGATTGTAGCTCGGTTAGAGCTTCATCTGGCCACTCTCCGGAAAGATGGGCCGAGTAGCCTCGGTCCCCTCATCTCCGACCTTGAGCAGGTTCTAGCTGAGATCCGTCGCGAACTCGGCGAATCCGACGAGGACTGACGCTAACGTCCGCTTTCCAGCCATTGCGGACGCTAGCTAACGCGCCGCTCCGGATCGCCACGCCACCAGAAGAGCAGATAGGCGACCACCGCAAACAGCACCCAGAGGCTGGTGTTGAGGAAAAAACCGGTCGTTTGGGCGAGCCAGCTCTGGTTGACGGCGAGGAGGCTGTCGGTGACCGGCGAGCGCGTCGTTGAGGGTAAGTGGCGCAGCGCAAGCAGCGCCTGGTATTTGTAATTCGACTGCTCGAGCATCAGGCCGATAAGCGCGAGCATGCCGATAGCGTAGAAGACGAACGCGGCAATGCGGAACAACAGGGCCGAGCGATGCAGGAAATAGTAGATCGCAACAATCATCGCAAAGTTGATTGTGATGATCTGACCGAAGAGCACCGCATATTGTCCATTAACATCGCGGATGATGCCGATTAGCTCGGTTTCGCCCATCACGCCTCTCCCTAATCGCGGCACGGCGTCAGGCTACCAATACTGATGTTCGCTTTCTACCCATTCAGGACATTTGCGCTTGGGTCCGCTTTCCACCCATCGCGCCCAAGGCAGCTGGGGCAGTCGATTCTGCTAACGAACCTGTAAATTCCGCTTTCTACCATTGAAGCCGTTCGTGGGCGCGGCATAGCTTGCCAGGCGCTTCGAGAGCGTCAACTCCGACCCGGCCTCGATTGCACAATCGTTTGTCGCGACTCAATTCGACGCTTCTGCTCTTCGGTGATCAATTTGTAGGCAATGTAATATTTGAAGATGTTGCTGACGTAGGTGACTGTCTCGGGGCCAATCCGCTCTGACGCTACCTGCTCCACGTTGCCGAACCAAACATTTGGATTCAATCCTCTGGTAGCCGACTCCTCGCGCAGCTTTCGGATCCTTCCGGGTCCAGCGTTATACGCAGCAAACGTGAACAGCTCCTTGTTCAAACGGTCCATTGGAGCGTTCATGAAGTACTGCTTCTCCATGAAGCTCATGTACTTCACGCCTGCGTGGATATTTGGATTGAGCTGACGGATGTCGCCTACCTGCTGCTCCTGACCGGTTTTAGGCATCAATTGCATGACACCGAGCGCACCCACGGGACTACGGGCGCTTTGGTCCAGTTTAGACTCCTGATATCCTTGAGCCGCCATCAGTAGGTAATCAAAATCGTACTCTTCGCCGTATTCGCGAAAGAGATCCACCAAGGCTAGAAACTTCTTGCGCTCGGCGCCCGAACTAGCGTTTTTCACGTAGCTGGGGCTTTGAAGATACCGCTTATTGAGGACTGCGCCGACTGCACTGCTCAGGCCGTATTGAGCGATGAAACTATTCAAGGAAGTAGAGAGCTGAGGACTCCCTTTTCGGATCGCCACCGCCAGCCGGCCGCCAGTGTTTAGCGGCGCGTCTTCGCTGAGCACGAGCCACGGGAATACTTGCTTCCAGAACTGGGCGAGATAGTTGTCGACGAGGGTAGCTGGAATAAGCCCCGCGTTGACCATCTCAAGCAGGTCATCATCCTCGAGATTCTCAGGTGCCAGCTGCAGTATTACGGGCCTCTTACCGCGGCTCCTCAATTGATTGTCGAGCGCCTGCAAGCTCCGGAAATAGCTCGAACTCCGACGGATGAAAATCGTTCTTCCGGCGAGTTGATCGACTGACGACACTGCTGAGCTGTCTGGGCCCGACACAAAGATCTCGTTGACACCGCTCCTCGTGGGAATGGTAAAGTCGACCACGCGCGAACGCTCAGGCGTGATCGTCAGCTGCGCGGCGACCATGTCGACCTTGCCCTCATTCAACTCCGACACAAGTCTATCGCGAGGAACCGGTACGAGGATCACCAGGACGCGTGGATGATTCTTGCCGAGGCTCTCGTTCAGTTTGTCCTCGTACAGCTTCATATATTCGTAGGAGAGGCCGCGTTGAACGCCGTTATCTAGATAGTAGAACGTTCGGCTGTATGGCGCGGCAACGCGGATAAACCGGCGTTTGATCATCGCATCGAGGTCGCCTTTGAAGGCTTGGCTGAGCTTCGTGCGCAGGTAGGCGGGGAGAGCAACCTCGTATCCGGGCGTTGTCGTGGTAGCCGTCTCGGCGGGTCTGAATGCGGCACCTGAAGAGTTGTCGCTTTTCTCGTGAGAGCAGCCCGCGAGGACCGTCAAGACCATGACTGCTGCAACGAGCCCTCGCATCGACTGCTCCCAAGAAGCATCTGCGTTAAGGCCCCGCGGCGGTGACCGTCCATCAGGTGAATTCCGCTACTCGAACCACCCAGAGCAGACATTCAGCGTTGCGCCGAATACCGCGAATGACCTCGACGGAGACCTCTCTAGCCTGTCAATGCGCGCGAGCCGCTGCTGCTGCCTGAGCCGCCGGCGGTAAACGACAGGAGTGTCCGCCCGAGCGTATTCGACGGACCCCGACGCTCGAAAGTTATTGAGTACGCAAGAGCGCGGGGTGGGTGTTTGAGTGGTACCTCCTACAGGAGCCACATTCTGAGCCGAAGTTGCTCATGTCCCTGTCTTTCTGAAGGCAGTTACCGACCCCTTACTGCACATCCGACTGCCGGACCACGAGACGGTATGGAACAGCATGGGACCGCATGGGACTGACCAACATTTAAGAACCGGAGCTGATGTGGGTCCGTATTTGTGATCATTAATACTTGAAGGCCGTGAGTACGATATTCGCAGTTACTGTAGCTTAATTACAATAACATTTTGTTTTATTTGACTCTCTTGCCATTTCTCAGTCACAATTTGCTCGATCGATTCGCAATCAATGGCAGGCAGCGTGAAATCCTCTTCGAAACTCGGCAAAGAGAAATTCGGCGAACCCGCTGACGACGCGGTTCTCAGCAACTCGTCTGTAGGATCAGCAGGAGCTGAGATCGTCAGCCTCTTCCGGGATGACCTAGACATCGAGCGCCTGATAGGCCGTTCAAGCCCGACTCTGGCGTCTCTAGCGACCCAATCCCGCTGGGTTGAATGGCGCGAGGAGAAGCGTGACGGGAAAGTCGCAAAGGTTCCCTATCACCCGAAAGGTTATAGGGCGTCATCGACGAGCCCCGCCCACTGGAGCACGCGAGACAAGCTCAAGGCCGGAAAGAACGGCTTCGTCCTTGGTGACGGCTATGGCGGACTAGACCTGGACGACATCCGCGATCCGGCAACAGGACAACTCGAGCCCGAAGCAGCTGAGGTTATCCGGCGGTTCGAGACCTACACGGAGGTCAGCCCGTCCGGCAAAGGCGTGAAGCTGTTCTTCCAGTATCGGCCGGAAGATCGGGCGGCGCTCAGCGACGAAAGGAAGCGCATCGGCTTCAACTGCGGCGAGCACCGCGAAATGGCTGTTGATTTTGAGGGCCGATACTACACGGTCACTGAGCAACGCCTGGACGGCACTCCGATTGAGTTGCGGATGGTCGACGCGGCAACGCTCAACTGGTTCGTCCGCGAAGCTGGGCCGGCCTTCAAGGCTGGTGCGCCTGAGAAGCGCGACCGCAGCGACGAAGCATGGGCCATCGCCAACAACGTCAGACGCAAGGGCGGCTCATTCGACCAGTATGCTGCAGAGATCACCGCTGATCCGGTCCTCGCCGAATGGGCTAAGGATAAGCGCCAACTCCAGCGGGCATGGGACCGCGCAGCTGCAACGCTTCTGGTCGAACAATTTGAGGACCTTGGGGAGCCTGACCTTGGCGCTCATCGGGCTTTTGGTCTGATCGTCAAGACGCCCGCTGACTGCGCGGCATCACCGCGACGCGGCTACGTTGTGAAGCGGCTGCTCGCACCGAGCGATGTCGGCTGCATCTACGGCGCACCTGGTGCCGGCAAGTCACTCATCGCGCCTCATATCGGGTACATGGTGGCACTCGGGGAGCTCGCCTTTGGATTGCGCACGAAACAGGGCAAGGTGCTCTACGTCGCGCCTGAGGATCCGGACGGCCTGAGTGGCAGGGTTGAGGCGCTGCTCGCGCAACATGGCGACACGCCCGATTTCCACCTTGTTTCGAAGGTTACTGATCTGCTCGAGGAGGGCAGCGTTGACCTCGCTGACGTTCGGACCCTCGTTGCAGAGCTAAAGCCCGCACTCATCTTTATCGATACGCTTGCAATGGGCTTCCCAGGCCTCGAGGAAAACTCCGCCGAGGACATGGGCCGCGTGGTTCACAAAGCCCGATCGCTAACCGAGCACGGCGCGGCTGTCTGTCTGATTCACCATGACACTAAGGCTGGAACGCCCACACCGCGCGGTCACAGCATCCTCAACGGCGCGCTGGACTTCGCGCTTCAACTGGTTCGCGACGAAGAAGGAATCATTCGAGGCAAGCTCAGCAAGAACCGCAATGGCCCGTGCGATCTGGACATCGCGTTCCGGATTGCGACGGTCGACCGCGGTGAGGATGAGGACGGTGACCCCGTCAAGCTGCCCTACGTTGCGGAGTTGACGGGAGCTGCGCCGAAGCGGGAGAAGCTGTCACCTGCCCAGCGTGGCGCGTTGGCCGTGCTATCCGATCTAAGGGCTGTCAGCCTCACGGTCAGCGAGGCCGAGTGGCGGGCAGCTTGCCTGGACGGCCGCAAGGTCAGCGGTTCGGACGTGGCCGACAATCGGCGTCGCACGGTGGACCGCACAATCGGTGAGCTTGCACGCCTCGAGTTGATTGTAGTGCGCGACGGGAAAGTGTTCCTGCCCGCTGAACTTGAGCGCAGCCCATTTGACGACATCGGGTCGCGAGACACCGCCGAATACCGGACTCGTCCGGACTCGTCCGTTCTCATCCGTTCTGACGATTCGTCAGCGTTCCCGGACGGACTCGGACACACCCCTTCAGGGGTGTCCGGCTGTCCAGAACCGACGTGGGCCATCCCGACACAACAACCCAGTCACAATTAAGCCAATCCGCAGGAGAACAAGAATGACTGACTATGAAGAAGTGCGTGGGAAGCATTTCGGCGATGAGGCTGTACGCGCAGACGGACGGGCGTTCGTTAACTGCACCTTCGACAAAACCATCCTCGTATTCAGCGGCACTTCCCCATTCGTTGTGTTGGGCGGTGCCGGCTGTCCCAAGGTCGCATGCGTTGAATATGCCGAGACCACGCTGATGCAGCTCGCCACTATGTATGAATTCGGCCTCGGAGAGATTGTAGAAGATCTCTTCAAGAAGGTGAGAGCTCTGTTCGAAGATGAGGCCGGACAAGAAGAAGGTCAGATTAGGCTGCCGATCTTGTGATCCCTTTGCAGCCACTATGTCCTAGACACGAACCTGAAAACGCTTCGATGGCGCGGCTCAGCGCCGCCCGCGTAAGTAAAACTTAGCAGTAAGGACCCATAGAAGTTAGATAGGTAACAGGTTAGACAAAAGTCCGGTCTATTGTGGCACAATCTTCGAAAAACACTATTCTTGACTCCTCACGATGGCAGATCAATAGTGCTTTCGTATATCAGGGTTCTTGATGTTAACTGTCATCATACTAATAGTAGTCTTAGGCGGACTGTCATGTCTCAGCACGACCGCTGAAAGTCGCGCCGAAGCGCGCGCGAAGATGGCGCGGCTCAACTGGCTCTGGATTAGTATTTTAGTCCTTGAATGGGCATTCATCTTGTACCCGTGGCCACATCAGCCACCAAGCTACTGATCGAGAATACGCTCGGCTCTCCGCTTCTTGTCACGTACCGGCAGGCGGAAACTTCCAAGCCGAAACAGAAGTAGACGCCGAAGAAGCGGATGGCGCCGGAGCCTTCCCAGAAGCGTGCCGAGCTTTCATGTCTGCGATATCGTCCAACTCGAAGAACGAAATCGACGCCTGCGGTTGGGGTGCGGGCCAACGCGCAACCGTGATGCTGATGCCAAAAGCATCCATGGACCTGGATGACGCACTTGCGCTTCGGGAAAATGATGTCGGGTGTACCTGGCAGGTCTGCTCGGTGCAGCCGAAACCTTGCCCCAAGAGCATGCGCGATCCGCCTGACTGCGAGTTCAGGCGAACTCGATGGGAACTCGCCCGCATGTTCAGCCAATCAGTTGCTTCAGGCTAGCGGCCTGAAGCTGCTCATCGAGCCAGTCGGCCCACCACTGAAGCAGGCGTCGCCGCTGCGGGAGGTATTCGGCGGCGTTGTAAGCGGCTCGCACTTGGTCTTCAGGCACGTGCGCTAGGGAGCGCTCGACCCAATCGGGATGCCACATCGGCACCTCCTCGCCATCGACCATTTTGGTGGCCTCGTTGGCGAGCGTCGAAAACGTGCGCCTGAAGCCATGCACCGTTGCGCGACTGTGATAGCCGAGCCGGTATAGGCAATAGAGCATCGTGTTTTCGCTGATTGAGCCGCTTCGGGTTCCACGAGCGAATAGCAGCGACTGGCGCTCTGGCAGATCCCCCAACCTGCGTCGAACGATGGCGGCAGCTTGGCTCGAGAGTGGAATCAGATGCTCACGGTCCATCTTCATCCGCTCCTTTGGAACGCGCCAGAGTGGCTTTTCACCATCCATCTCCTCGAACTCCGCCTTGTCCGCGAACCTCAATTCGTCTGTGCGGACGGCAGTAAGGATCGTGAGCAGGAGCGCGTCCTTAGTAACTTGCTCCTCCTTGTCGTCTTCACTCAGTTTCAACAGGAACTCGCCCATGTCCGCGGGTCGGATGAACGCGCGGTGGACCGTCTTCTTGCGCTTCTTTAGCGCCCCTTTGATGTCGGCAGTCGCATCGCGCGTCTCCCATCCGCTTGCGATCGCGAAGCGGAATACGCTTCCGCAGTCCGCTCGCATCCGCCGCGGCAAATCGGTCGTGCCCAGATCTTCAATCTTCCTAATCACACCGAGCATCTCGATTGGTTCGATGGTACGAATGTCCTTGGGGCCAATGTCCGGGAAAATGTGCTGCTCAAAGCGACGCTTTTTGATTTCGAATGTCCTCTCCGACCAATGCTCGCGGTTGGCTTCGAACCACTGAAGCGCCAACGCCTTGAAACTAGCCTCGGTCTCCCCCGCCCCAGTTCTCCGCGCCTTCACGGGATCGATGCCTCGCGCGATGAACTTCCGGAACCGGTCTCGCTCCTTCCTGGCATCTGCAAGATCCACGTCAGGATAGACGCCGAGGCCCATCGTCCTACGCTTGCCACTCATGCTGAAGTCGAAGCGCCACCATCGGGCGCCATCCGGTTGCACAAGGAGATAGAGCCCTCGTTCGTCGGTCAGTCGATAGGGCCTCTCTCGGCCCTTGGCTTTACGAATCGCCGTGTCTGAAAGCGCCATGCAGTAACTCTCCCTCTTTTGAGGCGACTACCTACAATGTTACTGCGGCACAATTGGGATTGCATGGGACGCCATGGGACACGGTCCTGCCTCGAAACAGCTGATTTACAGAGGGAAAAATCGAAGCCCGGGAAAGCATGGGACGCTATGAAACAGCGTCCTTGGTGACCCCTACGGGACTCGAACCCGTGTTTTCGCCGTGAGAGGGCGACGTCCTGGACCGCTAGACGAAGGGGCCATGCTCC